>UEXO01000056.1_pt1 | contig 16108 bp, 15 predicted proteins | sample 4301131 | NCBI WGS metagenome assembly UEXO01 (sample SAMEA4773185, study PRJEB27434) | metagenome | biome: 2259; feature: agricultural soil; material: soil | place: USA | collected 2014-09 | depth 0.25 m | reverse complement strand
CTGGCGCACGAGGAATTGAAGATCTTCCTGACTCACATGACCGGCCAGCGCCGCCTGGGCCATATCGGCGGCCGGGTCCTCGTGGCGCTGGCCGGTCATGTGAGTCAGGAAGATCTTCAATTCCTCGTGCGCCAGTGCCTGCGCCGCCTGCACGTGCAGTTTGCAGACCTCGGGCGTGAAGCCCAGTTCCTCGGTGAAACCGGCAGCGCGCATATCGCCCCAGAGACCGACCAGCTGGGCATCGATGCGGCTCAGGTAGACGCCGTCACGGCGCCGCACCCGCTTGATGGCGCCGACCTTTTCCAGCGCTTTGGCATCCTCGGCGGCCTTCGGGTTGCGGGCCAGGACGACCGTCAACGGCACCAGCGCATCGTCGATGCCGACTCTCGCGGCGATCAGGTTGTCGAGTTGCGGAAAGGCGCTGGCATCGGCCGGCATCACGCTGGTGTCGCCTTCCATTGCCCGCTTGATCAGGTGCAACGGCAGGCGCTTGTCCTTCTGCAGCTGGCGGATCGCCAGGATGCTGCGCACATGCTCCTCGCCATAGTCGGCGACATTGGCCTTCGGGCGGAGCGGATCGGGCAACAGTCCGTGGCGCAGGTAGACCCTGATGGTTTCCCGGTTGACGCCGGTGCGGCTTTCGAGATCCCGCATCTTCATGACTGGTGACTGCCGGTCCTGTCCGGGCTGGGGTGGATATTGATGCGGCCCCCTGATTTTGAACCTGAGCCTAGGGTCTGCGTCGAGGTTCGCACCGGCCAGCGAAGTGCGGAGCCTGCCGCAGATTCTGCGATGCCGCGCGTCAGAGGTCGATTCAGCATCCGGTGTCTCGCCTTTATGCGTTTCCAATATACGCAAAATTGCGTTTATCGATTACGCAAGCTATCGTCTGGTCAAGCGGCGACGCACCACTCCGGTCGAGAGCGGACGAATGCCGTATCCCGACGCCGCCCGGCGTCCAGACGCTGAGGAGAGCCCCATGTCGACTGCACCGATTATCCCGGTCGAGCTGATCGCGCCCGCATTCAACCCCGCCACTTTCGGCATCCGCGACGCACCGCATGCGCTGTTCACGCGGCTGCGCAGGGACTACCCGCTGGCGATCGCCGAAGTGCCGGGCTATGACCCGCACTGGATCGTCACCAAGTACGAGGACATCCGCGAGATCACCCGCCAGGACCACATCTTCCACAGCGCAGATCGCTCGAAGACCCTGGCCTCGCAGATCGCCGAGCAGCTGATGCGCCAGTACTCCGGCGGCATGCCGACGATCTTCAAGACGCTGGTCCACATGGATGACCCGGAGCACGCCGAACATCGCGCCGTCACCCAGCCGCACTTCTATCCGCAGGCGATCGCCAAGGTCGAGCCGATGGTGCGCGAGACCGCTCGCCGCTACATCGACGAATTCCTGGCCAAGGGTGCAGCCAATGGCAACAGCGCCGACTTCGCCAACGAACTGGCCTTCCCGTATCCGGCCGAGATCGTCCTGACCCTGATCGGCGTGCCGAAAAAAGACCATCAGAAGATGCTCGATCTGACCCACTGGCTGTTCACCTATGCCGATCCGGACCTGTGCCGGCCGGGCGCGAACATCACCGACCCGCAGGAAATCATCAAGACCTGGGACATCGTCTACAACGAGTTCAAGAGCTACTACGAGTCGATGATCCACGAGCGGCAGAAGTGTCCCGTGAACGACCTGACCTCGGTGATCGCCAACGGCAAGATCGGCGGCTGCCCGATGAACGAGCGCAACATGATCAGCTATCTGGTGATCGCTTCGACCGCCGGCCACGACACCACCTCGGCGACCACCGCCACCGGCATGTGGGTGCTGGCCGAGAACCCGGACCTGCTGAAGCGGCTGAAGGCCGATCCTTCGCTGATCCCGGGCTTCGTCGAGGAAACCATCCGCTGGGCCAGCCCGGTGCAGCAGTTCGTGCGCTCGGCAACCGAGGACTACGTGCTCAGAGGCCAGCAGATCAGGAAGGGCGACTTGCTGTACCTGTCGTACATCTCCGGCAACCGCGACGAGGAGATTTTCAAGGATCCGTTCACCTTCGATCCGACGCGCTCGCCGAATCGCCACGTCGGCTTCGGCTACGGCCCGCACATCTGTCTCGGCCAGCACCTGGCGCGGCTGGAGATGAAGCTGCTCTGGGAAGAACTGCTGCCGCGCCTGGAGACGGTGGAGATGGCGGGCGAAGGCCGGATGGCCGAGTCCGAATTCGTCTGCGGCCCGAAGTACGTGCCGATCAAGTACACGCTGGCCCAAGCCCACTGAGCGCGAGGACGAACGACATGAGCGACAAGTCCTGGCGCAAGTTCCAGTGCGTGCTGTGCGGCGAGATCTACGACGAGGAACTCGGCGTACCCGAGTTCGACATCGCCCCTGGCACGCTCTGGGAAGACGTGCCCGAAGACTGGCTGTGCATGGCCTGCGGCGCGCCGAAATCCGAGTACGTGCTGCTCGAGGATTGATGCACCGAGTTGTCAACACGCCGCGCTCCTCCCACGCCTCCTCCGGTGCCTGCATCGGGAGGAGGGCGGCGTGCCTATCCATCACAGGGAGTTCCCCATGACTGCATTTCGTTGGGCGGTGCGTGCCCTGGCACTGATCGCCTTGCTGACCGGTGCCGGTGACGTGATCGTCGGCCTGTCCGGCCAGCAGATGATCGGTGCCGCGCTCGAAGAGGGTTATGGCGATCCGCTGCTGAACAGCCAGATTCGCTATCTCGGCAGCATCTGGTTGGGCTTCGGCATGCTGCTCTGGCATTGCTTGCGTGATCTGCCGAAGCACGCCGGCATTCTGCGCGGGGCCCTGCTGATCGTGTTCCTCGGTGGACTGGGGCGCGTCGCGTCGGTCATCCAGTTCGGTTTCCCGCCGTCCGAACTCGGCCGCGGCTTCGTGATCGGCGCGACCGCCATCGAGATCATCGGCATGCCGCTGCTGCTGTTGTGGATGGGCCGGCTGCTGCCGCCGTCCGCTTGATTCCGATTCCCTCTTGACAGGTTCTATCCCGTGAATTTCCGCAACAAGGTGGTCTTCGTCGCCGGTGGCACCACCGGCATCAACTTCGGCATCGCCGAAAGCTTCGTAGCGGCCGGCGCCAGGGTCGCGGTGCTGAGCCGCAAGCAGGACAAGGTCGACGCCGCTGTCGCCCAGCTCAAGGCCAAGGGTGGTGAAGCGATCGGCTTCGCCGCCGACGTGCGCAGCATCGAAGCCCTCGATGCCGCGATGGCGGCGACTGCCACGCAGTGGGGGCCGATCGATGTGCTGATCTCCGGTGCTGCCGGAAACTTTGTGTCGGAAGCCGAGCACCTGTCCGCCAACGGCTTCAAGACGGTGATCGACATCGATCTGCTCGGCTGCTTCAACGTCATGCGTGCCGCATTTCCGCACCTGCGCAAACCGGGTGCTGCGATCGTCAACATCAGCGCGCCGCAGTCCTGGCTGCCGACGCCGATGCAGATCCACGTCTGCGCCGCCAAGGCCGGCATCGACCAGGTGACGCGCACCGCGGCGATGGAGTGGGGGCCGCAGGGAATCCGGGTCAACGCCATCGCGCCGGGACCGATCGCCGACACCGAAGGCATGCGCCGCCTGGCCCCGACGCCCGCGGCCGAACGGGCCTGGACCGACAGCGTGCCGCTGCGCCGCTGGGGGACCAAGCAGGAGATCGCCAGGGTTGCCCAGTGGCTGTGCAGTGATGACGCCAGCTACATCAGCGGCGTGATCCTGCCGGTCGATGGCGGCTGGTCGCTGGGCGGATCGAGCGCGATGGCGCGTGCAGTCGTCGCATGAGCACGCCCAGCGAAGACGTGCTGTATGCGCTCGACGCCCGCATCGCCACCCTGACCATCAATCGTCCGGAGACGCTGAACAGCATCGATGTCGCCACCATCGCGGCATTGATCGCCGGCGTCGAGCGGGCGCTGGCCGACCAGGCCGCGGCGCTGATCCTGACCGGCAGGGGCCGCGCCTTCTGCTCCGGGGCCGATCTTGGCGTGGTGCTATCCGCCGATGCGCGACCCGAGGACATCGACCTGGGTGCGCCGATGCGCAGCCACTACGGCCGGCTGGTGCAGATGCTGCACACGCTGCCGATCCCGTTGCTGACTGCGGTCAATGGCATCGCCGCCGGCGGCGGCTGTTCGCTGGCGCTGGCGGGCGACATCGTCATCGCGGCGAAGTCGGCGGCGTTCCGGCAGACCTTCGTCGATATCGGCCTGATGCCGGATCTCGGTGCGACCTGGATGATGCCGCGCCTGGTCGGCCGGGCGCGGGCGCGCGGCATGGCCCTGCTCGGCGATGCGATCGACGCCGGCACCGCCGCCGACTGGGGGCTGGTCTGGGCGGTGGTCGACGATGCCGAGCTGCTGACGACGACGCGGGCGCTGGCGGCCAAGCTGGCCAGCCAGTCGCCGTCGGCGCTGCTGGCGACCCGGCGAGCACTCGATGCCGGCCCGCACAACGATTTCGCGACCCAGCTGGAACTGGAGGCGGTCGGCCAGACCGCCCTCGGCCGGCAGCCGGCGTTCAGCGTCGCGGTGCGGGCCTTCCTGGCCCGGCGCAGTCTCAAGAGCTGAGATCGGAAAAACTTCGCGGCGCAGCGACGGAATCGCTGCGCTGCTCCGTTGAAGGTTCACAGGCCGCCGCCAAGCCCGGCGTCGGCCGTCGCCAGTGAACCTTCACGGAGCTGTTTGCATGCCTCTGACCTTGTTGCCTCTGCTGGATCGCCGTCCCTCGTTGCCCCGGCCGCGCGCGCGGCTGCTGTTGCCGCTGCTGCTCGCCGCGCTGGTCGGCGCCTGCGGAGGCGGCGGCAGCGACGATGCGGACATCGAGCTGATCAGCGCCAGCAACGTCATCGGCCAGGCCGACTACGTCTCCGGCAGCGCCAACCGCGGCGGCGCGGTATCGGCGCTCGGCCTGGCCCAGCCGCTCGGCGGCATCGCCACCGACGGCAGCCGCTTCTTCGTCGCCGACTACGGCAATCACCGCGTGCTCGGCTACGCCAGCGTGCCGGGGCCGACGACGCCGGCGCTGTTCGTGCTCGGCCAGGATTCGCTGACCAGCAACACCCCGGCCACCGGCCCGACCCGCATGGCGCTGCCGGCCAGCGTGGCGCTGGTCGACGGCCGCCTGATCGTCGCCGATGCCGGCAACAACCGGGTGCTGATCTGGAACACGCTGCCGGTCGCCAACACCGCGCCGGATGTGGTGGTCGGCCAGCTCGACCTGAACAGCGACGATCCGGGCACCGCGGCGGACAAGCTGTCGTTCCCGGTCGCCGCGACGATCGCCAACAACCGCCTGATCGTTGCCGACCAGGACAACAACCGGGTGCTGATCTGGAACTCGGTGCCGACCGCCAACGGCACGCCGGCCGACGTGGTGCTCGGCCAGACCGATTTCACCGGCAGCGGCGCCCGTGACGAGGAAGACGGCCTGACCACGCCGGCCGGCCTCTGGAGCGACGGCTTTCGCCTGCTGGTCGCCGATTCCGGTAACAACCGCGTGATGCTGTGGACGCAGCTGCCGCGGACCAGCGGCGCCGACGCCAGCTTCGTCATCGGCCAGAGCGATTTTTCCCGGATCACCGCCGGCGTCGGCCAGGGCTCGCTGCGCACGCCGTCCGGCGTCGCCTCCGACGGCACCCGGATCTGGATCGCCGATTCCGGCAATAACCGGGTGCTGGAATTCGACGCCTTCCCGATCGCCAGCGGCGCGCTGGCCACCGACATCTACGGCCAGGACCGCGACAGCTACACCGCGCGCACACCGAACGACGACGATCAGGACGCCGCCACCGACGACACGCCGAGTGCCCGTACCCTGTCCTCGCCGACCGGTGTCAGCGTGATCGCCAGCACGTTGTACGTCGTCGATCGCAACAACCATCGAGTCCTGGCGTTCCCGAACTGATGCGCGGACGGATGCGCGGATCGAGAACGGCGCCGATGCGCATGGCCCTGCTCGCCGGGCTGCTGAGCGCCGGTGCGCTCGCCGGCTGCGGCGGCGTGTCGCTCGACGTCGGCACCGGCACCGGGCCGACCGGTCTGTACATCGCCTACGGCAGCCAAACCACGGCCTTCGAGATTCCCGAATGCCTGGCGGCGGCCGCGAGTGCGGTGCTGGTGTTCGCCGGCGACTCGGCGAGCAACGGTGATTTCAGCAGCCGGGTGAGCTGGCACTCGAATGCGCCGGACATCCTCTACGTCGCCGACGGCGTCAACCCAGGGCCGGACGGCCTGCTGCTGGCGGCCGGCACCATGGTCGGCCTGAAGCCCGGCCAGGCGCAGCTGACGGCGACGTTCTCGACGTTCACCGCCAATGCCAGCGTCGAAGTCCGGGCGCTGGACGGCATCCGCATCGATCCTCAGCTGACCGATATCGCCGAGCGCCTGAGCCAGCCCTTCCACCTGCTGCTGCGGCCGACCGCCGACAGTCCCGAGCAGGACGAGACCGCCAGCGTCGTCTGGTCGTTCGCAAGGCCGACGGCCAGTGCTGCGGTCGAAGCGAGCACTGGCGTGGTCAGCGCCAACAGCGCCGGCAGCGAGGCGATCGAGCTGCGTGCCCACCTGCAAGGCTGCGGCCGCGAGGTCGGCCTGCCGCTGCGGGTGTCGACTCCGCGGACCCTGCGCGTCGATTACGAGCAGGGCAGCGAGCCGCGCCTGCCGGTCGGCTACAGCGAGGCGGTCAGCGTCTACGCCGAGTTCGCGACCGAGGGCAGCACGGCCCAGAACCTGAGCAGCCTGGTCGAGATCGACGGGCTCGACGACGATCGCCTGAGCCTGACTCCGGGCACCGACGCGCTGTACGTGCAGGCGCTGGCCGAGGTCGGCGACACCGGCTTCACGCTGAGCCTGCCGGACGGCAGCCTCAGCGTCGCCAGCAAGCGCTGGCAGACCACCGATGCCGAGCTTCTGAGCTTCACGCTGAGCCCCGAAGCACTGGACGTGGTCTACCCGGCGACCGGCCAGCTCACCGCGCTCGGCCTGTTCGACGACGGCGTCACCCGGCCAGTGACCCGCCATGTGGCCTGGACCAGCGACGGCGGGACCGCGCTGATCACTTCAGGCCTGGTCGACGAGGCCGGCAAGGTCAGCGTGTCGAACGCCGAGCTGAGCACCACGGTCACCGCGACGATTGCCGCCGCGGTCGACGACAGCAGCGAATTCTCGCTGCTGCGCGGCTATCCGGCCGGCAGCGGGAGCCGCTGATGCGCGCCGGCCTTTCGAGCCTGATGCTGCTGGCGAGCTTGCTGGCGACGCCGCTGCTGGGGGCCTGCCAGCGCGGTGTGCCGCTGGACCTGTCGCTGAGCGTGCGCGGCCAGCTTGCCGACAGCCGCGTGCTGGTGCTGCCGGTGGCGGTCGAGCTGATCGACGCCACCGGCTGGCTGCATCGCCTGCCGTTGCGTCGGCAGGCCGAGATCGACCTCGCTGCCCCGGCGGCGGCGACCCTGCCATTGCCGGTCGATGGCCGCCTGCGGCCGGGCCGCTATGTCGGCCTGCGCCTGGTATTCGCCGACCGCGCCTGGTTCGAGAACGCGGAGCACCGCCGCCTGCCGCTGGCGGTGGATGCCCGGGGGCCGTTCGCGGCGCTCGATATCGAGCTGACGGCCGACCAAACCCGGTCGCTGCTGATCCAGCTCGACCTGCCGGCCTCGGTGCCGAGGCAGGGGCCGTTCCAGGAGCGCCTCGGCTTCGTGCCGGCGCTGGCCATCGACAGCCGATGATCGCGGCCTGGACAGGGAGCTCGATCGGACGATGGCGAACTGTGCTGCTGGTTTCGCGGTCAAGGCCTTGCGGCCCATGCCGCTTCCTGGGCCGCACAGCGCGCCGATGATGTCCCTGTTCGCCGGTTCCGGCTTCGAGGATCCCGATCTCGCCGACGTCGTGCTCGCGGCGGCGGGTGACCGGCTGGCGTTCGCGCGCATCGTCGGCCGCAACATCGACGCTCTGACCCGCTTCGCCGAACGCATGCTCGGCAGCCGCGCCGAGGCCGAGGACGTCGTCCAGGACGTGTTCCTGCGCGCCTGGAAACAGACCGGCAGCTGGCGCAGCGGCGAAGCGCGGTTTTCGACCTGGCTGCACCGGGTGGCGATGACGCGCTGCATCGACCGGATCCGCAGTCGCCGCGACACGCCGCTCGACGAGGCGCCGCCGCTGGTATCGCCGGAGCCGTCGCCGGACCACGGCCTGCAGCAGCAGTCGGTGGCGCAGCGGGTACGGCTGGCGCTGGCCGGGCTCGCGGAACGGCAGCGGGCGGCGGTTATCCTGTGCCACTACGAGGAGATGACCAACATCGAAGCGGCGGCCACCCTGGAGATTTCTGTCGACGCCCTAGAATCCCTGCTGTCCCGCGGTCGCCGCGCGCTGCGCGCGGCACTGCTGCCGGAACGCCAGGCGCTGATCGGAGACCTGACATGAGCACCGCCATGAACCGCCATGAACTGTGAAAGATTCGCCGCGATCGTCGAGGCCTACGGGGCCGAGCCGCGGCGCTGGCCGGCGGCCGAGCGCGAGGCGGCGCGGACGTTCGCCGCCAGCGATGCCCAGGCCGCCGCGCTGCTCGCCGAAGCGCTGGCGCTCGATGCCTTGCTCGATGTGCCGCCGGTGCCGTTGCCGGCCAGTGCCGCATCGCGCCGGGCGGCAATGCCGGCAGCGCTATCGGTCCGCGTCTCGCGCGGGCAGGAATTCCTGGCCCTGCTCGGCGGCTGGAAGCTGGCGCTGCCGGCAATGGCGGCGGCGCTGATCGTCGGCATCGATGTCGGCGCCCGCGCCAGCCGCTGCGGCTGGGCGGCGGTCGCCGTGACCGCAACTGAAACCGAGACGGCGAGTGCCGCCGGCAGCAATCCATTGGCCGCGCCCGGCTTCGCCGAATCCCTGATGCTTGATCTGGAGCGCAGCACGCCATGACCGCCGTTCTGAATCCCGAGCCTGCCCGCAGGCGCAACAACTGGCTGATCGCCTCGGTCGCCCTGAACCTGTTCCTGCTGGGCGGCATCGCCGGCGCGCTGCTGCTCGGTCCACCGCACATGCGCTTCCCGGGGGCGGGCGGCGGCCCGGAGGATTTCGGGCCCGGTCGCCTGCTGTCGCCGGCGGGCCGCGAGTTGCTGTTCAGACTGCACCGCCAGGAGCGCGATCAGATGCGTCCCCAGCTCGACGTCCTGCGCAGTGCGCGGGAGGCGATCGAAGCGGCCTTTGCCGCCGATCCCTTCGACCGCGCGGCGCTGGCTGCCGCGCAAGTACAGATGCAGGCCGCCGAGCAGGGCCTGAGCCAGGCCATGGGCGAGCAGGTGGCGAAACTCGCCGAGTCGCTGTCGGCCGAAGACCGCAAAGCCTTCGCGACAGCCATGCGACATCTGCCGAAGGGGCCGCCGGGCATGGCCGGCGGCGAGTTCAGGCCGCACGGGCCGATGCCGCCGGAACGGTCGGACCGACCGGGCCTGTCATCCGACCGGCCGGAACCGCCGCTGCCGTAGCGCTCAGCGCGCGGTCGCCCGGCGCAGCACGTCGATCATGCCTTTGGCCTGATTGGCCGGCGGAATGACGCCGTCGCCGACCAGCACCGCGTGCAGCTTCGGCAGGTTCCAGTGCGGTGCCGACGGCAGCAGATGATGTTCGAGGTGGTAGTGCTCGTGATGCGGCGCGAACAGCAGCTTCTCCAGCCAGTTCGCCGAAGTGCTGCGCGCGTGCAGCAGCGGATCGGTGGAATCCGGATCGTGCACGGCGGCGTGGTCGGCGAGCACGCGGATGCGCATGGTCAGCGGGAACGGAATGACGAAAGCCAGCACCCACAGCGCATACAGCCAGCCCTGGCCGAGCGCGTACAGCGGTGCCCAGATCGCGAACTGCCAGGCGATCGACACCAGGCCGCCGTTGGCAATGAAACGACCGGCGTAGTCGGCGAAGCGCTGCGGCTGCTCGTAGGCCAGCTTCTCGACGACGCCGTTCTGCTGGAACTTCCAGTAACCCGAACTCATGCCGATGATGCCGATCAGGAACTTGATGCCGCTCTGCCCGGAGACATCGCGCAGCAGCTTGCGGCGCAGATTGGCGCGGCTGACCGGATAGCGATCGACCATCACCCGATCCGGATCGTCCGGCGTGCCGGCCAGCCGGTGATGGGCCATGTGGTAGGCGCGGTACATCGGCATGTTGTTGAAGTTCGGCAGCGCGCACAGGTACTGGCCGATCCAGTCGTTGAGCTTGGCGTTGGCGAACAGCGAGCGGTGCGCGGTCTCGTGGGTGAGGATCGCCAGGCCGACGTGAACGCCGCAGAGCATCAGGGTCGAGACCAGCCAGGTCAGTGGATGCGGCCAGGCGATGCTGATCGCGAACGCAGCGATCAGCAGGCCGTAGTCCTTGGCGACCGACATTGCGCCGCGCCAGTTCGAGCGCAGCTTGAAGCGCTCGCGCAGCGCAGGGTCGAGCACATAGCTTTTCATCGGGAAGCTTCCTTTGGGGGTTCGGAAGGGATTTCGGAAAACGCGCCGTGGCGGCCGGCGCCGGCGGCGAAACGGCTGGCACCGGCGACGGTCTCGCCGCTTCGCATCGTCGCCAGGCCGAGGCGGAATTCATGGCCGATCGCTTCCGGCTCGGCCAGCGACCATTGCTCCAGCACGCTGCGGCGGTCGCTGCGCAGGCAGTGCTGCGGCAGCGCGGCGAGTTCCAGCGCCAGCATCGTCGCGGCGGCCAGTGCCGTACCCGCCGGCACCAGCCGGTTGGCCAGGCCGATCGCCAGCGCTTCATCGGCGGCGACCGCGCGGCCGGTGAGGATCAGATCGAGCGCCCGGCTCTGGCCGATCAGACGCGGCAAGCGCACGGTGCCGCCATCGATCAGCGGCACGCCGAAGCGGCGGCAGTAGACGCCGAACACCGCGGTCTCGTCGACGACTCTGAGATCGCACCAGAGCGCCAGTTCCAGGCCGCCGGCGACAGCGTGGCCCGAGACCGCGGCGATCACCGGCTTGCTGAGTTGCAGACGCGTCGGTCCCATCGGGCCGTCGCCGTCGTCGGCGACCCGGTTGACTCGTGCCGGATCGCCGGAGGCCACCGCCTTCAGATCGGCACCGGCGCAGAACTGGCCGCCGGCGCCGGTCAGGACCGCGACGCTCAGCTCGGGGTCGGCATCGAAGGCGCGAAAGGCTTCGGCGAGCGCGTTGGCGGTCGGCCGATCGACGCAGTTGCGCACTTCCGGCCGATCGAGGGTGACGATCAGCAGCGGCGGGCGACGTTCGAGGTGGACGGTGGTTTTCATGTCATTACAAAATAAATCGCAAATCGACAGTATCTGTAATGATCGTGGTCTGCAATCCTTGCCACCGCCCGTAACCTTTCAGCGATGAAACTCAGCGCCAAGACCCTGATCCTCGACCTGCTGCTGGCGACCGAGGGCGAACCGCTGTCGGCGCGCGATGCGATCAACTCCTGCGCGCTGTTCGGCATCCGCGAAAACAACGTCCGCGTCGTGCTGCTGCGGCTGTCGGCCGAGGGCCTGATCGAAGCGACTGATCGCGGCGTCTATCGGCTTTGCGGTGCGGCCCACGAACTGGCCGGCGAGGTCGCCACCTGGCGCAGCGCCGAGGCGCGTACCCGGCCGTGGACCGGCGGCTGGCTGGTAGTGCACAGCGGCCCGCTGGCGCGCAGCGATCGCGCGCGTCTAAAAGCGAGGCAGCGAGCGCTGGACATGCTCGGCTTCCGCGAACTCGATCCCGGCCTGTGGCTGCGGCCGGACAACATCGAGGACGGCGTCGACGCCGTGCGTGCGCGGCTGGTCAAGCTGGGGCTGGAAGCCAGCGCCGGCGTCTTCGTCGCCAGCCAGTTCGATGCTGCGCGCGCGAAGCGCATCGCCAAGCTCTGGGACGGCAAGGCGCTGAACGCGAGCTACGCGAAGCTGCGGCGCGAGCTGGAAAGCTGGATGCAGCGCGCGGCGAAACTCGAACCCGAAGTCGCCGCCCGCGAATCGCTGCTGATGGGCCGCCACGCGATCCGCCAGGTGGTGTTCGATCCGCTGCTGCCGGCGCCGATGGTCGATGTCGACGCCCGCCACGCCTTCGTCGAAACCGTGCGCGCCTACGACCGCGCCGGCCAGGTGATCTGGCGCCAGGTGCGTGGCCTGCCAGCACGCGCCTGATTCGGCTTGAATTCAGGCGCGCGTTGGCAAACCTGCAGTTGCGGGCTCTGAAAGCGCGATGACCGGCGGCAGCAAGCGATACATCACCGGTGTCACCAAGCGGCCGATCAAGGTCGAGCTGACCAGGCCGCCGATGATCACCCAGGCCAGCGGCGAATAGAGCCCCGAGCCCTGCAGCGCCAGCGGCAGCAGGCCGCCGATGGCGGTGGCCGAGGTCAGCAGGATCGGCAGGAAGCGCACTTCACCGGCCTGCTCGATCGCCCGGTTGAGTTCCATGCCCTCACGGCGCAGCTGATTGGTGAAGTCGACCAGCAGGATCGAGTTCTTGATCTCGATGCCGATCAGCGCGATGAAGCCGATGATCGCCGAGAAGCTCAGGGAATAGCCGCTGGCGAACAGGGCGACCAGGCCGCCCATGACGCCGAGCGGAATCACGGTGGCGACGATCAGGGTCGACTTGAAGCTGCCGAACTCCAGCACCAGCACGGCGAGGATGCCGAACACGGTGATGGTGATCGCCGCCCCGAAACCGGCGAAGCTTTCGGCGCGGCTTTCGGCTTCGCCGGAGACGTCGTAGCGGTAGCCGGCCGGCCAGGCATGGGCGTCGAGTTTCGCGATCACCGCGTTGGTCAGGGCGTCGGTGTTGTAGCCGGTGCCGCTGTAGGCGGACACGGTCACCGAGCGGGCGCGGTCGTAGCGCTGGATGCCGGAGGGCGATTCCACCAGTTTCAGCTCGGCGAGCTGGGCCAGCGGCACCTGGCCGCCGCCAGCCGTGCCGATGTGCAGGCCGTCGAGCGTGTCGAGCCGGCTGCGCCCCTGCATCGGCGCGCGCAGCACCACCGGGTAGTTGTCGCCGCTGTCGGTGCGGAAATCGCCGGCCGGCAGACCGGCCACCGCGAGGCGCAGGCTTTGATCGAGATCGATCGGCCTGACGCCGAGCAGGCCGGCACGTTGCGGATCGACCGCCAGTTCCAGGTCGAGCCGCGCGCGGCGCAGCGGATTGATCACGTCTCGGGTGCCGGGCACCGAGGCGATGATGGTTTCGACTTCGGCGGCGAGGCGGCGCAGCTCGGCGAGGTCCGGGCCGACGACTCTGATCGCGATCGGCGCGGCGATCGGCGGGCCGTTCTCGAATTCCTTGAGCACGATCTCCGCGCCTGGAATCGCCGCGAACTTCTCGCGCAGGCGATCGTAGACGGCGGTGGTCCGGCGCTCGTCGTAGCGTTTCAGCTCGACGAAGACCTCGGCGTAGTTCGCCGCCAGTTCCTTCTGGAACACGTTGTAGTAGATCTGCGGATTGCCGCGGCCCAAGTTGGCCATGGTCTTGGCGACGTCCGGCTCCTCGTTCAAAGCGGCTTCGACCTGCTTCAGCACCGCGTCGCTGGCATTCAGGCTGGCCCCCGCGGGCAGGCTGATCTGCACCAGGAACTGCGGCGTGCCGGCCTTCGGGAACAGCGAGAAGCCGATCGCCGGCACCAGCGCGAGGCTCGCGACGAACAGCAGGCCGGCGGCCAGCGCCGTGCGTTTCGGTGCGGCCAGCGCCCGGTGCAGCAGCGGCGCGTAGACGCCGCGGATCAGCTTCAAGGTCGCCCGCAGGAAGGCGTTGCCATCCTCGTGCTCGTGGGCCGGCAGCAGCCGCGAGGCGAGAAACGGAATGATGGTCAGGCTGATCAGCAGCGAGGCCAGCACCGTGAACACCACGGTGACCGGCAGCGAGCGGATGAACTTGCCGGCGTTCTCCGGCAGCATCAGCAGCGGCAGGAAGGCAAACAGCAGGGTCGCGGTGCAGCCGATCACCGCCAGCGAGATCTGCCTGGTCGCCTGGATCGCCGCATCGCGCCGCGAGTAGCCCAGGCGCAGGAAGCGGGCGATGTTCTCGGTGACCACGATCGAATCGTCGACCAGCAAGCCGAGCGCGACGACGAAGCCGGCGATCGACAGCTGGTTGATCGAGAAGCCGGCGAACTGTAGGGCCGCAACGCCGGTGGCCAGCGACAGCGGGATCGAGATCATCACCACGCCGGCGGCGCGCAGGCCGAGCGGCAGCAGGGTGATCGCGACCAGGGCGATGGCCAGCACGAAGTCGGCGGTCAGCCGTGACAGGCGGCGGTCGACGTTCTTCGATTGATCGAAGGCGCGCTCCAGCTGCACGTCGGCCGGCAGGGTCGGGATGAACTCGGCGATCGCCCGCTCCAGCCGCTCCTGGGTCGCGAAGATGTTCTGCGCATCCTTCTGGTTGGCGGTGACCCAGATTGCTCGCTTGCCGTTGTATCGCGCCGTGTACTCCAGCGATTCGTAGTCCCAGTCGACGGCGGCGACGTCGCCGACGGTGATCAGCCGCCCCGGGCTGCCGCCGACCACGGTGTTGCGCACTTCATCGAGCGAGCGATAGCTGCCGCTGGTCCGCAGGTTGAAGCGTCGGCCTGCAACTTCCAGTGGCCCGCCCGGGATGTTGCTGTTCTCGCCGGATACCGCGGCGAGCACGTCGGCGGCGCGCAGCTTCAGCTCCGCGAGGCGGCGGAAGTCCAGGGCGATGCGCAGTTCGCGCTCGGGATAGGCCCAGGTCTTCGCTTCGCGGACGCCGGTCACCGCTTCGAGACGGTCTTCGAGCGCCTCGGCGAGATCGGCCAGGCGGCCATAGCTCGCGCTGTCGGAGACCAGGGCGATCTGGACGATGTTGACCAGGCCGGGATTGATCTTCTTGACCTCCAGCCGGGTGACGCCGGCGGGCAGGGTCGGGCGCAGGCTGGCGATCTCGCGCGTGACTTCGTCGTACTTCTTGGCGACGTCGACCTCGCTTTGGAACTCGACCTGGACCACCGACAGCGAGTCGTCGGCACTCGAGAACAGGTGCTTGACGTCGTCGATCTCGTTCAGCGCGTCTTCGATCGGCTCGGTGACCTGGCGCTCCATTTCCAGCGGATCGGCGCCGGGATAGACGGCGACGATCGAGAACGCCGAGATCGGGAAGTACGGGTCCTCGGTACGCGGGATACTGCGCAGGCTGCTGATGCCGAGCGCGGCCAGTAGGCCGAACATCACCAGGGTGAACGGGAAGTTCCTGACCGAGAATTCGGACAGGCTCATGGCGTGGCGACCTCGTGCGGCATCACTCGAACGGTCTCCCCATCGCGCAGGTAGGCCGCACCTTCGGTGATTACCTGGCTGCCGGCCGGCAGGGCGTCGTCGAGCGCCACATCGCTGCCGCTGACGAAGGCAATGCTGCGCGCGGCGCTGTGCACCGTCGAGGTCGCCGGGTCGAACAGGTAAAGCCGCGCTTTCGCCTGATCGCCCTCAACCAGCGCTTCGATCGGCAGATAGCTGCGCGGGCCGGCGCTGCTGCTTGCCGGCACGATGCGGGCGCGGCCGATCAGGCCACTGAACGCCGGCAGTTCGGCGCCCGTGGTGTCGACCGCCAGTTCGCAGCGATAGGTGCCGCTGCGTGGATCGCTGGCGCGGGCGATTTCCTGGACCCTGGCCGGGAAGCGTTGTCCGGGCAGGGCGTCGAAGCTGACCTCGGCGCGGTCGCCGAGCCGCACGCGAAGCGCGTCGCGGTCGGCCAGGCCGACTTCGAGCACCGTGCCGCTGCCGCTGGCGGAGATCACCAGTACCGGGCTGCCGGCGGCGACCAGTTCGCGCGGCTCGGCGAGCCGGGCCAGCACCCGGCCGTCGGCCGGCGCGACGATCTCGGCGTGGCGGCGGTTGAAGCTGGCAGCGTCGAACTGGGCCTGGGCAACGCGTTCGGCGGTGTTCAGGTCGTCGAGCTGCTCGCGAGTCACCACGTCGTCGGCGAACAGCTGCTTGCCGCGCCCGAGATCGCGGCGGCTCTTGGCCAGCCCCTCGCGCGCCTGGGCGACGCTGGCGTCGATCTCGGCGGCGTCGATGCGGGCCAGGCGCTGGCCGGCCTTCACCGCTTCGCCCTCGCGCACCTCGATCGCCGCGATCAGGCCGCCGACCTTGAAC
>UEXO01000086.1_pt1 | contig 16340 bp, 16 predicted proteins | sample 4301131 | NCBI WGS metagenome assembly UEXO01 (sample SAMEA4773185, study PRJEB27434) | metagenome | biome: 2259; feature: agricultural soil; material: soil | place: USA | collected 2014-09 | depth 0.25 m | reverse complement strand
TGGCTAAGACCATGCGAGAGTAGGACACTGCCAGGCTCCAACCAAAAACCCCCTGATCGATCAACGGTCAGGGGGTTTTCTTTTGCAAAACTCAAAACTACAGCAAACACCTGGCTGGTACGCTCGTAATCCTGAACGCCAACCTCGGCTCGAATCGCACCGATCGGACGAGCCAGCAAGGCTGTGGTCGCGGTAATTGGTAATTCTCGTCGCCGCAGACGCCGGAATCCCTGCCGTTCGCCGGTTGTTCGCGGGAAGTGAGTCAAGCATGCGTCGAAGCTGCCGATAGCCGATGGAACTGTTGCCTATCAACATTTCCCTGCTCCGGACATCGCCATGCTGCCTATCGTCGGATCTCTCGTCGTCATCGCCAGCGTGCTCGGCGGTTTCGTGCTGTCCCACGGCCAGATTCTGGCGCTCTGGCAACCCTACGAGCTGTTGGTAATTGGCGGCGCGGCGCTCGGTGGCTTCCTGATCGCCAATCCGATGAAGGTGGTCAAGGCGACCTTCGCAAGCATTTTTTCCGTGCTCAAGGGGCCGCAGTACAAGAAGCAGAGCTACCTGGAAATCCTGGCGCTGATGTACGAGCTGCTGAGCACTGCGCGCAAGAGCGGCATGATGTCGCTGGAAGCACACATCGAGGATCCGGGCGCCAGCACGATCTTTTCGAAGTATCCGAGCGTCGCCAAGGACCATCATCTGCTTGAGTTCATCACCGACTGCCTGCGGATGATCGTATCCGGCAACATGAGCCCCCACGAGCTGGAGCCTTTGCTGGACCTGGAACTGGAAACCCATCATCACGAAGCTGAAGCGCCGGCTCATGCGCTGACTCGCGTTTCCGATTCGCTGCCCGGCTTCGGTATCGTCGCCGCGGTGCTTGGCATCGTGATCACGATGGGCTCGATCGGTGGCGATATCGCTGCTGTCGGTTCCCACGTCGCGGCAGCCTTGGTGGGGACGTTCCTCGGCATTCTGCTGGCTTACGGTTTCGTCGGGCCGCTCGCGATCGCCGTGGAAACCGTGGCCAAGGCGGATTCCAAGGCCTACGAGTGCGTGAAGATGGCGCTGGTCGCTAACTTGCACGGCTACAACCCGAATATCGCCGTCGAGTTCGCACGCAAGTCACTGACGGCAGACATGCGGCCGAGCTTCACCGAGTTCGAAGCGCATCTGAAAGGGGCCAAGTGACATGGCCGACGCAATCACTCCGATCGTCATCCGACGCGTCAAGAAGGTCGTTGGCGGTGGTCATCACGGCGGTTCCTGGAAAGTGGCGTTCGCCGATTTCGCGACGGCGATGATGGCCTTCTTCCTGCTGATGTGGCTGATCGCCGCGACCACCAAGGAGCAGAAGGGCGCGATTTCCGAATACTTCAACAACCCGAGCATGATGGACGGCCGGGCGACTGCGCCGTCTCCTGGCGTCAACGGTCCGGGCGGCGCCAGCACCAGCCTGATCAAGCTGGGCAGCGGCATGGAAGTGAAGAAGTCGACGATCCGCCCTGCCGATCCGAAAGAAGCCCGGAAGATGGCCAAGGAGCAGGAGCGCAAGCGTCTGGAATCGCTGATGAAGGAACTGAGTGCGGCGATCGAGGCGAGCCAGTCGCTGGCCCCGTTCAAGGATCAGCTGCTGATCGACATCACTCCGGCTGGCCTGCGCATCCAGATCGTCGACAAGCAGAACCGCCCGATGTTCGACATGGGCAGCACCAGTCTGAAGCCGTACACGACCGAGATCCTCCGTGAACTCGCTCAGTTCATTGGCGGAGTGCCCAATCGCATCAGCATCAGTGGCCATACCGACACCACACCCTATGGCAAGTCGAACGGCTATACCAACTGGGAGTTGTCGGCGGACCGCGCCAATGCCGCACGCCGAGCGCTGGTAGCGGGCGGCTTGAAGGAAGACAAGATCGCCGTTGTTGTCGGCCTGTCATCGTCGGTGCTGTTCGACAAGGAAAATGCCCAAGCGCCGATCAATCGTCGGATCAGTATCGTGGTGATGACCGAGGCCGCCGAAGCGGCGGCCACCGGCGAGCATTCGCGTGAATACTCTGGCGGGCCTCTCGACGATGCCGCCACAGCGGCAGAAGTGGTTGCAGCGCCGGATGTCGCCACGGCGCAGCCGGAAGCGCCGGCCGAGACGGCCATCCCGGAAGTCGAGGCGGTGAAACCGCACTGACGACTGCCAGCCAACGTCAGGGCAGCTCATGTCCGCGCAAGGCGCCGCCACTCCATGCGTCGCCGATCCTTGGCGAATTCGCGCCAGATAAACGATCATTCAGTTGGATGGGTGGTGGCCGATTCGGACACCATCCTTGCAGGCCGCCATCCGCGTGCATCGATTGCCGAAGCGGCCGACAACAAGAATGAGGAGCCAGCGATGCAAGACCCCTTAGACGTTCTGATCATCGGTGCCGGCCTGTCCGGTGTGGGCATGGGCTGCCATATCCAGCGCGATTGCCCGGACCAGCGTTACGCCATCCTCGAGCGTCGCAGCCGCATCGGCGGTACCTGGGATCTGTTCCGCTATCCCGGCATCCGCTCGGATTCCGACATGTTCACCTTCGGCTACGCCTTCCGGCCGTGGAACTCGTTCAAGGTGCTGGCCGACGGTACCTCGATCCGCGAATACGTCACTGAAACCGCGAAGGAATACGGGGTCGACCGTCATATTCGCTACGGGGTGAAGATCGTCCGGGCTGACTTCTCGACCCGCACCAATCTGTGGACCGTGCACGCGATTGATGAGGCCAGCGGCCACGAGCAGACCTACCAGAGCCGTGTGCTGGTCAGCTGTACGGGTTACTACAATTACGACAAGGGCTTCCTCCCCGACTTCCCGGGTCAGGAGCGCTTCAAGGGCACTCGCGTGCATCCGCAATTCTGGCCAGAAGGACTGGACTACAAGGGCAAGCGGATCGTCGTCATCGGTTCCGGCGCCACCGCCGTGACCCTGGTGCCGGCGATGGCCGACGAAGCCGCCCACGTGACCATGCTGCAGCGCTCGCCGGGCTTCATCTTCAGCGTGCCAGGCACCGACAAGATCGCCCGGATGATGTCGAAGTTCCTGCCCCAGAAGCTGGTCTACGCGATCACCCGCAAGCGCAACCTGGCGCTGCTGCGGGCGATGTACTTCGGTTCGCTGCGCTGGCCGGAAAAGGCCCGCAAGCTGCTGATGGACAATGTCGAGAAGCAGGTCGGTGACCAAGTCGACATGAAGAATTTCACGCCGCGCTACAACCCCTGGGAGGAGCGGCTTTGCGCGGTGCCGGACGGCGATCTGTTCAAGGCCATCCGCAAGGGCCGGGCTTCGGTGGTCACCGCCGAGATCGAGTCGTTCACCGAAGGCGGCATAAAGCTCAAGAACGGCGAGGAACTGGCGGCCGACATCATCGTCACCGCGACCGGCCTGAACGTGCAGGTTTTCGGCGGCATCCAGATCAGCGTCGATGGCGAGCTCAAGCGGCCGAACGAGCATCTGACCTACAAGGCGACGCTGCTCGAAGGTGTGCCGAACCTCGCCTGGATCGTCGGCTACACCAATGCACCGTGGACGTTGAAGGCGGATATCGCCTCGCGCTACATCTGCCGCCTGATCACCCACATGAAGCAGCAGGGCTATACGCGATTCGTGGCGCGTGCACCGGATGATGAACGCGACAACGACACCATCTTCGGCAGCCTGAAGTCCGGTTACGTGATGCGCGCCGCGCAGACCCTGCCGCGCCAGGGTAAGTCGCTGCCGTGGCGGGTGTTGCACGACTACAAGCGCGACCAGCCGATGCTGTTGACCGATCCGATCGACGATGGCTTCCTGGAGTTCGGCACCGTGGAACAGGGCGCCGGCGACACACGCGGCGAGGTTGCCGCAGCAGCCTGAGCCGACTCGTCGGCCGGCGATCGCTTGCCGCGGTCGCCGGCCAATCGGTATTCAGGGTTGCGCCGGGAAGCGGAAGCCGTCGAGGAAAATCGTCGTCCGGTTGACGTGCAAATCTCTCCAGGCCTTTGCACATTGCGAAAAGGACGAGGTCGACGGCGCCTTTCCTCTGGCCAAGGTCCGCGCCCGCTTCGAGGCCGCGTTTGCCGAGGATTGTCCTGCGCGCTGATCCTGGAGCCGGTCTGGCGCAGTAGCGGGACGGGGGCTTGCGTCCAGCTACTGCAGATCAGAGTGGCTTAAGGGGGATTGCCGGGTTTTGATTCAGGCCGCCTGTTCCAGTTTCTGACGGAGCTGCCGGATCTGGTCGTGGCGCTGGTGCGTACCCTCGTACTGCCGTTCCAGCAAGGCGTGGATTTCCGGAGGGATCGACCAGGTCAGCGCCTCGGAGTAGCGCGCGTCGGCTTCCTGCTCGTCGGCTTCCACGGTATCGAGAATCACCGCTTCGTCGCGGCCGTAGGCATTGGCCTTGATGTGCAGCCAGGTGCGATGCAGCGTGTTGTCGAAGGTGCCGGTGCCTTTCGGCTTGCCGCCCAGCGCTTCGACGGTGGCCTGCAGCTCGCGGGCCGCATCGGCGAAGAAGCGCGAGTACTCCTCCAGCGATTCCTGCAGCTCGGCGTGATGCACCTCGCTGGCAGCGGCCCGCAGTGCAGCCTCGCCGTTCTTGGTGGTGACGATCAGACGGTTGAGCAGGGTGATGGTGTCCAAAGTGCTCATGACAAGGTCCTCCTCCAGATCGAACGCCGCATCTGGCCGAGGCCGTCATTCCGCCGTCGCTGAGTGGGAAGCAGGTTCACCTGCGCTTCGGAATACGGCATCGCAGGGCGGCGAACGGATCGTACTGCCGGACGGCCGACAAGCAAAGCGGTCTGTCGCGCCGACCTCCGTCGCCGCTTTTCGTCAGAATGGGCCATGTCGACAAAGCCTTCGAGATTCCGGTGCTTGCGCCTCGCGGCGCTGACGTTGTCGCTGCTGGCCAGCCGCCCGGCGGTGGCCGAGGGACTGGTCTGGTTCGATGGGGGCCGGCCGAGTGGGCAGGCCCGGCAGGCCGTCGAACTGCTGGCGGCGGCGCCGAGTCAGGGGCTGGACGCCGAGGACTACGACGCAACGACGCTGCAGCAGGCCGTCGACCGCGCCGAACACGTGGCCGCGCTCGACGACGCACGGGCCGCGGCGCTCGATCAGGCGTTGACCGCAGCGGTGCGGCATTACCTGAGCGACCTGCATCTCGGTCGCATCGATCCGACCACGATCCACCAGAGCTTCACGGCGCCGGATCGCACGGCTTTCGACGTCGGCCTGCTGCTGGACGAGGCGCTGGTCCGCAAGCGTCTGCCGGAACTGGCCCAGGCGCTGGTGCCGCAGTTGCCCGCCTATGAACGGCTGCGCGAAGTGCTGGCCCGCTACCGGACCCTGGTCGGCAATCCCGCCTGGCAGGAGCCGCTGCCCTTGCTGCCGGGCGCGCGCAAGGGACGGGCGGGCAAGCTGGAGCCTGGGCAGACCTACAGCGGCCTGGCGATGCTCGCGCAGCGGCTGACCGCGCTCGGCGATCTCGATGTCGATGCCGTGCTGCCGCTGCTGTATGTCGAGCCGCTGGTCAGCGCGGTACGCAATTTCCAGGACCGCCACGGCCTGCCGCCGGACGGTGTGCTCGGCAAGGCGACCATCGCCCAGCTCGAGGTGACGCCGGCGGCGCGTGTCCACCAGATCGAGCTGACCCTCGAACGGGCGCGCTGGACGCCGCTGCTGCAGGCGGCGCGGATGATCGTCATCAATATTCCCGAGTTCGTGCTGCGCGCCTATGACGTCGAAGGCGGCAACATCGAGGTGCGCGAGGAGATGAAGGTGATCGTCGGCAAGGCGCTCGACACCCGCACGCCGCTGTTCGACGAGGACATGCGCTACATCGAGTTCAGCCCTTACTGGAACGTGCCGCCGTCGATCGCCCGCGCCGAACTGGTGCCGAAGCTGCGCCGCGATCCCGGCAACTGGAGCAAGGAAGGCTACGAGTTCGTGATGGCCGACGGCAGCGTGCAGACGACGCTGAGCAGCACCGGCCTGAGCGCGGTGCTGGCCGGCCGCGCCCGCATCCGCCAGCGGCCGGGCGAGCGCAACGCCCTCGGCGACATCAAGTTCGTGTTCCCGAATAGCGACAATATCTACCTGCACCACACACCGTCGGTTGGCCTGTTCGAGCGCGAGCGTCGCGATTTCAGCCATGGCTGCATCCGTGTCGAACGGCCGCTGGCGCTTGCCCAGTTCGTGCTGAAAGACCGGCCGGACTGGCCGGAAGCGCGGATCGTCGAAGCGATGACTGCGGGCAAATCGGCAACGTTGAGGCTCGATGAACCGATTCCGGTGCTGATCGCTTACGGAACTGCGCTGGTGAAACATGGTCGCATTCACTTCTTTGACGATATCTACGGGCACGATCGCCTGCTCGACGCGGCCCTGCGCCAGCGTCCGGCGCGACCTGCCATAGCCAGCGAGCTGAACCCATGAGCAACGATCACCACCACCATCACGGTCAGGCGCGCCGGCGCTTCCTCAAGCAGATCGCCGGCATCGCCGCGACCGCCGTCCCCTCGGCCTGGCAGGCACCGGCCGTCGCCGCGATGGCCGCCAATCTGTCGGCCGGGACCGGCGCAGGCGCAGCCCCGTCGACCGCGGCCAAGGCCCGCAGCCTGGCGCTGAACCATACCCATACCGGCGAGCGGATCGATCTCGTCTACGCCGTCGGCCAGCAATACCTGCCGTCGGCGCTCGGCACCCTGAATCATTTCCTGCGTGACCACTACAGCGGCGAAGTCGGCCGTATCGATCCGGCGCTGTTCGACCTGATGCACCGGCTGAAGCAGACGCTCGGCGTTGCCGACAGCAGCGAGCATCGCTACGAGATCATCTCCGGCTATCGCTGCCCGACGACCAACCGCTACCTGAAGAAGACCCGCGGCGGCGGCGTGGCGACGCGCAGCCTGCACATGGATGGCCAGGCCGTCGACCTGCGCCTGCCCGGTGTCGATCTCGCCGATCTGCGCGACGCGGCGCTGTCACTGCGCGCCGGTGGCGTCGGCTATTACCCGCGCGAGCAATTCGTCCACGTCGACACCGGGCGCGTCCGCAAGTGGTAGCCCGGCGGCGCTGATCGGCGCCAGGAAGCGCGGGCGCTGATCCGGAACGGACGAGGTGCATCGAGCGGCCGGATATCCCGCCGCTAGCAGCGTGCAGCCTCAGGGAATCCAGTTCCAGATATCCGGCAGGGTCGCCAGCCAGTCGTGAGCGGCGCTCTTCGCGTCATGCGTGGCCGCATCGATCGAGTAAGCGGCACTGTCGCCGTGATCGCTGTTCAGCGCATAGCCGGCCTTTGCTGCCTCGTCCGACAGGTAGTGGATGTAATCGCGGATGTTGGCGTCATAGGCCAGTTCGGCCTCGCGCCGTTCCGGCTGCAGCATCAGCGCACGCTCGCGGTAGGCCTGCAGATGAACGGTGATCGTGGCGGTCATGGGCATCCTGTCGTGTGAAGGCGAAGGCAGCTGTCCGCCCTGCGGCGGGTCGAGCGCCATTATGGGGTTGTCAGCCTTGCGCAGGCTGCCAGTGATCGCCGACGCCGTCGGCGACCGCTCCGACCTCGATGTCGTCTGCATGCTCGCGCCCGGCACCAAGGGCGTGCTGCCCGGCCGCATCTGATCGAAGCCGAGATACCGGCGGCAATGGCGCCGAGCGGCGTCACCCGCACTGCCGACATCGGGCCCGACGCGCTGGCAGCTGGCTGAGGCGACCGGTCGCCCGGCTGCAGCGGGCTTCGGCCAGTCGGCATGTGAACGATCGCGCACAATTCGCGCTGTCGATGCGCATTCCTGCGCGCTCCTTCCCCTGCCGAGTTCTGTCGGGACCTCACCGATGTCCGCTCTTCCACGTTTTCGCCAGCCCGTGCGCGCCGCGCGCGCCATTGCCCGCAGCTTCGTCAACCTGCGCGATCGCCTGTTCGATGCCAGCGCGCTCGTGCAGTCCGGGCAGACGCCGTACGAGGTGATTCACGAGGACGGTATCTGGCCGGCGGTCGGCGCCTGGCTCGCCGCGCGGTCGCAGGCGCGGTAGGCAAGGGGAGCCCGCCGCAGGCACGATGTCCTGGTCCGTTGAAGGCTGACGCTCGGTAGACTGCACTGGCCCCATCCGTGCGTGATCCGAATGTGCCGACTTCCCGCTTTCAAAACAGAGCAACCGCGATGACGGTCCCCGCGCCGTACGCGCCCCTCGTCAGGACGTTCCGATGGGGCAGCGAGATGCAGTTGGTGGCTGCGGCGGACGTCGAGAAGGGGGCGCTGCTCGCGGCGGAATATCCGATTGCGTTCGTGGCGATCGAGCCGGACGAAGACGACATCGGGCCGCTATTGCTGCTGGAATCCATCCTCGCATCCGACGAGACCTACGCACGCGTCACGGCCGAAGACCTGAAGATGACGCTGTGGCGGCTCGGCGCTCGCGACCTCGAAATGCTGGAGGCACTCGCGCGGAAGTACCGGCGCAATCCGAAGAAGCTCACCCAGCTTTACCACCGGGTAGCGGCCAACAACATTCGCTACGCGCTGGGCGGGACGCGGGGCTATGGCATCTGGCCGATCGTCAGCCGGTCCAATCATTCCTGCGACCCGAACGCCCAGCTCGGTGCGACCGCGAGGCAGCCTCTCGCAGAATTGCTCCTCGCCACGCGGCCGATCCCGGCTGGGGAGGCGATCTGCTGGAACTACTTCGCCAACGAAGCCTTCCTCGCCCTGAACTGGTTCGAGCGCAATGCGCAATTGCTCAAGGATTTCCAGTTTCTGTGCCGTTGTCCGCGTTGCGAGGTGGAGCGGCCGGCGGAGATTGCGAGGTTACCGAAGGACGGGATCGCGGCCTATTTCAGGCGGTCGGGACCTTAGATTCATCTCGCTGGGTTCGGGATGTTGGCGCAGTTGACGCCCGCCTCTTTACTCGGCTGCGCGAATCAGTTCGACATCCTTCAAGAGCAACTCATTGGCCAGCGCGCTGGCGCTGATGTTGCGGCGGGCGGCGCGATCCTCGAGGAACTCAAGCACTTGTGGATCGACATAAAGCGGGCAGTTCGCGGCACTGCCGGGGCGATGGAAAAGGCCTTGCTTCGCTTGCGACCAGTCAACCGCGCCGGACTGGATGTCCGAGGTGTCGATCTCGTCATCACGCATGGCCTTGGCCTCAAGGGCCGCGAGTTGGGCGCGTTCAGCGGCGGACAGCTTGCTCATAGCGTTCCCTCTCGGTTCGGTCGGCCTCGCGTGCCGAGATGATCCGGATGATTTCGTCGCCACCGTTGTCCCTGATGGTAGGTGAATGGATAAGGTGTTCCCGTAATTCCCCACCGTAAGTTCCCCTAATTTTTACGCTGGGAAGTGCGTTCGCCCGGTATAGAGCGCCAAGCTCGAATTGCTTCATTGATGTAGTCAATTGGCAGAACATCTGCGAGCCCTGAATTCTCCTCAAACATGACGCGAGGCTGCTTCGTTTGCATGCTGTAAGCAACATCCCTGTAAGGGCGGTAGCTAGTTATTACTCCGATGAGCACTGAACTCGGATGGCTTTGGGTTCCTGTCAGAGAGCCGACTTCAGGTTTCAAAATAACTGGGCCGCCACTGTTGCCTGGAAAAACGAACGCATCCACCATGAAGCTTGTTGAGACTTCATCCAACATTTCGCTGATTCGTGCAATGCAACCTTGTCTTACGATTACATGGTTTCTTTGAGCGCCGGCTAAGCTCATCGGAAATCCGAGAACAAAAACACCATCTCCGGCTACGATCTCGAGTTCTTTCATTTTTTCTCGATTGGCGGCGGTTAGGTCGCTCGCAAAGAAGCCAAATTGAAAATCGAGTTCCTGTAGTAAGGGCGCGTTTATCCTTACTGCAGCCACATCAATGCTTGGGTCCGGATGGAAAAACCAAGATGACTCACCCGGTTGAGGTGTATTAGAAATAGCGAAGCTTGTACCTCTGGATTTTGATTTATTGGCGTTGACTCGAACTTCAAGGTCGCGCGTCGATGTGGCTAAGTGCCCTTGTATAACGTGCTTCGCCGTTACTAAGTAAATTTCGTACTTTCTTTTCTCCGGAGCTGGGTCGTTTTCCACTAAGTAACCGTAGAAAAAACCTGTTCCCTCATTGCTCCATTCGTCATTCTGCTCATCACGCGGCGTCGTGACTGATTGAGTACTTGTCCCGAGCGAAACTACGTTGTTTAAGAAGTTTGACGGTATTAATGCTGCGTTGGCCGATTGTGAAAGCAAAAAGCTAAAGGCAACAGTTGCCAGCAGTACTGCTGCTTTTAGTGTTTTCGTTTTCAACTTGTGGGAATCCCCATCAGGTGACAAACTGTTGTTGGTGTTTTCAACGACTTACGTTCGCTGGTCGCAGCAAGATGTCAAGTTGGGGTGCCAACCGTTGGCACAGAATACCAGCGTTGGACGCCATCCGGCGACAATTCCAGGCCGTTAAAAATCAACCACTTACGGGCCTATTGGCGGTAGTCCAAAGCGCCGGCGTTCTGACCAGGGTCAATTTCAGTCGACGGCAACACATTGCCGAATACAGCGTGTTCGGCCACCGCGTACAAGCTGAAAAAAGCTACCCAAGAAAAGCGGCGGGAAGGTGCCGATTCATGTCAGACCAGCGATCCGAGGGGCGACCAATCAGGCCAGCTTGCTGGGCCAATCAGCTTGCCGTTCTCGAAGTGCGCGACCACCCGGTACGGGTTTTGTGCCGACGTGTTGTCGTAGGCAAATCCCTCGTTGGCCATCTGCAGCGCCTGGGCAACGAGGGGCCACAAGCGCGGGAAGCGCTCGCGCTGCTTGTCGAGCGGCACGGCATGCCCGCCATGCCGGACGCGGGCCTCGACGCGCCGCATCGACAGGGGCAGCGGCACCAAAATGACGTGAACAATCACGAGGAAGCCTGCTCGCTTGGCTCGACCGATCAACTCCAGTTTCGAAGGGTGTGAAAACACCGTCTCGGCAATGAAGGATTGCCCGCTGGTGATCAGGGACTCGCGCCGATCCGCCGCGATCTGAGCCGCTTCGTAGGAGCGATCTTGATCCGAGCCCGGCCACTGTTCGCGAGCAATCACGTCGGCGTTCACAAAGGGCAGGCCGGTGACCGGCTTCAGCACGTGCTCGTAAAACGTCGTCTTGCCAGAACCGTTCGGTCCGCCCAACAGATGCAGGAGTGGCACTAATCAGCCCTTCGGTTGAACCAGGCGCACTGCACGTGTCTTGCGAACGCTCACCTCGCCTTGACCATCCAGCTCGACCACCTCGCGTCCCTGAGCGGCCAGAATGCGATCCAGGCGAAGGTTCTTCCGGGTTTCCTCGATGCCCTCGGCCCAGTGCGCGCGGACGATGGCCTGCTCCTGCACGTTCAACTGGTCGTAACCACCGCGACCTTCCAGCACTGCCTGCACGGCTGGGGCCGTGACGCCGGGGCTGCGCTCAAGCTCCCGCCCGATCCGCGCCCAGTGACCAATTTGCTGGGACAGGCTGCGGCTCATGCTGCCGGCCGTCGCGCGGGCCGCCTCGGTCAGTTCGGCGTCCAGGCGCATGGGGCTGTTGGTGGGCATATTGATCTCCGGTTGCCGATATTAATGTAGCACGGTGCTACAAAAACATGACTTTCCAGAGACAGTTGCGTCCGTCATCGTCTCGTCGCCATTCGAGGCGGCCGCATTTCGTTGTAGCGAACGGCTTCATGGTGCTTGCCTGCAACACATCGGTGCCTTCACGCCAACTGCCGGCATCGGCCTGGGCAAACGATGGCCGTCGGAACGACACGACGATCACGACCTTTCGGCGTCGTCATTGACCCGTGGCGGCTCAGGAGTGATCTCACGGGCGCTTACGCCAGGGTCATCTCGACCCACAAATTCTGTTGATGATCGATGTTACGGATCGACCCGGAAGGGGTGTCAAATCCTGGTTCAGTCTTGGTCGTCCCGACCCAGGGATCGTCGGCCCGGATCACTCGCTTGCCGGCAAGGCGGCGCAGGGCCATGAGGATATCCTCGAAAGGCATGGAACCCCACTTGACCTTCTTCGCGTCCGCCTCATTGGTGGGGATGAACGCGGAGAGGTCGGGGTCGACCATCAGCTCGAGCCCCTTGTCCTTCAGCGTCGCATTCTCGCTGCCGTGATGCCCGACCTTGTAGAACACCGTGCGGCTCAGGAGCTCCGGGCCCTTCACGATCTTCCCGTCGACGTCCCACTCGAGGTGCTGCCAACTCAACCAGTTTCCAACCTGGGCATCCGCGGCGAACAGCAGGACCCGCCCTGTGTCGATGAATTCGAAGGCTAGGACCAGGCTCGAATTGTTGGTTCGATCATCGAGTTGAATCGCCAGTTGGGCGCTGCGCCCGAGCCAATCCGCATCGATCCTCCGCTTCGGCGCACCGAGGTAGCCCTTTAGAAGTTCCGATAGTTGCTTCTCTTCTTCGCTTGGGTTTTTGCCGAGTGGCATCAAGCTCGCTTCAAGGTCAAACCCGATGTTGGCGTCAAAAGGAGCGCTGTGGTCGCTGCCGTCATCGATGAATAACGCGTCAGACAGCGCCAGTGCCGAGGGCCAGCCCGCGCCGAATCCGTACATCTCACTCTTGCGTGTTCGGACACCAATCAGTGCCTCGTCACGGGGCGGGCCGAGGACGTAGATTCGCAGGTTCGGCAGACCCTTGAGCTGGATCGGTTTGCGGCTCGGTTCGAGATACCGGACCTTCTTCTTTGCCAGTGCGACCAACTCGTCTCGGGCTGCGCGCACGCGCTCCCCTTGGGCACCGAACTGGAATCCCAACAAGGGGCCCAGTCCGTCGCGCACGCTGGCCAAATGCGGAGAGAGGTCGGGCGCCGCGCCCAAGGCGCGTTCCGAACCCTGCAAGGCCATCAGCGCCTGCCCCTTGAACTTGTCGAGCGCAGCCGCCTGCTCGTCGTTCGGATCCTCCGTCCAGCCGAGCCAGACCTCGTCGGGCTTCATTCCCTGGAACTCATCGCTGGCCTGGTAGAAGCCGGAGATGTGATCCCAGTGTTCGTGGGTCCCCACGATCACGTTGAGGTTGCCACCGCTCTCGGTCTTAACATCGGCGGCGATCTTCTTGATCGTGGCGGTGCCGCCCGAGATCGACGTGTGAATCCCGCAATCGATCAGCATGCGAAACGGACTGCCATCATCCTTGGTGAACGTCAGCAGGTGACAGTCGCCGATGCCCTGGCAGTAGAACCTGACGCGTGCTTCCTCCGGTGCGTTAGCCATGATCCCTCTCCCGGTCTGCGTGAATCAGCGCGAAGGGTTCGCCTTCACTCGGTCCGAAATACAGCCCCTGTAGCGCCGAGAGGTACCCGCCGCGCGTCGCCTTGCGCTGAATCTCCAGCCTAGTCTGGCTGGCACCGTTCTTGAGGATCGCGTAGCGGATCATCCTTTTATCTCGGCGCGGGTCGATGATCAGCGTCGCGCCCGCGCGGAACCAAAACCAACGCCCCTCGGGCTTCGACGGATCGAGCAGCGCCCGCTGCCGCTGGGTGATGACCGCGACGATTTCGGTCCGATACGACCCATCGGGGGCGACGCGGCGTGCGGGGCGTACGTTGTGAACCTCGAAGGTCGTCGGCCCCCACCGCTTGCCGTCATGCAGCGTTCCATCGGCGTTGTAGCGGGGGATACCAGGCACCAGGCCTAGGCCGAGCAGGATGCGGGGATCCTTGTTCATCTCGGAATTGAGCGTGCGCCACATCGCCCAACGATTGTCGTAGTTGAGGTCGAAGATCTCGGTTCGGTCGAGATCCGCATCGCAGTGGATCTTGACGCTGTTCATCACCCGATCGAGCCAGGATGGCGCCTCCTCTTCGGGCGCACGCCACGACAGGCTGTCTTCTGAAACCGTCCGCACGTTGTCGGGAAGGATGCCGCGCTTGCGGAACGACTCCATGAACGCCGTGCGATACCCCACCTGGTCTTCTTCAACCAGGTCACGATCCGACGTGATGATGGCCCGCAGGTATTCGCCGAAAGTGATGTCGACCGGCGGACAGTAATCGAGTGCGCGGATGCACATGTGCAGGATGTAGCGCGCCGTCTCGCAGGTCTCGATCGTCAATCGATTGACGAGATCTGGATGCAGACTGCCTTCCGGGAGAACGCCCGTTCCACCGGTCGCCAGGCGCAGCAGGTCGGCGGTGCGATACGCCACAACGCTCAGGAAAGCCTCATAGACGGCAAACATCAGGATAGAGCCGCGCGCGTGTGGCTCCAAGGTCTGCTCGTATTGCATCTCACGCATCTTGGGATCGACGTAGTTCCGCAAGGGACCCCGCCGATTGGCGCCCTCGCCGAATTCGCGTGCCAACCCGCCCAGAAGGCTGGTCGCGGAGAGGTTGCCCCTCGCGCGGCCGATCTCGAACCGGACCAACTCGGTGATTGTGAAGTGCTGGAACAGCGCCACGATGTCGGCGAACGCCTCGTGGAATGCGATGACGTCCGGATTGGACGGCTCCTCGAATCGGCGATGCAAGCCGTCGAGCAGTGCGTGTGTCATCTCGTGTGCCACGATGTCACTCGACAGACACGAGAACACCATCGAGCCTGGCGCAGTTGAGTCCTCCCGCGCGGACCGGGACTGGAAGTACCCAAAGAGCAGGGCCTTCTTCGTCGGGCTGTAGTACGCGTTCTCATCGCGCAGCGCATGGGGATAGATGCGAAGGCGCTTGGTCTCCCGGTCTCGATCACCCCGCCGATCTTTCTTCTTCTTCGTACCGTCTGTGTCATCGGGGTGCATGCCCCGCTCAGGCGCCCACAGGGCCGGACGTCCGAGGGCCCGTTCGAAGTGGCCGATCGTCGTCATTCCGACGGCATAAACCATCTGTTGGTGGAACTGGTGATTGCCCTCCGAGGGAGGAAGGCCATGTTGCGCAAGGATGTAGCGGTGGTTGAGATCGACCGGCTCGTACACCTTGCCTGACGCCGGGTCGACGTCGATCACCTCCAGGTACTCGCCGACCGGCCCCGGCTTGAGCGGCTCCTCCCACGGCACGTAAACCGTGGTCACCGCCTGCTTGTACAACTGCAGATCCTTGCCAATGCTCGGATCGAGGGCAAAGATGCGCAAGCCCCGCTTGGGTGGTGAGAGCTGTCGAACCTTGCGCTTGACCGCGACACTCGATGAGGGCGGTCGGATGGTGGTGGGCTGCGAAACCCCGAGCATCGAGCGCAGCACCTGGGCCAGGGGCTTCGATGGATTGCCTTCTTCGAGGGCGGCCTGCAGATAGCGGCTGCGGGCAGAAGGCGGAATCTCGGCTGGCTCGCGCTCGGGATCATCGATCGCTTCATCGACCGACCTGATGCGCTGCGCCATCTGGGTCAGTTCCAGGGCCAGCATCCGCTTCTGCTGATCCGAGGCTCCCGCCGCCAACGAAACGCCACCGGCGTTGAACAGAACATTCAGCCACGACCAAGACGGCTCTGCCTTGGGCAGTCGTTGCAGTTGGTTGGCCGCCGGCGGCTGCACCTGCAACGCCTTGAGGGCATTCATCACGCCCTGGCCGATAGTTTTGCGGGTTTTCTCGGCGCTCATCCGCGCGGTTGTCTTGGTCGCCGACAGGAACAGTGCGTAGCGGACCGCCTCGACGCGCATCCAGGCTTGTGGATAGTTCGCAAGTTCGTCCCAATGCTCCGCCAACCACAGGGCTGCGGCCGCTGCGATCTGCGGGGTGGCGGCCGACGTGCCGGCTCCATCCATGTCGACGATCCTGCTGCAACCGATCTGTGCCCACGGGACGTTCGGCGTGTAGGCGCCGAGCGCCGTCGCCATCTTCTTGTCCGGGCCGTAGTTGCCCTGCATCGTTCCGCCGTCGAGATTGTCGTAGGCGCGCCCGTCCGCCATGACCCCGCAGGCGGCCAGAACGCGCTTGAATCGCGCGGGGAACACGATCGATCTCGGAGTAGGGCGCGAGGAGATGTTGTTCCCCGCAGCGGTCACCAGCACGATGCCAGAGTCATAGGCGAGGTTGACGGCGTCGACCAGGGCGTTGGAGGCCACTCCGCCCATGCTCATCGACAGCACGTGCGCGTCATTCTCGCGCGCGTAGTTGAACCCCTTCACCATCGTGCTGACGCTGAAGCGCACCACCCAGTCTGCGATGCGGATGGGGAGGATCCGCGCGAGCGGTGCGCCACCGATCGGATCCCGATACTGGTCCCACGGTTCGGGTGCCCCGAGAACCGCGTTCCCGGCCAGGATGCTCAGCGTTCCGGTTCCATGCCCCCGATTGCGCCAAGGGAGCTCCAGTGTTGCGGCGCGTTGAAAATTGATCAGGAAAAGGCGGTTCTGCGCACTGAAAATTGACCAGGGTGTTCCGACCTAGCCT
>UEXO01000017.1_pt1 | contig 16563 bp, 19 predicted proteins | sample 4301131 | NCBI WGS metagenome assembly UEXO01 (sample SAMEA4773185, study PRJEB27434) | metagenome | biome: 2259; feature: agricultural soil; material: soil | place: USA | collected 2014-09 | depth 0.25 m | reverse complement strand
GTTATCGGGTGATGAACGGCCCGGTATTCGACGGCAACCGGGTCACCACCTTCCTGCAGGTGGAAGGCCTGGGCGACTATCACGCGATCAATACCCATGCGACCTATGTCGACTACCTGAAGAACTCGCAGGGTTCGATGAGCCCGGTGCCGTTCGACGGCACCGGCTACGACCTCGGCAACGGTCACGCGGTGATCGAGTACCGCGCGCCCTGGGGCCGTCCGGTCGCGCAGTGGATTCCGTTGTGGGGCGAGGAAGGCAGGGTCGAACTGGAGAAAGTCCATGCCCGTCTCGTCGAGCGCTTCGGCCAGGAGCGTGCCGATCGCATCGCGTTCTCCAATCGCAACATGTTCATTTTCCCGAATCTGGTGATCAACGACATCATGGCGATCACCGTGCGCACCTATTACCCGACCGCGCCGGACGCTATGCAGGTGTTCGGCTGGGCGCTGGCGCCGCAGGAAGAGAACGCCTGGGCGCGCAAGTATCGTTTGTCGAACTTCCTGGAATTCCTCGGCCCTGGCGGCTTTGCCACGCCGGATGACGTCGAGGCCCTGGAGCAATGCCAGCGCGGCTTCGAAGCGATGCTTGAAGCCCCGTGGAGCGACATCTCCAAGGGCATGAAGAAGGAAAAGGTCAACTACGACGACGAACTCCAGATGCGCGCGTTCTGGACTCAATGGCAGGCCGCTACCCAGGCCACCGCTGCCCCGAAGACTGGAGACCGCTGATGAGCAACCTGACTCTCGAAACCGTGACTCGCGAGCAGGTCGAGGACTTCATGTTCCTCGAAGCGGAGATCCTCGACGAATGGCGCCTGAAGGAATGGCTGACCCTGTTCACGAAGGACGCCACCTACAACGTGCCGGCCACCGACGTGGCGGCGAATGCGTCGCCGGACAGCGCGCTGTTCTATGTCGCCGATGACCGCTTCCGTCTGGAGCAGCGAGTCGAGCGTCTTCTGAAGCGCACCGCGCACGCCGAGTTTCCGCGTTCCAAGACTCGCCATCTGGTGTCGAACGTGCGCATTCGCGGACGCTCGGAAACCGAACTCGATGTCGGCGCCGCGGTGCTGACCTTCCGGACCAAGATGGGCCTGACCGAAACCTATATCGGCAGCTACCGCTACCGGCTGGTGATCGAGGAGGGCCGCCTGCTGATCCGCGAGAAGCGCTGCATTCTCGACATGGATGGCCTGAAGCCCAATGGCCGCATCAGCATCATCCTCTGAGACCTGCCGATGAACCCTCCCTTCCGCTATCGGCGTCTCGGCTATGTCGCGCTGAACGTCACCGATCTCGCCCGCAGCACCGCGTTCTACCGCGACCTCGTCGGTCTCGATGTCAGCGATGCGACCGACACGAGCGTGGCATTGCGTTGCGCGCGCGACCATCACGCGGTGCTCCTCTATCCATCCAAGGCGCCAGGCTTGAAGCGCATCGCTTTCGAGCTGGAGTCGACAGCCGACCTGGCCAAGGCGCGGAGCTATCTCGCCGAGCAGGGCTACGCGATCGAGGAAGTGCCGGCGGATGAGCTGAAGGATCTGCGCATCGTCGCCGCGCTGCGTTTCCGGTTGCCGGCCTGCGGACTGTGCATCGAATACTTCGTGCAGATGATGCACATGGCCACACCGTTCGAAGCACGGCTGACCAAGATCGAACGCCTCGGCCATGTGGTGCTCAACACCAGCAGCTTCGACGCCGTGCTCGGGGCTTTCCGCGACCATCTCGGCTTCAAGGTGTCGGACTTCGTGCCCGGGTTTGCGGCTTTCCTGCGCTGCTTCCCGAACCCACTGCACCACTCGCTGGCGGTGCTGACCGGGGCGGATCACCACCTGAACCACATCAACTTCATGGTCACCGATATCGACGACATCGGTCGCGCGATGAACCGCATGAAAGCGGCGAACGTCGAGATCGTGTTCGGGCCGGGTCGCCATCAGCCGTCGGAAAGCATCTTCCTGTACTTCCTCGATCCCGATGGCATGACCGTCGAATACAGCTTCGGCATGGAGTGCTTCCCGGAGGACGGTGCCCGCGAAGCGCGGCTGCTGGAACCTGCACCGAAGACACTCGACAGCTGGGGCAGCGTGCCGACGCCGGCTTTCGGCAAGATCGGCCGGATCGAACGGGACACTGCAGCATGAGCCGGCGCTTCGAAGGCCAGGTCGCCGTCGTCACCGGGGCCGGGCGCGGTATCGGCTACGCCTGCGCGGAACGCTTCGCCAGCGAAGGCGCGAATCTGGTGATCGGCGATCTCGACCAGGCCCAGGTCGATGCCGCAGTCGCGAAGCTCAAGGCCGAGTTCGGTGTCGAGGTCGTCGGTGTCGCCGGTGACCTGTCGCGACAGGAAGTTGCCGAAGCAACCATCGGCGCTGCAAGGATCCGGTTCGGCCGCCTCGACATCCTGGTCAACAACGCCGGCGGTGGCATCCTGCGGCCGTTCCTCGAGCACACGCCGGATACGCTCAAGGCAACCATCGACCGTAACCTTTGGACCTGCATCTGGTGCTGCTGGTACGCGTTGCCGACGATGCGCGGGCAGGGTTTCGGCCGCATCGTCAACCTCGGTGCCGACTCGGTACGCAACGGCCTGTTCGACCACGCCGCCTACAACGCGGCCAAGGGTGGCATGCACGGCATGACCACCGGCCTGGCTCGCGAGTACGCGCGCGAAGGCATCACCGTGAATACCGTGGCGCCCTGCGTCGTGCAGACGCCGCAGCTCGATGAAGTGGCCGGGCGCGATCCGGAACTGGTCCGCAAGGTCATCGACGTGGTGCCGATGGGTCGGCCGGGTACGATGGAGGAAGTCGCCTCGATGGTCGCCTATCTGGCCAGCCGCGAAGCCGCGTTCGTCACCGGCCAGGTGATCAGCGTCAACGGCGGCACGACCATGCTTTGAGGCCCAGGCCTCCCCCGCATTCCCATTTCAAGCAAGCCATCCATGACCAATACGCTGGCCACCATCCTGGAATCCGAACTGCTCGACGGCGAAATGAAGAGCGCCTTCCTGCCCGATGGCACACGCATCGCGCTGTTCCACATCAACGGCGGCTACTACGCGACGCAGGATACCTGCACGCACGAGAACGCATCGCTGAACGACGAAGGCACGGTCGACGGCGATCGGGTGACCTGCACCTGGCACTACTGCGAGTTCTCGATCGTCACCGGCGAAGCGCTGAACTCGCCCTGCAGCGAGCCGCTGCAGACTTTCCCGGTCAAGGTGATCGACGGTGTGCTCCATGTCGTCTACTGACAAGACCGCAAAGCCGCGCGCGAAATCGCTGCTCGCCAAGCCGGCGAAGCCGGTCGCGACCCGCCGTCGCACCCAGGCCGAGCGCTCCGACGAGATGCGCCAGCGGCTGATCGAAGCCTCGGCCATCGTGCTGCGCCGCAAGGGCTACGCCGGTCTGCGTACCGATGAAGTGGCGCGTGTCGCCAAGGTGTCGCGCGGCGCGCTGCAGCATCACTTCCCGAGCAAGGACAGTCTGGTCGTCGCCACCGCCGAGCATCTGCTGCAGGCCAGCCTGAGTCGCGGCTCGCGTCGCGCTGCCACCGCGGCCGCGGCCGCGGACCCGCTCGACGCGATCATCGAGGACGGCATCGAGTTCTTCCTCGGTGCGGATTTCTCAGTGGTACTCGATCTCGTGCTCGCCGGCAGCAAGAGCCGTGCGATGCGTGACCGCATCCTGGAGCACGCGAGAACGAATCGTCTCGGTGTCGAGGATGCCTGGCTGGCGCTGCTGGTCGCCAAGGGTGTGCCGCAGGAAAAGGCCGAAAAGCTGCTGTGGCTGACCATCAGCGTGATCCGCGGCTTTGCGGTGCGTGCGCTGTGGCAACAGGACGAGGCGCTGTTTCGCAGCCTGCTCGTCGAATGGAAGCTGATCATTGCCGGCCATCTGGCGGCTCTGAAGAACAAGCCTGACAACCAGACCCCAACTGCCCCCGGAGCAACACGATGAGCCTGTGGAACGATTTTGTCGGCGCTGAAATCCGTTACATCGAAACGCCGACCTACGGCCGTATCCGCATCGCTGAAGCTGGCCCCAAGGGCGCGCCGGTGATCCTGTTCCAGCACGGCATCGGCGGCCACCTGGAGGCTTACTGCAAGAATCTGGTACCGCTGTCCGACGAGTTCCACTGCATTGCCTTCGACTACGTCGGCCATGCGATGTCGAACCGCAAGGACATGGAATACACGCCACCGGTGCTTGCCGAGCAACTCCGTGAACTGATGGACGCGATGGGTATCGAGAAAGCCCATCTGTCCGGCGAGTCGCTCGGTGGCTGGGTGTCCGGCTTGTTCGCGGTCAAGTATCCGCAGCGGGTGCTGAAACTGATGCTCAACACCGGTGCCGGCATCCCGATCGTTTCGGAGAAAGGCCGTGCCGATCTCGTCGACCTGATGGAGCGCTCGAAGAAGGCTGCCGGCCTGGCGCCGACCTTCGAGATGGTCAAGCACCGCATCGAATGGCTGATGCACCCGAACAACCATGCCCGCCTGGTCACCGACGAGCTGGTCAATCTGCGCCTGCGCTACTACCTGATGCCGGAAGGCCGCGCGGTGACCCCGAAGGTCAACGCGATGCTGCCGCGCCACGACGAGTTCCTGATCCCGCTGGAGCAGATCCGGGCCGAGACCCTGCTGCTGTGGACCCGCGACAATCCGATCCACGATCTCGAAGCGGCTGCTGCTGCCCAGGCGCGGATTCCGAAGTCGACGCTGTACGTGATGGAGGCCAACAGCGCCCACTGGCCGCAGTATGAAGACCCGGAGGAATTCAACCGCGTGGCGCGCGCCTTCTTCGCAGGCCGTTGAGTGCTGCCTGATGAGTTCGAATCTGCACGGCGATATCGCCCGGCGCCTGCACGACGCCTATGCCGGGCTGCCGATCGCGCCGATCCGCGACCAGCTTGCCGCCGGCGATGTGACGTCGGCCTACGCGATCCAGGAACTGAACACCGAATGCTGGCTGAAGCAGGGCCGTCGCCTGGTCGGTCGCAAGATCGGCCTGACTTCGGTCGCGGTGCAGAAGCAGCTTGGCGTTGACCAGCCGGATTTCGGCATGCTGTTCGCCGATATGGCGGTCTGCGACGGCGAGCCGGTGGCGCCCGGTCGCGTGCTGCAGGCCAAGGTCGAAGCCGAGATCGCCTTCGTGCTCGAGCGTGATCTGATCATCGAGTAGGCGACGGTCGCCGACCTGATGCGTTCGATCGCTTACGCGACGGCGGCGATCGAGATCGTCGGCAGCCGGATCGCCAACTGGGACATCCGCCTGGTCGACACCGTCGCCGACAACGCGTCCAGCGGCTTGTTCGTGCTTGGCAACACGCCGTACCGGCTCGCTGGCCTTGACCTGCGCGACTGCAGGATGCAGATGACGCGCGCTGGGGATGTGGTCTCCACCGGGATTGGCCATGCCTGTCTCGGTCATCCGCTGAATGCCGCGCTGTGGCTGGCGCGGAAGATGGTCGAAGTCGGCCGGCCGCTGCTGGCTGGCGACATCATCCTGTCCGGTGCCCTCGGGCCGATGGTCGCCGTCAAATCTGGAGACGTGTTCGAGGCCCAGGTCGATGGGCTCGGCTCGGTGCGCGCCGCGTTTGGCTGAACCCCGAGTTTCGGACTCACGCAGCCAGCGGCCGCGTGAGTCCGAAGCCCGCTAGCGAGGCGCGAACGCCGCAGCCGCGACAACAGTGTTCATGAAGTCGCGGAAGCGCCGCCAGCGGCCCTCGCGCAGGGTGATGACGTGGACGAAGTCCGACTCGATGCTGCCGCCGGTGGCCTTCGCGGTCAGGCGCAAATGGCCGGTCACCACCACCTGATCGCCCTGGGCGATGAACTCCTCGGCGTCGAACTGATGGATGTCGACCGAGGCCAGCACGGTTTCGAAGAAGCGCCGCGCGCCGGCCTTGCCGCGGTAATCGCCGGCGTAGGGAATGACCGAAGGTCCGTAGAACTCGATGCGTACCTCGTCGTCCAGCAGTTCGAGAATTGCCGGCACGTCGCCGCGACCGAAGTGGCCGAACACTTCCAGTACCTGAGCGACATTGGCGGCTTCGAGGCCGCTGCGGCGCTTGACCAGCCGCACCGGAATCGCCGTGTGGCTGTGCTGGAGCAGGGTCGCGGTCTGCGGCACGGCCGGCGACAGGCCGCGCTGGAAGGCGCTGCAACGATCGAGCAGGCCATTGATCAGGCACTCCACTTCGAGATTGGCCAGCGGCGCGCCGAGACAGTAATGGATGCCGTGGCCGAAGCTCATCTGGGTACTGGCGTTCGGCCGGTCGAGGCGGAAGGCATAGGGCTCCGGGAAGACTTCGGGGTCATGGTTGGCGGCTGCGAAGAACAGCGCCACCCATTCGCCGGCCTTGATTGCCTTGCCGCCGATCTCGACGTCTTTCGTCACCTTGCGGAACAGGCGCTGCGGTGGGCCGCTGCGCCTCAGGGTTTCCAACTGGAAGCGGCCGATCAGCGTGCGATCGGCCTGCAACTGCGAGAACAGCCCGGGATGGTCGAGCAGGGCGTTCATGCAGTTGGCGGCGTAGTACATCGTGGTTTCGCTGCCGGCGACCACCAGGGTGAAGCAGAAGCGCCAGACCTCGTCGTGGCTCAGGCGCTGGCCTTCGGCTTCGGCGGTCAGCAGGGCGTCGATCAGATCGTCGTTCGGCGCCTCGCCACGGGCGAGGCGGCCGGCGCGTTCGGTGACCGTCTGCTGGAAGTAGCCGACCATCTCGACATTGCTGGCGTTGCGCTCCTCGGCGCTCATCGCCGCCGACAGCATGAAGGCGTTGGACCAGTGCTGGAACTTCACCGACATTGCCGGCGGCAGGCCGAGCAGGCGCAGCATCAGCCGCGCCGGCAGGTGGGCACAGACCTGGCCGACGATGTCGATCTCCTCATTCGGCAGCGCGTCGAGCAGGTCGCCGACCACGGCTTCGATGTCCGGCCGCAGTTCGCGGATGCGCCGAGGCGTGAACGCCAGGCTGACCAGTTTGCGCAGGCCGGCGTGCTCCGGATCGTCGTGGTTGACCAGCATCAGGATCGGCGCGCCGGTGCCCTGCTGGAAGTTGGCCGAGGAGAAGGTCTGCGGATCGCGTGCTGCCGCCAGCACCTGCTCATGCTTGAGCAGGGCCCAGGCCTGCAGCGGCGCGTCCTGGCCGGGTACCGTGCCCGGCGGCCAGTCAGCATAGCCGGCGACTGGCGAATCGCCGCGCAGGGCATCGTAGGCGGGATAGGGATCGGCGATGATGGCCGGCGTCGCGAGGTCGCGTGGGTCAATCTTCAGGCTCATGTCTCTTCCTCCGGTGCACGTACAGCGCTTATGTTTTCTAGGGTTTTGTATTCGGTGCCGATTGTTGAATCGATGAAACTATGTCTCAAGGACACAATATGCGCGCGGTGAGTGAGCGGTCAACAGGGGAGCTGCCGGACGGCGCCGACGAAGAGCGCAAGCCGGCGGCGAAGAACGCCAGGAAAGCGGCCGCCGGAGCTGCTGCCGCGCCGCCTCCGACGCTCGCGCAGTCGCCGGTTTCGGAGTCGGCCAGGGAGTTCCTCGACCTGTTCTATCCGGTGCACTACAAGGTCGGTATCGGTATCGAGGACGCGCTGCGCGGCGGTCGCCTGACCCGGCATCAGGTCGCGATCCTGTGGCTGATCCGTTCGGAAGGCGAGGGCGGACGAAGCATCTCGCGCAAGGAGATCGAGCGCTCGATCACCCGCTGGTTCGAGCTGCGCAATTCGGCGATCTCGAAGTCGCTGCGGGCGATGGCGCGGCCGCCACTGGGTCTGCTCGACATTCTCGAACATCCGACTTCCGGCCGCGAGCGCCAGGTGGTGCTGACCGCCAAGGGCCTGCGCGAGATCGAGCGCATGGTCGATGAGGGACAGCGCTTCATCCAGACCATGGTCGACCATCTGGCCGCCGAGGAAGCCTCGCAGGGCGTCCATTTCCTCGGTCGGGTCAGCGCCATCATCGACCTGATCCAGCCACGCCGGCGAACCGCCGCGACCGCGGCTGCCGTGCCGAGGAAGCGCGCAGCGGTGAAGAAGAGCTGAGGCCGGGTGGCTTCAGCCGTTCATCTGAGGGTTCAGTCGACGAGCAGGAACTGCAAGGTCGCCACGGCGATCGGCTGGTCGGTTCGGTCCTGCCAGGCCGTGGCGCGAACGTTGGCGTAGCGGCGGCTGCGAGTGACGACGACGGCTGCAGCCTGCAGGTCGATCAGCCGCGCCGAGCGCAGGTATTCAGCAGTGCAGCTGAACATCCTGGGCAGGCGCAGCGAACGTGTCGCCAGCATCACCTGGACGCTGGCCGTGGTCTGCAGCAGCGAGGCAATCGCGCCGCCGTGCAGCGCCGGTACCTTGGGATTGCCGACGATCTGCTCGGTGTAGGGCAGTCGGCTCAGCAGCTGGTCGCCGTCGACTTGGAACTCGAAGCCCATCTTGCCCAGGTAGGGGATGGATGCGAACAGCGCCTGCATTGCGTCGAGGCCATAGGCATTTGCGGGCGGGTTGCCGGAGGCGCTCATGCCGCGAGTCCGGTGGTGACCCGGGGGCTCGGCGGAAACACCGCGAAGCTGCCGGTGGCGACGGCGACCGGATCGCTGCTGTCGCCGTCGTGGGCGATCGCGCGCACCGTTGCCAGGTGGGCGGTGACCTTCAGGCACCAGGCGTCGCAGCGGATGTCGGCGCCGGCCTTGGCAGGGCGCAGGAAATCCAGGCGCAGGTCGAGCGTCGCGGTGCGCTGCAGTTCCCCCAGCTCGGTCAGCACCACCGAGCCGCAGGCGGCGTCGAGCAGCACGGTCAGCGTGCCCTCGTGCATCTCGCCGGTTTCAGGATTGCCGACCAGTTCGGTCGAGTACGGCAGATCGAACGACAGCCTGCCGGGGGAGCAATGGCTGACCCGCATGCCCAGCGCCTCGTTGTGCGGTACCCGGTTGATGAAGAAACGCTGCTGCTCATCGGCAGTCATGCTGAAGACGGGGCTCATGAGGCAGGCTTATCCGGAGCAATAGCGACTCGGGCCGGTCAGCGGATCGGCCCGAGTCGTGACGGGAATGCGGGCCCCGATTTTACCGCCAGCCGGAGGCCGGCCGTTCAGGCAGGGACGGCGAGCGGCTGTGGATCGACCAGCAGGCCGCCGTCACCGAGGAACACGGCGCGGACGCCGCAATGGATCCAGTCGCGTTGACGTACCGCGACAGTTTCGTCGTGGCGATTCCAGTAGCCGCGGAAGCCGGTGGGCCCGCGGGCGTACAGGCTGCCGAAGGCGCCGCGCGCTGCCTCGCGGCCATCGTCCGCCGCGATGCGCAGTTCGAGATAGGCGATCGGCCTGCCGACCGCGATCGCCGAACCCGACAGCGGCAGGTTCTGCACGGTGGCGATGCCGCACAGCTCAGGCGTGCCCCAGGCCGAAAGCAGCCGCGCCGCCGGATAACGCCCCTTCAGCGCAGGCACTACGCCACTGAGGCTGGGACCGAACTGCAGATCGAGGTTGCCGCGCAGGATCAGCACCTGGCCCAAATGGGTCAGCGGTTCATCACCGCCGCGCTCGGCGAGCAGGCCATGCAGGGCGGCGGCCGGCAGCAGCAGGTCGGTGATGCCGTGTTCGCGGATCGCTACGCCGACTTCCGCTGCCGTGAACGCCTGGGCACTGCCGCGCAGCAGCAGCGTGCCACTGAACACCAGGTTTTCGGCGGCGATCGCGATGCTCGCCTGCAGGCCAGTGCCGGCGGTCGTGAAGCCGCCTTCGGCGGCGAGCGCGAGGCTGGCGAAGCACAGGCCATCGTGCGACAGCTCGCTGCCGAGCCAGCGGCCGTCGGCGCTGCGCTGGTAGCAGAGCGCGGCGATCTCGTCGCCGCCGATCTCGCGGTCGCTCATCGGATCGCTGGCGACGATCAGCGCATCGTGGGCCTTGGCGATGTCCGGGCAGGGGCCGTCGCCGCAGAACAGCACGGCGCGGACATAGGGACAGTGATCGATCAAGGCATCGGTCTGCGCAGCAAAGCGGTCGTCGAGGACCAGGATGGTCGCCTGGGAATCGTTGAGCAGTCCGCACAGCCCGTCGAAGGCCAGACGCGGGTCGGCGGGGGCGGCGATGCCGCCGGCCCAGGCGATCGCATACAGCGATTCCAGCGTGCGGTCGCTGTGCGCGGCGGCGACCGCCACGACATCGCCGTGCGCAAGGCCCAGGCCGATCAAGGCATTGGCGAGGCAGGAAACACGGCTTTCAAGCTGGCGGAAGGTCTTGCGGCGGCCAGACGCGATGGTGGCGGTGGCGTCAGGGCACAGCTGCGCGGCACGGCGCAGGGCATCGGTCAGTTTCATCAGCGCGGCAGGAATCTCGGAAAGGGGCGTCAGATTGCATCGGCTTGCTCTGCGCGGTCGAGTATCGGGCCGCTCGGGGTGCCGGTTGGCGAGCCGCCGGACGGTTCCAGGCTGATCGCGAACACCAGGCTGCGGCCGCTGGCGAAGCCCGGCGGCACAGCGACGGTGACCGTGGAGTCGCGCTCGGTGCCGAGGATTGCCAGCGGCCGTGGCGGACCGTCCGGTTGCAGCCACCAGAGTTGCACGGCGCCGCGGCCGACCGCGAAGAAGTCATCACTGGCGACGATCTGCAGCGTACGGTGATCCGGCGACAGGCTGATCATCCAGCCCATGCTCGACATCGGAATGCCGAGCCTGGCGAGATACATGGGCATCGGTTCCAGCCTTTCGGCGGCCTGCGCCAGCGGTGACTTGGCCGGGAAGCTGAGCCGGCCGCCGCCGAGGCTGATCGCGCCGAGCACCAGCATGACCCCGGCGATGGAAGCCGCAGCCAGGAAGCCGAGGCCGCGGCTCAGAACATCGCGGCGCCGGCGCCGCGCGCTGGTGACCGTTGCCGGCATCGCCCCGGGGATGGCCCCCTCGATAGTCGCCGGGATCGCCACTGGCGCGGCGGGCTGCGGCTTGCTGGCAAAGGCGCGGGCGAGCAGCAGCGCGCGCAGCGACGGCGGCGGGCTGACGGCATCGATGCGCAGCGCCAGCGGCTGCAGCAGGTCTTCCCAGAACTGCACGGCTTCCTGCACCGCCGGTCGGGTGCCGCGCAGCTGCTCGAAGCGGCGACGCGCCGGACCGCGCAGGGTCCCGAGTACGTACTGCGAGGCCAGCAGGCTGACCAGTTCAGGCTTGTCGTAGTTCATGGTCCCTCCATGCAGCTGCGCAGGCGCACCAGTCCACGCCGTATCCAGGCCTTGATAGTACCGAGTGGCTGATGCAGCCGGTCGGCCAGCTCCTGATTCGAGTGCCCTTCGTAATAACCGAGCAGCAGGCATTCCCGCTGCCCTTCCGGCAGGTTGGCAAGGCAGCGCTGCAGCTGCTCCAGGTCGATCAAGGTCAGGGCTTCGGTCTCTGGGCTCCTGGGTACTACGGCGGCATCGCGGAGATCGGACGCACTTGCATCGAGGCGAGCGGCGTGATCGGTCCGGGCGCGCAGCAGGTCCAGCGCCCGGTAGCGGGCAATGCCGATCAGCCAGCCATAGGGATCGCCGCGCTCGGCGGCGTAGCTGTCGGCATGCTGCCAGACGCGGATGTAGCAGTCCTGCAGGGCTTCGCTGGCCCATTGCGGATTGCGCAGCAGGCGCAGCAGTGCGCCGTAGACGTGGGCGCTGGTCTCGTCGTACAGCGCCGCGAAGGCGCCCTGGTCGCCGCGCACGACGTCTTCCAGCAGGGCTCTGACGCGGGCGATTTCCTCGGGCGTATGCCGGTGCATAGGGGGCGGGACGGCGATCCGCTGCCGCCTCAGTCCGCCGCCTTGTCGGCGCTCAGCGAGGCCGGCGAGGTGCCTTCGTAGTGCGCCTTCGCCTGGCTCGGCAGCGGTGGCGCCGGCAAGGGCACGAACACCGCTTGCAGCAGGCGCGGATCGTCGAAGTGCCGGCGGCCGAGGTAGTCGATCGGCAGATTGGCGAGGTGGCGCAGGCGGCCGGGCTCGGCGATGCCGCTGGCGAGCATCCAGTCCGGGGCGGCGGAATCGGTGCCGGGCACGAAGCCGGCGGTATCGAACAGGCTGCGGGCGCTGCCATTCGGCAACGGCAGCCGGTACAGCTCCTCGTAGCGCTGCAGCTGGTAACGGCGCGGCACGGCTTGGGTCAACGGCGCGTCGGAGGCCTGCACCTGGCGCAGGCCACCGTGGTTGCCGGCGAGCACCAGACGCGGATGCTGCGGCGCCAGGCCCTGTTGCGGGAAGAACGGCGGCTGGCCGTCGACCTGCGCCTGGCGCTGCAGGCGGTCCTGCACCGGGAACCAGAAGTGCTCGCGGCCTGAAGCGCGCAGCGAGTCGTAGGCGAGCGGCTTCAGGTGCTCGTCGAGCGTCACCCGCCAGACCATGCCATCGATCGGCGCGCCGGCCGGCCCGGCGTCGGTGCCGGCCGGGCGGCTGAACCACAGGAAGTAGTCGACCTGGATCAGGCTTAAGCCGCCGAACCGGACGAAGCCGATCTGGTAGTTGACCACCGGCTGGCTGGTATCGACCGCGGGCCCGGTCGCGGTCCACACCGGCGCGCCGAGCTGGCGGCTGCTGCCATCGGCGAGGCTGGCGATCTGCGGCGCATTGGCTTCGGCGATCGCCCGCCACGAGGAGTCGACGAGGCCGGGCAGGCCCAGTTCGTCCGGCGAACTGTCGTAGACATGCTTGGGCACCAGGCTCAAGTCCTCGACCGCTTCGACCTGCCAGAGCACGCGGCTGCCGTTGCCGATCAGCGTCTCGGGCGGCTGGGCGAACTCGGCGCGCACCCCGCGCTCGAAGCGGCTGATCTTCGATTTCAGCAGCGGCGCGCTGAGCGGATATAGCCCCAGCAGCTTGGCGCGAGCGGAATAATCATCCGGCACGACGGCGGTCTGGCGCAGCAGTTCCAGATTCTCCGGCACTTCGAGTTCGAGACCGGCCAGGCCCTGACTGCAGACCAGGAAATCGAAACGCTGGATCGCCGCTTCCTGCGCGCTCATGCCCAGCGCTTCGTACTCGAACTCACGGGCTTCCTGATCGAACTCGCGCATCCGGCGCACCCAGCCTGCGGCTTCGTCGAAGGTCGACAGATCGTTGCGGTACGAGGCCATCAGGCGGTCGGTGCGCAGGTAGGGGAAGCCCGGGATCCGGTAGAAGGCCGGATTGCGGACGCCGGCGGCATCGATCCTGGCGTCCATCGCCGCGTATTTTTCGCGACAGCCCTTGACGTTCTTGAACAGGCCGACCAGCTGTTCGGGCGGAATCGTCACCGGCTGCCGCTGGGCGCAGGCCCCGACCAGACTCCCGACCAGACTCACGAGACTCAGACAGATCAGCGACAGGGCAGGGCGCGGAATGAAGCTCATGGTCGGGGCTCGCTTAGTCAGGTGTGGCCGGTTGTACGTACGAATACGAGTTCTGGATGAACCTCATGCTGCACTTTTCCAGCGCCGTCCTGGTCAGGGTTTGGCGCCTGGGGTGACCGGCACAAAACGCCAGGTCAGGGTGGTCTTCGCGGTGCCGGTCCACTTGCCCAGCCAGATCGAGATGCCGTTCAGCGACAGGCTCAGAGGCAGGTCGGCGCTGGCGGTGCCGCTGAGCGGCGCCTGGCGAAGCGTGGCGTCGACCCACTCCATCACCGCGCCGGGCATCGGCTGTGATTCCTCGGTCCTCTGGGTGCGGCCGCGCTCGGTGTACTCGGTGATGCCGACCGGTCGCGGGATGAAGACGTTCTCGACACGCATGCCGTGCTTGCCGTCGGCGGTGTCGAGCACGATCAGGAAGTGGCTGCACAGCGACAAACCGTCGCTGGCATCGACGGTATCGGCGCTGCGTCGCTCGGAGAAGTCGACGAACTTGTCGACGTCCTTGTTCCAGCGCTTGCCATCGATCGCCAGGGTCAACTGCACGCGCGAACGCGACGGGCAGCCGGGAAAGCTTTCGAAGTACAGGTACTGGCCGGGCACCTCGTCTTCCTGCAGGGCTTCCGGGTACTCGAGGGCAGCATAGATCGCGGCGTATTCGAGATTGAGGGCGCTGGTGCAGCTGGCGACGCCCTTGCATTTGCCGATGTCGACCTGAAAGCGGCGGTCGAGCGCGAGCTTCTCGGCCTCGGTGGTCGGCAGCACCAGCTTGCCGCCGCGAGCCTCGATCGCCGCCCTGGCCTTGCGGGCGAGACGGATGATCTTGGCTTCGAGCCGGGTGTCGAGATCGTGGTCGAGCAGGTCGCGGACTTCCAGCACCCCGTCCGAGCGCAATGTCGTCGACACCTCCCAGCGCTGCTGGCCGGTCGCTTTCGAGAACTGCTCGCCGGGATGCTTGGGATCGTTCTTGACCCAGTCCTGGGTCGCGTCGACGGTGACCACCACGTCGAAGCGGTAGTCCATCGGGCCGGACTTTTTCGCTGCCGGCGGCGGTCTGGGCGTTGCTGTCGGGGCGGCGCTGCTGGCGGCGGTGGCCTGGGCCGGCAACGCCAGCAGGGCGTAGACCGGCAGTACCGCGAGAGGCAGCAGTTGCCGGAGTCCGCTCATGGTCAGCTCCTATTGGGCTGCGCGTGATTTGCCGAAGCGACGGCCATAGGAGAGGCCGGCGTTGATCGACTGGAAATCGACATCGGCTTCGCCACCACCGAATGCCAGGGGAATGGAGTTCTCGCCGCGCACGGTGCCATGCTCGCTTGCCGCAGCAAAGAGGCTGACTTCGGAATCGGCATTGATCGCATAGGTGAAGCCGCCAGTGAAATTGAACCGCACGGTTGCCGGAGCAAGACCGTTGAACAGCGTCTGCGAGCGCGGAATGATCTGGGTGCCGTAGCTGGCGCCGGTGCGCAGGATCAGCGATGGCAGCACCTGATACTGGAGTCCGACCTTGTAGACATTCTGATTGTTCCAGCCGAAGCCGGGGCCGTCGCTGGAGCCGAGCGGCCGCCCCTCGCTCAGCAGGTCGATGGTGTTGCTGAAGGCATTGCTGCCCTGGTAATGGAAGTGCTGGTACTCGAGCGCCAGGCGCCAGTCCTGGTTGGGCGTGATCAGCAGCGCGCCGCCGAAAATCGACGGCAGGGCCAGCTTGCCCTGATCCGGCAGGATGCCGCGGTACTGCTCGAATTTCTGGGTCCAGGTCGGCGAACGGTACGACAATGCGCCGCTCAGCCAGGGCTGCAGGGTGCCGGTCCAGCCGAGCGTGAAGCTCGCCCCGAAGGCGCCGTGCTGCCCCTGGTCGCCGACGAACTCCGGCGCTGCCGATGCCGATGCGAACGGCGCCGTGCCCTGGATCGAGATCGACTGGTGCTGCAGGTTCGCCGACAGCCCCAGCGACTGGCCGGGCAGCAGTTCATGGGCGACGACCAGCGAGATGCCGGCGACCTTCAGCGTGTTGAGTGCCGCCTGCGACTGCGCTGCAACCTCCGGCGTCTGGGCAAAGCGTGCATAGGGGCTGTTCGGATAATCCGGGCCGAGGCCGGCCGCGAACGCGGACATGCCGAATGCCCAGTCCTGGGCAATCGGCACGGTCAGCCCCATCTGCGGAATCGGAAAGTACTTCTTGCCGTTCGACCTGTAGTACTCGTCCGGCCCGGTCGGGCTGCCGCTGATCCGGGTGCCGCCGCGGACGATCAGCAGATCGGTGCCGATGTCGAAGCGGCTGCCGAGGCCAAGGGCCAGTGCCGGGTTGGCGCTGAGCGCGGTCGACTCGTCGATGCCGATGTAGCTGACGCCGCCATAGGCCAGCGACTTGATCCCGGTGCCGTGCTCGAAGATGCCCAGCGTCGCGTGGGCGCTGAAGCTGGCCGTCAGGCCGATGGCGATGACAATCGCGGTTGAACGATCGGTATTTGTCACAGACACGAATCCATGTGATTGGGCGGGTCAAGCATTGGGAAGAGATGTGCCGCAGCGACGATTCGCAGGAAGCGTCGCTGCGAGGGAGGGGCGCGGGTTCGATCCTGGCTCGTTGCGCGGAGCCGATCCGGCGGCAGCGATCAGCCGGCGACCTGGGCGGCACCCGCCTTCAGCTTCCGGTCGAGAAAGCGTTCGCGAGTGATCAGATAGACCGGGAAGGTGAACGACACCCCGATGTACGACAGCGCGACGAAGAACCAGCCCCACCTGGCGCCCATGCCGATGCGCTGGGCGTCGAACACCACCCAGACCATGAACACCACCCAGGCGATCAGCATGTCGATCGACAGGAAGGCTGCGGTACCGCCGGCCTTGATCGCATCGCCGAAGAAGGCGACCGGATCCATGATGTTGCCGCCGTTGCGCATCCAGTCGATCGCGAATGGCCAGGTGGTGAACAGCGCGATGAGGCCGAGAATCAGGAAGAAACCGTGCTTGATGGCGATGCTCATGTCGTCGTACCTGGCGTTCTGCGTGCAACTTCGGGGGGAGGATGCCGCGCTGCGACGGCTTCTTCTGCGGGCTTGATGCTCTGGGGCCTATCGCCTCGCCCCGGCAAGTGCCTTACGGAATGTCTGTTGATGACGATGCTTTACGGCATTTTGGCTGAATGGCTTTCGTCGGTGAATTTGTCGTAGAAGATGGCATTGAGTTTCATGCCTGCTTCGGTCATGGAGGAGATTCCGG
>UEXO01000079.1_pt1 | contig 17179 bp, 16 predicted proteins | sample 4301131 | NCBI WGS metagenome assembly UEXO01 (sample SAMEA4773185, study PRJEB27434) | metagenome | biome: 2259; feature: agricultural soil; material: soil | place: USA | collected 2014-09 | depth 0.25 m | reverse complement strand
GCTGTCGACGGCGGTCTGGGATGGCGACCTCGGCCTGCTGTCGCGACGGCGCCTGCAGCGCAAGGGCTGGATGTACTTCTCGGCCTGCACGGCGCGCTGGAGTGTCGGCTACGCGATCGTCGACGCCGGCCTCGTCGCGACCGCGTTCGTTTACATCCGCGACCGGGAAACCGGCGCGCTGATCGAGGAAAAGGCCACCGTGCCCTTCGGCTTCGCCGCCGGCTTCGCGCCGGACTGGCGCCAGCCCTGGCAGCTCGCCCAGCGCGGCCGACGCTGGCAGATCACGCCGGCCGCCCCGAACGCTGACGGCGGGCCCCATGGTTGGCCCAACGGCTGGCCCAACGGCTGGCAAGTCCGCTTCGACAGCCCCGACCTGAACCTGGCGCTGAATGTCGCCCGCGTTGGTACGGGCCTGAGCGCGATCAGCAGCGCCCCTGGCCGGCCGTTCCATCACACCTGGAAACTGTGCGCGCTGCCGGTGGCGCTGCGCATCGGCCGCGCCGGGCAAATCATTGATGAGCCGGCCAGCGGCGCCCTCGATTTCACCCTCGGCTATCCGCCGCGCCATTCGCTGTGGAACTGGGCCAGCCTGGATGGCCAGACGGCCGATGGCCGCAAGGTCGGCGTCAACCTGGTCGCCCAGTTCATGAACGGCCTGGAGAACGCGCTGTGGCTCGGCGACCAGCTGATTCCGCTCGCCCAGGCGAGCTTCGACTACGACCCGGCGAGGCTGCTGACACCGTGGCGGGTCCGCACCGAGGACGGCCTCGTCGACGTGACGTTCACCCCGGACGGCCAGCGCGCCGAGCACTTGGATGCGCTCGTGCTGCGCAGCCGTTTCGCCCAGCCGTTCGGGCGCTTCGAAGGCCGCATCGGCAACCAGCAGGCGTGCGGATTCGGCGTCGTCGAGGAGCACGAGGCGCTGTGGTGACGGTGCCGGCCGGCTGATCCCGGCCGCTAGCTAGCGCTCCGGAGCCTTGCGATCGCAGCGAAATACGCTGTCGTCATCGCGGTAGAAGTCACAGCGATCGTTCAGGGTCTCGCGCAGCCGCCTGCGCGCGCGATGAACGCGGATCTTGGCGGTGGCCGCCGTGCAGGCGCAGACCTCGGCAACCTGATCGATGCTCAGGCTTTCAAGGTCATGGAGGATCAGCGCGCTGCGATAGCTGTCTGGCAGCGTGTCGATGGTCCGGCGGATACAGTCGTTCATGTCTTCGGCGACCAGACGCTCATCGCTGCCCGGCCCCGGGGCAGGCAGTTCGACAGCCTCGTCCAGTTCAACGATGCACGCGCGGCGGTCGGGATGGCGCAGGTAGTCAGCCGCCACCCGGCTGGCGATTGCGAACGACCAGGTCCGGACCGACGAACGCCCCTCGAAGCTCGGCAGTGCTCGCTGCATACGAATCAACGTTTCCTGCAGCAGGTCTTCGGCAACATCGCGATCGCCGACATAGCGAACCAGGAAAGCCAGGATGGCGCTTGCCTGCGCCCGCGCGGTCGCATCGAAATCCGGCGGGGAAGACTCGCTCGCGGTCAACAGCAACTCCGACCACCGGCGGGCCTCGCGGCGGGCTCGGCCGTGCCAACCACCATCGCCCGACTCACTGTTTCCGCCATCGCATCCAGCGTCCTGTCGACAGACCTGGCGTCGAGGACCTGGCAGGCCGGCACCGAGCCCTCGGGAACGGGCTGCGCCAGGGTCTGTTGGGCGGCTTCGAGTACCCGTCGATTCGGCACCTGGCGGATGGTGTCGGCGAGGGTGATGGCGGCGCGCACCGCGTCATCGCTGACGCCGGCCGCGCGAGCCAGCTTGATGTGGTGCTCCGCACAGGGCACGCAGTTGCTGCCCAGGGCGGCTCCGAGGCCAACCAAGGCTCGTTCACGACTGTTGAGTTCGCTCATCTTCGACTCCGGGCTGCCGATCGGCAGCGATAGAAAAATGTCCCTGCCACTTGGACGGGTTCCGGACGCCGAGCGATACACCCGGCAAAGTCGGAAAACAAGCTGGCGACGGTCAACCGCCTCGGGGTAGCTGAACTCGACGGCTGGCAACGGCAGACGTGCATCTCTGCGCACCGCTGCAAGCAGCTGATGCCGCAGGTCGGCGCGCCGACGGATGGCCAGCGCCCTTACGATGGCCGATGCCGATGACCACCGCAGCCGACCACGACCTCCGCCCGGCGGCCACCACCGCCCATCTGAAGCGCCTGCGCAGCTACTGGCGCTCGGCCGGCTGGCCGGTACGCGACAACCTCGAACTGGACCTGCTGGTCGCCGGACTCGCGGAATGCCATCGCGACGGCCAGGGCCGGGAAACCATCCAGGTCAGCGCTGCCGGCCTGCGGGCGATGGCCGGCCTGGTCGCCAGAAACCGCACCGCGCTCGATGCCCACGAAGCGCTGGTGCGGCAGGTCGTCGAACAGCTGCAGCGAGACGGCTGGATGACCTTCACCGGACGCAGCTTCAAGGTGAAGCCGGCCGAGCGCTGGATCACCGTGATTCCGGACGTGTTCGCGCTGCCGCGCACGCTCGACGAGCGGCGCATCGTGCCCCGCGTCTACGAGATCAAGGTATCGCGTGCCGACCTGCGCTCCGACCTGCGCAAGGACAGCAAGCGGCTTGGCTACGAATACCTGTCGCAGCAGCTCTGGTACGTGATGCCCGCCCCGCTCGCGGCGCTCGCCGAGGAGCTGCCGCCGAGCTGCGGCGTGCTGCTCAGCGACGGCGGCCGCTTGATCGAGCAACGGCCGGCGCCGCGGCGCGCCGAGGTGAACCTGCGGCCGATCCACTGGCTGCAGCTGCTGGCCTCCTGCCGAGATGCCGAGCTGGCCGAATCGCCGCAGCTTCAGCTCGGCGCATCACCGTGACCGACAACAGGCCCCGGCGCCGACCGGCACCCTGCTTCGTCTGGTCATGACGCGCATCGCCATCATCGGCGCCGGAATTGCCGGCCTCGGCGCCGCCCGCCTGCTCGCCAGCCGCGATTGCCAGCAGCGCCTGTTCGACAAGGGACGACGAGCCGGTGGCCGCTTGGCCTCGCGCGAAGGCGAATTCGGCAGTTTCGATCACGGCCTGCAGTTCGTCCGCCTCGACGACGAACAAGCCGCGCACCACGGCGGCGGCCTGCTGCGGCGCTGGGACGAGCCGGCGCCTGGGTGACGGCACCGACGATGAACCAGCTCGCCCAGCAGTGGACGCGGACCTCGACATCCACTGCGGCGTCACCGTCGGCGGCTTGGCGCGGGACAGCGGCGGCTGGCGGCTGCGCTTCGCGGACGGCCGCGCCGATCAAGGCTACGACCGCGTGCTGCTGACCGTGCCGACGCCACAGGCGCTGCCGCTGCTGGCCGACGCCGGCATCGCGCCCGGCCCGCTGGCCGCAGTCCGCTATCAGCCGAACTGGACCCTGATGTGGACGCCGGCGGTGCCGTTGCCGGATCACTACGTCGCCGAGCCCGGCGCGCTCGGCGATCCGATCGCCTGGCTGGCGCGAGGACCTGAAAGCCCGGCCGCGCTGGCCCGCCACGGCTGACCGCGCAGGCCAGCGTCGAGTGGTCGGCCGAGCATCTGGAACTGTCCGCCGACGATGCTGCCGCGCAGCTGGTCGCGCTGGTCGCCGAGCATCTCGGCATCGCGCCGCGCAGCCGGCACGCGCTTGCCCACCGCTGGCGCCATGCCTTCGTCGAGACGCCGATCGGTACTCCCTGCGTCGCACTGGCGCCGGGACTGGTCTACGCCAGCGACGCCTGTCTGGACAGCCGCGCCGCGCTGGCGATCGAAGCCGGTGCGGCAGCGGCTGAGCGCCTGATCCGCGGTGCCTGACTAACGCCCGTGCGGCGCCTCGAACAGCGGCGCACCGGGCTGCCGTGGCGCAGCGGCGCGACGGCGCGGCGACGGCTTCATGTCGTGGAAGGCCAGTGGCGGGCGGCCGAAATAGATCATCACCGCCATCCATTCCGGGCCATGCGGCTCGCAGGCTTTCGGCAGATACCAGTCGACCACCAGATGGGCGATCTCGTGCGGGATCGTCTGCTGGATCATCCGCACCGGATAGCGCTGCAGCAGTTCCGGATGAATGCGCAGCCACTGCTCCGGCAGCGCCCGTGGCCGGACCATCGTTGCCGCCATGCCCGCAACGCCGCCGCGCAGGTCGTAGTGGATCTTCGGCCTCGGCACCGGCGCGCCGAGCTGGGACAGCTGCGGAATGTCGCGCGCCCGGTCGATCCAGTGATCGACGGCTTGCTCCAGCCGCTCGCGCACCTTCAGTGGATTGCGCGCCTCGGCGCCGGCTTCCCATTCGATTCCGCGACGATCGCGGACCAGCGGCACCGTCGTCCACGGCGCGCTCAGCGGCTGGTTCCAGAAGTCTTTGGCCGTGCTCATGCGGCGGCGATCATGCCACGGCAAGTGCCAGGCTCTGACCTTGCCAGCGGAGCAAGCCCCTCGTTCAGGAAGCGCTCAGCTAGCGCCAGCCAATCTGGCCGCACCCGAACCGCCGGCAGTCCCGAGCCCCCCCGGACGCAGGCGATGAAACGGCACCCGAAGCGACCCATTCCGGGTCATCACAGGACTTGAGCACAGCGACCATGGACATGAAGAAACTACTGATCTCGATGGCTGTCATCGCCCCGTTGTCGGCCTTCGCGGACGGCCGTGGACATGGCCGCGGCCACGGCAGCTACGACGATTCCAACCCGACCGTCGACGTGTCCGGCTTCGCGGGCGTGGCGTTCCAGACCATCGACGACGGCTTCGACTCCACCGAGCCGGACGGCCACGATCTCGGCATCCGCGGCAAGATCTTCTTCGGCAGCGGCCTGTTCCTCGCCGGCGAATACACCTATGCCGACGTCGACGACCAGTTCGCCGGCTCGCGGGTGCGCTACCAGCTCGACGAGTACCGTCTCGGCGGCGGCGTGCTGCTGCCGATCGCACCGCAGTTCAAGCTCGGCGGCTACGGCCACTACGTCAACCAGCAGGTCGACACCCGCTATCTCGGCACCACCACCCAGGGCGAGGCGAGCGGCTACGACGTCGGCGCGCTGGTCCAGTTCGACGCTTCACGACGGGTGCAGACCTACGGCCGCATCGGCTACATGAGCCTGGAGCCTGAGAACAGCAACGGCGGCGGCGCCCGGGCCGACGGCGTCGACCTGCTCGCCGGCCTCAGCTACAAGCTGAGCCGCGAACTGAGCGTGTTCGGCGAATACCGCTACACCAATCTGCAGGACGACTTCAGCGAGTCCGACTACAGCTCGGTGCGCGGCGGCCTGCGTCTGCAGTTCTGAACCTGGCCCGCCGATGATCGAGCGCTGCCGGCTTGGTGCCGGCGGCGAGTTCAGGCAATGCCCGGCGCAGTCAGGCCGGGGTTCGCCCGTTCCGAGGAAGGCTCAGGGCTGATACGGCTCGTGGACGATGCGCTCGGAAATCCACCAGATGTTGCCGTGCGCGTCCCTGACGCCCCCTTGCCGATCGCCGTACGGCATGTCCTGCACCGGCATTTCCAGCAGCGCGCCGTAAGCGATCGCCCGCGCCATCGACGCGTCGGCGTTGTCGACGTACAGGTAATAGGCGCCGCACATGCACGGATACTGCGGCGTCGCCTCGCTGACCATCACCGTCGAAGTACCGAGCACGACCTGGACATTGGCGACCTGCCCATCGGGCCGCATCGTCCGGCAGCTTTCCGTGCCGCCGAGGCCGTTGATCAGAAAGGCGATGAAGGCTTCGGCGTGCTGCACGAAGAAGTAAGGTGTGACCGTGTTGAAGCCGGGCGGGAGGTACATGGCGGACTGCTCGGGGGAAGGCGGCACTCGGAACGTACGGCGAAATGGCCGCAGGCGCATTCAGCTCAGCACCAGTTCCCGCGACGGCTCGAAGTCGACTTCACGGTCAGCAACAATTCCCGTGCTTCACGAGCACTTCAGGGATCCGTGCGGAACAACCCTCGATGCACTTGAACTCTGCTGTGCACTTTTCGTCATCACGCTTTGAAGTTGCGGCAAAGGTCGAGCCGCCGAGCGGACTTTGCGGATTGCCGGGGCAGAACAACAACTCATCTACAGCCTGCGGTGATCCAATCAGGTAGCAATGCCCGTTGTCTTGAACCATGACCGACAGCCGATTCTCCTGAGCGCCGACAAAGGAATGGCCGTCGACCTCAAATACAAGGCTGAATTCTTTGCCTGCTGCGTTCTCGCCTTTGAAACTGGCTAGTGTCTCCGCGAGCGCAGTGGCGGGAGCAGCCGCGGCAAGCGCGCAAAGAAATACGATGCTTTTCATGGTCGGGAATCCAGGTGGAGGCACGTCCCTGACATCAGCAGCGGCTTCAGGGCGGTCGATTCTTGAAGCCATTGCCAGCAGACCGCACGCGGCTCACGACGAGGCTTGTCGACGCAAACCCCAGAGGACCAGCACCGCGGCGCCGATGATCGCCAAGCCCACGCTCATGAACCCGACCTGTATCAGGTTCTCCTGCCAGGGGGCGGCACTGAGGCCGGGCGCGGTGACGGGGGACAAGGCACCCGTGCCGAAGATCGCAGCCAACGTCGTGACGGCCCAGTTTGCGTAGGTCCCGTACAGGACGAGCCAATACGTTGCCCCCTTGAGTCGAGTACCCAGACGAACCTCCGTCCAGACAGCGCCCAAGGCCAGCAGGAAGGTGCCGTTCATGACGCCTTCAAGGTGAGCCGCCAGCCCCATGCGGATATTGCTGAAGCTGGTTTCGGCGAGCCCGGTGAACAGACCCAGCAGGAACAGGAACATCCCGTGCCAAAGCAGCCGCCGCCTTGAATCGTCCATAGGTTGTCCCTCCTCGATATGTTATCCGCCCCAGAACGTAGGGCGGGAAAGCGGCCGGCTGTTTGGCCGCGCATCCCGCCAAATGGAGGAGTCGGCGCCCTCGAAAGGCGGGATGCGCCTACGGCTTTCCCGCCCTACGGCCCTGAAGGAGGCCAGGTCAATTGCTGGGAGGCGGAATACGCGGTGAAGCTGCTATTCCGCCCTACTCGGGCTTCTCAGAAGGAGGCATGAGCCTCCGACCTTCCCGCCCTACAGCCCTTCCGCAATCGAGAAGATAAACAACTCAAAGAAATAGCTCATTCGATCGAGCCAACAAACGTCATCAGATTTGGCACTTGAACATCAAGTTGGTTCTGATTCACTCGAACCTGTCTACCGACGACGTTGTAATTCTTCGCTGACAACCCCATAAGCGGAATCCCCAGCGATCCGGAGACGACCGCCGCTGTGTTTCCATCGTTGATCTCGATTTGAAACATGCGTCGAAACTCTGCTTGAGTTCTCGGTGGTGGCTTTCCACTAGGATGAATCGAGAAATTCCCCGGAACCGCCTGCCACACTGCAAAAATCTCCTTGCCAATCTCGTTGACAACGCTTTTGAAGGCGGTGGCTGCCTGAGTATTAGCCTGAGTGAGCCTATTGCCAACGTAGCAATATATGCTGGGTCTTGTCATTCGCATTGCGCCAGTCTTGATGTAGAACTCCGATTTTTCCGCACCCGGAACTCGCGTAACGCCATAGAGCAGAGCGAGGACTGCCCGCACTGCGCGCTTTGATGAGCCATCAGCAGAGAATGGGATAATCAGTTTATCGGCTGCCGTCATAGCCAACTCTGTATAAATTGAAAAACTTGGATTGCAGTCAATGAAAACGGCCGAATTCTTTACCCCCCACGACTTCCTAATATCGGCAATAAGATCGCCAATCCAAATGTGCACGAGTCGCCAAGCCTCATCCGGGCCGGGCCGAGTGGCATTTGAAACACGAGAAGCCTGAATTTCCAAGCTTTCATCACCTACGACAAGATGCAAATTGTTCGGAATGTGCTGGTTAAACATCCTTGCCCGGATAACGTAATTCGATCCCGATTTTGGGGTCATGTAAGGGCTTACGATGCGTTCATCAATGTAGCCTGCAATAGTCTTTCGTGGCTGAGAGGTAGCCAAGTCAACTAGCGCTTTTTCACCCTTAACGATACCGCCTAATAGCATGCTGGACACATTCGCTTGCGGACAAAGATCAATTACTAAGACTTTTTCATCGGGATGCGTACGCGCATACTCGCAAGCGATCTGAAAAGTTAGATAGCTTTTCCCGACTCCGCCCTTATTGTTCCAAATTGCGTAAACCGACATCATGTTTCTCCAAAATTGTGTTCAAAACACTGTGACATAAGGGGAACGGATAGTGGTAACACGTAACGGGCAATGAGCCTCACTCCCTCCCTTTCAAAATTCCCCGAGCCAGACTCCAGCGATGCACCTCGCTCGGGCCATCGTAGATCCGGAAGCCACGGGCGTCGGCGAAGATTTGGGAGACGATGGTTTCGCCGGTCACGCCACGGCCGCCGAGGATCTGGGCGCTGCGGTCGATGACTCGCCAGATCGCTTCGGAGACGATGACCTTGGTGCGGCTGGATTCGGCCTTGCCGGCCTGGCCCTGGTCGAGCACCCAGGCGCAGTGGGCGATGCTGAGGCGGCTGATGTGCAGGTCCATTTCGTTGTCGGCGAGCATGAAGCCGACGCCTTCGTGACTGCCGAGCATCTTGCCGAAGGCCTGGCGTTCGCGGGCGTACTGGGTGGCGATGTCATGGGCGCGGCGGGCCTGGCCGAGCCAGCGCATGCAGTGGGTGAGTCTGGCCGGTGCCAGGCGCACCTGGGCGTAGCGGAAGCCCTGGCCGACTTCGCCGAGCACGTCCTCCACCGGAATCCGCAGGTTCTCGAAGCGGACCACGGCGTGGCCGCCGGTGAAGCAGCGGTCGAGGGCGTCCATCTGCCGCTCGAGGATGATGCCGTCACGGTCCATGTCGCTGAGCAGCATCGTCGCGCTGCCGTCTTCCATGCACGCCATGATGATCGCGAACGCCGAGCCGTGAGCGCCGGTGATGAACCACTTGGTGCCGTTGACGACGTAGTGATCGCCATCGCGCACGGCGGTGGTTTTCAGCATCGAGGGATCGGCACCGGCGCCGGGCGCGGGCTCGGTCATGCAGAAGCAGGAACGGGTGTGGCCGGCCACCAGCGGCTCCAGCCAGCGCGCTTTCTGCGCAAAGGTTGCCACCACTTCCATCAGGTGGATGTTGCCTTCGTCCGGGGCGGCGATGTTCATCGCGATCGGGCCGAGTGTTGAGTAGCCGGCTTCCTCGAAGACGACGGCTTTCTCGACATGGCTCAAGCCCAGGCCGCCGAGCGCGCGCGCGGCGTGCGGCGTCAGCAGGCCGGCGCGGCGGGCCCTGGCGACCAGTTCGTCGCGCAGGCCATCCGTCGGGCCGTGGTGGGTGACGCGCTCATCGGTCTCGTAGGCGATGACTTCATCGGCGATGAAGGCGCGAACCTTTTCTTTGAGCGTTTCGAGTTCGGGGGCAAGGCTGAAATCCACGGCTGAGGTCCGGTGGCTGGAGATGCGGGCGAGCGTAGCGGTTCACACCAGTCCGGTCTGCGAGGACGCGCACTGCATCGACGCACTGCGGACCGGCTCGTCCAGCGCTTACACTTTCGCTCCCCATTTGCCGCCGTGCCGCCACCACCATGACCATCCTGAACCTGCTGAACGAAAAGCACCCGACCGCGAACCTGTGGACCTCAGGCGCCGTCGCCCCCGAGCAGTTCGCCGCCCTCAAGGCGGCCGGTGTCGCCCACGTCATCAACCTGCGGCCGCGCGCCGAGCAGGGCGAGTTCGATGAAGCCGCCACCGCCGCCAGCTGCGGCATGGCCTACGCGAACCTGCCGATCGCCGGCCCGCACGAGCTGACCCTGGCCAACGTCAAGGCTTTCGATGCGCTGCTGGCCAAGACCGGCGGCGGCAACACCGTGGTGCATTGCGCGAGCAACAACCGGGTCGGTGCGCTGTTCGCGCTGCGTGCCGCCTGGCTGCAGGGCGCCAACGCCGACGACGCGCTGGCGATCGGTCGCGCCCACGGCCTGCTGGCGATGGAACCGGCGGTCGCGGCGCTGCTGGCCCAGGGTCCGGTCTGATCCGAGTCGACTCAAGCCACGTCGATGAGTAACAGCGACAACGGAATCGCGACCACCGCCCCGCGCGTGCTGTCGCTGATTCCGCCGATGACCCAGCTGAACACGCCTTACCCGTCGACGGCCTATCTGACCGGTTTCCTGCGCAGCCGTGGCGTCGATGCGCGGCAGGACGATCTGGCGCTGAAGCTGGTGCTGCGGCTGCTGGGTCAGTCTGGGCTGGCCGCGATTCACGACGCGATCAAGGCATCGCCGACCTTGATGCGCACGGCGCCGGTCGAATCCTTCGTCGCGCAGTACGAGCGCTACGCGGCGACCATCGCGCCGGTGATCGCTTTCCTGCAGGGCCGTGATGCCACGCTCGCCAGCCGCATCGTCACCCGCCGTTTCCTGCCGGAAGGGCCGCGCTTCGCGACCCTCGATGTCTATGTCGACGACGACGGCGGTGATCCGCTGGCCTGGGCCTTCGGCGCGCTCGGCAGCAACGATCGGGCGCGGCATCTGGCCACGCTGTATCTGAACGATCTCGCCGACGTGCTGCGCGATGCCGTCGATCCGCGCTTCGAGTTCGTCCGCTATGCCGAGAAGCTGGCGGCCAGCCAGCCGAGTTTCGATCTGCTCGCCGATGCGCTAGCCGCGCCGCTGAACCTGGTCGACAGGCTGCTGCAGGAGCTGACTCTGGCCACGCTCGCCGAGCATGCGCCGAACGTGGTGCTGATCTCGGTGCCGTTTCCGGGAGCTGTGTACGCGGCGTTCCGGATCGCGCAGACGATAAAAGAGCGCGACCCGAGCATCGTCATCGGCCTCGGCGGCGGGTATGTCAACACCGAGCTGCGTTCGCTCGCCGAGCCGCGGGTGTTCGACTACTTCGACTACGTGACCCTGGATGCCGGCGAGCGGCCGCTGCTGGCGCTGCTCGATCATCTGGCCGGGAACCGTCCGCGCGAGCAGCTGTGCCGCGCCTTCATTCGCGATGACGCCGGCACGGTGCGCTACCTCAATGGCGCGGCGGAGGCCGACATCCCGTTCAACGACGTCGGCACGCCGACCTGGGACGGGCTGCCGATCGCGCAGTACCTGTCGCTGCTCGACATGCTCAACCCGATGCACCGGCTGTGGTCGGACGGGCGCTGGAACAAGCTGACCGTCGCCCATGGTTGTTACTGGAAGAAGTGCAGCTTCTGCGACATCAGCCTCGACTACATTTCCCGCTACGACGCGGCGAGCGCCACCACCCTGGTCGACCGCATCGAAGCGATCATTGCCGAGACCGGCCAGACCGGCTTCCATTTCGTCGACGAAGCCGCACCGCCGAAAGTGCTGAAAGCGCTGGCGCTGGAACTGCTCCGCCGCAAGCTGTCGATCTCCTGGTGGGGCAACATCCGCTTCGAGAAATCCTTCAACCCGGAGCTGTGCCAGCTGCTCGCCGACAGCGGCTGCATCGCCATTTCCGGCGGCCTGGAGGTGGCCTCGGACCGGCTGCTCGATCTGATGAAGAAGGGCGTATCGGTGGCCCAAGTCGCCCGCGTCACCCAGGCGTTCAGCGAGGCCGGCGTGCTGGTCCACGCCTACCTGATGTACGGCTTCCCGACCCAGACCGTGCAGGACACCGTCGACTCTCTCGAGTACGTGCGCCAGCTGTTCGAGGAAGGCTGCCTGCAGTCCGGCTACTTCCACCGCTTCACCTGCACCGTGCATTCGCCGGTCGGCCTGAACCCCGAGGAATACGGCGTACAACTGCTGCCCCAGGCGGACGGCGGCTTCGCCCGGAACGACATCGGCTTCATCGACCCGACCGGCGTCGATCACGATGCGCTCGGCATCAGCCTGAACAAGGCGCTGTACAACTACATGCACGGCATCGGCCTGGATACCGACGTGCGGCGCTGGTTCCTCGGCCAGGTGCCGAAGACCCGAGTGCCGAAACGCTTCATCGAACAATCGCTGCGCGGTTAACGGGACGCCATCGTTTCTGCCCGTCGCCACAGGCACAATGCCTGAACTGACGGGCAATTCATGCAAACGAAGCGCTAGGGCGAGAAGACGGATGGCGATGAGAAAGATCTGGGCGGCGATGCTGATGGCCGCGCTCGTCGTCTGCCAGCACGACGCCGTCGCCTATTCGGTCAGCGGCCGCACGATCTACAGCGACGCCGGCGCCGTCGTGCAGCTGAAGGGCGTCAACTGGTTCGGCTTCGAGACCACGAACTACACGGTCCACGGTCTCTGGGCGCGCAACTGGAAGCAGATGATCCAGCAGATCAAGAGCCAGGGCTTCAATGCCGTGCGCCTGCCGTTCTGCCCGACCACCCTGCGCGGCGTGACCCCGAGCAGCATCGACTACAGCCTGAACCCGGATCTGGCCGGCAAGAACTCGCTGGCCGTGCTCGACGCGGTGATCGCGGAATTCGATCGTCGGGGCATCTACGTGCTGCTCGACCATCATCGGCTGGACTGCAAGCTGATCTCCGAGCTCTGGTACACCTCGAATTACAGCGAAGCCCAGTGGCTCGCCGACCTGCGCTTCGTCGCCAACCGCTACCGCGGCCGCCCGCGGGTGATCGGCATCGACCTGAAGAACGAGCCGCATGGCGCCGCCACCTGGGGCACGCGCAACAACGCCAGCGACTGGAATCTGGCCGCCGGCCGGGCCGCCAGCCAGGTGCTCGCGGTCGCGCCGCACTGGCTGATCTTCGTCGAGGGCATCGGCGCCGGCGGTCAGTGCAGCAGCGGCCAGGCCGCGTTCTGGGGCGAGAACCTGGCGCCGCTGGCCTGCACGCCGTCGCCGGTGCCGGCCAACCGGCTGGTGCTGTCGCCGCACACCTATGGGCCGGACGTCTACGCCCAGCCCTATCACAACGCCGCCAACTTCCCGGCCAACATGGCGGCGATCTGGAACGGCCACTGGGGCTTCGCGATCACCAGCGCGCCGGTGGTGCTTGGCGAGTTCGGCGGCAAGTACGGCGAAGGCCACAGCCGCGATCGCGCCTGGCAAAACGCACTGGTCGACTACCTGATCGGCAAGGGCATCAACAGCGGCTTCTACTGGAGCTGGAACCCGAACAGCAGTGATACCGGTGGCATCCTGCGCGACGACTGGAACACCGTGCGCAACGACAAGATGACCCTGCTGCGCCGCCTCTGGGCCGGCAGCGGCGGCGGTGCGACGACCGGTGGGACCGGCGGCGGCACGACTTCCGGCGGCGGCACTGGCGGAGGCACTGGTGGCACCGCGGGTGGAACCATCGGCGGCGCCACGGGCGGCAGCGGCGGTGGAACCACCGACGGCAACGCACCGACGCTCGTCGTCAGCGAGCAACGCTCCAGCGAATGGGCCAGCGGCTATTGCTCGAACGTCATCGTCCGCAATGTCGGCACGACCACCCTGGTCTGGAGCGCCTTGCTGACCGTCGAAGGCCGGGTGAACCAGGCCTGGAACGTGATCTGGTCGCAAGCCGGCAACAAGCTCAGCGCCAGCGGCCTGGACTGGAACCGGACGATCGCACCGAATGGCACGCGCGATTGGGGCTACTGCGCCGATCGCTGAGCCAGCAGCTGCGGCGGGCCTCGAAGCGGCTCAGCGCGGCGCGGCTTGGGGATCTTCCGGCGGCTCGACCGCCAGCGCCGGATCGGCGATCGCGGCGACGCCGGCGCGGGCTGCCGCCAGCCAGGCCAGCAACTGGTGGCGCTCGCCATCGAGCGCCACCGCCGCCAGTCTCGGCAGCAGCGCCCGCTGGCGATCGTCCAGGGCTGCCAGCGTCTCGTCCACCCCGGCAGTCCTGGTCGCGCTGTCGATCAGCCAGCGCGTCTCGGCGATCTCGGCCAGCAGCCGGTGCAGCGCCGGTGACGGCGTCGCGGCATCGAGCCGCCGAGCGATTTCGAAACCGGCCAGCGTCGACGCCGGCAGCCTGCGGCCAGGCTCCAGCGCCAGGGGCTCCAGATCCGCAGGCAGCAGGGTCGATGAGGCCGCCGCGTCGGCGTTGTCGCGCAGCGCCGCTTCCAGCCTGAGCACGGCGGCATCGTAGAGTTCGCCAGCCAGGCGCCGCTGCCCGGTGCGCTCGGCGGCCCGGCCGACGGCGACCCAGGCCTCGCGAACGGCTGGATCGCGCGGCTCGCGCAGCGCCAGTTCCTGCCAGACCAGCAGCGCTTCGGCGGCCAGACTGATCATGCTGGCCGGGCCGTCCGCCACCTCGGCCTGCGCGAAAGGCTGCAGGCGGCGGCACATTTCGGTCGGCGCCAGTGCCCGACGGTTGTAGTCCTCGCAATCGATCAGGCGGCGGCGCTGCATCGCCTTCAGCACGAACTTCGGCGTTTCCCGGGCGCCGCCATCGGTGCCGCCGGAGAACGCCGACTGCAGCGCGCCCTGCGGCCCGAGCGCAGCCCAGCCGAGGCCGAGCAGGGCAAGATTCGAATACGGCCCTTCGAGCGGAATGCGCTCGAAGATCGGCCTCGCCGTCGCGCCCTGACCGGCGCGCAGGAAGTGGCTGGCCAGGCTCAGATTGGCGCGATCGCGCAGCGCTTGCTCGATGGGCTCGCGGGTCTCGGCGCGACCGAGGCGATCGAGCAGCGCCCGGCCACGCTCGACGGCCCCGCTGGCGATCAGCGCCAGGCCGAGGTCGTACTGCACCAGGCCCGCGCGCAGACGCTCGTCGACCGGTGCGGCGATCAGGCGCAGCGGATCGAACTCGGCCGCCTGCAGGGTTTGCGTCGCCCGGTCGGCACGGCCGAGCAGGAAATAACCGCTTGCCCGAGCCAGCACCGCTTCGTTGCGCAGCGCCGGCGCCAGCTTCAGGGGCAGCGCGTCGAGCCTGAGCATCGCCGCCGGCACCTGGCCGTCGGCGAGCTGACGCTGGGCGACGGCGAGCAGGGCTTCGGCATACAGGCCGCGCGCAGCCTTCGCAGCGCCGCGCAGCGCCGCATCCGCGCTGGCGACCAGGCCGCAGCGGGAAGCCGCGACCGCCAGCAGCGCCGCGGTCGCGGCATCGCCCGCGCCATCGGCTTCCAGCCGCGCCAGCGCCAGTGCCGCCGGCCACGGCCGGTCCAGCGCCAGCAGCTGCCGGGCGCGGCGCCAGCGGGGATCGTTCGGACTGCCCGGCTGGTAGCCAACGCTGCGGCTGGTATCGCCGGCCAGCGCCTCGGCAACGCGGGCCACGGCACTGCGTGACGGCTGGCCGACTCGCCATTCGATCAGCGTCCAGGACAGGCCGGCGAGCGGCTGGCGACGTTCGAGGCGCAGCTCCCGATCACCAGCGCGGTCGTCGGTGGATATCTCGAAGGCGAATTCATCGCGGCGCTCGGGCTGGCCGCGCAGGTTCCAGCTGACGCTCAGACGGTGGGGACCGCTGGCCAGCGCCAGCGCGGCCAGCGGTTGCAGACCGCCATGCTGGCGCAACGCAGCGCCCGCTTCGGCGGCGAGCACCACGGCCGGCAAGGGTTCGCCATCGATCGCCAGCGCCAGGCCAGCCAGCTCGGCATCCGTGGCGGCAAGGCCGAGATCGAAGCGGAACGGGCCGGCTTCCACCGCGGGCTCGGCCCACTGCTGGCGGAAGCGTTGCTCGCGGGCGTTGGCAAGCGCCTCGCCGACAGCTGCGAGTTCGCTGCCGGGATCGTCGGGCATCGCTTCGGCAGCAACTCCCGGCGCCCCCGTCGCCGCCAGCCCGGCCAGCAGCAGCGCAGCGAAGCCGGCGCGCATCATCCCGCGCCTTCGGCCGGGTTCAGAACTTGGCGGCGTCGAGACGCTGCACGCCGGCATCGCCGACCATGATCAGGCCGCCGTCCGGCGCCATCGTCAGCAACGACAGGGTGTCGGTCTGGCGGTTGCCGATCTTGTCGGTGATCGGCACCGAGCGCGCCGGCTTGCCGGGCTCGAAGATCAGCAAGGTCGCGTTGAGGCCGACCATCGCCACCTTGTCGCCGGGCAGCGCCGCCATGCCGAACAGCGATTGGTCGGTGCGGGTTTCCATCTTCTTCCAGGTGCCGCTGCGGACATCGGCGGTGAAGAAGGAATTGCCGCGCAGGCCGCCGATCAAGGCGCCCTTGTCACCGGCCGGAATGACGCAGAACAACGAGCTGTCGTAAGGCGTGGCGAGCTTGGTCCAGGTCAGGCCGCGGTCGGCGCTGACACCGATGGTGCCCGCTTCGCCAACCACCATCAGGCTGCCGTCGCCGAGCCGGGCCAGGGCGTTGATGTGGCGCTCGTCCTCGGTGACCGGATTGGCCGCCACCGGCGCCCAGCTCGAGCCACCGTCGGTGGTGGTCAGCATCAGGCCGTAGGCGCCGACCGCGAAGCCGGTCTGGGCGTCGAGGAACAGCACGTCGAACAAAGGCTTGTTGAGCTCGGGCTGGAAGTGCTGCTGCTTCCAGGTATCGCCGCCGTCGCTGGTATGCAGGATCACCGCATCGTGGCCGACCGCCCAGCCATTGCTGGCGTCGGCGAAGGTAACGCTGGTCAGCATCACGTCGACCGGCGAGGCCACTTGCGACCAGCTCGCGCCATCGGCTGAAACCAGGATATGACCGCGAACGCCGACCGCCACATAGCGCTTGCCGGTGTTGACCACGCGTAGCAGTGGATTGCCCTTGGCCTTGACGGCCATCTCGGCGGCGCGCGGCAGGATCGGCTTGGCGACGACTTCCGGCGACGCTTCGGCAGCCGGCGCTTCGGAGGACGCCACAGCCGGATCGGCAGGTGCTTCCTCCTGGGCCAGCGAGCTGACCAGCAGCGACATCGGCACGGCGCAGAAGCCGAGCAGCAGGGCAGCGAGTTTGATGGACGAGTGGCGCATGGCGGTCAGGCTCGGTGAGGGTTCCGGTGCGGAGCGATCAGAACTGGTACTTGAAGAAGAAGCCGATGTTGTCGCGGTCACGGATCACGTTGTTGCCGCCACCGCGGGTATAGGCGTTGTAGGCGATGCTGAACGAGGCCGACTTCTCGTAACGGATCTCGAGCACGGTATTGGCCTGGATGCGGCCTTCGACGAAGTTGGCACCCGGCCCCGGCGAGTTGTTGTAGACGTCGTGCTGGAAGATCACGAACGGCTGCACCGAGATGCCGGGCAGCACCGATTCATAGCTGATGCGGGCAACCACGCGATAGCCGCCAGCGAAGGAGTGCGCGAACTGGTTGCGCGAAGCCTGGAACGGATTGAAGCGCAGGCCGTCCGGGCCGACCGTGCAGCTCGGATTGG
>UEXO01000042.1_pt1 | contig 19174 bp, 15 predicted proteins | sample 4301131 | NCBI WGS metagenome assembly UEXO01 (sample SAMEA4773185, study PRJEB27434) | metagenome | biome: 2259; feature: agricultural soil; material: soil | place: USA | collected 2014-09 | depth 0.25 m | reverse complement strand
TCGTCGAGCCGATGTTCGGCAACTTGCACAGCCACGGCCTGCGACGATTCACGCTGCGAAGCCGAAGAAAGGTCGATGCCCAATGGAAGCTGTTTGCACTGGTTCACAACGTGCAGAAGCTTCAGGGTAAAGCACCATGAATCAAGGCTTGGAGGGCCGCCCGGATCGCGCTATCGTCCAGACAGCCCGCCACAAGAACACTCGATCGCCGTGACGCCAATCCTTCGCCCCCGTGAAACCTGGACGCCGAGTTGCCTGACGTGCGTTCCAGAATCGGGAATGGAGTACAGCGGGCGCGATATCGGCGTTTTTCTACGGGCTCGTTGGGCCTATTGGGCTGTTACCGGTTTCACGGACGCCACCTCGAGCTGATCGCATCTGCTGCTCGTACTGAATCGGGCCGAGGCTTCCCGGCGGCTCCGATGGCGCGCTACAAGCCCGATTTACTTGCATCTGTCGTCGCCCGCCAGCCCCGCCGCCCACCCGCCAGCGCTCGCAGTCGCCAGCGCCACCGCCCCGAATTCCCACACAAGCGGGTAGCTGTCAGCCGCTCGCCGACCGGTCATGATTTGGCCGCCCGGCGATAACGGCTCCCCTGGGGACAACCCGCCATCGCTCGGAATCGATCACCGGCGCGACCTCCAACGAGGTCGCGCCGGGCAAATTGCGAGAATGGAGGAAACCCTGATGGCAACCGCTACCCAGACCGCACCGGCCAAGGCCAGTGTCCCGATGTACGACGCTGTGGTGATCGGCGCAGGCGTGGCCGGCCTGTACCAGACCTACCGGCTGCGCGAGGCCGGCTTCACGGTGAAGTCCTACGAGGCCGGGTCGAACGTCGGCGGCACCTGGTACTGGAATCGCTACCCGGGCGCCCGCTTCGATTCCGAAGCCGAGATCTACCAGTACTGGTTCTCCAAGGACATGTACGCGCAGTGGAAGCCGAGCGAGCGCTTCCCCGCCCAGCCGGAAACCGAGAAGTGGCTCAATCACGTTGCTGACCTGCACGACCTGCGCAAGTACTACAGCTTCTCGACGCGGGTCACCGCCGCGCACTACGACGAAGCCAACAAGCTGTGGACGGTGTCGACCGACAAGGGCGAGACGGTCACCGCACGCTTCTTCATCAGCTGCGCCGGCATGCTGTCCGCTCCGCTGGAGAACCGCTTCCCGGGGCAGGACACGTTCAAGGGTCGCATCTTCCACACGGCACGCTGGCCGAAGGACGAGATCGACTGGACCGGCAAGACCGTCGGCGTGGTCGGCACCGGCGCCACCGGCATCCAGGTGATCCAGACGATCGCCCCGAAGGTGGCCAAGCTCAAGGCCTTCGTGCGCACGCCGCAGTACATCATCCCGATGAACAACCCGAAGTACTCGGAAGCCGACTGGGCCAAGAAAGTCGAAGGCTTCGAGGCTCTCAAGTCACGCGTGCAGTCGACGTTCTCGGGCTTCGAATACGACTTCGCCAACGGCTCCTGGCACGACAAGACGCCGGCCGAGCGCCGCGCGGTCTACGAGCACTACTGGAAAGATGGCTCGCTGGCGCTGTGGCTGTCGGCGTTCCCGGAAGTGTTCTTCGACGAGGCGGCCAGCGCCGACATCTCCGAGTTCGTGCGCGAAAAGATGCGCGAGCGCCTGAACAACGATCCTTATCTCTGCGAAAAGCTGATCCCGAAGCCGTCCGACTACGGTTTCGGCACCCACCGCGTGCCGCTGGAGAGCCAGTATCTCGAAGCCTATCTGCGGCCGAACGTCGAGATCGTCGATTGCCGTGAATCGGCTATCGACCGCGTCGTGCCGAACGGGGTGCAGATGAAGGATGGAACGATCCACGAACTCGACATCCTGATCCTTGCCACCGGCTTCGACGCCGGCTCGGGCGCGCTCAGCCGCGTCGACGTGCGCGGCCGCGGCGGCCGTTCGCTGAAGGAGGACTGGGGTAAGGACATCCGCACCGCGATGGGCCTCGGCAAGCACGGCTATCCGAACCTGTTCACCACCGCTGCACCGCTGGCCCCGTCGGCAGCACTCTGCAACATGACCACCTGCCTGCAGCAGCAGGTCGACTGGATCACCGACTGCATGATCGCGCTGCGCAGAAAGGGCGCCACCGAGATCGAGCCGACGGAAGCGTTCGAGGACGCCTGGGTCAAGCACCACGACGACACGGCGAACGCCACGCTGATCGTCAAGACCGACAGCTGGTACATGGGCTCGAACGTCGAAGGCAAGCCACGCCGCCTGCTGTCCTACTGCGGTGGCGTCGGCACCTATCGTGGCAAGTGCGATGAAGTGGCCGCCAAGGACTACGAGGGCTTCGCGATGAGCTGATCCGCCCGGCGCGGATTCGCTCGCTGCATTCGGGGCGCGACTGTTGACACGGTCGCGCCCTTTTTCATGTCTGTCGTCCACAGGAGGAGCCCGACTTGGTCCGTCGGGGACGATCGGTTAGCGTTTCCGGAAAAGGCCGTCACCACCACGAGGAGATCCTGAAGCAATGACACCGCTCCGCATCAGCCTGGAAGCCGACGAGATTCCGAAGCACTGGTACAACGTCGTTGCCGACCTGCCCAAGCCGCCGGCCGCACCGCTCGGACCGGACGGCCAGCCGGTGACGCCCGAGGCGATGGGCGCGATCTTCCCGGGGCCGATCCTCGAACAGGAAATGTCCGCGCAACGCTGGATCGAGATTCCCGAAGCGGTGCGGCAGATCTACGCCCAGTGGCGGCCAAGTCCCTTGATCCGCGCGCTGCGGCTGGAGCAGGCGCTCGGCACGCCAGCGAAGATCTTCTACAAGTACGAGGGCGTTTCGCCGGCCGGTTCGCACAAGCCAAACTCGGCGGTGCCGCAGGCCTACTTCAACAAGATCGCCGGCACCAAGCGGCTGACCACCGAAACCGGCGCCGGCCAGTGGGGAAGCTCGATCGCCTATGCCGGCCAGATGTTCGGCCTGCCGGTGCGGGTCTACATGGTCAAGGTCAGCTTCCAGCAAAAACCCTTCCGGCGCTCGATGATGCAGACCTGGGGCGCGGAAGTGTTCGCCAGCCCGACCGATCGCACCCAGGCCGGCCGCAAGGCGCTGGCCGCCGACCCGGACTCGATGGGCTCGCTGGGCCTGGCCATTTCCGAAGCGGTCGAGGAAGCCGCGGCCGATCCCGGCGTCTGCTACACGCTCGGCTCGGTGCTCAACCACGTGGCCCTGCATCAGACGGTGATCGGCCTCGAAGCGAAGAAGCAGTTCGACAAGATCGGCCTGTACCCGGACGTGATCTTCGGCCCCTGCGGCGGCGGATCGAGCTTCGCCGGCATCGCCTTCCCGTTCCTGTCCGACAAGATGGCGGGCGAGAAGCGGGCGCAGAACCTCCGCTGCGTCGCGGTGGAGCCAACCTCCTGCCCGACCCTGACCAAGGGCGCCTACGCCTACGACTACGGCGATGCCTCGGGCTACACGCCGATCATGAAGATGTACACGCTCGGCCACGACTTCATGCCGCCGGGCATCCACGCTGGCGGCCTGCGCTACCACGGCGATTCGCCGCTGGTGTCGCAGCTGTTGTTCGAGCGCCAGATCGAAGCGCTGGCGGTGCCGCAGGTCGCGACCTTCGCGGCCGGGGTCCAGTTCGCCCAGGCCGAAGGCATCATCCCGGCGCCGGAATCCTGCCACGCGGTGCGCGCGGCGATCGACGAGGCACTGCGCTGCAAAGTGACCGGCGAGCCGAAGGTGATCCTGTTCTGCCTGACCGGCCACGGCCACTTCGATATGGCGTCCTACGACAAATACCTGTCGGGCGGGCTTGAGGACTACGAGTATCCGAGCGAGGCGATCAACGAATCGCTGAAGCACCTGCCGAAGGTCGGCTGAGTGGCAGCGGCTACTGCCGCGCCCCGGTCAATCAGGGGCGCGGCAAATGACGACGCAGGAAGGCAGCCATGCCATCGTTGAATGCGTCATTGCGGTCGCCGGCGACCATGTGGCCGGCGGCGGCGACATCACAGACTTGCAGCGCCGGCAGGTGAGTTCGGAACTCGGCAACGCTGTCCTCGCTGACGATGTCGCTCTCCATGCCGCGTACCAGCAGGGTCGGCACGCGAACCAGGGCCGCAGCCTGGTACAGCCGTTCGGTGAAGCGCGGCGGCTCGGAGACCGCCTGGGCATTGGCGACGAAAGCCGGATCCCAGTGCCAGTACAGGCGGCCGTCGGCTCGCTTGCGGAGATTCTTCATCAAGCCCGAGGGATCGCGCGGCCGGCGCCGCTGCGGGTAGTAGGCGGCGACCGCGTCCGCAGCCTCATCAAGCGTCGCGAAGCCATCCGGCCGCGCACGCATGAAGGCGATGATTCGTTCGGCACCCTCCGGATTCAGCCTCGGCACCACGTCAACCAGTACCAGCGCGCTCGCAAGACCCGATTCCGCTGCGGCAATCAGCGAGGCCGCGCCGCCCATCGAGGCGCCCACCAGGGCCGGTGGCGAGGCCAGCGTGCCGGCGATCGTCCGCAAATCGGCGGCCAGGCGCTCGATGCGGTAATCGCCGGCCGGCGACCAGTCGCTGTCGCCATGGCCTCGGGCATCGATGTTGATCACGTGGTAGCCGTCGGCGAGCAGCCGCGCCATCGCCGCGCCCCAGGAGTGCCGGGTCTGGCCGCCGCCGTGGCTCAGGATCACCGGCGGTGCGGACGGATCGCCGCCGACATCGGCCGTGAGTGCTACGCCGTCGTCGGCAACGTAGCGAAGCACTTCAGTCTTTGCGGCCACGGACCTCAACGATCCGGCTTCGCGCCCAGCACGTCGGCCGTTGCCCGTGTTACCGCGCGGTTCTTGTTGACCGTTTCGTCCCACTCGGACTGCGGCACCGAATCGGCGACCACGCCGCAGCCAGCCTGGGCGTGGACCATGCCGTCCTTGATGACAGCTGTTCGGATCGCGATCGCCATGTCCATGTTGCCATCCCAGCCGAGGTAGCCGACAGCGCCGCCGTAGATGCCGCGGGCAACCGGTTCCAACTCGTCGATGATCTCCATCGCGCGGACCTTGGGCGCGCCGCTGAGCGTTCCGGCCGGGAAGGTCGCCGCCAGAGCGTCGAGCGCATCCAGGCCCGGCTTCAGCTGGCCGGTGACATTGCTGACGATGTGCATCACGTGACTGTAGCGCTCGACGATCATCTTTTCGGTTAAGCGTACCGAGCCGGTCCGGGCAACGCGGCCGACGTCGTTGCGGCCGAGGTCGATCAGCATCAGGTGCTCGGCGATCTCTTTCGGATCGGCAAGGAGATCGGCTTCCAGCGCACGATCTTCCTCGACCGATTTGCCGCGCACGCGCGTGCCGGCGATCGGCCGCACGGTGACTTCACCAGCTTCCGCTCGGACCAGGATCTCCGGCGAAGAACCGACGACATGGTGATCGTCAAGGTTCAGGCAGAACAGGTAAGGACTCGGATTCAGGCGGCGCAGCGCCCGGTACAAGCTCACGGGCGAAGCGGTAAACGGTGCGCTCATCCGCTGCGAGGGCACCACCTGCATGACATCACCGGCTGCGATGTAGTCCTTGACCTTCAGCACCGCACGCTTGAACGCCTCTTCGCCGAAACCGGAGACGAATTCCGGCATCGGGCCGGACGCTGCCGGCAGCACCGGCACCGGTTCGGCGAGCATCGCCTCGATGGCATCGAGCCGGGCTTCGGCGCGCTTCATGTCGGCGGGCGATGCCGGATCGGCGTGGACGACGATGGTCAGGGTCGCGCGCAGCGCATCGAACACGACCAGTTCGTCGGAGCGCATCAGCAGCACGTCCGGTGTGCCGAGCGGATCGGGCTTGGCGGCCTTCAGGCGCGGCTCGAACAGACGCACGCATTCGTAGCCGAAGTAGCCGACGAAGCCGCCGGAGAAGCGCGGCAGCTTGTCGTTCGGCGCCACCCGGATGGTCGCCGCGTGCTCACGCAGCCAGACGATCGGATCGGCAGCTTCGACAGTCGTGGTGACGACGCCGTCGACGCTGACCGTGACTGTGTGGCCCTTGATGCGGACGATCTCGCGAGCACCCAGGCCGATGAACGAATAGCGCCCCCAGCGCTCGCCGCCGTGCATCGATTCCAGCAGATAGGTATACGGGCGATTGCCCAGCTTCAGATAGGTGCCGACCGGCGTATCGAGGTCGCCGGGTAGCTCGCGCGTCAGCGCGACGTGGGTGTATTCGGACATGGAAGCGGAATTCTTGTTGAAGGCCTTGCGGCCGGGCACAGCCGGGGTTCGTGACGACGATTCACCATCGCCAACCGTGCTGGCCTTCGATCTCGATCCGCTTGGTCATCGCTAGGGTCTGTTGATATTTGCTTCGGTCGCCGCGGTCAAGTGAATGTCCAGCGACCCTGGCGCAGCGACTCAGGACTTGGCGATTTCCGCCCGCATGGCCGCAATGGTAGCCGCGTAGTCCTTGGTATTGAAAATTGCCGAGCCGGCGACGAAGGCATCGGCGCCGGCCGCGGCGATCGAGCGGATGTTGTCGACCTTCACGCCGCCGTCGATTTCCAGGCGGATCTCGCGGCCGGTTTCGGCACGATGCTGGTCGATCAGGCGACGCGCTTCGCGCAGCTTGTCAAGCGCGCTGGGCAGGAAGCTCTGGCCGCCGAAACCCGGATTGACCGACATCAGCAGGACGATATCGATCTTGTCCATCACATAGCGCAGGTGGTCGAGCGGCGTGGCCGGATTGAACACCAGGCCGGTCTTGCAGCCGGCATCGCGGATCGCCTGCAGGCTGCGGTCGACGTGCTTGGTCGCTTCCGGATGAAAGGTGATCGAAGTGGCGCCGGCCTTGGCGAACAGCTGGGCGACCGCATCGACCGGCTCGACCATCAGGTGCACGTCGATCGGCGCGACGACGCCATACTTGCGCAGCGCTTCGCAGACCATCGGGCCGATGGTCAGGTTGGGGACGTAGTGATTGTCCATGACATCGAAATGGACCCAATCTGCGCCCGCGGCCAACACCTTCGCCGTATCGTCGCCGAGACGTGCGAAATCTGCCGACAGGATACTCGGGGCGATGACGGGCGACAGCGACGATTGGCTCATGGCGAATCCGGTTGCGTGATGACGAAGTGCGCGGAATTTATCAGATTCCTGCCCTGCGGCCGGAAACCGGCATATGCCATTCAAAGCCGATTGGAAGGAAGGTATTCAATAGATTTATAGAATTCAAAAGATAAAAACTATTGCTTTTACTAATTTTCCGCCAAGCACCAGAATCCTGGCCAGCAGCAATTTTCCAGCCGGCTTCGAAGCGCCGCGACCTCACCGCCGAAGGGGTGACAAGGTGTGCTTGAATCCGGAGCCAGATTCGATCGAGTCGCAACGAAAGCAGCCCAAGGAGAGAGAAGAGATGACCAATGAACAAAAATGCCCGTTCTCGAGCGGTGCTCCGAAACCCACCGTGGCGGGGGGCAGAACCAACGCCGACTGGTGGCCGAACCAGCTGAGCCTCCGGATGCTGAGCCAGCAGTCGTCGCGGTCCAATCCGATGGGCGAGTCGTTCAACTACGCGGAGACATTCAAGCAACTCGATCTCGATGCCGTGGTCAAGGATCTGCACGCACTGATGACCGATTCGCAGGACTGGTGGCCGGCCGACTACGGTCATTACGGGCCATTTTTCATCCGCATGGCCTGGCACAGCGCCGGCACCTATCGCATCGCTGATGGCCGTGGTGGCGCAGGCTCGGGCACGCAGCGCTTTGCCCCGCTGAACAGCTGGCCGGACAACGGTAACCTGGACAAGGCGCGGCGCCTGCTGTGGCCGATCAAGCAGAAGTATGGTCGAGCCTTGTCCTGGGCCGATCTGATGGTGCTCGCCGGTAACGTCGCCCTGGATTCGATGGGCTTCAAGACCTTCGGCTTCGCCGGTGGCCGCGAGGATGTCTGGGAACCGGAAGAGGATATCTACTGGGGCCCCGAGGCCGAGTGGCTGGGCGACAAGCGCTACAGCGGCGACCGTGACCTCGAGAATCCGCTCGGCGCGGTGCAGATGGGTCTGATCTACGTCAATCCGGAAGGCCCGAACGGCAAGCCGGACCCGCTCGGTTCGGCCCGGGATATCCGCGAAACCTTCGCCCGCATGGCGATGAACGACGAGGAGACCGTGGCACTCACCGCCGGCGGCCACACCTTCGGCAAGACTCACGGCGCCGCCGACCCGGGCCGCTATGTCGGACCAGAGCCGGAAGCGGCCGATATCGAAGAGCAGGGCTTCGGCTGGAAAAACAGCTTCGGCAGCGGCAAGGGCGCGCACGCGATCACCAGCGGCCTGGAAGGCGCCTGGACCCCCAACCCCATCCAATGGGACAACGGCTATTTCGAAACCCTGTTCGGCTACGAGTGGGAGCTGACCAGGAGCCCGGCCGGTGCGCACCAATGGAAGCCCAAGGGCGATGCCGGCGCCGGCACCGTGCCGGATGCCCACGACCCGGGCAAGCGCCATGCACCCATGATGTCCACCGCGGACATGGCCATGCGCATGGATCCCGCGTACGAAAAGATTTCGCGGCGATTCATGGCGAATCCCCAGGAGTTTGCCGACGCATTCGCCCGCGCCTGGTACAAGCTGACCCATCGCGACATGGGACCGAAGTCACGCTATCTCGGCGCGCTGGTGCCGGAGGAAGCGCTGATCTGGCAGGACCCGGTGCCAGCCGTCGACCACAAGCTGGTCGATGAGCAGGACGTTGCGGCGCTGAAGGCCAGGATCCTGGCATCCGGCCTGTCGATCTCCCAGCTGGTGACGACCGCCTGGGCGTCGGCGGCCACGTTCCGCGGCAGCGACAAGCGCGGCGGCGCCAACGGCGCGCGTATCCGTCTGGCGCCGCAGAAGGACTGGGAAGCCAACCAGCCTGCCCAGCTCGCCACCGTGCTGCAGGCGCTGGAAGCGATCCAGCGAGCCTTCAATGGCGCACAGTCCGGTGGCAAGAGAATATCGCTGGCGGATCTGATCGTGCTCGCCGGCAGCGCCGCAGTCGAAGCGGCGGCCAAGAAGGCCGGCATCGAGGTCCAGGTGCCGTTCTCGCCGGGGCGCACGGACGCATCTCAGGAGCAGACCGATGTCGATACCTTCGTCGTGCTGGAGCCGGTGGTCGACGGCTTCCGCAACTACAGCCGCAAGGGCGTCAAGGCTTCGACGGCGGAGTTGCTGGTCGACAAGGCTCAGCTGCTGACCTTGACGGCGCCGGAAATGACCGTGCTGGTCGGTGGCCTGCGCGTCCTGAACGCCAACGCCGGGCAGTCCTCGCACGGCGTGTTCACCAAGCGCCCTGAAACGCTGAGCAATGACTTCTTCGTCAACCTGCTGGACATGGGCACCAAGTGGCAGAAGTCCGCCGGCGACGAGGGCGTGCTTGAGGGGCGTGATCGGGTGACGGGCCAACTCAGGTGGACAGGCACCGTCGTCGATCTGGTATTCGGCTCGAACTCCCAGCTGCGGGCACTGGCCGAGGTCTACGCCTGCAGTGACGCTGAGGCCAAGTTCGTCGCCGATTTTGTCGCTGCATGGACCAAGGTGATGAACCTGGACCGCTTCGACCTCCGGTGAGCAGAGCGGCTCCGTCCTGAAGCCTTCCCGCCCGGCCAAGGCCGGGCGGGAAGGCTTCAGGCTTCGTCAACGGATGGGACTGACAGGGCCGCCGGATTGCTCCGGCGGCTTTTTTCGTGGCGCGCCGGCCCCCGCTTCAATACAGTGACGACCTGTTCGTCACCACTACCGCCACGCCCATGGGTTTCGCTCTTGCCGTCCACGCCTTGTTCGCCGCCATCTGGGTCGGCGGCATGTTCTTCGCCTACGTCTGCCTGCGCCCGACCCTCGCCGGCGTCGACGCGAAGACCCGCACCACGCTCTGGGCGCAGGTGCTGCACCGATTCTTCGGTTACGTGTTCCTGTCTTCGGCGCTGCTGCTCGGCACCGGCCTGCACATGATCCGCGGCCTCGGCGGCATGGCAGCCGTCGGCAAACACGTCCACATCATGCTCGGCCTGGGCCTGGTGATGATGCTGCTGGCGCTGCACGTCTACTTCGCGCCGCTGCGGCGCCTGAAGCTGGCGGTCACCGCGGGTGACGTCGCCGAAGCCGGACGCCGGGTCGGCCAGATCCGTCTGTTCGTCGGCATCAATCTGGTGCTGGGCCTGATCGTCATCGCGGTTGCCAGCGGCGGCCGCTACTTTTTTGCCGGAGCCTGATCGCCATGACCACGCCCCTGCACGAAGCCACCATCACCAGCCTGCCGAAGCTGCACAGTGGCAAGGTCCGCGACCTGTATGCGCTCGGCGACCAGCATCTGTTCATCGTCACCAGCGATCGCCTGTCGGCCTTCGACGTCATCCTCCCCAACCCGATTCCGGGCAAGGGCGCGGTGCTGAACGCGCTGACCGCATTCTGGATGGCCCGCTTCGAGAAGCTGATCCCGAACCATTTCGACACCTCGGTGGATCTGTCGAAGTGGCTGACGCCAGCCGAGATGGCCCAGTGCGAAGGCCGTGCCGTGGTCGCCAAGAAGCTGAAGGCGCTGCCGGTCGAGGCGGTGGCCCGCGGCTACCTGATCGGCTCCGGCTGGAAGGATTACCAGGATACGGGCGCAGTCTGCGGCATTCCGCTGCCGAAAGGCCTGCGCCTCGCCGACAAGCTGCCGGAACCGATCTTCACGCCAGCTTTCAAGGCGCCGAAGGGCGAACACGACGCCAATATCTCCTTCGACGAGACGGTGAAGCTGATCGGCGAAAAGCTCGCCAACCAGGTCCGCGACATCACTCTGCGCCTGTACCGCGAAGCCTCGGAGTTCGCGGCGACGCGCGGCATCATCATCGCCGACACCAAGTTCGAGTTCGGCGTCGACGATGCCGGCACCCTGCACCTGATCGATGAAGTGCTGACTCCGGATTCCTCGCGCTTCTGGCCGGCGGCCGGCTACCAGCCCGGCATCAGCCCGCCGAGCTTCGACAAGCAATACGTCCGCGATTACCTGGAAACCCTTCCCTGGAACAAGACTGCGCCGGGCCCGACCCTGCCCGAGGAAGTGATTGCCCGCACGGCAAGTACCTATCGCGAAGCGCAGCGGCTGCTGACTGGAGCCTGATCCCGATGACCCTTGCGTACTGGTGTGTGCTGATCGCCGCCTACCTGCCGCTGGCCTGGACCGGCATGGCCAAGTTCGGCGCCGGCGGCAAGGATTTCGACAATGCCGCCCCGCGAGCGATGCTGGCCAAACTCGACGGCTGGCGGGCGCGCGCCAACTGGGCGCAGCTGAACGGCTTCGAAGCGTTCCCGCCGTTCGCCGCCGCGGTGATCATCGCCCACCTGACCCAGGTGCCGCAGGCACGGATCGATCTGCTCGCCATGCTGTTCATTGCCGCCCGCATCGTCTACGGCTTCCTGTACCTGGCCAACCTCGCGACCTTGCGTTCGCTGGCTTGGGCGGTCGCCACCGGCTGCGTCGTCGCGCTGTTCTTGTCCGCCGCCTGATCGAACGCTTCCACCGCTCCAAGCTCGAGAGGAACCCGCCATGCAGATTCGCATCGAGATCGACGTCAAGCCAGAGGAACTGCGCCGCTTCCTCGGCTTGCCGGACGTCGCCGGCCTGCAGGAAGACCTGGTGAACTTCCTGCGCGACAAGCTCGGCGCAGCTGCGGAAACCTTCGATCCGACGAGCTTCGTCAAGGACAATCTGCAGACGCTCAAGCAGAGCGTACCCTGGCAGCTGCTGGTATCGGCGACCAAATCCTCGTCGGCGGCCAGCACGGCACCCGAGGAAAAGTCGGCGCCGAGGCGCGGCCGCAAGGGCACGACCAGCGCCGAGGATTCAACCAAGAAGGCACCTCGTCGGCGCAAGGCGGCGAAGCGAGCAGCCGCGAAGGGGCCATCCGGGGACGGGGACCCGGCGCAGTAGCGGCCAGCCCCCTGCCTCAACGCCGCTGATCGGTCAGCGGGAGCCGGTTTGCCGGCAGCGCAGCAACTCGCGATACAGGACCAGACGACGACGGTGGTCGCCGATCACCCGCTTCACCGTGCTCGGCAGCAGATCGACCTGATAGCGCAGCGCTTCGCCAGGCCGCGGCGTGCGACGAATGATCTGCCAGCGTTCGCGCAGGCTGGCGCGGTGGCCGTCGATGGCACGCATTTCCTGGTGGATGAAACGGCGCATCAGCTTGCGCAGACTGGCGGAGCGGTCGTGAACCGCTGGGCTGCCGACCTTCTGCGGTGGCGTGAGAATCTTCGAATTCATGGTGTTCCGGCGCATGCCGCAACAGGCGAACCGCGTGGCCTAGCGGCCACGCGGTTCTGGGCCGTCCGTTGACGGACGACGTGCCGGCTCGGTCGATTACTTATCGAGCTTGGCGGTAGCCTTCTTCACCGTCGCGGCGGCCTTCTTGGTCGTCGACTTGGCGGCCTTCGCGACCTTGGCAACCTTCACCGACGGCGCCTTGCCGCTGAGCTGGGCCTGAATCGTTTCGACGCCGGTCTTGACGACCTTGTACAGCTCTTCACCAGTGCGCGAGACGACAGTGACCGTCTGGCTGAACGGAGCCTTCAGAGTACCGGTGGCCGGCAGATAGCTGATCGGGTCGGCGGCGATGGCCTTCAAGCCGTCAGCCTTTGCCTTCTCGAAGCTCGATACGGCGGCCGAGTAGATTTCCTTGGCAGCGGTGGTGTTCTCGCTGACCAGCGACTTGTAGCCACCAACGACGACGTCGCCAGCCTGCTTCAGGCTGTCAATGGAAATCTCGGCGACCTTCTGGCCCTGGCCAGAAATGGTCTCGACTCGGCCTTTGACATCTTCAACAACGCTCTGCAGGTTCATCGTGGTACTCCTCACGTTACGGGCGGTTCACAATGTTGCGACGCAACAATTGATGCACCGCATCATATCAGCGGGTTTTCAGGTGTCAACCACGAATTCGATCAGCAGATAAGCGGTAGTTCGTAGAAATTGCCGTGCCCGCAAATTCGCCCTCTATCCGCTCGCTCTCTCCTGCCCGTGCTTCCAGGCGCGGACCAGGCGCAGCTCCTCGTAGCTGTAGGCACCGCTGCCGAGCGCTTCCCAGGCCGGTCGCAGGCGTGTCGCGCCATGTGCCTGCAAGGCGCCGACGATCGCCTGGACCCGCCTGGGCTCGACCAGCCGCGACAGATCCAGGGCGACGCCGTGGGCGAGCAGGGCTTCCAGATGGCCGGCGATGGTCGCAGTGTCGAGGCCGCGCTTCGCGGCGATCTGCTCGAGTTCGAGGCCTTGCTCGAACAGACGCCGGGTCGCGACCACCGTGTCCGACAGGTCTTCGTCGACGATCCTCGTGTCGTCGACTTCGAAGGCCGCAGCCTCCTCGACCGGCGCGTCCGGCACGCTCAGACCTTTCTCGATCAGGAAGGCACGGATCGCAGCCGTGAACGCTGCACCGTACTGCGCCAACTTGCGGCTGCCGACGCCGGAGATATCGAGGAAGGCCGTGCTGGTCAGCGGCTGGCGTTCGGCCATCTGCTTGAGGCTGGCATCGCTGAACACGACATAAGGCGGCACGCCTTGCTGGTCGGCCAGCTCCTTGCGCAGGCCGCGCAAGGCTTCGAACAGCGCTTCGGCCTCAGGCATCGCGGACGCATCGAGTTCGACCGCCGTGCCACGCCGCTTCTTCGGCTTCGCGGTCTTCGGCGCGATCGCCAGGCTGACGACCCGCTCACCCTTCAGCACCGCACGACTCGCTTCGTTCAGGCACAGCACCGGGTATTCGTTGCCGGTCTCGCCGAGCAGGCCCTGGTGCAGCAGGCCGCGGACCAGCAACCGCCATTCGTCCTGGGAGCGCTGCTTGCCGATGCCGTAGACCGTCAGCGACTGATGGCCGCGATCGATCAGCTTCTGGGTTTCCGAACCGCGCAGCACATCGATCAGGTAGGCGGCGCCATAGCGCTCGTTGCGCTGGGCGAGCCGTGCGATCGCCGACAGGAACTGCCGCGCCTCCAAGGTCCAGTCCTCGACCGGCTTCGGATCGTTGCAGTTGTCGCAGGCGCCGCAGGGGCCGTCGAAGGCCTCCCCGAAGTAGCGCAGCTGAATCGCCCGGCGGCATTCGGTGGATTCTGCGTAGTCGAGTACCTTGCGCAACTGCTGCTTGGCCACCCGCTGCTCGGCTTCCAGCGGCGCGCCGGTGGTCGGGTCGACTTTCTGGGCGATCAGGAACTCGGCGGTCTTCAGGTCGCCGACCCCGAAATACAGCAGGCAATCGGCCTTCAGGCCATCGCGACCGGCGCGGCCGGCCTCCTGGTAGTAGCCCTCCATGGTCTTCGGCAGGTCGTAATGGACGACCCAGCGCACGCCGGGCTTGTTGATGCCCATGCCGAAGGCGATCGTCGCGACGATTACTTGGGCGTCGTCGCGGATGAAGGCGTCCTGGTTGGCGCGCCGTGTCTCCGCTCCCAGGCCGGCGTGGTACGGCAGCGCGCGCACGCCGTCCTCGATCAGGCTGGACGCCAGCTCGTCGACCCGCTTGCGCGACAGGCAGTAGACGATGCCGGAGTCCTTCGGCCGCTTGCGCGCACGGTCGAGTACCTCGTTGTAGGTCCGGCCGTCCTTGGCACTGACCGCGTAATGCAGGTTCGGCCGGTTGAAGCTCGACACGTGCACTGACGGCTCGACCAGGCCGAGCTGATGGACGATGTCCTGGCGCACCCGTCCGGTCGCGGTCGCGGTGAACGCGAACACCGGCACCTCCGGGAAGTGGTCACGCAGCTGGTGCATCTGCCGGTATTCGGGTCGGAAGTCATGACCCCATTCGGACACGCAGTGCGCCTCGTCGATGGTGAAGCCGGACAGGCCCTGCGCGTCCTTGAGCCGAGGCAGGAAGCCGCTCAGGAAATCCGGCATCAGCAGGCGCTCGGGCGCCAGATACAGCAGCTTGCAGTCGCCGCGCAGCAGCGCCGCCGAGGTCTCGCTGCTCTCACGGGCGGTCAGGGAGGAGTTCAGGAAGGCAGCGTTGACACCCATGTCGCGCAGCAGGCGTACCTGATCCTGCATCAGCGCGATCAGCGGCGACACCACCACCATCACCCCGGGCCTGAGCAGCGCCGGCAGCTGAAAGCACAGCGATTTGCCGCCGCCGGTCGGCATGATCGCCAGCAGGTCGCGGCCGACCATCGCGTCGTCGACCACGGCGCGCTGGCCTGGGCGGAAGCTGTCAAAGCCGAACCAGCGCTTCAGGGCGGCGTCGAGAGTGGCGTTAGGAGCGGCAACGGGATCAGCGACAGGCGACATTGCGGGCAGCGGCATCCATGCGGACATTCGGTAGCCGGCATTGTCGCTGGTAAGCGCAGCGAAGGCAGCGCATGGACAGCACCGGGTGCGGCCGCGACAATCGAACGACCATGCTCCCCGATCCCTATCATCGCGCCCACAGCCTGCTGTGGCTGAGTGAACCCAAGTCGACCTGGGGCCGGCGCCTGCTGACGCCGGGCCGCTACGCGCTGGCGCTGCTGCGCGACCTGCTCGAAGGCCAGATCAGTCTCAGGGCGATGAGCCTGGTCTACACCACACTGCTTTCGCTGGTGCCGCTGCTGGCGCTGGCCTTCTCGGTGCTGAAAGCCTTCGGCGTGCACAACTCGCTGGAACCGATCCTCGCCCAGGCGCTGGAACCGCTTGGCGATCAGGCGACGGTGATCAGCGATAACATCATCGCCTTCGTCGACAACATCAAGGTCGGCGTGCTCGGCTCGATCGGCATCGGCCTGCTGCTATACACCTCGGTGTCGATGATTTCCAAGATCGAGGCCAGCTTCAATTTCATCTGGAACATCAAGCAGGAGCGTGGCTTCACCCAGCGCTTCGGCGAATACCTGTCGGTGCTGCTGATCGGCCCGGTGCTGGTGTTCACGGCGATCGGCCTCACCGCGTCCTTGCGCTCCAGCACCGTGGTGATGACCCTGGCGCTGTACGAGCCGTTCGGTACCACCCTGCTGCTGGCGACCAAGCTGGCCCCGTACCTGCTGATCGTCGGCGCGCTGACCTTCATCTACAGCTTCATCCCCAACTGCCGAGTGCAGTGGCGGGCGGCGTTGGCCGGCGGCCTGTTCGCCGGCATCGCCTGGGAAAGCGCCAGCATCGGCTTCGCCCGCTTCGTCAGCGGCGCCAGCAGCTACAGCGCGATCTACTCCGGCTTCGCGATCGTCATCATCCTGCTGATCTGGCTGTACGTGAGCTGGCTGATCGTGCTCTACGGCTGCCGGCTAGCCTTCTACATCCAGCATCCGCGCCATCTGGTCGGCCACATCGCGGTGGTGCCGCCGGCCAGCCGGGAAGCGGAATTCCTGCCATTGCGGCTGATGATGCTGGCCGTGCGCCGTTTCCACGCCGGCCAGCCGCCGCTGCCGTTCGCCGACGTCGAACGCCTGCTGGCCGCGAACGCCGAACGGCTCGATCAGGCGGTGAGCCTGCTGGTCGCCTGCGGCGCGCTGATCGAGACCCAGCCGGAACGCCGCCTGCTGCCGGCCCGCGATCCAGCCTCGTACACACTGGCCGAACTGTGGCGCTGGTGCCGCGGCCCCCAGCCGCAATCCGGCGTCCGCGATGCCGATGATCGCCTGCTGCAGGGCTTCCTCGCGGCGGCCGAGGCCGGCGCTGCGGCCAGCGGCACGTCGTCGTTCTCGGACTGGCTGCGCAGCGGGGACGTTTCCCTATAATCGAGTCACGCTGTACAAGGCCGCCGATCGACGCGGCCAGCCTGCACAAGAAACCAAGGAAATGACCATGGCGAAGCGGGGAGAACCAGGCGATACGGCCGACGTCCGGCCGACCGAAGCAACAGCTTCGCGAGTCTGGCTCGCGGCGTACGCGCCCGGCGTGCCGGCCGACATCGACACCGCCGGCCATCCTTCGCTGGCGGCGGTCATCGATCGCGCCTGCGAACGCTTCCGCGACCTGCCGGCCTTCGAGAACCTGGGGACGGTCCTGTCCTACGACGATATCGACCGGCTGTCCCAGGACTTCGCCTCCTACCTGCAGAACGTCGCCGGCCTGCTGCCGGGCGACCGGGTCGCGGTGATGATGCCGAACCTGCTGCAGTACCCGATCGCGGTGTTCGGCATCCTTCGCGCCGGGCTGGTGGTGGTCAACGTCAACCCGCTGTACACGCCGCGCGAGCTGGAGCATCAGCTGAAGGATTCCGGCGCGCGCGCCATCGTCATCGTCGAGAACTGCGCCCATGTGCTCGGCCAGGTGCTGGCAGCGACGCCGCTGGCGCTGGTGATCACCACCCAGATCGGCGATCTGCTGCCGTTCCCGAAAAGCCTGGTCACCAATTTCGTCGTCAAGCGGGTGAAGAAGCTGGTGCCGCCCTGGTCGCTGCCGGGCAGCGTGCCATTCCGTGCGGCCCTGGCCCGCGGCCGAGCCCAGCCCTATCACCGGGTGCAACTGGGGCCGGAGGACATCGCTTTTCTGCAGTACACCGGCGGCACCACGGGGCTGTCGAAAGGCGCGACGCTCAGCCACGGCAACATGGTCGCCAACCTGCTGCAGATGCAGGCCTGGATCGGGCCGAAGCTTGCGGACGGCGAGGATGTCGTCGTCACCGCGCTGCCGCTCTACCACATCTTCGCGCTGACGGTGAATTGCATGCTGTTCGTGCATGTCGGCGGCAAGAACCTGCTGATCACCAACCCGCGCGACCTCGATGGTTTCATCGCCGAACTCGACCGCCATCGGATCACCGCGTTCACCGGCGTCAACACGCTGTTCAACAGCCTGGTCAATCATCCGGACTTCATCGACCTCGATTTCTCGGCGCTGAAGTTCACCGTTGGCGGTGGCGCGGCAGTGCAGCAGGTGGTCGCCGAGAAATGGAAGGCGGTGACTGGCGTGGCGCTGACCGAGGGCTATGGCCTGTCGGAAACCTCGCCCGGCGTCTGCTTCTCGCCGATCGACCGACCGGACTGGAACGGCACCATCGGCCTGCCGCTGCCGTCGACCTGGGTGTCCTTGCGCGACGACGACGAGCGCGAAGTGGCGGCCGGCACTCCGGGCGAACTCTGCGTCAAGGGCCCGCAGGTGATGCGCGGCTACTGGAACAAGCCGGGTGAGAACGCCAAGGCCTTCACCGCCGACGGCTTCCTCAAGACCGGCGACATCGCCACCGTCGACGAGGCTGGCTGGTTCCGGATCGTCGACCGCAAGAAGGACATGATCCTGGTCTCCGGCTTCAACGTGTACCCAAACGAGATCGAGAACATCGTTGCTCTGCATCCCGGCGTGCTTGAATGCGCCTGCGTCGCCGTCCCCGATGCCAAGACCGGCGAGGCCGTGAAGGTGTTCGTGGTTCGCAAGGATCCGAACCTCGATGTCGATGCGCTGCGCGAACACTGCCGCACTCATCTCACCGGCTACAAGGTGCCGAAGGCGATCGAGTTCAGGGAAGCGCTGCCGAAGTCGAATGTCGGCAAGATCCTGCGCAAGGAGCTGCGTGGCCACTGACGCCACGTGCCCAGGAAACGGCCCCTTTTTGATGCACTGCGTTTGCGTGTGCGGAGTCCAGCTTTTATGCTGCGGCGCAAATGTTGAAGGCCAGCCGGGCGACTCCTGTTGCCCTGTCGGCGTTGTCTCCCCGGAAACTAGAACAAATAGGAGTATTGGCCATGAGAAATATCGCATTGGCGTTGGCGCTAGGTATCGCAGGCACCGGAGCCGCTGCCGCCGCCGATTATTCAAAGACGACTTACGGCGCGGTGATGGGCAGCTACAGCTCGCCAGACAACGACCGCGACGCCGACTTCGGAATTGGCGGCCAGGTGGTGTTCCTCGGCCTGCCACTCAGCGACCACCTGAATCTCGAGTTCTCGGGTTTTGGCACCAGCCTTGATCGCGAATCGGATGGCAAGCAGGACGCGCAGCTCGGCCTCGGCCTTGACCTCATGTTGCCGCTCGTCAAGGGTTCGGTTCGTCCATTCGTGCTCGCCGGCTTCGGTGGCATGTACGAGGAACTGGCCACGTCGCTCGACCAGAAGACTGTGTCGCCGTACCTGAACTTCGGCGGCGGTGTGCTGGTGTCGCTCACTGACCGTCTATCGGCCCGCGCCGAAGGGCGCTGGGTTTCCGACTTCAACGACGAAGTCGCCACCGGCGTCGACTCGCTCGGCGACTGGCGCTTCAACCTCGGTGTGCAGTACGCCTTCGGCGC
>UEXO01000072.1_pt1 | contig 19605 bp, 20 predicted proteins | sample 4301131 | NCBI WGS metagenome assembly UEXO01 (sample SAMEA4773185, study PRJEB27434) | metagenome | biome: 2259; feature: agricultural soil; material: soil | place: USA | collected 2014-09 | depth 0.25 m | reverse complement strand
TGGGCGGTTCGACCAGCGGCATGATGCAGATGTGTCGCGTGCTGGCGCGCGAGTTCGGCCGCGAGAAGATTCGCATCAACATCGTGGCGATGAGTTTCATTTCCGACGCCATCCCGCGCTGGGGTGAGGGGTCGGCGGCCCTGATGGCCGATAAAGGCAAGGGCGGCATGCTGGAGAACCTGCGCAAGCGCATGCTGTTCGACGTCACCTGCCGGGACATCGCCAATGCGGCGGCGTTCTTCGCCGGGCCGCAGTCTGCCTCGATCACGGGGCAGACGCTCAGCGTCAACGGTGGTCTGAGCACGCCAGGCTGAAGGCCTGGCGTGCCCCGGCATCTCAGGCTTTGCGCGGTGCCTCGGGTGGCGCGAATTCCGTGACCCCGTAACCGGCTTCGGCCGGAATGATCAGCCGCCGGCCCTGCGGCCCCTTGACGACTTCTGGCACCACCGTGACCACTGCTTGCGCACGCGCCGCCACGAGCGCGGCACTGACGCTGTCGGAAAAGCCTAGCTTCTTCACATTGAGCTCGGTCGCCGGCACCAGGGTGTGGACACCGGCCGCGGCCTGCGACAGGGCGTGCGCGGGACGCAGCCACAGCGAGTCCACCAGTTCGCTGCCGTCGTGTACCGCGAGCTGCTCGGCCGGTGCCACGGCGAGGTAGAAGTGCGTGTCAAAACGCTTGGGCATGAAGACCGGCGTGATCCAGTGCGCGAAGGGCACCAGTTCTTCGCAGGCCAGTTCGAGGTCTTCGGTCTCGAGCATGTCGGCGATGCCGAGGTCGCCCTTGTCCAGCACCTTGCGGTAGCGCGGCCCGAGTTCGGCCAGACGGGCGGGTCCGAGCAGGCGCTGCTCGCCGCGCGCACGCGCAAGCAGCACGCCGCACTCCTCGAAGGCTTCGCGGATCGCGGCGACGCGCAGGGCGATCTGCTCGGCTGCCAGGCCGGCAATGCCGGTGCAGCGCAGGCGCACGCGCGGATCTTCATCGCCCGCCGCGAGCTTGCCGCCGGGGAATACCAGGGCGCCGGCCGCGAAGTCGATCTCGTGGTGACGCACGACCATGAACACCTCCAGGCCCTCGACGCCGTCGCGCAGCATCAGGATGGTGGCGGCGAGGCGGGGCGTGCTGGTTGCGCTGGGAGTGGCCGAAGTCATGGGGAAGTCTCGCAAGTGGGGAAGCATTTCTGGGAAGTGAACGGCGCAGCAGGGCGGTCGGCTATATCAGCCCGGTGCCGCGGCGAGCGCGCCGCAAAGCCGTAGGTCGTCGATCTCCGAAGCCGCAAGGCCCAGACCGAGCAGGACCTGTTCGGCGTCGGCACCGACCGGGCCGGCCACGCGATCGAAGCGCGCACCGCGGCGGTGGTCGGCGCGCACCGGGAAGGGCAGATGGCGCTGACCCTCGTGCTCCATCACCAGTTCGCGCGCGCGGGTCTGCGGCGCGCGAGCGGCCTCGGCGGGCGACAGCACGAGCTGCGTCGGCACGTCGTGGCGCGCCAGGCGTTGCAGCCATTCGCTGGAACTGCGCGTGCGCATGACGGCGGCGATGCGAGCGTGCAGGGCGTCACCATCGGCCAGGCGACCCGTTTCCTCGGCCCAGGCGGGTGCGGCGAAGTCGGGCGCCAGATCGGCGGTGGCGGCGACGAAGCCCTGCCAGAACTGCGGTTCGATGATGCCCAAGGTGAGCGCGCGACCGTCGCTGGTTTCGAACACGTCGTTGGTCGGATACAGGTGCGCTCGCGACGGCGTTTCCGCTTCCAGTCCGTGGCGTGCGGTGTTGAACGCGAGCGCAGCGTCGGCCAGGGCAAGGTCGAGGTACACCCCTTTGCCGGTAGGTCCGCGCTCGTGCAGCGCGGCGAGCATGGCGACGATTGCGAAGCTGGCACCCGCGAGGTCGGCAACCGGCATGCCGGAACGACGCGGTGCGCCGTTCCAGTGGCCGGCGAACATCAGTCCACCGGAGGCTGCGATGTAGTTCAGGTCATGGCCGGGTGCATCGCGTGCGGGCCCGTCCTGGCCGTAGCCGGAGATCGAGCAATAGATCAGGCGCGGGTTCAGCGCCGACAGGCAGGGGTGATCCACCCTCAGGCGCGCGGCGACGCCGGGGCGAAAGCCTTCCACGACCAGATCGGCCCATCGCGCGAGGCGTTCGATCAAGGGCCGCGTCGCCGGATTCTTCAGATCGAGCGCGAGGATCTGCTTGTTGCGGTTGGCCATCGCGAACATCGGGCCGGCCATGCGCCGCGCGAAGTCGCCGCTCAGCGGTTCGATCTTGATGACCTCGGCGCCGAGGTCGGCCAAGGTCACGGTCGCGAACGGCCCCGGCAGCAGCAGCGAGAAATCCAGCACGCGCAGGCCGGCCAGCGGCTGCCAGCCGCTGGCCGGAGACCCTGAAGTGTCGTTCATGGCGAGGCTGGAATCAGACCGGCCGGAACTTGGGCAGGGTCACGTCCGGCGTCACATCGTCGAACTGCACCGCGACCCGCTGATCGATGCGCACGGACTCGACGTCCGCCGTGACGATGTTGGTCATCAGGCGCGCGCCTTCGTCGAGTTCGACCAGGGCCACGACGTAGGGGGTGTCGGCCTTGAACGCGGGGCCGGCCGGGCGGCGGGCGACCGTATAGCTGTAGATGCGGCCGGTGCCGGCGGCCTGCTTCCATTCAAGGTCGTCGGAATGGCAGTGCGGGCACAGTTCGCGCGGATAGTGATGGGAGCGCTGGCAGGCGCGGCAGTGCTTGAGCAGCAGCCGATGCTGCTTGAGGGCGTCCCAGTAGGGCTGGCTTTCCGGATCAAGGACCGGCAGTGGCTTTTCGTACATGGTTTTCAGCTCCGCGAAAGAATGCAGGTGGCACCGCTGGACAGCGTGCCGCCGGTGCCGTGGACCAGCGCCGTGCGCGCGTTCTGCACCTGGCGTTCGCCGCACTCGCCGCGCAGCTGCCGCACCGCCTCGATCAGCAGGAAAATTCCGAGCATGCCGGGGTGGGCGCAGGACAGGCCGCCGCCGCTGGTGTTGAGCGGAAACACGCCGCCGGGGGCGGTCCGCTGACCGGAGACAAAGGCGCCGCCTTCGCCGCGCTTGCAGAAGCCGAGGGCCTCCAGGGTCAGCAGCACGGTGATGGTGAAGGAGTCGTAGATCTGCGCGACGTCGATTGCATCATGGCCGATGCCGGCCATGCGGAACGCCTCGCGTCCGGCGATTTCCGCCGACGTCAGGCGCGCGAGGTCGGGCATGCCGGACATCGTCCAGTGCGTGTTCGCCTCGCCGTAGCCACGCACGTAGACCGGGGTGCGGCCGATTGCCCTGGCGTGCTCGGCGGTGGTCATGACGATGGCGCCGCCGCCGTCGGTGACGAGGCAGGCATCCAGCAGGTGCAGCGGATCCGAGATCATCGGGCTGGCGAACACGTCGTCGATGGTCAGCGGATCACGCATCGTCGCTGCCGGGTTGAGCTGCGCCCACTTGCGCGTCGCGACCGCGATTTCGGCCAGGTGCGTGGACGTGGTGCCGTACTCGTGCATGTGGCGCATGGCGGCCATGGCATAGCCGCCGACGGGCGTCGGCATGCCCCAGGGCGTTTCGTACTGCATGGTCAGCACCGAGGGGCGGCCGGCGAGGTTGCGGCTCTTCTCGCTTTTCTGGGTGCTGCCGTAGGTGATCAGCGCGACTTCGCAGCGGCCCGCCTCGATCGCCGTCGCCGCGTGCGCCACGAAGGCCTCGAACGCCGAGCCGCCGATGTTGGTGGCATCCATGTAGCGCGGCGTGATGCCGAAGTATTCGGCCAGGGTCAGCGTCGGCAACTGTCCGGGGCCGGGCACGCCCCACATGCCGGCCGTCAGCAGGCCGTCGACATCGCCCATCGACAGGCCGGCGTCGCGCAGGGCGTCGCGCGCGGCGCGCGCCTGGACCTGCAGGACGGACAGCGGCTCGGTCACCTTGCCGTCCTTCAGGGGAACGTCGGCGACGCCGACGATTACCGCTTCGCGTTTCTTCATGTTGGTTGTTGTCCGCTGTTGAGAGGAGTGCTTCAGTCCTGAAGTCGAGGTGGCCCGCCGAGGCGGGTGATGGCGTCCCGAGTCATTTGCTCGATCCGCGCCGAGTCGTAGCCGAGCTCGCTGAGCACGGCATGGCTGTGTTCGCCGAGCCCGGGTGCGCGCCGCAGCGCGGCGACGCCATGCATGCCGCGCTCGCTGCGCACAGGGAATTCCGGCTGCGGCAGTCCCGGCACGTCGGCGTGTTCGGTGAGCAGCGCGCGCAGCTCCGGGTCGGCAAGCATGTCCGGCACCGTGTTGACCGGGCCTGCGGGGATGTCGGCGCTGTCCAGCGCATCGATCCAGTCTCTCGCGGCGCGGGTCGCGAAGATGTCAGCCAGCATCGCCAGCAATTCGGGGCGGTGGCGGATACGTGCGGCGTTGTCGCGGAAGCGTTCCTCGGCTGGCCATTCGGGACGCCCGACCACCTGGCAAAACCGGGCGAACGCGACGTCGTTGATGACGGTGAACGCGAACCAGCGTTGGTCCGAACCCTGGAAATGCCGGCTGGGCGCGACGATGGCGGGATTGATCTCGCGTTCGCAGCGCCCATCGATGCTGGCTTCGGCGATCTTGCTGCCGAGGAAGTTGAGCATGGTCCCCATCAGCGTGAGTTCCACCGCCTGGCCGCGGCCGCTCCTGTCGCGCTCCATAAGTGCTGCGAGGATGCCATTGACGCCGCACATGCCGGAGGCCACGTCCACGATCGGCAGGCTGTTGCGGATCGGCGGGTCCTTCTCCTCGCCCGCGCCGTAGAAGCCGCCCGCCACGCCCTGGATCACGCTGTCCACAGCCGGCTTGAGCCGGTAGGCGCTGTCGCTGCCGTAGGCCGAGACCGAGTAATGAACCAGGCGCGGATTGATCGGCGCCAGGTCCTCGAAGCGCAGGCGCTGGCGCTCGGCGAAGTCGGGTCGGAAGCTGTGGATCAGCACGTCGGCGCGCGCCACCAGTTTCTCCAGCACCTCGCGGCCTGCGGGCTTGCGGAAGTCCAGACACAGCGATTCCTTGCCGCGGTTGCTCATCATGAACAGCGAGGCCACCTCGCCGCAGAACGGCGGGCCGAAGCCGCGGCCTTCCTCGCCGGCGAGCGCCTCGACCTTGATCACCCGCGCGCCGTAGTGGGCGAGCGCCATCGCTGCGTAAGGACCGGCCATGAGCCGCGACAGGTCCAGGACGGTGATGCCCTCCAGCACGCTCATGCGGCCGGTTTGGGCGGCAGGAAGCACACGGTCTCGGTGAAATCCGCGACCTGTTCGCCGCGCTGATTGATCACCCGGTGGCGAATCTCCAGCAGCGTGTAGCCGCGACTGGTCTTGGGCTTGCAGCGGGCCTCGCCCTCGACGTGGATGGTGTCGTTGGGAAACAGCGCCGCCCCCAGGCGCGCGTTGACGCCGGTCATGCCGCCGAACTCGCCGGCATTGGCACCGACCAGCGCGCGGTCGATCACGTCCTTGATGATCGTCGCGACCAGGCCCATGCCCAGCGAGATCACCATCGGTCCCGGTGCGAAGCGGCTGCGGTGCCCCTCGGCGAGGTTGGTGCTGATGTACTCCATGTCGATGAAGAAGGGCTCGTGCAGGCCGAGCAGGTTCACGAAGTTGACGATGTCGGTTTCGGTGATCGTGCGGCGGTGGCTCTTGAAGGAGATCACCGGGCTGTCCTGTGCGCTTGTTGCGTTCATCAGTTCACCTTGAAGTAGTCGGGGCGGCCGTTGGTCCAGGCCTCGCCCCAGAGGGTGCCGCCGCCATCGACACGAAGGGTTTCGCCGGTCAGGAACTTGCCGCTGGCAGCGGTGAGATAGACCACGGCCTCGGCGATGTCCTGCACGTCGCCGTTGCGTTTCATCGGGTTCGAGTTGCAGAAGTTCTCGGCGTTTTCCGCCCGGTAGTTGTTGAAGCCGTTGCTCTCGATGGTGCCCGGCGCCACGCAGTTGATGCGGATGCGGTGGGGTGCCCATTCCAGCGCCAGCGAACGGCTCAGCGCGATCACGCCGCCACGCGCCGCCACCGAGTGCGAGATGCCGGGCTGGCCGCGCTCGGTGACCACGACGATGTTCACCACACTGCCGGGAACGCCGTCGCGCACCCAGCGCTTCGCGGCGTTCTGGATCATGTGCCAGGTGCCGTTGAGATTGGTGTCGATCACCGCGTTCCAGCCCTTGACGCTGAAATCCAGCGCCGCCTGCGGAAACTGTCCGCCCGCATTGTTGACCAGCACATCAAGCCCGCCGAAGCGCGCCCACACCGCATCCATCGCCTGGCTCACGGCCTCCGGGTCGCGGATATTGAGGGGCAGTGCCAGCACCTCGGGGCTGCCGAGCTTGCGCAGCCATTCGGCGCTGGCTTCCAGTGCTTCCGGTTTGCGCCCGCAGATCACCAGCGTGGCGCCCAGGCGGGCGTACAGGAAGGCGATGGCCTTGCCGATGCCGCTGCCGGCCCCGGAGACCAGCACGCGCTGCCCCGCGAACAGGCCGGGTGCGTAGACCGTGGGCAATGCGGCGAGGTCGGCGTCGGTGAAACCGAACTTGGGCGGGTCCTGCGTTTCAGCGTTCGTGGTCATGTGTCGTCTCCTTCAGCGACCTTTCCACTGCGGCTTGCGCTTTTCCGCGAAGGCCTTGGGGCCTTCGATGGCGTCTTCGCTCGAGTACACCGGCACGTAGTGATCCCAGGCCGCCTTCAGACCCGGCACACAGCCGAGCGTGGTGGCGTCCTTGAGCACCTTCTTGCCGGCCATCACCGACAGCGGTGCCGCGTCGGCGATCTTGCGCGCCAGTTCCATCGCGCGCGCCAGCACCGCTTCCGGCGTCTGTTCGAGATAGTTGATGAAGCCGACTTGGTGCAGGCGCTCGACCGGGATCATGTCGCCGGTGAGCACGGTTTCCATCAGCAGCGCCTGCGGCATCATCCACAGCAGGGGCACGGCCCAGGGCGAGCCGCGGCCGACCTTGACTTCGGTGATGCCGCCGCGCGTGCCGGCCAGTCCCACGCGCAGATCGCAGTTCAGCGACAGCATCATGCCGCCGGCAGGGAAGTGGCCGTTGATCGCGGCGATCAGCGGCTTGCGCACCACGCGCAGACCGTCATTGCGCAGGTCGGCGAAGAATTCCAGGATGTCCTTGCCGGTTTCCTTCTTGAGTCGCGCCGCTTCCTGCAGATCCATGCCGGCGCAGAAAGTGCCGCAGTAGGTGCCGGTAATCACCGCCACGCGCACGTCCGGGTCGGCGTCGATGCGCTTCCAGGTGTCGGCCAGCAGGTGGGTGAGCTTGGGCGTGAGTGCGTTGCGCCGCTCCGGCCGGTTGAGGGTCACGAGCGCGATGCCGTCGTTGAGGGTGTAGAGAAGTTCGTCCTGCTCGGCCATGCTTGATATCTCCTTGTAGTGGCTCATCCAGCCCGCGTTGCGGGCACGCGAAGTCAAAAATCAGAACAATCATGAAAAGCAGAACAGTGTCTGGCTCCCGCGCGCTGCGCACGTACTGGATCGTGGCGGGGCTGCTGATGACAGCCGCCGGCGCGGCCCTTGCGAGCCTGCTGCACTGGGGGCAGGCGATCGAAGCCGCCGATGCGATCTACGGTGCTGCTACCGGTGAGAACGCGGTCTGCGCTTCCAGCACGCGAACCGGATCGGCGGGACGCCACCGGCTGCGCTCGCGTGACGGCGTTCCGTATGTGGTGGTCACGCCGCTCAACTACCGGCCGCAGCACGCGCATCCGCTGCTGCTGGTATACGCGCCGGCCGGGTTCAGCGCCGGCCTGTCCGAGCGTTTTGCCGGCCTCACGCACGAGGCCACGGCGGCGGGCTACGTGCTGGCCTTCGTCGCAAGCGGGCCGCCGCTTACCCCCGATGCGGTCAAGCGGATGGCCTCGGTTCCAGCGGAGGTCGAGGCGCAGTGGTGCATCGCACCCGGCCGTATCCACGCCACCGGCCATTCGGATGGCGGCACGGTGTCGCTGGCGCTTGCGGCGCTGGAAGCGCATCGGGGCACGGTGGATGCCATCGCCGTGAGCGGAGCCGGCTGGCAGGTCACCGACTTCATCGGCCTGGACTGCCCACCGCCGCTGCCGGTGATGATTCTTCACGGTGCCGACGACTCCCACTTTCCCGGCTTCGGGCGCGATGCGGCACGCTGGTGGTCGTCCTGCAATGCCTGCAGCGGCGAGCGCGAGGTGGACGCCGCAGGTTGCCGCCACTACACCGGATGTGCTGCGGAAACGATCTACTGCGAAACGCCGCGCAGTCACTGGCGCTGGGCCGGAGAGCCGCATCAGGTGCTGGATTTTCTGGATCGGCAGTCCAGCGGAGTGCAGGCCCTGCGGCCCGGCTGACCGCCGAACGGCACCGCTCGCCGCGCATGGGAGATGCGCGGCGGCGGTGCTTCGGAGCGGATCGCTGCAATTCTGATCATGCGTCACGGCGGCACGCGCGGCGCCCCGATCAGCGGCCACTGCTCGCGCTTTCCATGGTCTCGGCCTAGTAGCTCTTCGGCAGGCCCAGCACGTGCTCGCCGATGTAGTTGAGCAGCATCTCGTTGTTGATGGGCGCAATCTCCATCAGGCGCACCATCGGCCACAGGGTCACGATGTCGTAGTCGCGGTCGAAGGCGTAGCCGCCGTGGGTCTGGATGGCCGCTTCCACTGCCGACACCGCTGCGCGCGAAGCGAGCAGCTTGGCCATGTTGGCGTGTGCGCCGGCATCTTCGCCGGCATCGAAGCGTTCGGCCGCGCTGTAGGTCATCAGGCGAGCGGCTTCCAGTTCCGCCTTGGCCAGCGCCATGCGGTGCTGCAGGGCCTGGTAGGAACCGATGGGCTTGCCGAAGGGCTTGCGGTCCAGCGAGTAGGCCACCGCCTTCTTGAGCGCGTATTCGCCGATGCCGAGTGCTGCCGCCGCGGCGAGCAGCCGCTCCGAGTTCAGACCTTCGAACATCAGCTTGGCGCCCTTGCCGGCTTCGCCGATCAGCGCGTCTGCCGGCATGCGCACATTGTCGAAGAACACCATGTACTGGCGCTCGGCGGTTTCGACCTGGATGTTGAGTGTCTGCAGCGTGATGCCTGGCGTCTTCATGTCGAGAACGAACAGCGACATGCCCTCGGTACGGTGCTTGACCTCACTGGCCTTCTGCGTGCGTGCGATCACCAGCATGATGTCGGCGTCGCGGGCACCGGAGATGAACACCTTCTGGCCGTTGAGCACCCACTCGTCGCCGTCGCGGGCGGCGAAGCTGCTCATGTTGAAACTGTTGGTGCCGGCGTTGGGTTCGGTGATCGCGAAACAGAGCTTCACCGAGCCGTCGCAGGTAGGCGTCACGAATTTCGCGATCTGCTCCGGCGTTCCGTTACGCACGATCGGCACGCGACCGAGGCCGGTGACGACGAGGAACAGCGTCGGCACGCCGCCGAGAGCGAGTGCCTCGGCGAGCGCGACGATTTCGACCACGCCACCGCCGCTGCCGCCGAACTTCTCGGGCACGGAAAGACCGAGCAGGCCGTACTCGCCCATCGCCTTCCACATTTCCTCGGGGAAAACGTCCTTGGCGATGCATTCACGAATGTAGGCACGCGGGTATTGCTCGGAGATGCCGCGCGTGGCTTCCTGTACCTGCTTGATGCGGACGCTCAGGGGTTCCACGGTGTGGGTATTCATGTCGTTCATGGTGTCGCTCCAGTTCAAGGTTTATTCCAGCGAAAACAGGCGTTCGCCGTGCGCCAGCGGAAGCCGGACGGTGGCGGAGGCAGGCACGCAGAGACCGCGCGCGGTGTCGATGCGGATCTCGAGATCCACCAGGCCGTGGCCGCTGTCGTCGCGGTAGTGACGCAGAACATGACCGTCTGCGCGCATGGTGTCGCCGGGATGCACGCTGGCGACCATGCGCATCCGTCGACGGCAGATGAAGCTCGAGGGGCCGCCCCAGTCGGTGATCAGGCGGTCGACGAAGCCGTGGAAGAAAATGGTGCTGACGTAGATGTTCGCCTGGCCCTGCGCGCGTGCGTACTCGGGATTGTGATGGCCGGGAAAATAATCCCAGGTCGACGAGGCATTCAGGATGATGCGCGAGTACTCCACCAGGAGTTCGATCGGCGGCAGGAGGTCGCCGACCTTGACCTCGGACCAGAGCCGCTGCGGGTAGATCGCCGTCGCACTCATGACGCGGGCGTCTCGTAGCGGTACAGCACGTTGGTGAGCCGAGCGACCGGCCGGCCCTGGGTGTCGAGCAGGTTCATGCAGGTGGTGACGAAGTGTCCGCGGCCCAGGCGCGTTTTCTTTTCCGGGCTGATGTCGACGATCTCTTCATACACGCTGAAGTGATCGCCCCAGTGGATCGGGCGCAGAAATTCGCAGTCGGTATCGACGTTGATGAAAGTCTGACCGGGCAGCGGCACATCCAGCGCCAGCGAGGCTGGAGCAGGCGGCGCGCCGCCGGGCTTCCAGGGCAGCGACATGATCAGACTCATGGTCATGCCGCTGGGTGCCAGCGGTGCGCCGAATTGGGCCGTGGCCCATTGCCGGTCCCAGTACGCCGGGTTGCCGTCTTCGGACAGGGCGGCGAACAGCTTGCAGCGGGATTCGTCGACTGCAACGTCGGTCAGGCGCAGCTCGCTGCGCCGACCGATCCACTCGCGCGCCTGCTCGTAGCTGCCCAGCGCCGTGCCGACATCGCTGCGCTGTGTCGTCGACTCCACGGTGGCTTCAGCCGATCATGCTGTAGCCGCCAGACACCGAGAGCACTTGCCCGGTGACGTGGCCAGCGGCGATGGGCGAGGACAGGAACACCACCGAATTGGCGATGTCGCGCGGACGTCCGACTTTCTTCAGCGGCAGGGACGCAGCGACTTTCTCAAGCTGATCGGGGGTGAACAACGGCTTGGCCCACATGCTGCCCTTGCCGACTTCATCCTCGGTTTCTGGAATGGTCACGCCCGGGCAGACGCAGTTGCAGCGAATGCCGTAGCGACCGTTCTCCTTGGCGATGGTTTTCATGAAGCTGTTGATGGCCGCCTTCATGCCGCCGTAAACCGCTTCCTTGGCCTCGCCCTGGCGGCTGGCGTCGGAGCTGATCGAGACGATGCTGCCGCCGCCCGCAGGAATCATTTTCTCCAGTGCCGCGTGCGTGCAGTTGAGTACGCCGTGGAAGTTGATGCGGATGATCTTTTCCCAGAAGTCGGGGGTGGTCTGCATGAAAAACATCAGCTGATCCCAGCCCACGTTGTTCACAAGCGCGTTGATGGCGCCGTAGCGGCCCATGGCGGCGTCCATCAGCGCCTTGGCCTGGTCGAGCTGGGTCACGTCCGTGCGCACCACCTGCACGTCGGCAGCGCCGGCCGCCCGCGCCAACTCAGCCACCTTGCCGGCCTGGGTCTCGTCGATGTCGCCGATGGTGATGCGCGCACCTTCGGCCGCGAAACCGAGCACGAGGGCCCGTCCAATGTTGGAGCCGCCGCCGGTGATGACGACGGATTTTTCCTTGAGTCCGAGATCCACTGATTTCTCCGGGTTGTTGTTTGATCGTGAGTACCTGCAACCCGGGTTGGCCGGATGCTTGACGCCACGAACATTAGCGCATCATTCTACCGAATGATAGTTAGATGAACGTGCATTAAAGAAGGGGTTTCAAGGCCCGAGTGAAAGGTGCCCCGGTTGGGCCGTCGTGGAAAATACTTGGAAACGTCACCGATAGATCAATCGACACGGCAGAATAGCGGCTGGACAGGGGACTGCGGACATGGCGATAGCGAAGCGTAAATCTGTAATTGCGAAGACAGGTACGGAAGCGCCTGCTGAACTCACTCGCAGACACATCCTAAAGTCGGCAGCCAAACTGTTTCGTGACCAGGGTTATGTGGCGACGACCCTGCGCCAGATCGCGGATTCTGCGGGCATCCAAGCCGGCAGCGTGTACTACCACTTCCGTTCCAAGGACGAGATCCTAGCCGAGATCCTCGACACCGGAATCGACGAAGTGCGGAAGTCGGTCGTGAGTCGCCTCGATTCACTGCCGGAGGAGGCTAAGTCAAGGCAAAAGATTGCCGCCGGGATCGAGGGCCATCTGATCGGACTGCTCCAGCACGGAGATTTCACATCCGCCAGTATCCGGACCTACGGACAGTTACCGGCGCACCTGAAGAAATCAAACCAGCTGCGTCGCAAGGAATACAGTGCGTTTTGGGACACATTGCTTACGGAAGCCGCAGAGCTTGGAGAGCTTCGTACGGGCATCGATTTGCACATTGCCCGCCTGGTGATCTTGGGCGCGGTGAACTGGACGGTGGAATGGTACGACCCCAAGCAGGGCTCGGTGCAGAAGGTATCCCGGCAGATTGCCTCGCTCATTTCTGACGGCGTCTTCCTGAATGGGGGAGGTTGAGGGATACGCTGGCAGGCACCCTGGAGGGCCAGCGATTTGAGCGGTGGTTGATCGTGAAATTTGTAAACAAACTATTTTTTCTAACAAACGCTAGAGAGACAATGATGAAAGTATTGGTTAGCGTCAAGCGTTCGGTGGACTACAACGTCCGCATCCAGGTCAAGCCCGACGGTTCGGGTGTCGTCACCGAGGGCGTGAAGCACTCGATGAACCCCTTCGACGAGATCGCGATGGAAGAGGCGGTGCGTCTGAAGGAGAAGGGCAAGATCACCGAGATCATCGCCATCACCGTGGGCGGTCAGAAGAACGAAGAGACGCTGCGCTCGGCACTGGCCTTCGGTGCGGACCGTGCGATTCACGTCAAGGAAGAAGGCGAGATCCAGCCGCTGACCGCCGCCAAGGCCCTCGCTGCCGCGTTCAAGAAAGAGGGCGCGCAGCTCTTTATCGCCGGCAAGCAGGCGATCGACGACGACGCCAACCAGACCGGCCAGATGATTGCGTCCTTGCTCGACCTGCCGCAGGCGACGTTTGCCTCCAAGGTCGAGCTGGACGGCAACAAGGCCATCGTGACGCGCGAAATCGACGCCGGTCTCGAGACCCTGGAAGTCGATCTGCCCGCCGTCATCACCGCCGACCTGCGCCTCAACGAGCCGCGCTATCTCAAGCTGCCGGACATCATGAAGGCCAAGAAGAAGCCCATCGACGTCAAGACGCTGGCCGACCTCGGCGTGAGCGTCGGTGCCGGCCTCAAGACCATCAAGACCTCGGCGCCGCCGAAGCGCTCCAAGGGCATCGTGGTCAAGACTGTCGATGAACTCGTCGCCGCGCTCAAGGCGAAGGGCCTCGTTTAAGCGCCCGCCAGAATCAGGAATACGAACCCATGTCCAAGACTCTCGTCATTGCAGAACACGCCGACGGCAAGCTGTCCGCCGCCGTCTCCAAGACTGTCAGCGCCGCCAGCCAGATCGGCGGTGAAGTGCACGTCGCCGTCTTCGCTGTCGACGGCGCAGCCGTCGCCGCGCAGGCCGCGCAGATCGCCGGCGTCACCAAGGTGCTGACCGTCAACAACGCCGCGAACGATCACGCTCTGGCCGCGACGCTCGCGCCGCAGGTCGTCGAACTCGCGAAGGGCTACAGCCACGTGCTGTTCCCCGGCACCACCTTCGGCAAGGACCTCGCGCCGCGCGTGGCCGCCAAGCTCGACGTGCAGCAGGTCAGCGACATCATGCACGTGCACAGCGCGACCTCCTTCGATCGCCCGACCTACGCCGGCAACGCGATCTGCACCGTCGAAGCGCCGGCATCGCCGCTGGTGCTCGGCACCGTGCGCCTGGCCTCGTTCCAGGCCGCCGCGGGTGGCAACAGCGCGCCGGTCGAAGCCGCGAGCGTGAACGCCACGCTGCCCACGCACACGCGCTTCGTGTCGCTGGCCGCGCAGAAGTCGGAGCGTCCCGAACTCCAGTCTGCGAACCGCGTGGTCTCCGGCGGCCGTGCGCTGGGCAGCAGCGATGCCTTCAAGATCATCTATGAACTGGCTGACAAGCTGAACGCCGGTGTCGGTGCCTCGCGCGCCGCGGTGGACTCCGGCTACTGCCCCAACGACATGCAGGTGGGCCAGACCGGCAAGATCATTGCACCGGAGCTGTACATCGCCATCGGCATTTCCGGTGCGATCCAGCACCTGGCCGGCATCAAGGATGCGCGCACCATCGTGGCCATCAACAAGGACGCCGAAGCGCCAATCTTCGAGATCGCGGACTTCGGCATCGTCGGCGACCTGTTCCAGATCGTGCCGGAAATAACCGGCAAGCTGTAACGAAAAAACCCTGCGCCGCTTGCGCGGCGCAGGGTCTTGATGAAACTGCAGCGATCAGTATCCGAGCTGGCGCGAGGCGAGATCCTTCATGATTTCGGTCGCGCCACCGCCGATCGACAACACCTTGGTTTCGCGGAAGATGCGCTCGACCTTGGCGCCGCGAAGGTAGCCCGCGCCACCAAAAATCTGCACCGCTTCGCCGGCAATCCATTCCAGCGCGCCGGTGGAAAGATTCTTCAACAGGCAGATTTCCGCGACCGGCATGTGTCCCTGGGTGGTCTGCCAGCACAACAGGTCGAGCTGGGCCTTGATCGCGTCCAGCTTCATCTTCATGTCGGTGAGCTTGTGGCGGATCACCTGCCGCGCGATCAGCGGCTGGCCGAAGGTCTGCCGCTCGCGGGCGTAGGCCAGGGCGTCTTCGTAGCAGACCTGGCCGAAGCCCCAGGCTTGCGCGCACAGCATCAGGCGCTCGTTGTTGAAGTTCTCCATGATCGCCTTGAAGCCGCGATTCTCCTCGCCGATGCGATTGGCGACCGGCACCCGGCAGTCCTGGAAATACAGCGTCGCGGTATCCGAGCACCACCAGCCCATTTTCTGCAGCGGGCTGCGCGTGAAGCCCGGCGTGCCGGCTTCGACCACGAGCAGCGACACGCCGCCCATTCCGCTGCCACCGGTGCGCACGGCGACGGTGATGACGTCGGCGCGCATGCCCGAGGTGATGAAGGTCTTGGAGCCGTTGACGATGTAATGATCGCCGTCGAGTCGCGCGGTGGTGCGCAGACTGGCCACGTCCGAACCGCCGCCGGGCTCGGTGATGGCCAGCGCTGCGATCTTCGTGCCTTCCATCACCGGGCGCAGAAAGCGCTCCTTCTGCTCCTGGGTGCCGTGGGCGGCAATCGGCGGGCTGCCGATGCGATGGCTGACGAGGCTGGCGATCAGGCCACCGGAACCCGTGCGCGCCAGTTCCTCGGCCATGATCGTCTGGTAGAACGGGTCATCGTCTCCGGTGCCGCCGTATTCCTCCGGAAAGCCGATGCCGAGAACGCCGGCTTCAGCGGCCTTGAGCTGCAAGGAACGCGGCAGCTCGCCGGCCTGTTCCCAGGCCTCGATATGGGGGTCGCAGTCCTTCTGCACGAAGCGTCGCAGCTGACTGCGGTAGGTCTCGTGATCTTCGGTGAGGAACGGGTGGGGTGCGCCGGAGTGGGTCATGGTGCGCTCTGGGGTTGGGGATCAGGCTGCGCGGGGCAGGCCGGCGACACGATCAAGATGCCGTTCGCGATCACCGTACAGCGTGCCAAAGGCGGTGAGCTGGCGGAAGAAATGCCCCACGTCGAGCTCTTCGGTGACGCCGATGCCACCGTGCAACTGCACCGCCTGCTGGGCGACGAACTTGCTGGCCTGGCCGAGATAGGCTTTCGTGGCGGACACCGCACGACGACGTTCGTCTGCATCCGCGCTGTCCACGCGCACGCTGGCCATCAGGACCATCGAGCGGCTCTGCTCGATCTCGATGGACATGTCGACCAGGCGATGCTGCAAGGCTTGGAAGCTGCCGATGGCTACACCGAACTGCTTGCGCACCTTCAGGTAATTGGCGGTACGTTCCAGCAGCGCGTGCATCGCCCCGAGGGCCTGCGCACAGGATGCGGCGGTGGCGTGATCGAGCGCGGCGTCCAGCACCCCGAAGGCGTCGCCAGCCGGGCCGATGAGCGCGTCAGCCGATACCCGGACCTGATCAAGCACCACATCCGCCGCCGTGCCGCCGCCCATCACCTTGTACGGCGTCAGGGTGACGCCGGGGGCTGAGGGATCGATCTCGAACAGGCTGATGCCGGCGGACTCGCCTGCAGATCCGGCGCTGCGGGCACTGACGATCAGCCGCTGTGCGTTCGGCGCGTTGAGTGCGCACAGCTTCCGGCCGCTGATGACGTAGCCCTGGCCATCCGCTTTAGCCTGGGTTGCGCAGTGAACCGGGTTCTGGCGATCACCCTGCTCGGCCCAGGCCACCGCAAGCTGGAGCTGCCCTTCGGCGAGCGGTTCCAGCAGGCGCTTCTGCTGTGCCTCGCTGCCGGCCAGCGCCAGCAGCTTGCCCGGCAACACCAGTCCGGCGACGAAGGGCTCGAGCACCATGCCGGCACCGAGCGCTTCGGCCACCAGCGAGATGTCGGTGCCGCTGCCGCCGAGTCCGCCCACGGATTCCGGCAGCGGCAGGGCCAGCCAGCCGAACTCGGCCATCTGTGCCCAGGTCGCGGCATCGAGCTGACCGGTAATTTTCAGGGTCTCCTTGTAGCGTTCGAAACCATAGCCCTTGAGGGCGAATTTGTTGGCGCTGTCCTGCAGCAGTTTCTGCTCGGACGAGTAGGAAAAGTCCATTGGATCTATGTCTTTCGAGTGTTCAGCCCATGCCCAGCAGCAGCTTGGCGAGGACGTTTTTCTGGATTTCGTTGGTGCCGCCGTAGATGCTGCTGGCGCGCAGGAAGTTGTAACGCTGCGTGGCGCCACGGAACACCTCGTGGCCCGCCGCGTGGTCGCTCATCCAGGGCAGTGCGCTGAGGCCACCGAGTTCGACCTGTGCCTCGGAAATGGCCTGCTGCATCTCCGCACCCTTGACCTTGAGACCGGAAGATTCCGGGCCTGGCGCCTGCCCCCTGGCGACCCGGTCCAGGGTGCGCAGATTGGTGTACTCGAGTGCGATGAGGTCCACTTCCAGCGCCGCCAGACGGCGCCGCACCAGCGGGTCATCGGCATGGGCTTGATCGCTCGCGACGGCCCGGCGCAACTCCTCCATCTGGTACAGGCTGTCGGATACGCCGGCGATGGCGGTGCGCTCGTGGGTCAGCAGGAACTTGGCGATCGTCCAGCCGTCACCTTCCTTGCCGACCAGATTCTCCGCCGGGACGCGGACGTTGGTCAGGAAGATCTCGTTGAGATGGTGATGGCCATCGATGGTCATGATCGGACGGATTTCGAGGCCCGGCGTTTTCATGTCGATCAGCAGGAAGGAGATGCCCTGCTGCTTGGGCACCTCGGTGTTGGTACGGCACAGGCAGAAGATGTAGCTCGCCCAGTGTGCCTGGGTGGTCCAGATCTTCTGGCCGTTCACCACGTAGTGGTCGCCGTCGCGAACCGCCTGCGTCTTGAGGCTGGCGAGGTCTGAACCCGAGCCGGGCTCGGAATAGCCCTGGCACCAGAACAGTTCGCCGGCGGCAATGGGAGGCAGGTAGCGCGCCTTCTGCTCCGGCGAGCCGAAGCTCATCAGTACCGGGCCGAGCATGGCCAGACCGAAGGGGCTTGCCCCCGGGGCCCCTGCTGCGGCGCGCTCGGTGTCGAAGATATAGCGCTGTGTCGCCGTCCAGCCCGGTCCGCCGTACTCGGTGGGCCAGTTGTAAGCCAGCCAGCCCTTCTTGCCGAGCTTGCGTTCCCAGGCCGCCTGCGTTTCCAGGTGACTGGGCAGGCCGATCTCGGGGCCGGCCTTGGGCGGAACGTTCGCCTGCATCCAGGCTCGGATTTCGGCGCGGAATGCCTGGTCCTCCGGTGAAAAATCAAGATCCACGGTGATGCTCCTCGAGGTGAGAAAAAAAGGAAGTCTGCGCAGCGAGCACGGCAGCAGCGGCTCGGCTGGGGCTGACGATGCGACGCCAGCCCTGCGTGTCAGTTGCCCGGTCGTGGCGGGACGTGACGATGCAAGAATTGGATCACCGCTTCGCTGAACAGATCGTTGCGATCCCCCGCGACCATATGACCCGCCTCTGCCACGTCGGCCAGTTCGGCGTGAGGAATGAGCTCCTGCAGCGCGCGTGCGCCTTCGGGGCTGACCACGTCGCTGCTGCCGCCGCGAACCAGCAGGGTCGGAACGCGGATGTGCCGCGCGGCGGATTCGCGGCGCTCCTGCTGCACGAGGGCCTCACCCGCCTGGGTGCGGGAGGCGTGATTGAGAAAGCGCGGGTCCCAGTGCCAGTACCAGCGGCCGTCCCTATAGCGCAGGTTCTTGCGCAGGCCGTCGGTGCCACGCGGTCGGGGCCGATGCGGGTTGTAGGCGGACACGGCATCGACCACCTCGTCCAAAGTGGCGAAGCCGCCGGTATGCGCGGTCATGAAGTCGAGCACGCGCGCGACACCGCTGGCTTCGAGCCGCGCCGCGATGTCCACCAGCACCAGCGCACTCGCAAAATCCTTGTCGGCCTCGCCGAGTGCCACCATCGAGGTCAGGCCGCCCATCGAGGCTCCCACCAGAATGGGTGGTTTCGAAAGCCCTGCAACCACCTGGTGAAGATCGCCAATCAGCGCGTCGGGACTGTAATCGCCCTGCTCGGACCAGGCGCTGTCGCCGTGCCCGCGGGCGTCGTACGCCAGCGCGTAGTAGCCGGCCTCGGCGAGACGCAGCGCCGTCCCCGCCCAGGCGTGACGGGTCTGCCCGCCGCCGTGCAGCAGAATGACGGGCACACCGCGTGGATCGCCTGCCTCCTCGGCAGCGAGGCTCTGGCCGTCGCGGCCCCGAAGCAGGACCTGGCGAATCGGCAGTGATGTCGTGGAATCGTGTGGCAAGGGAGGGGAATCAAGAAGTGGGTGGGAGCCGCTGCCGCAGGGCGGTGCGGCGGGCGAAGAGGCTATTCCAGCGAACGCGCGATCAGCTCCTTCATGATCTCGTTGGTGCCGCCGTAGATTTTCTGCACGCGCGCATCCTGGTACATGCGGGCTATCGGGTACTCGGTCATGTAGCCAAAGCCGCCGAAGAATTGCAGGCACTCGTCGACGATCTCGCACTGCTTCTGCGTGCCCCACCACTTGGCCATCGAGGCGGTCGCAGCATCGAGCGTGCCTTCCATCAGTTTCTGGATGCAGTGGTCGATGAACACGCGGCCAATGGTGAGCTCGGTCTGCCGCTCGGCCAGCTTGAAGCGCGTGTTCTGGAATTCTAGCAGCGTCTTGCCGAAGGCCTTGCGCTCGCGCACGTAAGCCAGGGTGTGGTGCATCGCGGCCTCGGCGGCGGCAATCGCACCGACGCCAATGATCAGGCGCTCGCGCGGCAACTGGTTCATGAGCTGGTAGAAGCCCTGACCCTCGCGTCCGCCCAGCAGATTCTCTGCCGGCACGCGCAGATTCTCGAAAAACAGCTCTGCCGTGTCCTGACCCTTCTGCCCGATCTTGTGCAGCAGTCGGCCGCGCTTGAAGCCGGGCAGGGAGGCCGGATGCTCGGCCACGATAAGGGAGATGCCCTTGGCCGCGGACGTCGGATCGGTCTTGCAGACGATGATCAGAAGCCCGGCGTGATGACCGTTGGAGATGAAGGTCTTGGAGCCGTTGATGATGTAATCGCCGCCGTCGCGCTCCGCGCGCGTGCGCACGGCCTGCAGGTCCGAACCGGTGCCGGGTTCGGTCATGGCGATGGCCCCGACCATCTCGCCCG
>UEXO01000076.1_pt1 | contig 20727 bp, 21 predicted proteins | sample 4301131 | NCBI WGS metagenome assembly UEXO01 (sample SAMEA4773185, study PRJEB27434) | metagenome | biome: 2259; feature: agricultural soil; material: soil | place: USA | collected 2014-09 | depth 0.25 m | reverse complement strand
TTTAACACCCCGAAAGCGCCAACTTCTTCCTTTCCCACCCCTCTCAGCGGTAGCCGCTGCGAGGGGGCGAATTATAGAGCCATTCAGGACCCTGTCAACAGCCTTTTCAAAACTATTTTCAATAAATCAGGGCAGCACCGTCAGATTGGCTTCAGCAGCACCCGCGCATAGCGACGCGGGCCAATCTGGAGCAAGTAGCTATCGCCTGCCTTCAGCATCGTCCCCCGGTCCTCAACTCGCTGCTGATCCACCTTGACCGCTTTCTGATCGATCATCCGATTGCCCTCGCCATTGCTGGCGACCAGACCGGCTTCCTTGAGCGCAGCCGCGAGGCTTATCCCCTGCTCGGATACGGAGAGGACGATCTCGGGGATATTTTCCGGCAACTGGCCCTGCGAGAACTGGGCGATGAACTCAGCCCGCGCGGCCTCGCCTGCCCCGGCACCGTGGAAACGGGCGACCAACTCGACGCCCAGCGCCATCTTCACGTCCCGCGGATTGGCTCCGTCTGCAATCGACTGCCGCAAGGCAGCAACCTCGGCGAGCGACAGGAAACTGAGCAGATCGTAGTAACGCCACATCAACTGGTCCGATACGGACATGACCTTGCCGAACATTTCCTTGGGCGGATCGTTCAGCGAGATGTAGTTGCCCAGAGACTTTGACATCTTCTGCACACCATCCAGGCCCTCGAGAATCGGCACGGTCATGATGCATTGCGGCCGCTGGCCATAGCTCTGCTGCAACTGCCGCCCGACCAGCAGATTGAACTTCTGATCGGTGCCGCCCAACTCCACGTCCGCTTTCAGAGCAACCGAGTCGTATCCCTGCAGAAGCGGGTACAGGAACTCATGGATCGCGATCGGCTGGTTGTCCCTGAAGCGCTTCGAGAAGTCGTCGCGCTCCATCATTCTCGCCACGGTGTGCTGGGCCGCTAGGCGGAGCATTCCTTCCGAGCCGAGCGCGTCAAGCCAGCGGCTGTTGAACTCGATCGTGGTCTTCTCGGGATCGAGGATCTTGAAGACCTGCTCTTTATAAGTCCTGGCGTTCTCCTCGACCTGCTCCCGGGTCAGTGGTTTGCGCGTCTCGTTCTTGCCGGTTGGATCCCCGATCATTCCAGTGAAATCGCCGATCAGAAAGATGGCCTCATGGCCGGCTTCCTGAAACGCACGCAATTTGTTCAGTAGCAGGGTATGCCCCAGATGCAAGTCTTTGGCGGTCGGGTCGAACCCGGCCTTGATCCTCAAGCGGATACCCTGCTCCGCAGCCTTTGCCAGCCTGGCGTGCAGTTCGGCTTTCGGGATGACCTCGTCGGTGCCACGTTCGATTTCTTCGATATTCACTAGGGTCTCGAGGCGCCGGGGCTTAGACGGCGCGAAATTTGCAGATAGGCTTCTGCCAAACGACCCGGCGGTGCCGGAACATGTGAAAAATTGCCAACCGCCAGCTTTTGTGTTTTGTTACAGCCATCCGGATTCGCAAACCAACGAAAATACAGAGCGATCCAATTGCCGCGCGGCTAGTCGCGCCTTAATTTTCGTGGATTTTTATGGCATTGAATTATAGCTCCGCAGCCGGGGCTCGGAACTCGTCGCTGCGCAGGATGGGCGTCATCGCGGCTTTCCTTGGCGTATCGGGTGCTGCGCTTTTTGCCCTTCGACCCGAGCCTGTGGCCCCAGTCCAGGAGCCGGCCGAAGTTGCGCAGGAAACTATGGCGGCTCCCGCCACGGCGAGCGAAAGCGTGGCCGCGCCGACGGTCAATCCCGCCTTCGAAGATATCGTCCAGAACGCCGTCAGCGACGCCCTCGCCGTGCCGGAACCGGCCGCCTGGCGTCGGATCGTCGTCGCCCGCGGCGAGAGCCTGTCGAACGTGTTCGAAGACGCCGGCTTGCCGCCGCAGGACTGGATGCTGATGACCCGTCTGGGTGGCGACAGCAGCCGTTTGAAGAAGCTGAAGGCCGGCGACGCGATCAATATGCGCGTCGTGTCCGGCCGTCTCGAGGAGCTGACCTACGTCCTCGACGAGACACGGACCCTCAGTGTGCGGCGCAAAGGAGTCGGTTACGAGTCGACCACCCTCACCGCCGCCCTTGAGCACAAGCCCACGGAGAGCGTCGGCGAGATCCGCAGTTCGCTGTTCGCCGATGGCCGCAAGGCTGGCTTGTCGAACCGGATGATTCTCGAGTTCGCCGACATTTTCGGTTACGACATCGATTTCGCGCAGGACCTCCAGGAAGGCGATCGTTTCGCAGTCGTTTACGACAGCATTCTCAAGGACGGCCGCAAGATCCGCGATGGCGAGATCCTGGCCGCCCAGTTCACCAACCAGGGCAAGACCTACCGCGCCGTGCGCTTTGTCGATGCCGACGGGCGCTCGGGCTACTACACGCCGGACGGCCAATCGCTACGCAAGGCCTTTATCCGCACGCCGGTCGACTTCGTGCGCATCAGCTCGGGCTTCAACCTGGCACGTCGCCATCCGATCCTGAACATCATCCGCGCCCATAAGGGCGTGGACTATGCCGCTGCGACCGGCACTCCTGTCCACACCACCGGCGACGGCAAGATTCAGTTCATGGGTCGGAAGAACGGCTACGGCAACGTGGTCGTCGTCCGTCACAGTGGCCAGAACGAAACCCTGTACGCCCATCTGTCGCGCTTCAAGCCGGGCCTGAACGTCGGCTCGAAGGTTCGTCAGGGCCAGATTATTGCCTTCGTCGGTTCGACCGGTCTCGCGACGGCCCCCCACCTGCACTACGAATTCCTCGTCAACGGCATTCACAAGAACCCCATCACGGTGGCCCTGCCGCGTGCCGTGCCGCTGAACGCGCAGGCGCTGGCCAAGTTCCGTAGGGAAACCATGCCCTTGGTGGCAAAGATCGATGCGCTGAGCAACAGCAGCGTCGCCTTGTCGCGATAAAGCACGCGCAGCAAGGTCTCCGATGTCTGGGCTTTATCTCGGCCTGATGTCGGGGACCAGCATGGACGGCATCGATGCCGTCGTTGCTGAATTCGAAGGTGATCGCCTGAGGGGCTTGCATGCCGCCTCGCATCACGATTACCCACCGAGACTGCGGGAACGCCTGCTGCAGATCTCGCTGGATCAGCCCCAGCTGTCGATGCGCGACTTCTGTGCGCTCGATATTGAGATCGGCTCAGCTTTCGCGTCGGCGGCTATCGAAACGCTGGCAGACCATGCGATTCCCACGACCTCGATCGCCGCCATCGGCAGCCACGGCCAGACCCTTTTTCATGATGGCCCGCAAGGCCTGACTTTGCAGTTGGGCGATCCAACCCGGATTGCCGCAGCTACAGGCATAACAACGGTTGCCGATTTCCGGCGCATCGATCTGGCACTGGGTGGCCAGGGCGCTCCATTGGTGCCAGCCTTTCACCAAGCCATGTTCTCGGACGAGCGCGAAACCCGCTGCGTCCTGAATCTTGGCGGCATTGCCAACATTACTGTGCTCCCGTGCGCCGACGCCGACCATGTGCTCGGCTTCGACACCGGCCCCGCCAACGGTCTGATGGATGAGTGGATGCGGCATTGCCACGGCGAGGCTTTCGACGCCGGCGGTGCTTTTGCAGCCGCTGGCTCAGCCGACGAAGCGCTGGTCAACGCCCTGCTCGCAGACCCGTACTTTGCCCGGCCGGCACCGAAAAGCACGGGGAGGGACTATTTCCGCCTCGCCTGGGTGCGCGCACTTTACCCCCACCTCGAAACCCTGCGACCGGCAGACGTGCAGGCGAGTCTCGCAGCCGTCACCGCCCGGAGCGTCGCTGGCGCGATCCGCTCGGCCGCCCCGGAGGCGACACGGCTGATCGTCTGCGGCGGAGGGACCGGAAATCTAGAACTGCTGCGTCTGCTGAGCACTGCCCTGCCCGGCGTGCCGGTCGAATCCAGTATCCGACACGGGCTAGCGCCGGAGTGGATCGAGGCCTGCGCATTCGCCTGGCTGGCGATGCGTCGTCTCCGGGGGGAGCCCGGCAACCTGCCCGCGGTTACCGGCGCCCGGCGCTCGGCGTCACTCGGTTGCGTGGTGCTGCCGCCCAAGTGAGCCGCGATGTCGGTGCGTGCGCACCGACATGTTTCGCTTCAGACTGCGAAAGAGGAACCGCAGCCGCAGGTCGTCGTCGCGTTCGGATTGCGAATCACGAACTGCGCGCCGTCGACATCATCCTTGTAGTCGATCTCGGCGCCGCTCAGGTACTGCAGGCTCATCGAATCGACGAGCAAGGTCACGCCGCCATTCTCGACCGACAGATCACCATCTTCGACGCTTTCGTCGAAGGTGAAGCCGTATTTGAAACCTGAGCAGCCGCCGCCCGTGACGAACACGCGCAGCTTCAGAGCTTCGTTGTTTTCCTCGTTCAGCAGTTCGCGAACCTTTGCGGCCGCGGCGGAGGTGAATACCACTTCGGACTGCGCGCCTGCGGGTACGTCGTTGCCATCCATCGTCACTCTCCAATCATTCTGCAGGGATTATCCCGCTTTGCTGCGACACGCGTCCTGAATATCGAGGACTTGCGGCTTCGGCCTTGCCATCCTGCACCTTCTGACAGGTCGGCGCGGCAACTTCGCCATTATCGTGCACCAGTTGGCCATCATTGGTGGCGCCGGGCCCCATCTGCAAGACCTTGTAGTGACATTACCGGTTGCGCGCCTCGACATTGAGTACCAGTTTCTCACTATCTCGGACATCGCCGATGACCGCGCCGTTCACTACTCCCACCGGCACCCGCAAATCGCTTTCAATGACACCGGACTTGCTGGCCAACGGCGTCGCCCCTTATCGATAGACCCTGACAACCACAGCCTTGATGCGGCTGTCGACTGAATGCCGGCACATGGATGCCCGGGGATCCCGCCCTGCAGGCACTGGAGCCAGCGCCAAGGGAGCCTTTCATGGTGCCGCTTCATCCCGAACGATCTTGCCCCATTCGTACTCATCTTCGATCGCCGCCTGCCCGCTACCTGGCTGCAGCGAGACCGTTGCCCGCAACGGCCGGAAGTCCTCTGGGAACTTCAGCTGCCCGCTGAATTCCTCAAAATACTTGAATGAAAACAGAAGATTTCGCGTGCCATCAACGGCGATGTCGGCAAGCCTGAGAGTCTGCTTCTTGCCGCTACGCAGCCCCTCGATCGACAGCTCGGCCTGACCACCGACGCGCTTGTCACTGCGTACCGGCTGGATCAGCACCAGGTCGTAGCGGTACTGGTTCGGCCTTGTCGACACACTGCTGACGCGGAATTCGTAGACGCGGACACCTGCCTGCGATTCTTGCGGCGACACGATCCCGCGATAGAACGCAAGTTGCTCACGCAGGTCCGAAGACTCGGCCTGCAACTGACCCAACGACTGTTTCACTGCCTGGCAGGCGCCGCTGTCGATCTCCTGCGAACGGCTCAAGTAGGCGACCTGTGCCCGCAGCTGCTCGGCTTCGGTCTTCGTTGCCCGCAACGCACGAGTCAGCTGCCTGCGCTCATCGAGCAGACGGTCACGCTCGCTGGTCGCCGCTTCGAAGTCGGAAACCGCGGTCGCCCGCGTAACCCGATACAGCGCAAACGCGGCGAGCAGAATCGCCACCACCATCAACATCAGCATCACCCGCCGTCGCGACGGCGAGTCAGGTGTGATGCCAATGCGGTGCCGCCAGTCGGTCATCCGGGGACTGCGAACTTCGAATCAGGGTGCGAGCGGCGCGGCGTCGAGGGCAGTGCGCTCGTCGAAGCCGAACATCAGATTGAAGCACTGCACGGCCTGGCCCGACGCCCCCTTGACCAGATTGTCGATTGCCGACAGCACGACCACTGTATCGCCGCCCTGCGGCCGATGGACGGCGATTCGGCACAGGTTCGAGCCGCGCACCGAGCGCGTCTCGGGATGCGCCCCCTTCGGCAGCACGTCGACGAACGGTTCATCGCGGTAACGTGTTTCGTAGAGCGCCTGCAGATCGACGTCGGTCTTCAGCAGCGTCGCGTACAGGGTGGCGTGGATGCCGCGAATCATCGGCGTCAGATGCGGCACGAAAGTCAGCTTGACCGGGCCGTTCGCGGCCCGCGACAGCCCCTGCTCGATCTCAGGAAGGTGGCGATGGCCGGCGACACCGTAGGCCATCATCGAGTCGGCGGCCTCGGCGAACAGCGATCCGACCTTGGCCTCGCGGCCGGCGCCGCTGACGCCGGACTTGCAATCGGCGATCAGCCGGCTGGCGTCGACCAGCCCGGCCTCGATCAGCGGCAGGAAGCCGAGCTGGGTCGCGGTCGGATAGCAGCCGGCGGCAGCGACCAGGCGGGCGCCGCGGATCGTGTCGCGATTCACTTCCGGCAGGCCATAGACCGCTTCGGCCAGCAATTCCGGGCTGGCGTGGTCGTGGGCGTACCAGCGCTTGAACACCTCGGCATCCCGAATCCGGTAGTCGGCCGACAGGTCGACAACGCGCACACCGCGCTCGATCAGTGCAGGCGCCAACTTCATCGAGGTCGCATGGGGAGTTGCGAAGAACACGGCCTGGCAGGCAGCGAGCGCATTGTCATCGGGGGCAGTGAAGCTGAGATCGCAGCGGCCGCGCAAATGAGGGAACCAGGCGTCGGCGCGCTTGCCGGCTTCGGCGCGAGAGGTCAGCACCCGCACATTCACGCCCGGATGGGCAGACAGCAGTCTCAGCAGTTCAGCGCCGGTGTATCCGGTGCCGCCGACAATTCCGACTTCGATCACGGCCTTGCAACCTCACGCCCATTCAACGGGCGCCGATGATACCGTGCGCGTCCCTCCCTGTTGGCGCGCCCCGATGCTCTGGTTCAAGGCATTTCACGTGATTTTCATGGTGTCCTGGTTCGCGGCGCTGTTCTATCTGCCGCGGCTGTTCGTCTACCACTGTGAGGTGAAAGCCGACGACACGAACAGCCATGAGCGCTTCTGCGTGATGGAACGCAAGCTGTACGGCATCGGCTTGATCGCGATGATTGGCACCTGGCTGTTCGGGATCGCGACCATCGTCGCCGCCGATCCGGCCTACGCGTCGGCGGTCTACGCCAAGATGGGCTGGCTGCACGCCAAGGTTGTGCTGGCGCTGGCGCTGTCCGGCTACTACGGCTGGCTGAAGTCGCTGATCCGCAAGTTCGCCGCCAAGGCAAACACCCGCAGCCACAAGTTCTACCGACTGATCAATGAAGTGCCGGCGCTGCTGCTGGTGGCGATCGTGATCTTGGTGATCGTCAAGCCGTTCTGAATCGCGGCGCCGGATACAAGAAAGCCCGCGTTCGACGCGGGCTTTCTTGTATCGGATCAAGGCTCAGCTTTCGCCGATTTCGCCCATCGCGGATTGCATGTAGTTCTGGATGCCGATCTTTTCGATCAGGCCCAGCTGCTCCTCGATCCAGTCGATGTGGTGCTCCTCGCTTTCCTGGATCGCAACCAGCAACTCTCGGGTCACGTAGTCCTTGACCACTTCGCAGTGGGCTATCGCGTCGCGGTACAGCGGATGCGCCTCGTACTCCAGTTTCAGATCGCATTCGAGGATTTCCTTCACGTCCTCGCCGATATAAAGCTTGCCGAGGTCCTGCAGATTGGGCAGGCCGTTCAGGAACAGGATGCGCTTGATCAGCTTGTCGGCGTGCTTCATCTCGTCGATGGACTCGCCGTACTCGTATTTTTCGAGCTTCTTCAGGCCCCAGTTGCCGAAGATGCGCGCATGCAGGAAGTACTGGTTGACGGCGGTCAGCTCGTTCTTGAGCGCCTGGTTGAGAAACTCGAGAACCTTGGCATCGCCACGCATGATCGTTTACCGGATGGAATTCACTCGCAGTCTAGTCTGCAGCGACCGATTACTCAAGGCTAAGCTATTGTTTTATGACATTTTTCAAACGCTTTTGCTTGTGATTCTCAGTTTCGGCCAGCGCCGCGACGCAATTGCGTCGGCACCTTGCCATCGATCGTCTCCGAAATCGCGCGCACGCTGTTCGCCAGGCATAGACCGCCCTGATTCGGTTAGAGATTTTTCAACCTGAAGAACGGCAGCCGCAACGGGCGCCGTGTCAGCCAGCCGCCGCCTGGGCAAGACCGAAACCGGGCAGCGAGCTGATGGCCTGGCTAGGCCCCGAGGACAGGGCAGCACTGAGCACTTCGCGCGCCGCCGGAACACATTTGCCGCAGCAGGTGCCCAAGCCGGTTTCGCGACTGAGATCGCGCAAGCTGATGACCTCGCCGGAGGCGACGTTGCGCCGAATCGACTTGTCGGAGACCGCTTTGCAGACGCAGATGATCATGTCCGCACATTAATATTGAATGAGAATGATTGTCAATCGGAAATTCGATTGCTGCCATCGTTCCAATACATATGTCGCCGATTAAGATATTTAACGAGAGGAGCGCGGTAGAAACTCTGGTCAAATTGGCTGGACCGGCGGCACTAACGTCCAATTTCAGACGGCGGCATGCCTGGCGTGACGAGCAGCGCGCCTAGGGACGCGCCTGGTCCGACAACAATTTCACTGCGGCTAGCGCGGCTGGCTGCGTCGGTGCCCCGATCAACGGCGCCAGCTCGCGCAGCGCGCCGTGATACACCTCGCGCTTGAACGACACCACCTCGTTCAGTGGATGCCAGTAATCAACCCAGCGCCAGTGGTCGAATTCGGGCTTGTCGGACTTGTCGAAGCAGACCAGTGACTCGCAGCTGGTCAGGCGCAGCAGGAACCATTTCTGCTTCTGGCCGATGCACACCGGCCGCCGGCCGCGGCGCACCAGCCGCGACGGCAGGCGATAGCTGAGCCAGCCGGAGGTCACGCCCAGGCATTCGACGTGCTCGGCGCGCAGGCCCAATTCTTCCTCGAGCTCGCGGTACAGCGCCTGTTCCGGCGTCTCGCCGAACTTGATTCCGCCCTGGGGGAACTGCCAGGCGTCCTGGCCGATCCGCTTCGCCCACAGCACACGACCGTCGACATGCGCCAGGATGATCCCGACGTTAGGACGAAAGCCATCGGCGTCAATCACTTGGATGCACTTTGCAAGGAAAGAATCATGATCGATTCTTTCATAGCCCCCTTGCCTGCGGCAAACTGCGCTCCCGCCGCCGCTTGCCCGCGGACCACTCCCGAACACCCATGAATCTCGCCGTCTTCGATCTCGACCATACGCTCCTCAACGGGGACAGCGATTACCTCTGGGGCCAGTTCCTGGTCGCCCACCGGCTGGTCGATGCCGAGTACTACGCCCGCGAGAACCAGCGCTTTTACGACGAGTACAAGGCCGGCACGCTCGACATCCACGAGTTCTCGGCATTCTCGCTGAAGCCGTTGACCGAACATCCGCTGGCCCATTTGGAAGCCTTGCGCGACCGCTTCGTCGCTGAACAGATCGTGCCGGTGATCTCGTCGCAAGCGCCGGCGCTGCTGGCTCGTCACCGCGCGGCCGGCGACGAACTGCTGATCACCACGGCGACCAACCGCTTCATCGTCGAACCGATCGCCGCCCACTTCGGAGTGCGCCACCTTCTGGCCACCGAACCGGAGCGGGACGGCCTGCGCTTCACCGGCCGCATCGCGCGCTCGAACTTCCGCGACGCCAAGGTCGCCAATCTCAAGGAATGGCTGGCCGCGCACCCGGTGAAATTCGACAGCCTGAGCGGCTACAGCGATTCGCAGAACGACCTGCCGCTGCTCGAATTCGTCCACCATCCGCATGCGGTCGACGCCGACCCGATCCTGCGCGCGACCGCCGAGGCCCGCGGCTGGCCGGTGATCTCGCTACGGCGGTAGCCGGAGCGATCCTGGGCGATCGATACTCGCCCCGATCGCCCAGGATTCAGGGCTCTGGGCGGATGAACGGCGCGAGCACGGCCCGATGCTCGGGATGCGCGGCCAGCAGGCGGGCATCGGCGAACGCGTGATCGGCGAAGTCGAAGCCTGGCACCACGGCTTCTGAGACCAGCGCATGGCTGGCCGCGCCGATCAGCCGTGAGGCTTTCCAGACGCAGCCGGGCACGTGCAGGAACAACGACTGGCCCGGCTCGCTGCCAAGCACGACGCGGCGCAGCGTGCCGGCCTCGTCGAGCAGCAGGTATTCCACCGGCCCACCAGCCTGCAGGTAATGCAGGATGTCCGAACGGTTGCGATGCAGGCGACCGAGCGGCTCATCGGTGCTCAGCAGGTAGTGGATCGAGGTGACCTGCGCCCGCGGACCGTGGATGGTGTCGACCAACGCGGCCGAGGTGTGGATGCGCCGGAACCAGCCTCCTTCCGGATGCCGTTCCAGGTCCAGACGGGCGATCAGCGCCGCTGTCGGTTCGCGTTCGCTCACGGCTCCAGCCGTTCGATGCGCCAAGCACCTTCGGTCTGGCGATAGACGAGCCGGTCATGGATTCGATTGGCGCGGCCCTGCCAGAACTCGATCGTTTCTGGGCGAAGCAGGTAGCCGCCCCAATCGTCCGGCAAGGGCACGATGCTGTCGCCGAACTTGCGTTCGTTCTCGGCATAGCGGGCGTCGAGCGCTTCGCGCGAGGCGACGACCCGGCTCTGCCTGGAAGTCATCGCGCCGATCTGCGAGCCCTGCGGCCGGGTACGGAAATAAGCCTCGGACTGCGCCCGCGTCTGCTTCTCGACCCGGCCCTCGATGCGTACGCTGCGCTCAAGGCGATCCCACCAGAAGGTCAGCGCAGCATGGGGATTGGCCGCCAGCGCCCGCGCCTTCCGCGAATCGTAGTGCGTGTAGAACGCGAAGCCTGCAGCATCGAGGCCTTTCAGCAACACCACACGCGCCGACGGACGGCCATCGGCGTCAACGGTCGCCAGGGTCATTGCCGCCGGCTCGATCATGCCAACCGCGACCGCGTCGTCGAGCCAGCGCTGGAACTGCGCGAGCGGATCGACCGCGACATCGGCCTCGAGCAACGGCGGGTTGCGGGTGTACTGCTGGGTCGGGAGAGTCATCAGGAACTAGTCGGCAGCTGGTTGGCGGCCCTCCGGGCCGGCCCTCAGGTGGGTCGCCACCCGAACTGGGGCAAAATAGGCTTCGTTCATTTTGCCGGAATCCGCGATGACCTCTGTCCCAGCCACGTTCAAGGCGCTGCGCATCCATCAGATCGACAAGAAGACCGAGGCACGCCTCGAAGCGATCACGCTTGCCGACCTCAGCGCTGGACAGGTCGTCATCCGCGTTGCCTACTCGTCGATCAACTACAAGGACGCGCTGGCGGTGACCGGCAAGGGCAAGATCATGCGTGGCTACCCGAAGGTCGCCGGCATCGATCTCTCCGGTGTCGTTGTTTCCAGCGATGTGCCGGACTACAAGCCGGGTGACAAGGTCGTGGTCACCGGCGGCAATGTCGGCGAACAATTCGACGGCGGCTTCGCCGAATACGCACGAGTGCCGGCGGAGGCCGTGGTGCGCCTGCCGGCCGGCCTGAACCTGCATGAGGCAATGGCGCTCGGCACCGCCGGCTACACCGCAGCGCTGGCCCTGCGCCGCATGCTCGAAAACCATCAGCGCCCCGATCTCGGCACCATCGCGATCACCGGCCCGACCGGCGGCGTCGGCTCAATCGCGATCAGCCTGTTCAAGCGCGCCGGCTTCACGGTCGCGGCGATCACCGGCAAGCCTGGCGCCGAGAAGTATCTGCGTGATCTGGGCGCCGACGAGATCGTCGACCGCAATACGCTCGATATCGGCAGCAAGCCACTGGAGGCCGCACGCTGGGGCGGCGCAGTCGACAATCTCGGCGGCGATACCCTGGCCTACCTGACCCGCACCGTGAAGCCCTGGGGCTCGATCGGCGCCATCGGTCTGGCCCAGGCTCCGACGCTGAACACCACGGTGATCCCGTTCATCCTGCGCGGCGTCAGCCTGCTCGGCATCTGGTCGGTGGAGTGTCCGCGCAGCTGGCGCCTGGCGATCTGGGAACGCCTGGCCAGCGACTGGAAGCCGGACGGCCTGACCACGCTGATCGCGCCGAAGATCGTCGCACTCGAAGATGTGCCGGCGATCGCCGAGGAACTGGTTGCCGGCAAGGCCCAGGGCCGCACCGTCGTCCGCATCGCCGACGGTCTCTGATCCCGGCAACACGTACGACAGGACACCCGTGCCGATGAGCCAGCGCCACGACCACCAAGGCCATGCGGCTTCCGGCACGGCGCATGGTCACGACCATGGCCATGGCGATCATGATCATCACGACCATGATCACCAGCCCGCCAAGGCGAAGAAAGCTCACGGCCACGGCCACTCGCATGGCCACAGTCATGGCCATGGCCACCACCACGGCAGCGGCAACGAGACCCGGCTGAGCTGGGCGCTGGCGATCACCGCCCTGTTCATGATTGTCGAGGTCGGTGGCGGCCTGATCTCGGGTTCGCTGGCGCTGATCGCCGACGCCGTGCACATGCTGACCGACTCGGCCTCGCTGCTGCTGGCGCTGTTCGCGCTGCGCATTGCCCGGCGTCCGGCCGATGCAATGTTCTCCTACGGTCGCGCCCGCTATGAAGTGCTGGCGGCCTTCGTCAATGGCATCGCCCTGCTGGCGCTGAGCGGCTGGATCATTGCCGAATCGATCCAGCGCCTGATCGCGCCCCAGCCGGTCGAAGGCCAGATGATGCTGGTGATCGCCGCGCTCGGCTTCGCCGCCAACCTGCTGTCCTTCCTGATCCTGCGCGACGGCGAGGATTCGCTGAACCTCCGCGGCGCGATGCTCCACGTGCTCAGCGATCTGCTCGGCTCGGCGGCGGCGATGGCGGCCGCGGTGGTGATCATCCTGACCGGCTGGGTGCCGATCGATCCGATCCTGTCGGTGTTCGTCGCGGTGCTGATCCTCAGAGGCGGCTGGAACGTCACCCGGGAGTCGGCGCACATCCTGCTCGAAGCCGCGCCGCGCGATCTCGACACCGAGCTGCTGGCGCTCGATCTCGCCGCCAGCGTGCCCGGCGTCACCGGCATCCATCACCTGCACGCCTGGTCGTTGTCGGACAAGCACCCGGTGATGACCATGCATGCCGTGCTCGCCGAAGGCACCGACCGCGACATCGCGCTCGGCGCGATCCAGGAGCGGCTCAGGATCCGCTTCGGCGAGGTGCACGCCACCGTGCAGATCGAGCAAGTCCCCTGCGGCGATGGCTGCCAGCCCGCCAAGGGCTAGGGCCGGTTACGCAGCTCCCTGATCAGGCGGTCGACCGCGCTCTTGACGCTGGCCGCCGTGCCGCCCTTGCCGGTTTCGCGGACGATCACCTCTTCGACCTTGCGAACCAGATCGTCGACGGTGAGGTCGCCGAGCTGCGGGCTGGTCGGCCGCGCCGAGCTGTCGCCGGTGGCGTGATAGCCGCCGACGGCGCCGTAGATGTTGATCCGCTCTTCCAGGTCGCGGGCGACATCGAGCACTCGATAGAACGGCGCGCCGAGCCGTCCCTCGCCCCTGGCGAACAGCGACCAGATCGCGAACACCCAGGACACCGGCAGCAGCACGACGTTCAGCAGGTTGCCGAGCGTCAGCTTCAGCTGGAACACCAGCACGTCGCGGATATAGGACCAGCGGCCCCGGGGGGCGTCGGCGTCGGATGCGGGCAGTGGGCTGTTCATGGCTTGAGTCTAGCGGAGGCGATCAGGATTTCAGGCCTCGTCCACGCAGCAATAGATAGGCCGCCGGCAGCACCAGCAGCGACAGCAGCGGCGCCGAGATCATGCCGCCGACCATCGGTGCGGCGATCCGGCGCATCACCTCGGCACCGGTGCCGCCGCCAAGCAGGATCGGCAGCAGGCCGGCGACGATCACCGCCACCGTCATCGCTTTCGGCCGGACCCTGAGCACGGCGCCCTCCTCGATCGCTTCCGACAGTTGCGCTCGGGTCAGCCCGTCGCCACGCCTGGCGATCGCCTGATCGAGATACAGCAGCATGATCACGCCGAACTCGGCGGCAACGCCGGCCAGCGCGATGAAGCCGACCGCGGACGCGATCGACAGGTTGTGGCCCAGCGCCCACAGCAGCCACAGGCCGCCGACCAGCGCAAACGGCAGAGTCGCCATGATCAGCAGCGCCGGCGCAAAGGCGCGGAAGCTCAGGTAGAGCAGGATCAGGATGATCAGCAGGGTGAACGGCACCACCAGCTGCAGCCGTTTCGAGGCCCGCTCCAGGTATTCGAACTGCCCGGACCAGGTCACCGAGTAACCCGGTGGCAGCTTGAGTCGTGAAGCGACCAGCGCCTGCGCCTCGCGAACGTAGCCGCCGAGATCGCGATGGCTGATGTCGACATAGACCCAACCGTTGAGCCGCGCGTTCTCGCTCTTCAGCTGCGGCGGGCCATCGGTGACGACGATCTCGGCGACTTCGCCCAGGGTCACCGTCGCGCCCATCGGCGTGACGATGGTCAGCGCCCGCAGCGCGGCCAGCGAATCGCGCAGCTCGCGCGGATAGCGCAGGTTGATCGGGAAGCGCTGCCGGCCTTCGACGGTTTCGCCGATGTTCTCGCCGCCGATCGCCAGGCTGACCACCTGCTGCAGCTCGGCGATCGACAGGCCCAGCCGTGCCGCCTGCAGGCGCTCCGGCCGCAGCTCGATGTAGCGCCCGCCGCGCACTCGTTCGGCATAGACCGAGCGGGTGCCCGGCACTTCCTTCAGCAAGGCTTCGATGTCGGTGCCGATGCGCTCGATCACCTTGAGATCGGCACCGGCGATCTTCACGCCGACCGGGCTCTTGATGCCGGTGGACAGCATGTCGATGCGATTGCGGATCGGCTGCACCCACAAGTTCGCGAGCCCCGGAATGGTCAGCGTCGCATCCAGCTCGTCGATCAGCGCCTCCTGCGACTTGGCCGGGTCCGGCCACTGCTCGCGAGGCTTGAAGCGGATCGTCGTCTCGAACATTTCCAGCCCGGCCGGATCGGTCGCCGACTCGGCGCGGCCGGCCTTGCCGAATACCCGCTCGACTTCAGCGAACTGCATGATCAGCCGATCGGTCTGCTGCAGCAGCTGGGTCGCCTTGTCGGCCGACAGGCCCGGCAGCGCCGACGGCATGTAGAGCAGATCGCCTTCGATGAGCGGCGGCATGAACTCGGTGCCGAGCCGGCTGATCGGCAGCAGCGCCGTCAGCATCAGCAAGCCGGAAGCCGCAAGCGTTGCCACCGGATGGCGCAGCACCCAGCGCAGCAACGGCCGGTAAGCGGCGATCAGCAGACGGCTGACGGGGTTGCTCGCCTCGGCCGGAATCGAGCCGCGGATGAAATACAGCATCAGCACCGGGATCAGGGTCACCGACAGGCCGGCGCTGGCGGCCATCGCATAGGTCTTGGTCAGCGCCAGCGGGCCGAACAGCTTGCCTTCCTGTGCCTCCAGGGTGAACACCGGCACGAAGCTCAGGGTGATGATCAGCAGGCAGAAGAACAGCGCCGGCCCGACTTCCACCGCCGACGCGGTGATGACCTTCAGCCGCGTCTCGAAGGTCAGCGCGGCACCGCGGCCGTCGTGCTCCAGATGCTTGTGGGCGTTCTCGATCATCACCACCGCGGCGTCGACCATCGCGCCGATGGCGATGGCGATGCCGCCGAGCGACATGATGTTGGCATTGATCCCCTGTACCTTCATCACCGCAAACGCCGCCAGAATGCCGAGCGGCAGGCTGACGATGGCAACCAGCGCCGAACGGAGATGGAACAGGAACAGCGCACAGACCAGCGCCACGATGATCATCTCTTCGACCAGGCGCGTCTTCAGCGTGCCGACCGCGTTGACGATCAGCTCGGAGCGGTCGTAGGTCGGCACGATCTCGACACCCGGTGGCAGGCCCGGCTTCAGGGCCTCGAGCCTGGCGCGCACGGCGCGGATGGTCGCTAGCGCGTTCTTGCCGGAACGCATGACGATGATGCCGCCGACCGCTTCGCCCTGGCCGTCCAGCTCGCTGATGCCGCGGCGCAACTCCGGACCGCGCTGAATGCGGGCGACATCGCCGAGCAGCACCGGCACGCCGTTCGGGCCAACGCGGATCGGCACGGCGCGGAAGTCGGCCAGCGATTTCAGATAGCCGGTGGCGCGCACCGCGTACTCCACCTCGGCCAGTTCCAGCACCGAGCCGCCGGCCTCGTTATTGCTGTCGCGGATCGCCTGCACGACCTGCGGAATGCTGATCTGCAAGGCGCGCAGCCGGTCCGGATCGAGTACCACCTGGTACTGCTGGACGGCGCCGCCGACGCTGGCGACCTCGGCGACATTCTCGACACTCTTCAGCTCGTACTTCAGGAACCAGTCCTGGATTGCGCGCAGCTGGCCGATATCCAGCCGATTGCTGCGATCGACCAGCGCGTACTCGTAGATCCAGCCGACCCCGGTCGCGTCCGGACCCAGGGTCGGGCGGGCTGCGGCCGGCAAGCGCCCGCTGACCTGGTTCAGGTATTCGAGCACCCGCGAGCGCGCCCAGTAGAGGTCGGTCGTGTCGTCGAAGATCACGTAGACGAAGGAATCGCCGAACATCGAATAGCCACGCACGGTGCGCGCGCCGGGCACCGACAGCATGGTCGTGGTCAGCGGATAGGTGACCTGGTCCTCGACCAGCTGCGGCGCCTGCCCCGGCCAGCTGGTACGAATGATCACCTGGGTGTCGCTCAGGTCCGGGATCGCGTCGAGCGGCGTGGTCAGCGCTGCGCGCGCGCCCCACAGCGCCAGCAGCGCCGTGACCATCAGCACCAGCACTCTGTTGCTGATCGACCAGCGGATGATCGTGGCGATCATGGCTGGTGGCCCTGATGACCCTCATGGCCGAGGTGCGGGTCGGCAGCGTTGGTATCCCCTCTCTCTGGGGGAGAGGGCTCGGCTCCGTGTTCATGGCTGGCCTCGATCTCGATCGGCGCAAGGCGATCCAGTGCCCCGCGCAGACTTGCTTCCGAATCGAGCAGGAACTGGCCGCTGGCGACCACCTGTTGCCCTTCACTCAAGCCCTCGAGCACTTCGATGCGCTCGCCGACCTCGACGCCGGTGCGTACGGCCGCCGGCCGGAAGTGCGCCTCGTCTTCGGCGACCAGCACGACGCTGCGGGTGCCGGTGCGGATCACCGCTTCGGTCGGCACGGTCAGCGCCTCGGCACGCGCCGCGCCGTCGAGCTGGACGTTCGCGTACATGCCGGGCCGTAGCCGCGCACCCGGATTCCGCAGCGCGATGCGCAGCTTCACGGTGCGGGTTGCGCCACTCAATTCCGGGTAGACGTATTCGACCTTGCCGGCGAAGGCTTCGCCAGGAACGGCAGCGACGCTGGCGCTGGCCCCATCGCCCGGCCTGATCGCCGCGCCCTGCGCTTCCGGCAGTTCGGCGACCAGCCAGACCGTGTCCAGGCTGGCGATCTGGAACAAGCTCATGCCGGGGCTGAGCATCGCACCCTGGCGTACGCCGAGCTCCATCACGTAGCCGTCGTTGCTGGCAAGGTATTCGACTCTGCGCTCGGCCTGGCCACGCGCGGCGATCCGGCGTATCTGCGCCGGACCAAGCCCGAACAGCGCGAGACGCGCGCGCGAAGCATCCTTCAGGCCGGCATCGCCGCTGCGCTGCGCGAGCAGGAACTCGTCCTGCGCAGCGAGCAGCTCCGGCGAATAGACCGCCGCCAGCAGTTGTCCGCGCAGTACCGGATCACCGACTGCACGCACCGCCAGCTGCTCGACCCAGCCTGCCGCACGCACCTGCACCGCTTCGATGCGGTGTTCGTCGACGGTGATCATGCCCGCCGCCAGCAGTCGTTGCCTCAGCTCCTGTCGCTCGACCGTCGCCAGCCGAACGCCAAGGTTCTGTACCACTCTCGGATCGATGCGGAAGGCGCCGTCATCGTCCTGGGCCGGGGCGGCCTCGTCAGGCGCGTCGGCGTATTTCGGCACCAGCTGCATGTCCATGAACGGTGACTTGCCCGGCTGCTCGAAGTGACTGTCCGGCACCATCGGGTCATACCAGTACAGCGGCTTGCGCTCGACCGGCGCGGTGGCGACAGGCCCCTCGACAGAGCCGGGCTTGTACAGCAGGACCACGGCAGCGGTGAGCACGGCAACGGCGGCCAGGCCGGCGAGGCCGGCAATTGGGGGGCGGTTCATCGGTGGGCTCCTTCAGCCTCGTCGCCGGTGCCGGCGCTGAGGTAACGCAGTTGCAGCGCGTGACGGCTGCGGTCGGTTTCGAGATCGAGGCGGCTCAGGCGCACGTCGAGCGCGGCGCGGCGCGCGTCGAGCACGGCGGCAAGGCTGCCGCCGCCGGCAGCCCAGGCGAGGCGCGCAGCCTCGGTACGGGCGTCAGCCTCGGGAATGATCAGGTCGTCGTACTGTTCGAGGCGCTGGCCGAGCAGGGTCCAGTCCCAGTGATTGAGACGGACCTCGGCGGCGTGCTCGCGCCAGGCGTCCTCGCGCAGCGCTTCGGCCCGGGCCAGCTCGGCCCGACTGGCAGCGAGGCCGCGATCCTGGCGGTTGGCGGTGAACAGCGGCAGATCGATGCCGACCTGCAGGTTGACGTAGTCGCTGTACGCCGGCCGGTGGCCGTAGCCGAGCTGGACATTGAAATCCGGCCGGTAGGCCTGCTTGGCCAGCGCGACATCGGCCGCCGCCAGTTCGACGCTGGCGGCGGCGACATCGACGTGCGGATGACGGCGCAGCCGTTCCAGCAGCTCGCCGAGCGGCGGCGGTGCCGGCAGCGCCGGTGCGCCGACCGGCAGCGGCGCATAAGCCACTTCGCCGATCCAGCGGGACAGCGCACCACGGGCGTGATAGCCGTCCTGTTCGAGCTTGGCGGTCTGGTCCTTGAGCAGCGCCAGCGCTACGCTCGCCGCGCGCACTTCGGCCTGGCTGCCGCGGCCGTTGCGATAGGCGATGCGCAAGGCATCGAGCTGCAACTCCGCTTCACCGACCGTGGCCCGGGCCAGCGTCAACGCCTGCTGCGGCTTCCAGACATCGAGCCAGGCGAGACCGACATCGCGCTCGATGCGCAGCCCCTCGTTCAACAACTGACGTTCGGCGACCTCGGCCTCGGCACTGGCCCGCTCGCCGCGCAGCCGGCGCTTCTCGGCGCGCGGGAAATCCTGGGCAACGCCGACCATGAACTGGGTTTCGCTCTCGTCGCGCAGCGTGCCGATGTGCTCGCCGGTGATGGTCAGGTTGGCCACACCGCCGACCAGCTTGGGATCGGGCAGCTGGCGCGCGGCCACCGCCGATTCGCGCGCGGCATCGACTGCCAGCGCCTGGGCTTGGAGCATCGGCTGGCGATCGAGCGCGATGCGCCGCGCCACCGCCAGGCTCAGTGGCTCGGCAGGCGCTGGCGAGGGTTCAACGGCTTCGAGCGCCGCGGCCGGCAGCGCGACGGCGAGCGCGAGGCACCAGCCGGCAAGCGTGCCGGGAAAGGCACGCGACAACAGGGGACACGACATGGACGGCAACTCCGAAACGTACGCAGGGCGCGTCGAGCCAAGCCCGACGCGTGTTCAGCGTCAGACGGAGGCCGCGATCGGAGGTCGGAACGGGTGAGGCGGCGCGGCATCGGCGATGACCCTGGTCATCGCCACCGGGAGCAAGCGGGGGGCAGGCAACAGGTTCAGCGACAGCGCCGGCATCGGCAGCGCCGCGCTGCCGCAGGCTGCCGCGCAAAGGCAGTGACCGCCAGCGGCACAGCAGTCAGGCACGGCATGAGCAGCGACGTCATCAGCCGCTGCGGCCTGCCCGTCGGCCATTTCGGCGGCCGGCATGCCCGCCATGTCATGGCAGGGCGGCGCGGCCTCGTGCGCGGGAACCGGCGTCGCCGCAGCCATCACCAGTATCGCCGGCGCCATCGCCGCCGACACCGCACCCTGCCAGAGCAGGGCGAGGATGGTCAGCAGGGGGATGGCGATTCGGCGGTTCATCGGCTCCGGAAAGACTGTGCAGCAATGGTTTGGTTCAGACCGTCTTCATCAGCAGGCCGACGATCTTGCGCATCTTGTCGGTGTACGGCGGGAAGAACATCTTGGCCAGCATGATGCGGGTGCGGACCACGGCGCGCTCGTGCGAGAAATCCTTGAAGCCGTAATGGCCGTGGGCGCGGCCGATGCCGGAGTTGTTGACGCCGCCGAACGGCAGGTTGCCGTGCAGGAAGTGGACGACCGTGTGGTTGATGCAGGTGCCGCCAGCCGAGGTCTTCTTGAGAACGGCGTTGATCGTCGGTTCGTTGCGGCTCCAGATGTACAGCGCCAGCGGCTTCGGGTCGGCGTTGATGCGGTCGATCACTTCGTCGATCTGGGTGAACGGGATGATCGGCAGCAGCGGCCCGAAGATTTCCTCGGACATGATCCTGGCATCGGCCGGGATGTTGTCGATCAGGGTCGGCGCGATGTAGCAGTCGCTCTCGTCGACCTTGCCGCCGGTGAGCACCGTGGCGCCCTTGGCGGTGGCGTCGTCGAGCAGGCCGCGGATGCGCGCGGTATGCCGCGAGTTGACGATGCGGGCCAGGAACGGGCTCTGCTGCTGGCTGGCGGCGTCGGCGCCGTAGCTGCTCGCGAGCACCGCCTTGCACTGGCGCACGAACTCGTCCTTGACCGTGGCGTGGACGTAGATGTGGTCCGGTGCGATGCAGGTCTGGCCGTTGTTGGTGAACTTGCCCCAGAGAATGTTCTGGGCGGCGAGCTTCAGATCGGCGGTGGCGTCGACGATGGTCGGGCTCTTGCCGCCCAGTTCCAGGGTGACGCTGGTCAGGTGCTTGGCGGCGGCGGCCATCACCACCTTGCCGATCGCCGGCGAGCCGGTGAAGAAGATGTGGTCGAAGGGC
>UEXO01000022.1_pt1 | contig 22957 bp, 22 predicted proteins | sample 4301131 | NCBI WGS metagenome assembly UEXO01 (sample SAMEA4773185, study PRJEB27434) | metagenome | biome: 2259; feature: agricultural soil; material: soil | place: USA | collected 2014-09 | depth 0.25 m | reverse complement strand
GTCGAAGCCCGGCATCAGATCCAGCGGGCGCTGCAGGCGCGTGTAGTCGGCGGCGTCGTTGCGGGCGACCAGCACGCGCAGGCTGGCCTGGCTGCCGTTCTCGGCAAGTTCCAGCAGCAGTTCGAAATCCTCGACCACGCAGCTGAAGCCGGTGTAGGCGCCGCTGCGGACGATCATCTGGCCAGTATCGGGCAGCACGCTCCAGGGACCGCCTTCCGTCCACGGCAGGGCGAGGGTGTCCGGCACCAGCGCGTTGATCCGCAGGCCGGCGGCATTGAACGGCGCCAGCCAGGCGTCCATGTGGCTGCGGGCGACGACGGCGATCGGGAAGGCGCCGCCGGCCAGGCGTGGGCCGATCGCGAAATGCAGGGTGTCGACGTCTTCGGCGAACTGATCTTCGAGCACGAATGGTGCCGCTTGCAGCACTTTGGCCGGCTGCCGCACCGGCACCGTAACCGAAGTCAGGCGGACGTCGGCGCCAGGCACGAAGACGATGACCCGGCGCCCGGCTCCGAGCGCGATGACCTCCGACAGCGGCAGTTCGCGGACCGCCACGCCCGGCCTCGCGAGGCCGGCATCGAGGGGATCGGAAGCGACGAGCGCATGCGCGGTCAGCGCGTCCGGGGCGGTATCGCGCAGGCGGATATAGAGAGTGTCGCGCAAGAGGACGGGTGGGCAGCGAGTGTTGGGTGGGGATCAGTCGACGTCAGTCGGCATCAGTTGAATGGGCGATCACGATAGGATCTGCGCCACCGTCGGGCCGGATGTAGACACTGTATAGCGAGACTCGACCGCTGCCAATGAACACTTCGGCCTGTAGTCCGAAGTAACGCGAGCGCACTTCGATCTGGTTTTCCGGCTTCATGTCGTTGTCGGCGCCGACGAAACTGTTGGCACCGCCATTGAGCACTTCCTGCGCGGTCTTGGCTGGATTCTTCACCCGAGCCTCGACGAATTTCATCATCGCGGCGCGATCCAGGGTTTTCGACAGCACCGCCAGAACCTGGGGCGGCGCCGTGTTGACGTTGATCTTGGTGCCTATCGTTGGCAAAGCCGTGACATAGGGCCTCAGCGACGCATAGAGCGCCGGCGTCATGCCGCGCACCTGCAGCAGTTCGGAGGCGCTCAGCATCGGCCGGTTGGCGGCGCGATAGGGTGGATCGAGCCCCTGGTACTCGTTGTCCTCGGCGCCGTTGAGGTCGATGCGCTCGCTGTCGGCGTCGACCCAGTCGCGGATCGCGCTGCCGAGCCCGGCCGCCTTGATCGCGGCATCGCCGCCGACCGCGTCGAGCAGCAGCTGGAATTGCAGCAGGTAGATCTTCAGCTGGGCGACATCGCTGGTCGCCAGGTTGTTCAGATTGAAGCGCCCCTGCAGATCCTCGACGCGACCGCGCAGGTTGCCGTTATCGATCGGCAGGAAATCGACCGGCCGCGCCCAGATGTCGCCGAGCGTGTCGATCTCGTTGTTCTTGGCGTCCAGCTTGAGGATGCCCTTGACCCAGGACTCGACGCCGTTCGCGTACCAGAGCGCGGTTTCCGATTCGACCAGGTTGCTGGCGCGACGCACGGCGATGTTCGAGCTTTCGAACATCGCCACCGCGGCGATGGTGGCGAGCGCGACGACGAACATCGCGGTGATCAGCGCGATGCCGCGGGACTGCTGGCGCGGACTGCTATGGAGTTTCATCAGGCGGGTGGGGCGCCGTCGTCGCCAGCATCGCCACCCGTGGAGCCACCCGTGGCGCCGCCGGTAGGGGTGCCAGAGGTGGTGCCAGTGGCGCTCCCGCCGCCCGGCGGTGGTGGCGCCGGCGGCTTGCCCAGCTCGGACATCTTCGACGCGCCTTCGGCGCCGACCCGGAACAGCATCCGCAGCTTGCCCCAGTCACGGGTCTTCAGGGTCAGCTCGACGGCGGTCGGCGGCGGCTGTTTGGCGTTCGGCACACCGACGTTGCCGTTCGAGGCCGGCCAGGATTCCGACTTCTGGCCGTTGGCGTCGAAGAAGCGCCATTCGACGTCCTGGATGCGATCGAGCAGGGTCACTTCGACCGGCTTGGTCTGCGCCGCGCGATCGAGCACGTTCCAGCTGCGCCGGACCAGGCGCTTGTCGAGGAAGCGAGTGCCGCGCGAGCGGTCGGCGTACTCGGATTCCTCCAGCGCATAACTGACCCGTTCCAGGGTCGAGCGCGGCAGCGACAGCAGGTTCTGCCAGCCGCCGCGGGTGAACTCGATGCGCTGCGCGAAGCTGTCGAAGCCGAACGGCGGCAGTTCCTCGCCGGTACCGTCGCGGACGCCGCGCGGTGCGGCGTTCTGGAAATCGGTACGCAGGCGCAGGTAGGCGCGGTCGTATTCCTCGGTGCGCGCCAGGTTGTCCTCGATCTTGGCGCGCGCGCTCAGCACCGTGGTCAGGCCGCCGTAGGCCATGGTCGCGAAGACGCCGAAGATGCCGATCACCACGATCAGTTCCAGCAAGGTGAAGCCGCGCTGCGTCCGCAGCTTCACTGGCTGGCCTCGCGGCCGATGCTGGACAGGAAACCGGTCAGCGTGATGTAGGCGACCGCACGCTTGTCGTCCTTCTTCTCGACGCGGATATCGATGCGGCGCAAGGACGGATCCTGGGTGGTCTGGACCTCGGTGCGCCAGGTCCACTTGATGTCGCCGAGCTCGACATCCTCGTTGGCCTTGCCGAGCGCCGGCCAGGTGCGGCCGAGTTCGAGTTCGGCCATCCGGTTGCGGGCGACGAACAGCGCCAGCGACTTGTCGCGCAGGCTGGCGGCGCTGTTCGCGAAGCGGGCGCCGTTGCCGATGATGGCGCCGAGCGCGATCGCCAGCACGGCGACGGCGACCAGCATTTCCATCAAGGTGAAACCGCGCTGGCGACGTGCAGCGATCACCGCGCCGCCGCCTTTTCGACCGTCCGCCGCTCGCGCTTGATGCGGCCGAGCAGGTCGCCTTCGATGCGCATCGACACCGGGTAGTTCGGCGCTTTCAGGTCGAGCGTGAACGGCGTCATCTGGCCGCCCGGCAGCAGCAGCACCTGGGGTTTGACGGTTGTTGCCTCATCGCTTTCTTCATGGTCATCGCTTGCCGGCTTGGCGTCGGCCTCCGCTTCATCCTTGGCCGAGATCGGCGGAATCAGGCGGCCTTCGATGCGCAGCTCGGCGACGAAGGGTTGCAGCAGCGGTCGCGAGCGGAACAGGCCGCTCTGAGCGTAGTCGACCCATTTCGATCGCGAATCGGCGATCAGGAAGCGGTAGCCATCGACGGTGAATGCCAGGCCGATGGCGATGCCTTTCAGGTCGGCCTCGTCCTCGGCCAGTCGCAGCAACTGCTCGATGCGCTTGGACTCGGCTTCGAGGCGGTCATCGAGTGCGCGGTTGCCGATCGACAGGCTGGCAAAGGTGACGATGACAGCGATGATCGCGATCACCGCCAGTAGTTCCAGCAAGGTGAAGCCGTGCTGGCGGATCGGAGTCAAGGCCGGCACGGAAGCGCTGGCGGGCAGCGCCCGCGCAGCGCCGGCAATCACGGAGCCGGAGCCCAGTTGCCGATGTCGGAAGCCGAGCCGTCGCCACCCGGCTTGTTGTCGGCCCCTAGGCTGAACACGTCGATTTCGCCCTTCACGCCGGGGCTCAGGTACTGGTAGGGGTTCTGCCAGGGATCGCGCGGCACCGATTTCAGGTAGCCGCCCGGCTTCCAGTTGCGGGCCGGTGGCTCGCCCTGCGGCGGCGCGACCAGCGCTTCGAGGCCCTGCTGGGTGCTCGGGTAGTTGAAGTTGTCGAGCTTGTACAGGTTGAGCGCCGTTTCGATTGCCGCGATGTCCTGCTTGGCCTTGACCTGACGCGCCTTGTCCGGCTGATCGAAAATGTTCGGCGCGACGATGGCGGCGAGGATGCCGATGATCACGACGACGACCATGATTTCGATCAGCGTGAAACCGCCGACTACCCGTTTCCGGCCCTGCTTCTGAGTCTGGATTTTCATGATGCGCAAGATGAATGAAGACAACGATAATGCCGCACAAACAATGACAAGAATGATAACAGAGGCCTCCCGGTCGACTGCTTCTGCCTGGGCGCCGTACGTGATGCTGTCGGCGCTGTCGGCGGCGTTGATGCTTGGCGGCGAGACACTGAGCTCGGCGTTGCGCTACGACCGCCTCGCGGTCGACTCCGGGGAGTGGTGGCGATTGATCACCGCGAACCTCGTGCACCTCGGCTGGTGGCATTGGTTGTTCAACGTGCTGAGCCTTGCGCTGCTGGTCCTGCTGTGCCCGGAACGTCCCTCGATCGGCGAGTGGCTGCTGCGCATCCTGCTGATCGGAATGGGGATGTGCCTGGGGCTACATTTGTTCACTCCCAAATTGCAAAATTACGTGGGCCTGTCGGGACTTGCGTACGGTTTGCTGGCTTTCGGCTTCGTCCGCCAGATCGTCGCCGGCGATCGCTTCGCCATCGCTTGTCTGGGGTTCATCACGGCGCGTATCGTGTGGGAAATGGTGATCGGCGCGCCGAAGTCCGAGGAGGCTTTGATCGGCGGCTCGGTCGTCGCCGAATCGCATCTGTACGGGGTGGTCGCAGCCGTGCTCTACGGCCTGATGACTGGCGCTTTCCGTCGGCCCGCGCGTCCGGCCACGGCCTGACCATTTTGCCAGTCAAAGCCAGAACCAAGAACGATCAGGACCATCAGACAAGCATGAACTACGCGTTGCTGTTTCCCGGACAGGGCTCCCAGGAAGTCGGGATGCTCGGGACTCTCGCCGCCGCTCACCCGGTTATCGGGGCCACCTATGCCGAAGCCTCGGAAGCGCTCGGCTTCGATCTTGCCGGCCTGATCGGCAATGGCCCCACCGAAGAGCTGAACCGCACCCAGCGCACCCAGCCGGCGCTGCTCGCCGCCAGCGTCGCGGTGGCGCGCCTCTGGCAGAGCCTCGGTCTGCCGGCTCCGACCGCGCTGGCCGGCCACAGCCTGGGCGAGTATTCCGCCCTGGTGGTCGCCGGGTCGCTGCAGTTCGCCGATGCGCTGAAGCTGGTCGAACTGCGCGGCGAGCTGATGCAGGCCGCGGTGCCGCTGGGCGTCGGGGCCATGGCCGCGGTGATCGGCGTCGACGACGAGATCGTCGAAAAAGCCTGCGCTGCCTACGAAGGCGAGGGCGTGCTGGAACCAGCCAACTACAACGCCCCGGGCCAGGTCGTGGTTGCCGGCAGCAAGGGCGCCGTCGACTGGCTGGTCGCCAACAGCAAGGCTTTCGGCATCCGCAAGGTGATGCCGATTCCGGTCTCGGTACCTTCGCACTGCTCGATGATGCGCGGCGCCGCCGAGCAACTCGCCGAGCGGCTCAAGACGGTGGCGATCGCGAAGCCGAGTATTCCCGTGCTGCACAACCTCGACGGCCTGCCACGCGCCGATGCCGATGGCATCCGCACCGCGCTGATCGAGCAGTTGTTCCGCCCGGTGCGCTGGGTGGCCACGATCCGCAAGCTGGAGGCGGACGGCTGCCATACGCTGCTCGAATGCGGCCCGGGCAAGGTCCTTGCGACGATCAACAAGCGGATCGTCGATGTCGCATCCGGAACACGCACTTCGATCGCACTGGGCGACCCCGAAGGGCTGCAGCAGGCGCAGGCCCTTTTCAACCGTCCAATCTAACCGTCAAGAGAGTCTTCATGAGCACCCCGAACATAAGCCGCTTCGCAGCCGGCAGTGTCGCCCTGGTCACCGGCGCCACCCGCGGCATCGGTCGCGGCATCGCCGAACGCCTGGCTGCAGAAGGTGTCAAGGTCATCGGCACCGCCACTTCGGCCGCCGGCGCCGAGCAGATCGAGCAGTATCTCGGCCCGCAGGGCGGTGCCGGCCGCGTGCTGGACGTCCGCGATCCGGCGGCGATCGATGCCCTGGTCGGCTCCGTCGCCAAGGAATTCGGCCCCATTGGCATCCTGGTCAACAACGCCGGTGTCACCCGTGACACGCTGCTGTTGCGGATGAAGGACGCTGACTGGAGCGAAGTCATCGACACCGACCTGTCGAGCGTGTTCCGCCTGTCCCGTGCCGTGGTGCCGGGCATGATGAAGGCGCGATCCGGCCGCATCATCTCGATCGGCTCCGTGGTCGGCACCATGGGCAACGGTGGACAGACCAACTACGCCGCAGCCAAGGCCGGCCTGATCGGCTTCTCGAAGTCACTGGCCCGGGAGATCGGCTCGCGCGGCGTCACCGTCAACGTCGTCGCCCCGGGCTTCATCGACACCGACATGACCAAGGGTCTGAAGGACGAGCAGCGTGCCGCGCTGATCGAACAAGTCGCCATCAAGCGCCTCGGTGCAGTCAACGACATCGCTGCCGCCGTGGCCTTCCTCGCCTCCTCAGATGCCGCCTACGTGACCGGTGAAACGCTCCACGTGAACGGCGGCATGTACATGATCTGAAAAGTTTTATTGGCTGCCTGCAAAGTCCGAACCCGATTGGCTGGCAGCAGGCTGTACGAATCTCTTACACTAGCGCCGCTTTTAGCCCCACAACTCCGAGGGAGTCCAGATGAGCAGTCTTGAAGAAAAAGTCAAAAAGATCATTGCCGAACAGCTTTCCGTGGCTGAAGACCAGATCACCCCGGAGGCCTCGTTCGTTGAAGATCTCGGCGCCGACTCTCTCGACACCGTCGAACTCGTGATGGCACTCGAAGAAGAATTCGAGATCGACATCCCGGACGAAGAAGCCGAAAAGATCGTCACCTTCCGTGACGTGCTGAGCTACATCAAGTCGCATACCAACCAGGCTTCCTGATCAGCCTGCGTCGCATCAACTTCCTTCCATCCAATTCTGCTAACGACTCATGACGCGACGTCGCGTAGTCGTCACCGGCCTCGGTATCGTCTCGCCGGTCGGCTCTGATATCCCCACTGCCTGGGCGAATCTGCTTGCCGGATACAGCGGCATCAAATCGATGACGGCCTACGATGTTTCGACCTACCCGACGCGGTTTGCCGGGCTGGTCGAAGGCTTCGACGCGCTGAAATGGATGGGGCCCAAGGAAGTTCGCCGCAACGACCCGTTCATTCACTACGGTGTTGGTGCGGCGAAGATGGCCGTGATCGATGCCGGACTGGAAATCACCGATGCCAACCGCGAGCGGATTGCGGTGATCGTCGGCTCCGGCATCGGTGGCATCGGCACCATCGAAGAGCAGTGCACGCTGCTCAACGGCCCGGGCGGCATCAAGAAGGTTTCTCCATTCTTCGTTGCCGGCTGCATCATCAACATGGTCTCCGGAGCGATCTCGATCGAGCTGGGCCTCAACGGGCCAAGTTTCGGCATCGTTTCGGCGTGCACGACCGGCTCGCATTCGATCGGCATGGCGCACCGGATGATCGTCTACGGCGATGCCGACGTCGTCATCGCTGGTGGTGCGGAAGCGGGCTCGGCTCCGGCCGGTGTTGCCGGCTTCTGCGCATCGCGTGCACTGTCCACTCGGAACGATTCGCCGACCACGGCGAGCCGTCCCTGGGATCGCGACCGTGATGGTTTCGTGCTCGGCGACGGTTCTGGCGTGATGGTGCTCGAAGAGTACGAGCACGCCAAGAGGCGGGGTGCCCGCATCTATGCAGAGTTGATCGGCTTCGGCATGACCAGCGACGCCTTCCACATTACCCAGCCGGTGCCGGGAGCACCTCAGGTCGCGCGCTGCATGAAGAACGCGATCCAGGATGCTGGCATCAATGTTTCGGACATCGATCACGTCAATGCCCACGCCACATCGACCCCGCTGGGTGACGTTGCCGAAAGCGAAGCGATCAAGTCTGCGCTCGGTGAACACGCCTACAAGGTAGCCGTCAGCGGCACCAAGTCGATGACCGGGCACCTGCTCGGCGCGGCCGGCGGCATTGAAGCGATCTTTTCGGTGCTGGCGATCCGCGACAACATCGCGCCGCCGACGATCAACCTCGAAAACCCGGACGAGGGCTGCGATCTCGATTACACGCCGCACAAGGCGCGGGAGCGCAAGATTGATGTCGCGATCTCCAACTCCTTCGGCTTCGGCGGCACCAACGGCTCGCTGATCTTCCGCCGTATCTGAACGGCCACCGGTCGCGCCCCGCGACCGGAAAGCCTGATTGACTCCCGGTCGACCGATGCTCCACTGCGCATTGCCCGCTTCAGTGGATCTGCTGGCGCTGCACCGCCGGTTTCCGGAACGCTATCCCTTCCTGCTGCAAAGTGTCGCGACCCATCCCCAGGCCGGTCGCTACGACCTGCTGTTCGCGTTTCCGGAAGATGTGATCGAAGCGCGCGCCGGCGATACCGATTTCTTCTTGGCGCTCGATGGCGCCGTGGTCTCGCGGCCGCAAGCTGCGGTGCAGGATCTGCCTTATGTCGGCGGCTGGTTCCTGCTCGCCGGCTTTGAGGCGGTGCGCTGGGTCGAGCCCAGACTGCGGCTGCCGACTTCGCCTTACCGCCTTCCGGATGCGCTCGCCGTGCGTTGCCCGAGCGCGATCATCGTCGACCGGGTCGCCGGCACCGCGCTGGGCCTGAGCGAAAGCTCGAATGCGGCACTGAAGCAGATGGCCCGCGACTGCGCGAGCACGCAGGCGACGTGCCACGATGCTGCTGACCAGGTACCGGTCGCGATCGTCGAAGACCAAGCCCAGCGCTTCCTCGACGGCGTGTCGCGGATACTCGATTATCTGCACGCGGGCGATGTCTTCCAGGTCAACCTGTCGCGGCGCTGGACGGCGCGCTACGGCGAGCCGGTCGATGCGACAAGGCTCTATGAACGGCTACGTCGCAGCAACCCGGCGCCGTTCGCCGGGTTTGCCAGCTGGCGCGGCAGCAGTGTGCTCAGTTCTTCGCCGGAACGTTTGATCGAACTGGCTGATGGCTGGGTCCAGACCCGGCCGATTGCCGGCACCCATGCCCGCGATCGCGCCAAGGACGAGCGCGACCGCGAACGTCTGATCGCCAGCCTCAAGGAGCGCGCCGAACACGTCATGCTGATCGATCTCGAACGCAACGATCTCGGCCGCATTGCGGTGCCGGGTACCGTGGAGGTCAGCGAACTGATGACCATCGAAAGCTACGCCCACGTTCATCACATCGTCTCCAACGTCCGCGGCCGGCTGCGCGATGGAGTCGGCCCCGGAACAGCGCTGCGGGCGGTGTTCCCGGGCGGCACCATCACCGGCGCGCCGAAGGTGAGAGCGATGGAAGTGATCGCCGAATTGGAAGGTGAGGGCCGCGGCCCCTATACCGGCACCATGGGCTATCTGTCCCGCTGTGGCCGGCTTGACACCAACATCCTGATTCGCAGCCTGGTCTGCGAAGGCGACACCGTCAGCTTCCGCGCCGGTGCCGGCATCGTCGCCGATTCGAAACCGCAGGCCGAGCTTGCCGAGACCCGCGCCAAGGCGCGCGGCCTGCTGCTCGCCCTCGGAACCCCGGCATGACGGCGCCGCTGCGGAGCCGCTGGAACGGCTCGTTTGCCGGATCGGTGCCGGTCGGCAATCGCGGCCTGCATTACGGCGACGGCGTGTTCCGGACCCTGCTGCTGCACGGCGGCAACGTCGTCGCGGCCGACGCCCAGATCACACGGCTGACCGCCGACGCCGCGGTGCTCGGTCTCGACGCTCCGTCGCGCGAGTTCCTGCTCACCGAACTGGACGCCGTCGCCGATCTCGACGACGCCAGTATCAAGTTGATGCTGATCCGCACCGACACCGGCCGCGGCTTTCCGCCCAAGACGCACCGTGCCGACCTGCTGCTGCTCGCCTATCCGCCGCCGGCCTGGCCGGCGGTATATGCGGTCGATGGCATCGCCGCGATCCGCTCGCCGCTGATCATGGCGTCCCAGCCACTGCTCGCCGGCATCAAGCATCTGAACCGGCTCGAACAGGTGCTGGCCAGCCGCGACTGGCCGGCCGGCGTCGAGGAAGCCATCGTCGGCGACGAGCACGGCGCACCGGTCTGCGGCACCCGCAGCAACCTGTTCTGGGTCCGTGGCGGGCGTCTGCACACGCCGGCGCTGGACCGCTGTGGTGTCGCCGGCCTGAGCCGCGAGCGGATCATCCAGCGCGCGGCTCAGCTCGGCATCGAGTGCCGGATCGCCAGCCAGCCTTGGGACGAGCTGCTCGCGGCCGACGAAGCCTTCGTCTGCAACAGCCTCAACGGCATCTGGCCGCTGCGCCGTCTCGACGAGCACGAATTCCCGACCGCAAGGCCGCTGACCCGGCAACTGCAGATGGCGCTGAACCATCCGTTCCGGGGGCTGTGATGGGCAAGCCGAGGCCTGGGCGTCGCTGGCTGCGGCTGCTGGTTCGCCTGCTGCTGACCGTGACGCTGGCCGCTGCCGCGCTGGTCTACGACATTCGCCGACAGCTTGATGCGCCGCTGCCGCTCGGCGAGCCAGGCAGTTTCGACATCGCCGCCGGCAGCAGCCTGCCCAGGGTGCTGGCCACGGCGGTCGAGCAGGGGCTGTTCTCGTCGCGGCGGCAGGCGGCCTATCTCGGCCTGCTGGCCCGGCTCGACGGCCGTGCTTCGGCGGTCAAGGCCGGCGAGTACTGGCTGGCAGCACCGATGACGCCGCACGACTTGCTGGCGCTGTGGGTGTCCGGCAAGACCGTGTTGCACGAGCTGCAGCTGATCGAGGGCTGGCGCTTCGCCGATGCCCTCAAGCGGGTGCGCGAGTCGCCGGTGCTCAAGCAGACGCTCGCCGCCGATGCCGACGACGCCGCGGTGATGATCGCGCTCGGTCGCGGCGGCCAGGCGCCCGAAGGCAGCCTGTTTCCGGATACCTACCGGTTCAGCAAGGGCATGAGCGACGTCTCCTTCCTGCGCAATGCCCTGGCGGCCCAGGAACGGGTGCTGGCCGAGGAATGGGCCGGCCGGGATCCGAACCTGCCCTACGATGCGCCCGCGCAGGCGCTGACCATGGCCTCGATCATCGAGAAGGAGACCGGCATGGCGGTCGAACGGGAGCAGATCGCCGGCGTCTTCGTCCGTCGCCTGCAGGCCGGCATGCGTCTGCAGACCGATCCGACCGTGATCTACGGCATCGGCAGCGCCTACGACGGCAACATCCGCAGCCGCGATCTCGTCACCGATACTCCGTACAACACCTATACCCGCGACGGTCTGCCGCCGACGCCGATCTGCCTGCCGGGCCGCGCCTCGATCCACGCCGCCCTGCACCCCGCAGCGGGCGATGCGCTGTATTTCGTCGGCAGGGGCGATGGCAGCCATCAGTTCTCGGCGACGCTCGCCGAGCACAACGAAGCGGTTCGGCGCTACCAGCTCGGCGGCAGTCGTGGAGCTTCGCGATGAGCCAGGCCTCGAAGCGGGGCCTGTTCATCGTCTTCGAAGGCGGCGAGGGCGCCGGCAAGGGTTCGGTGCTGGCTGCGGTCAGCGCTTGGTTACACGGCCAGGGCGTCGATCCGCTGTGTACGCGGGAGCCGGGCGGCACGGCCGAGGGCCAGGCGATCCGCTCGTTGCTGGTGCAGGGCGGTGCCAACTGGGAACCGACCACCGAACTGCTGCTGATGATCGCCGACCGCGCCCAGCACGTGCGCCGTCTGATTCGCCCGGCGCTCGATGCCGGCCGTCTGGTGCTCTGCGACCGCTATGTCGGCTCGACCCTGGCTTACCAGGGCGGTGGCCGTGGGCTCGCCGAACAATTGATCCTCGGCCTGCAGATGGTCGCGGCAGACGGTCTGTCGGTCGACCTGAACATCCTGCTCGACGTGCCGCCGGCGATCGGCCTGAAGCGCAGCCTGAAACGGCTGGCCGACGAGCGTTCCAGCGAAGATCTGTTCGAGCGCTTGGACCTCGGCTTCCACGAGCGGGTGCGCGCCAGCTTCCTCGCTCAGGCCGCCGCCGATCCGGCGCACTGGACGGTGGTCGATGCCAGCCAGCCGATCGCCGAGGTGATCGGCCAAGTGCAGGCCCGCCTGCAGCGGATACTCGGCCTCGATCTCCCGACCTGACCGCTAAGGATCTTCAGTTCGAGGGGCTGGCCAGCAACTCAGCGAGCATGCTGGCCACCGTCGCGGTGGCGCGGCGCAGATCGCTCAGCCGCAGCTTCTCGTCGGCGGCATGGCCATTGGCCTCGCCAAGCGTGCGTGGGCCGGCGCCGTAGAGCACCGTCGGGATGCCGGCCGCGGTGTAGTGGCGGGCATCGGTGTACAGCGGCACGCCGTGTTCGGCGATTGCGGTGCCGAAGTAGTGCTCGCCATGTTTCTGCAGTGATTCGGTCAGGCGTTCCGCACCCGGCAGCTTGACCAGCGGCAGCGCCAGCAGCACGCGACGGATCTCGACGGTGATCCCCGGAAGTGCAGCCGCGGTGGTCTCGATCAGCGCGCGCAGCTCGGCTTCGGCCTGCGCCGGAATTTCCTCGGGAATCATCCGGCGGTCGATGCGGAAGCTGACCCGATCCGGCACCACATTGGTGTTGATGCCGCCTTCGATCAGGCCGACGTTCAAGGTCGGGCTTCTGATGCCGGCCGTGCTCGACAGCCGCGTCGCCAACCCGGCGCGCGATGCGTACAGCGCGGTCAGGATCGTCGTCGTCGCCGCCAGCGCGTCGACACCGGATTCCGGCATCGCCGCATGGCCCTGCTTGCCACGCACCGTCACTTCCAGATGCAGGCAGCCGTTGTGGGCGGTGGTCACCGCGTAGGAAAAGCCGGCGCTGAGCGCGTAGTCCGGCTTGCTCAGACCCTGGGCCAGCAGCCAGCGCGGGCCGATGTCGCCGCCGACTTCCTCGTCGTAGGTGAAGTGCAGTTCGATGTTGCCGTCGAGTTTCAATCCGACTGCAGCAAGCTTGCGCAAGGCGAGCAGCGCGAAGGTATAGGTCGCGAAGTCCGATTTGCTGACCGCCACGCCGCGCCCGATCATCTCCGTGCCAAAGACTGGATCGTCGATCACCACCGCGCCATAAGGGTCCTGCGTCCAGCCCTGGCCCGGCGGCACGACATCGCCGTGGGCGTTCAATGCGATGGTCGGGCCGGCGCCGCTGCCGAAGCGCTGGCGAACGATCAGGTTGGTCGCCGAGATCATGCCGACCGCCTGAGCCTCCGTGGCCGGTACTGGATGGGCCTCGACACTCAGATCCAGCGCTTCGAGCAAGGCCTTGGCCTTCGCGCCGTGCGCGGCGCAGTCACCGGGCGGATTGTCGGTCGGCACCTTGACCAGTTCGGCGAGGAAGGCGCAGGCCGCTGGAAAGTCGGCGTCGACTTCGCGGGCGATGGCGGCGTGGAGTGAATCGGTCATCGGACTGAGTAGTTGAGAAGAAAATCGGTGAACACGCGCGCGGCGACATCGGCGTCTTCGGCAGTCATGGTTTCCGCCGGGTTGTGGCTGATGCCGCCGTTGCCGCAGCGGACGAACAGCATGCCGATATCGGTGATCGCCGCCATCTTCATCGCGTCGTGGCCGGCGCCGCTGGGCAGATGGCGCGGGATCGGGTTGCCGGTGACCCGGCTGATGCTCGCCGCCCACTGCGCCTGCAGGCCCGGCGCGCAGGGTGTGCAGGCGGCACTCAGCACCTGGGTCAGCACGATCTCGACGCCGCGCCGCTCGGCGATGGCCTCGATTTCCGCGAGCACGTCGGCGACCGCCGCGTCGCGCAGCGCGTCGTCGGCGGCACGGATGTCGAGGCTGAAGTTGCAGCGGCCGGGGATGACGTTGATCGCGCCGCCCGGCACTTCGAGCCGGCCGACGGTGCCGACCAGGCCAGATATTTGAGACAGGCCGCCACAGCGTCGCTCGACGTACAGGATCAGCTCCGCCGCCGCGACTGCGGCATCGCGGCGCAGGTGCATCGGCACGGTGCCGGAATGGCCGGCGAGGCCGCTGATGCTGCCGGTGTAGCGATGGCTGCCGGCGATCGAGGTGACGACGCCGAGCGCCTGACCTTCGTCGAGCAGTACCGGGCCTTGCTCGATATGGATCTCGACATAGCCGAGCAGGTCGGCCGGATCGCGGGCGATCGCCGGGATGGCCGCGGGATCGAAGCCGGCGTCGAGCAGCGCCGCGCGCATGCTGATGCCATCGGCATCGACGGCGTCGAGCAGGCGCGGATCGAACTGGCCGACGACCGCGCCGCTGCCCAGGAAGGTCGACTTGTAGCGCACGCCTTCCTCTTCGGCGAAAGCGATGATCTCCAAGTTGTACGGCAACTGCAGGCCGCGCTGGCGCAGGTCCAGCGCGCACAGGATGGGCAGCACGATGCCGAGCCTGCCGTCGTACTTGCCGCCGTCGACCACGGTGTCGTAGTGCGAGCCGGTGATCAGCGTCCTGGCGTCCGACCGCTCGCCGTAAAGACGGCCAACGACATTGCCGACCGCATCGATCTCCACCGCCAGGCCGGCAGCGAGCATCCAGTCGCGGATCAGCGCCGCGGTCTGGCGATGGGCAGGGCTCAGGTAGGAGCAGCTCAGGCCGTCGGGCTGTTCGCTGTACTGCGCAAGGCGGTCGAGCAGCGCCAGGCTTTCGCTGCCGGCCGGCGACGATACGCAGTCGTGGAGGCGGAAGCCGGCGATGCGGTCGATCTGCTGCAGCGCCATTTTCCGTTCGGTGTCGAGGTCGTGATCCAGGCGCTGCATGAACGCGGCGATCACCGAACCGCGGTTGTGGCCGCGCACGGCAAGCACGAACGGGAAACCGAATTTGTGGTTGTAGGCATCGTTCAGCGTCTGCAGCATCGCGAACTCGCCGGGTGTGCAGGCATCGAGTCCGGCGCCCCGCTGTTCGCGCGTCGATTCGGCGGTCAGCTCGCGGCGCACGGCGGCGCGGCCGGCCAGTTCCGGATGGGCGCGGATCAGCTTCAGCTGGGCGTCGATGTCGGCGGCGTCGACGGCCGCGCACATCGCTTCGTGCAGCTGCAGCCTCGAAGCGAACGGCCGCAGTGGCAGCACAGCTTCTGCGACCCAGGGCGAGTGTTCGAAGATGCCGGCGAGGGCGGCGACGAACTCGTCGGCGCTCGCCGCATTCAGCTGCGCCAGACTGATCATCCTGATCATCGGGCGGCCTCGCAGGGATGGGTGGCGGTCCAGTGGCGGGCGATGTCGATGCGCCGGGCGACCCAGACCCGATCGTGGGCGAGCACGTAGTCGAGGAAACGTTCCAGCGCGGCGATCCGCGCCGGCCGGCCGACCAGTCGGCTGTGCAGGCCGATCGACAGCATCTTCGGGGCATCGAGCCCGGCCGGATCGCCTTCGCGGTAGAGCACGTCGAAGGCGTCCTTCAGGTAGTCGAAGAACTGGCTGCCGGAGTTGAAGCCCTGCGTCGCGGCGAAGCGCATGTCGTTGCTGTCGAGCGTGTAGGGCACCACCAGATGCGGCACGAGGGCGCTGCCGCCATCGCGCTCGACGGCGACTTCGGTCCAGTACGGCAGGTCATCGGCATAGGAATCGGCGTCGTAGACGAAGCCGCCGTGCTCGACGACCAGGCGCCGCGTGTTCGGGCTGTCGCGGCCGGTATACCAGCCGAGTGGCGCGCTGCCGGTCAGCTCGCGCTGGATCGCGACGGCCTCGGCCAGGTGGGCGCGCTCGGTCGCTACATCGATGCCCTGGTAGCTGATCCAGCGCAGGCCGTGGCAAGCGATCTCGTGACCCAGTTCCTGGAACGCGGCCACTGCTTCCGGATGGCGTTGCAAGGCCATGGCGACACCGAACACGGTCATCGGCAGGCGCCGCGACTCGAAGGCGCGCAGCACTCGCCACAGGCCGGCGCGCGAGCCGTATTCGTAGATCGATTCCATGCTCATGTGGCGCATCGGGAACGACGCGGCGCCGATGATTTCGGACAAAAAGGTTTCCGAGCCGGCGTCACCGTGCAGCACGCAGTTCTCGGCACCTTCCTCGTGATTGAGCACGAACTGCAGGGCGATGCGTGCGCCGTTCGGCCAGCGCGGATGCGGCGGCCGGCGACCGTAGCCGATCAGGTCGCGGTCGTAGCGTCCGGCAGCAAGCGAAGCGGGCTCAGACGGCATCGGCGAGCACCGCCTTCAGGTCGATGCCGTCATCGTGGTGCTCGACCAGATGCAGGTCCTCGAGCACATGGCGCAGATGCGCCTGCATCAGATCGATCGCTGCGGCATCGCCGCGTTCCAGCGCCGTGCACAGCGCCTGGTGCTCGTCCGGCGGGCAGGAGGAGGCGCCGGGCTGCTGGTAGACGGCGATGATCAGCGACGAGCGCGACACCAGTTCGCGCAGCAGACGGGTCAGCGTGGCATTGCCGGCGATCTCGGCGATGATCAGGTGGAAGTCGCCGGACAGTTTCAGCATCGCCCGGCGATCGTTGTCGCGCCAGGCCAGCTTCTCCCGAGCCAGATGTTCGCGGATGCGGCGCAGGTCGGCACGGGTCGCCTGCTGGATGAAGCGGGCGACGATGCCGGCTTCGAGCACGCAGCGCGCTTCGAAGATATCCCTCGCTTCCTGCACGGTCGGCTCGGAAACGATGGCGCCGCGATTCGGCATCAGGGTCACCACCTGCTCGTGCGCCAGCCGTTGCAGTACCTGGCGGATGCGGGTGCGGCCGATGCCGAAGACCTCGCAGAGCTTGTCCTCGACCAGGCGCGTCCCCGGGGGCAGCGAGTGGTTCATGATCGCGCCCCAGATGCGTTCGTAGGCGCGCTCGATGCCTGAGCGGGTCGCTTCGGGCTGCGGTGCATCGGCAGCCGGCGCGCTGGTCTTCCTGCGCGCAGCTCCCGGCCTGGCTTCGATGGCGGTTCTGACGGTCTGTCTGGCAACGCTCGGTGGATTCTTGGCCATGTTCTCGGGCTGTCTCGGACTCGGCGTTCGATCGCCAACAGTTGCTGCTTTTGTACACGAAAACAATCACGATTGTCGTCAATGATGTTCGACAATCGTCCGTTCATTTGCCCCCAAGTATCGGCCGGCCCAGCACATGGGTTTCGCGCACGGCGCGGTCCGGGGCCAGGGTCATCAGCACCAGCAGTTCCTCGGCGAGCGTCGTGCAGCGCGCGATGCGCCGCGCCAGCAACGGCGTCGCCTGCAGGTCGACAACGATGAAATCCGCTTCGCTGCCGACGGCCAGCGTGCCGACTCGGTCGGCGAGCCCGAGGATGCGGGCACCGGCCAGGGTCGCGAGGTAGAAGGCGCGCAGCGGGCTCAGGCGCTGGCCCTGCAACTGGGCGACCTTGTAGGCCTCGCCCATGGTTTTCAGCATGCTGAAGCTGCTGCCGCCGCCGACATCGGTGGCCAGCGCGTAGCCCATGCCGGCGGCATCGCTGGCGGCCAGATCAAAGAGACCGCTGCCGAGATAGAGGTTCGAAGTCGGCGAGAACGCGCAGGCCGCGCCGGTCGCCGCCATTCGCTGGCGGTCGCTGGCATCGAGGTGGATGCAGTGGGCGTAGATCGCCCGCTGGCGCAGCAGGCCGTGCTGCTCGTAGACATCGAGATAGCTGCGCGCCTTCGGGAACAGTTCGCGCACCCAGGCGACTTCGCCGAGGTTCTCGGCCAGATGACTGTGGATGAAAGCGTCCGGGTAGTCGCGCGCCATCCTTCCGGCGCTCAGCAACTGGGCCTCGGTCGAGGTCGGCGCGAAGCGCACGGTGATCGCGTAGTGCAGCCGCGCGCGGCCATGCCATTGCTCGATCAGCGCGCGGCTGTCGCGTTCGCCGCCGACGGCGCTGTCGCGCAGGTCGTCCGGGCAGTTGCGGTCCATCAGGCACTTGCCGGCGATCATCCTCAGGCAGCGTGCTTCGGCGGCGGCGAAGAAAGCCTCGGCGGAGGCGCGATGGACGCTGCCGAGCACCTGCGCCGTGGTCGTGCCGTTACGCATCAGCTCGTCGAGAAAGAACTCGGCGACTTCGCGCGCCACCACGGCATCGGCGAAGCGGCGCTCCTCGGGAAAGGTGTAGTGGTTCAGCCAGTCGAGCAGATCGCTTCCGCCCGAGGCGATCATGTCGGTCTGCGGATAGTGGATGTGGCTGTCGATGAAGCCGGGCAGCAGCAGCGCATCGCGATGCTCGATCAGCGGCACGCCGGCGGCGACGCCGTTCAGCAGATCGGACGCCGGCCCGACCGCTGCGACCTTGCCATCGACGATCAGCAGCAGGCCGTCGTCCAGGTAGTCATACGTGGACGGCTCGTCCTGCGTGCCTGGATCGCCGCTGAAACGCAGCAGCCGGCCGCGATGGGCAACGGTTGTCTGCAGAGGATTTTCAGTGCGGAGCGCCATGCTCGATCCAGGTCAACACGGTGGCGCGCTCGGCGTCGGTCATGCCGGTCAGATTGCCGATCGGCATCGCGCGGCTGGCGATCTGCTGCTGCATGGCCACGGTCTGCGCGAGGATGTGTTCGAGGCTGTCGAGCAGCACGCCTTTCGGCGCCACGGCGAAGCCCGGCTGGGTGGGTGCGGCGGCGTGGCAGCCGGCACAGCGCTCGGTGACGATCGACTGCACGGCGGCGAACTCGGCGGCTGGGGCAAGGCTGGTCTGTGCCGGCGCGGCACTGCGTGGCGTCAGCGCCAGGGCAACCGCGGCAAGCAGCAGCAGGCCGATGATCAAGCTCAGCGGTGAGGTCTTGCCACCGCGCTCATGAGCCTTGTGGCGAGCGACGAACCAGGCGCGGATCGCCGCACCGGCGGCACTCATCGCGATCAGCACCAGCCAGTTGTACTGCGCGCCATAGGTCATCGCGTAATGGTTCGAGATCATCGCGAACAGCACCGGCAAGGTGAAATAGGTGTTGTGCACCGAACGCTGCTTGCCGCGGATGCCGTGGATCGGGTCCGGCTCGCGGCCCTGCCGCTTGGCTTCCACCAGTTGTCGCTGGCCGGGAATGATCACGAAGAAGACGTTGGCGACCATGATGGTGCCGAGCGTGGCGCCGAACTCGATATAGGCGCCGCGGCCGCTGAACAGCTGGCACAGCGCCCAGGCCTCGACGCAAAGCAGCAGTGCGATCACGGCTGCCAGTGCCCGCTCGTTGCGCGCCAGCGGCGAGCGGCAGAGCAGGTCATAGACCAGCCAGCCGACGACCAGGAAGCCGAGGCCGATGGCGATCGCCAGCGGCTTGCTCAGCGCCATCACGGCCGAGTCGATCAGATAGATCTCGGCCTGCGCGTAGTACAGCAGGCAGAGCAGGAAGAAGCCGGACAGGAAGGTGCTGTAAGCCTCCCAGTAGAACCAGTGCAGATGGGGCGGCAAGGTCGCGGGTGCGACGCGGTACTTCTGCGGGTTGTAGAAGCCGCCGCCGTGCACCGCCCACAACTCGCCGCTGACGCCGGCCTCGCTCAGTTCTTTCCGAGTCGGCGCGAGCAGATGGTTGTCCAGCCAGACGAAGTAGAACGAGGCGCCGATCCAGGCGATGCCGGTGATCAGATGCAGCCAGCGGCCGAGCAGGCTCAGCCAGTCGATAAGGTAGGACTCAAGCATCGGGATGGAAGCTCTTGCCCAGCGACGCCGGCTGGTTCAGCAGGATGGTCTTCGGATCGCGACAGATGATCACCAGCACGACGATGGTCGCCGCGTACGGCAGCATGCTCAGGAACTCGCTCGGCACTTCGACGCCGAAGCCCTGCGCGTAGAGCTGCAGCACCGTGACGCCACCGAACAGGTAGGCGCCAAGCATCACCCGCAGCGGTTTCCAGGTGGCGAACACGACCAGCGCCAGCGCGATCCAGCCGCGGCCGGCGCTCATGCCTTCGACCCACATCGGCGTCAGCGCCGTCGACAGGTAGGCGCCGGCGATGCCGGCCATCGCGCCGCCGAACATCACCGCCAGGTAGCGGATCGCGAGCACCGGCTCGCCGATCGCGTGGGCGACGGTCGGCGATTCGCCGGTCGCCCGCAACCGCAGTCCGGCGCGGCTGTGGTTCAGGAACCAGGACACCGCGGAGTACAGCGCGATCGACAGGTAGACCAGCGCGTCGTAGTTGAGCAGGGTCGGGCCGATCACCGGCAGGTCGCTCAGGCCAGGGATGTCCAGCTTCGGCACCCGCTCGATCGGCATGCCGGCGTAGCCGCGGCCGATGAACGCTGACAGGCCGATGCCGAACAGGGTCAGCGCCAGCCCGGTCGCGACCTGATTGGTCTGCAGGCTCAGAGTCAGAAAGGCGAACAGCAGCGACAGTGTGGTGGCGGCGAGCATGCCGGCGACGAAGGCGAGGATCAGGCTGCCGCTGGCGATGCCGGCGACGAACGCGGCGACGGCACCGACCAGCATCATTCCTTCGACGCCGAGATTCAGCACCCCGGCACGTTCGGTGACCAGCTCGCCGAGCGCGGCATAAATCAGCGGTGTTGCCGCGACCACGGTGCTGACCAGAATCGGGATCAGGTGCTCGTAGTTCATGGTGTCGCCGTTGCGGCAGGCTGCTGGACGGCGCGGCGGATGCGCCGCAGCCGGAAGTTGATGAACAGGTCGGCCGCCAGCAGGTAGAACAGCAGCGTGCCCTGGAACAGGCCGGTGATCGACGACGGCAGCTGCAGCTCCAGCTGTGCGGCTTCGCCGCCGAGGTAGAGCACCGACATCAGCAGCGCCGACAGCACGATGCCGAAGGGGTGCAGGCGGCCGACGAAGGCGACGATGATCGCCGCGAAGCCGTAACCGGGCGAGACCACCGGCTGCAGCAGGCCGATCGGCCCGGCGACTTCGCTGATCCCGGCCAGGCCCGCCATGCCGCCACCGATCAGCAAGGCCAGCCAGATGTTGCGCCGCTCGCTGAAGCCGGCGTAGGCCGCCGCCGGCGGCGCCAGGCCGGCGACCAGCATCCGGTAACCGGCAAAGCTCCGGGTCGAAAACACCCAGGAAGCCACCGCCAGCAGCAGAGCGATGATGAAGGCCCCGGTCACCCGCGTGCCGTCGACCAGCACCGGCAGCACCGTGTTCTCGACGAAGGCCTTCGACTGCGGGAAGTTGTGGCCTTCCGGATCGCGCCAGGGTCCGTGCACCAGATAGCCGAGCAGCTGCTGGGCGATGTAGACCAGCATCAGGCTGACCAGGATCTCGTTGGTATGGAAGCGGGTACGCAGGAACGCAGGGATCGCCGCCCAGGCCATGCCGCCGAGCACGCCGGCGCTCATCATCGCCGGCAGTGCCCAGTTGCCGAGCGCTTCGCCCCAGAACAGGGCGACGCCGCCACCGGCGATGGCGCCGAGGGTCAGCTGTCCCTCGGCGCCGATGTTCCAGACGTTGGCGCGGAAGCCCAGTGCCAGTCCCAGCGCGCAGAGCATCAGCGGTGTCGCCTTCAGCAGCAGCTCGCCGAGGTCGTAGACACTGCCCAGCGGCTTCAGGAAGAACACCTGGAATGCGGCCAGCGGCTCCTTGCCGAGCAGCAGGAAGACGACCAGGCCGGTCAGCGCCATCGCCGTCGCGGCGATCAGCGGCGAGGCCAGGCGCATCAGCGTCGACGGCACCGGCCGCTTCTCGAGCCGGAACGGCCAGACGGTCTGCAACACGGTCTGCAACGGGTGCTCAGGCAGCGACATCGGCGTGCTCCCCGGCAGCCTCGATCTCGATGATGCTGGCGGCCATCAGCTCGCCGATGCGCTCGACGGTCAGTTCGACAGTCGCCATCGTCGCGGTCAGCCTGCCCTGGGCGATCACCGCGATGCGGTCGCAGATCATGAACAGCTCGTCCAGCTCTTCGGAGATCACCAGCAGCGCCACGCCCTGGTCGCGCAGATCGATCAGCGCCTGACGGATCAAGAGTGCTGCGCCGACATCGACGCCCCAGGTCGGCTGGGCGACGACCATCACTTTCGGCGCCAGCCGGGTTTCGCGGCCGACGATGAACTTCTGCAGGTTGCCGCCGGACAGGCTGCTGGCGGCGGCCTGCTCGCCGCCGCACTTGACCTGGAACTGCTCGATGGTGGCTTTCGCGAACGCGCGCGTCGCCTGCCTGCGGACCAGGCCGTGGCGGACCATGCCTGCACCGCTGTAGCTGGCGCCGGTCAGCAGCGCGTTCTCGGCCAGGCTCATCGACGGCACCGCGCCACGGCCGAGACGCTCCTCGGGCACGAAGCCCAGCCCCAGCCCGCGGCGTTGCGCCGGGTTCAGCAGACCGGCCGGCTGGCCGCAGATGCGGACCATGCCGGCATCGCCGCTGGGGGTTTCGCCGGACAGCGCCGCCAGCAATTCCTTCTGGCCGTTGCCGGAGACGCCGGCGATGCCGATGATTTCGCCGGCGCGGACTCTGAGATTCAATTCCCGGAGCCGGGTGCCGAACGGATCGCGCGTCGCCAGACTCAGATTGGTCAGCTCCAGCTCGATTCCGCCCGGTGCGCGCGGCTGCAGCTGGCAGGCCTTCAGCTCGCTGCCGACCATCAGCCGCGCCAGGCTGGCATTGCTTTCCTCGCGCGGCACCGCAGTGCCGCTGAGCCGGCCGCCTCTGAGCACGGTGGCGGTGTCGCAGAGCGCGCGGATCTCGTCGAGCTTGTGGCTGATGTAGAGGATGCTGACGCCTTCCGATGCGAGGCGGCGCAAGGTCTCGAACAACTTCAGCACCGCCTGCGGGGTCAGCACCGAAGTCGGCTCGTCCATGATCAGCAGGCGTGGCGACTGCAGCAGGCAGCGGACGATCTCGACCCGCTGCCGCTCGCCGACCGACATGCCGTGGGTCAGGCGTTCCGGATCGACCGGTAGGCCGTACTTTTCCGAGACTTCGCGGATGCGTGGCGCCAGTGCCGCGGGCTTGATCTTGTCGTCCAGCGCCAGCGCGATGTTCTCGGCGACAGTCAAGGTCTCGAACAGCGAGAAGTGCTGGAACACCATGCCGATGCCGAGCCGCCGGGCCGCCGCCGGCGACGGGATGCTCACCGGCCGGCCCTCCCATTCGATGCTGCCTTCGTCCGGCCGGGTGACGCCGTAGACGATCTTCATCAAGGTGCTCTTGCCGGCGCCATTCTCGCCGAGCAGCGCGTGGATCTCGCCGACGCCGACGCTGAGATCGATCCGATCGTTGGCGACCACGGTCGGGTAGCGCTTGCTGATACCGCGCCTCGCGC
>UEXO01000048.1_pt1 | contig 23490 bp, 20 predicted proteins | sample 4301131 | NCBI WGS metagenome assembly UEXO01 (sample SAMEA4773185, study PRJEB27434) | metagenome | biome: 2259; feature: agricultural soil; material: soil | place: USA | collected 2014-09 | depth 0.25 m | reverse complement strand
CATGGTCGCAAGTGACCTGCGCACTTGAATCAGAGGTTGAGGAAGAACATGGGTAAATCAGTAGTTGTGATCGGCGCGCAATGGGGCGACGAAGGCAAGGGCAAGATCGTCGACCTGCTGACCGACAAGGTCGAGGCGGTGGTCCGCTTCCAGGGCGGCCACAACGCCGGCCATACGTTGGTGATCAACGGCGTGAAGACCGCGCTGAACCTGATCCCGAGCGGCATCATGCGGCCAGGAGTGGCCTGCCTGATCGGCAACGGTGTGGTGCTGTCGCTGCCGGACCTGATCAAGGAGATCGAGAAGGTCGAAGCGACTGGCGCTTCGGTGCGCGATCGCCTGAAGATCTCGGAAGCCGCACCGCTGGTGCTGCCGGTGCACGCCAAGCTCGATCAGGCACGCGAGCGCGCCCGCGGCGAAGCCAAGATCGGCACCACTGGGAAAGGCATCGGCCCGGCTTACGAGGACAAGGTCGCGCGGCGCGCGATCCGGGTCAGCGACCTGTTCCATCGCGAAGTGCTGGCCGCCAAGCTTGGCGAGCTGCTGGCCTATCACAACTTCGTGCTGGTCAATTACTTCAAGGAAACGCCGGTCGATTTCCAGACCACACTCGATGATCTGCTGCGCTACGCCGAGATCATCCGGCCGATGGTCGCCGACGTCACCGAACTGCTGCGCCTGCAGCTGGCGAAGGGCGACAACGTGCTGTTCGAAGGTGCGCAGGGCGCCTTGCTCGACATCGATCACGGCACCTACCCGTACGTCACGTCGAGCAACACCACGGCGGGCGGTGCGGCGACCGGCTCCGGTGTCGGCCCGCGCAATCTCGATTACGTGCTCGGCATCGTCAAGGCCTATGCCACCCGTGTCGGTTCGGGTCCGTTCCCGACCGAGCTGGAAGACGAGACCGGTGCCTTGATCCGCGAGAAGGGCAAGGAGTTCGGCACCGTCACCGGCCGTCCGCGTCGCTGCGGCTGGTTCGATGCCGTCGCTGCGCGCCGCTCGATCTTCAACAACAGCGTCTCGGGCTTGTGCGTGACCAAGCTCGATGTGCTCGACGGCATGGAAACGGTGCGTATCTGCACCGGCTATACGGTCAACGGCAAGGCGGTGGAAACGCTGCCGATCGGCGCCGAAGGCTTCATCGACGTCAAGCCGGTCTACGAGGACCTGCCGGGGTGGTCGGAGACGACCTACGGCATCACCAGTTACGAAGCGCTGCCAGCCAATGCCCGGGCCTATCTGAAGCGCATGGAAGAAGTATCCGGAGCCGAGGTCGCGATCATCTCGACCGGCCCCGACCGCGATCACACGATCGTGCTGCGCAACCCCTTCGGGTGACGCACGGGGCAGCGGCCAGGGCGTGGCGGTCAGCGACGGAGTTTGCTGGCCGCAGCGCCTTGGCCGCGGGCCAACCACCAACAACCAACGAGGTACAGAACGAAGTGACAAAAGAAAAAGGCCACCGCGAGGATGGCCTTGAGAATCAGCAGCAATTTTCCTGGGCGCAGATGCCACGATCCACGTCGATCGTCATGCCGCGTCGCCGTTGCCAGCCCAGAGCTGTGCTCGCGGCTTTTTCCACGCCCACAAAAAAAGCCGCCAGCGGCGACTTTTTTCTTGCTACCCAACATGTACATCTGGTGCCGAAGAGAGGACTCGAACCTCCACGGTTTTACCCGCTAGTACCTGAAACTAGTGCGTCTACCAATTCCGCCACCTCGGCTCAGGGCGCGCAATGTAATCGGACCTTGGGGGTCTGTCAATGAAGAAATCAAAAAATAATTCGAACCGCCGCGATGGCGCCGACGACAAGACGCCGGTGCTGCCGGCGAAGGCCAAGTCTGGCGGTTTCAACTGGGGCCGCAAGGCCGTGCCGGACAAGGCCGACTGGCGCAGTGCAGATGCCGAGTTCACCACCGAGTCGACGCGCTATGCGAGTCCACTGCCGAGCCGCAACCACATCCTGAAGACCCTGGTCGAAGCGGCCGAGCCGATGACGCTCGACGAGCTGATCGCCCACTTCGGCCTGAAGAAGCTCAACGAGCAGGAAGCCTTCGCCAAGCGCCTGGTGGCGATGGCGCGTGAAGGCCAGGTGGAAGCCGCCGATCGTCGTGGCGCCTATCGCGCAGTGCTGACCGAGAGCGGCGACACCATCGAGGCCAAGCCGCGCTCCGGCATCACCGTCGACGGCAAGGTCATCGCCCATCGCGATGGCTACGGCTTCGTGCAGCCGGACAACGCCGCTCCGGGCGACAAGTCTGGCGATGTGTTCCTGGCTCCTCGGCAGATGAACTCGTTGATGAATGGTGACCGGGTCCGCGTGCGCATTACCGGCACCGATGCGAGAGGCCGTCGCGAAGGCTCGCTGGTCGACGTGCTCGAACGCGGCACCTCGCAGGTCGTCGGTCGCCTGCATGCTTCGAGCATCGGCGGCGGCGGCATCTTCACGGTGATTCCGAGCAACCCGAAGCACCCTGAACTGGTGGTGCCGTCGACCGAGCTCGGCGGCGCCAAGCCGGGCCAGATGGTGGTTGCCGAGCTGACCGCACCTCCGGGCGAGCGGACCATGCCGGTCGGCCGCATCGTCGAGATCCTCGGGGAGCACATGGCGCCGGGCATGGAGATCGCTGCGGCGATCCGCGCCCACAAGCTGCCGTTCGAATGGCCGGAAGGGGTAGAAGCCGAAGCGGCGGCCTTTGGTCCGGTGGTGACTCCGGCGCAGTGGGGCGAAGGCCGCGTGGACCTGCGCGAGCTGGGTCTGATGACCATCGACGGCATCGATGCCCGCGACTACGACGACGCCGTCTATGCGGAAAGCGTCAAGAGCTGGCGCGGCGGCGGCTGGAAGCTGTGGGTGGCGATCGCCGATGTCTCGTCCTACGTCACGCCGGGGTCGGCGCTGGATGCCGAAGCGACCGAGCGCGGCACCTCGGTGTACTTCCCGAACAACGTCATCCCGATGCTGCCGGAGGCGCTGTCCAACGGCCTGTGCTCGCTGAACCCGCAGGTTGACCGCCTGTGCATGGTCTGCGAGATGCGCGTCGCCAAGGACGGCGAGGTCAGCAAGTCGAAGTTCTACCCGGCGGTGATGCGTTCCAAGGCGCGGCTGATCTACGACGACGTCGCCGCGATGCTGGCCGACCCGGAATGCGAGCAGGCGCGTGCCCAGCCGGAACTGCTGAAGCCGCTGAACACGCTGAAGGAGGTCTTCGAGGCGCTGTTCGCGGCGCGCGAGGCGCGTGGCGCGATCGACTTCGAAGGCACCGAAACCAAGATCGTCTTCGGCGAAGGCCGCAAGATCGAAAAGATCGTGCCGGTGCAGCGCAACGTGGCCCATCGCCTGATCGAGGAATGCATGATCGCGGCGAACGTCCAGGGCGCGCTGCTGGTCGACAAGCACAAGATGCCGTCGCTGTTCCGCGTCCACGCGCCGCCGGATGGCGACAAGGTTTCGATCTTGCGCGAGTTCCTCGCCGGTCGTGGTCTGCGTCTCGGCGGCGGCGATTCGCCGGTGGCGATGGACTACGCAACCTTGCTGGCCAGCGTCAAGGGCCGCGAGGACGCCAGCCTGATCCAGACGGTGATGCTGCGCTCGCTGATGCAGGCCCGCTACCAGCCAGCCAACGATGGTCACTTCGGCCTGGCGCTGACTCACTACGCGCACTTCACCAGCCCGATCCGTCGCTATCCCGATCTGCTGCTGCACCGGGCGATCAAGCATGTGATCGCCAAGGGCAAGCCGAAGACCTTCGAGTACTCATACGCACAGATGGAAGCGCTCGGCGCCCATTGCTCGATGGCCGAGCGCCGCGCCGACGACGCCACCCGCGACGTCAATACCTGGCTGAAGTGCGAGTTCATGCGCCACCGCATCGGCGAGGACTTCGACGGCATCGTCGCCAGCGTCGCGCCGTTCGGCCTGTTCGTCGAACTCGAAGGTCTGTACATCGAGGGCATGCTCCACGTCTCGCAGCTGAAGGGCGATTTCTACGAGTTCGAGGCCAAGCACCAGCGCCTGGTCGGCAGCCGCTCGAAGACCGTCTACGCGCTCGGCCAGCGGATCCGGGTCAAGGTGGTCAGGGTCAGCCTCGACGAGCGCAAGATCGATCTCGAGATCGTCGAGCAGGGCGGCAAGAAGACGGCCGGCCACCAGGACGGCGGCCGCGACGACGAGCGTCGTGGCGGTGATCGCGATGGCGGCGGCCGCAAGGGCGGTGGCCTGCACGGACGCAAGCGCCGGTGAGCACGCTGAGGAGCGTCGCCTGCACGGCTGCGCTGCTCGGGCTGGTGGCCTGTGCCGGCACGCCGTCGGCACCGACCCAGGCCCAGGCACAGGTGGCGCCGGTTGGCGAAGCAGTGCCGGCGGCGTTCGCGGTCGCGGGCGCGCTGCCGGCGGGCCAGTTGCCCGCCGTGCTGGTCGCGTTCAATGCTCGGCTGAAGGCCGGGCTGGCGGATGCAGCTGGGAGCTTGCTGCTGCAGCCCGAGCGGGATCAGGCCAGCCGGCTGCTGCTGGACGCCGATCGTGCCTTCGAAGCAGGCAGCGCCCAGCTCAAGCCCGAGCTGCTGCTGCCGCTGTCGGAGGTTGCTGCCGCGACACGCGGCGGCGCCTGGGTCGTCCATGTGATCGGCCATGCCGATCGCGCGGAGGACCGCAGCCTCGGCGAGCGGCGCGCCACCGCGCTGGCCTCGTATCTGGCCGGGCAGGGGCTGAGCGGCGGGCGCCTGCGCAGCGAAGTGCGCGGCGAGCGCGACGGCGCCGGGCATCGCCTGGAACTGGTGTTCGCGGCGATCGTCGAAGGCCGCGAGCTGCGCGCCTGGATGCCGCCGGAAGCGCTTGCAGCCAGACGCTGATCGGCCGCAGGCTGCAGGCATGACAGGACCGGCAGCCATCACCCGCTTGAGCTTCCCGATCGTTTGGCCGCTGCTGTTCGGCGCCATCGCCGCCTATGCGCTCGACGACATCGGCGGCTTCTGGATCGGCGCCCTGAGCGGCTACCTGTTCGGCCGCCTGAGCGGCTTGAGCGAGGAAGTGCGGCAACTGCGCGCCAGGCTGGACCTGGCTGCAGCGCCGTCGCCGGTGCCACCAGCGGTTGCGATCGAGACGCCGGCGGCGGTGGCACCGGAGCCGACGGTCATCGCGGCCGCGCCGCTGCTGGCGCTGTCGCCGAGCCGCGAATCGCCGGGCTGGGGCCGGGAAGCGGCTGCCGCAGTGACGAAGCCGACGAGCGATGCGCCGCCGCCGGCACCGCCGCCACCGTCGGCGTTCGACCGCCTGATCGAGCGCCTCTCGGACTGGGCGCGCGGCGGCAATCCGCTGGCCCGGCTCGGGGTGCTGATCACCTTCGTCGGCGCCGTCTACCTGATCCGCTACGCGGCCGAATCCGGCTATCTGCCGGTCGAGCTGCGGCTGGCCGGGCTGGCCGCCGCGGCGCTGGCGATGGTCGGCTTCGGCTGGCGGCTGCGCGAGCGGCTCACCGGCTACGCGCTGACCCTGCAGGGCGGTGGCCTGGCCCTGCTGTACCTGAGCGTGCTCGCCGCGCTGCGCCTGTATCAGCTGCTGGCGCCGATGCCGGCGTTCAGCCTGCTGGTGCTGATCGCGGCGACGTCGGCGCTGCTCGCGGTGCGCCAGAACGCGCTGCCGCTGGCGGTCATCGGTTTTGCCGGCGGCTTCGCGGCGCCGCTGCTGCTCGGCGGCGACGGCAGCCACGTCGCCTTGTTCGGCTACTACACGGTGCTCAACCTCGGCGTCTTCGCGATCGCCGGCTTCCGCGGCTGGAACCTGCTCAACCTGCTCGGCTTCGTGTTCACTTTCGTGATCACTTCGCTGTGGCGGGTGACGGCCTATCGCGAGGAATGGTTCGCCAGCGCCGAATTTTTCTTGCTGCTGTTCTTCGTGCTCTACGTCGCGGTCACCGTGCTGGCGGCGCGCAGCGAGCGCCGTGGCGGGGCCGTGTCCGGCAGCTTGACCTTCGGCCTGCCGGCGATCGTGCTGTCGCTGCAGGCCAGCCTGGTGGCCGATCGCGAACACGGCCTGGCGATCAGCGCCGCTGGCTTCGGCCTGTTCTACCTCGGCGTCGCCGCCGCTCTCGCGGGCACCCGGCGCGACTGCTGGCAGACCACGGCGCGCGCCTTTGTCGCGATCGGCGTGGTGCTGCTCAGCCTGGCCGTGCCGCTGTACTTCGACGAGCAGGCGACCTCGGCCACCTGGGCGCTGGAAGGCGCCGGCGCGGTCTGGCTGGGTGTGCGTCAGCAGCAGCTGCGGGCGCGCTTCTTCGGCGTCCTCGTGCAGTTGCTGGCCGGCGCTTCGCTGCTGATCGCCATCGTCGACAGTCATGGCGTCGACGGCTGGTTCGCGGTCGGTGTGCCGGGGGCGGCCCTGCTCGCCCTGTCCGGCATCGCCAGTGGCCACTGGCTGCGTTCGCGGGCCGGCGCGCCGCGCATCGACCTGCGGGCGGCCAGCCTGGCCGCGGTCTGGGCGCTGACCTGGTGGCTGTACGCGCTATTGGCGCAGACCCATCACGCGATCGATGACTGGTTCGTCGGCGTGTCGCTGGCCGCCGGTGCGATGACCGCCGCGGCGCTGGTGCTGCTCGCCGAACGGCTGCACTGGCCCGGGCTGGCGCGGCTATCGCGCTTGAGCCTGCTGCTGTTCGCGCTGCTCGGCCTGATCGCGGCGCTCGTCGAGCGACCCTCCGATCAGGGCGGCGTGTTCGGCTGGTTCGTGTTGCTGGCCACGCACTACGCGCTGCTCTGGCGCGGCGAACGCGGCGCGCCGGAAACACCGCCGATGTTGCCGGAATGGCCTGCCCACCTGATCCCGGCGCTGCTCAAGACCGGGCTCGTCAGCCTGGAGCTGGCCTGGCATCTGCGTGCCCGGCTCGGCGGCGACTGGCCCGGCCTCGCCTGGGGCTTGGTGCCGGCCGGCGCGCTGGCGCTGTTCACTTTGTTCGCCTCGCGCTGGCCGGTGGCGCGCGATCGCCGCCTGTATGCGCTTGGGGTATCACTGCCGCTGGCGCTCTGGCTGCTCGGCTGGCTGCTGGCGACCAGTCTCGAAAGCCGCGGCAGCGCCGCGCCGCTGCCGACCTGGCCGCTGCTCGATCCGCTCGACCTCGCGGCGCTGGCGATCGCCGCTTCGCTGGCGCTGTTCTGGCGCCGTCGCCGGGCCGAGGACTGGCAGTGGCTGGCGGCCCTGAACCAGCCCTGGCTGCTGCCAGCGATAGTTGCCGGTGTCGCCTTCGTCTGGCTGAACGCTGCGATCGCCCGCGGCCTGCATTACAGCCTCGGCACGCCGCTGGGCTTCCAGGGGATGCTCGATTCGGCGCTGCTGCAGGCGACCTGGTCGGTGGTCTGGAGCGGCCTGGGTTTCGGCGCGATGTGGCTGGCCGCAAGGCGCCTGCAGCGCGGCCTGTGGCTGGCCGGCGCGGCGCTGATGGTGGTGGTGGCGATCAAGCTGTTCGCTGTCGATACCGCCGGCACCGGCACCCTGGCGCGGATCGCGGCCTTCCTGTCGGTCGGCGTCATCCTGCTCGCCGCCGGCTATTTTGCGCCGCTGCCGGCGGCGGCCGGTGAAGGCCGCGATCCGATCGGCTAGCACCAAGGCGGAGGCAACGCCTGAGCGCAACTAATACACTGCGCGCCGTTCAGGCATCCAACCGGCAGCAGACCATGGCAGAGACTTACATCGGCGGCTTCCACGCCGTCATCGCGGCGATCGAGGACGGCGAGTCCAAGCCGCGGGAAATCCTGCTCGCCGAAACCCGCCGCGACGCCCGCGCGGAGAAGCTGCTGGAGCTGGCCGCCAAGCGCAACATCACGGTGCGCAAGGTCGCCCGCGACGTGCTCGACATCCGCGCCCCCGGCCTGCGCCACCAGGGCGTGCTGGCGGCGATCAATGCCGCCGATCTCGGCGGCGAAGAGCTGATCGACCTGCCGGCGACCCCGGAGCGCCTGGTGCTGGCGCTCGACGGCGTCCAGGACCCGCACAACCTCGGCGCCTGCCTGCGCACCTCGGAAGCGACCGGCGTCGACGTGGTGATCATTCCCAAGGATCGCGCGGTCGGCGTCACCCCGGCGGTGCGCTCGGCTGCCGCCGGTTCCGCCGAGCGGGTGCCGGTAGTGCCGGTCACCAACCTGGTGCGCAAGCTGGAGCAGCTGAAGCAGCTCGGCTACTGGGTGGTCGGTCTGGCCGGCGAGGGCGATGAATCGCTGTTCGACGTCGATCTGACTGGACCGCTGGTGCTGGTCATGGGCGGCGAAGCCGAAGGCCTGCGCCGCCTGACCCGCGAATGCTGCGACCGAGTCGTGCGCATCCCGATGAAGGGCGAGCGCATCGAAAGCCTCAATGTCTCGGTGGCCGCCGCGGTCTGTCTGTACGAGGCCTATCGCCAGCGCAACCACAAGCCCAAGGCGCCCGCGCGCAAGAAGTGATGGCGATGCGCCGTCCGCGCCTGCTGCTGGGCCTGCTGACGCTGTTGCTCGTCGTGCTGGTCGTGCAGCGCTGGCCGGACGACGAACCGCCGGCGCCGCCGACCGAGGTCGCGACGCCGCTGGAATCGCCGCCGACGGTGCCGGAAGTGCCGCCGCCAGCACCCGCGGCGCCGGCTGTGCCGAGACAGACCGTCGAGCGCGCGGTCGTCGAGTCCGGGATTGCCATCCGGCTGGTCCGCCGTGCCCGGTTCGCCGCGCCCGAGGGCCGGCTGGCCGATGGCTACGCGCAGCTGCTGCCCGAGGCGCAGAGCGGCAACCGCCTGGCGCAATACCGGCTCGGCAGCCTGCTGTTCGAATGCCGCGAGATTCCAGCCGATACGGCCAGCCTCGAACGCGAAGTCGAAGTGATCCACCAGACGCGCCGTCATGGCCGCTGGGCCGTCGATGCACCGAAGGCCGAGGAAGCGACCTTGCGTCATCTGTATGCCGAATGCGACGGCATTCCGGCCGAGGCCCGCATGGGTTTCCGCGACTGGATCAAGCAGGCTGCCGATGCCGGCGTCATCGAGGCGCAGATCAACCTGCCGCTGAAGCTGCCGCCGGACGACTATTGCCAGTTCCTGTCCGAGTGCAGCGCTGCGCAGCGCGCCAAGCAGGAGGCGCTGCAAGCCGAGGCCGTCGATTACACGATGCGTGCCCGCGATGCCGGTTCGGTGTCGGCGCTGTGGACCGTCGCCGCCTGGTACGCCGAAGGCGAGGTGGTGCCGCAGAGCGATGTCGAGGCCTATGGGCACTTCCGGGCGCTCGACCAGATCCAGGCCGCGAGCAGGCAGCCGCGGCGCTTCGGCAAGCTGCTGGCCGGCCTGAAGAAGAAGCTCCGGGCGGTCGACATCGAAGCCGGCGAGGCGAGGGCGCGCGAGCTGCTGTCGAATCCGAACTGCTGCGTGATCACCCCCTGAAGCCGTGCCCGGGGCCTCGCCGGCTTGCCGGCAAGCGCCTGAAAACGTAAACTCCGCGACCTTTCCGGGTAGACCCTTCCAAGTCTGAACGGGAAACCTTGTCCCACCGCCCGTTTCGCAAGCCGCAATTTGCGGGGGACTGCCAGGCCGGGCTCCAAGTCCGGCCTCATCCACAAGGAGCATCCATGCGTCATTACGAAATTGTTGTCATGGTCCATCCGGACCAGAGCGATCAGGTTCCGGCCATGATCGAACGCTACAAGAACATGGTCGAGTCCGACGGCGGTGCCGTGCACCGCATGGAAGACTGGGGCCGTCGCCAGCTGGCCTATCCGGTCGCCAAGCTGCACAAGGCGCACTACGTGCTGCTGAACGTCGAATGCTCCGACGCCGTGCTGAAGGAACTGGAAAGCGCCTTCCGCTTCAACGACGCCGTGATCCGCAAGCTGGTCATCCGCATGGACAAGGCGGAAACCGAACAGTCGCCGCTGTTCAAGGCGCCGGAAGAAGACAAGAAGCCCGAGTACAAGCGCAACGCCGAGAACGAAGCCGCCGCAGGCGCCGCTCCGGCCACCGAGGAGGCCGTCTAAGCCATGTCCCGTTTTTTCCGCAAGAAGAAGAGCTGCAAGTTCACTGCCGAAGGCACCATCCGGATCGACTACAAGGATCTGGCCACGCTGAAGCAGTACGTCTCCGAGAACGGCAAGATCGTTCCCAGCCGCATCACCGGCACCAAGGCGCGCTACCAGCGCCAGCTCGGTTCGGCGATCAAGAACGCGCGCTACCTGGCGCTGCTGCCGTACACCGACGCCCACGAATAAGGAGAAGCATCCATGGACCTGATCCTGCTCGAAAAGGTGAACAACCTCGGCGACCTCGGTGATGTCGTCAAGGTGAAGTCCGGCTACGGCCGCAACTACCTGCTGCCGAAGGGCAAGGCGCTGACCGCGACCGCCGGCAACAAGGAAGTGTTCGAAGTCCGCAAGGCCGAACTGATGAAGAAGTACGCCGAGACGCTGAACGCCGCGAAGCTGCGCGCGGCAGCGCTGGCCGGCAAGCACGTCACCATCAAGGCGCTGGCCGCCGAAGAAGGCAAGCTGTACGGTTCGGTCGGCCCGGCGGAAATCGCCCGTGCCACCGCCAACACCGCGTTCGTGCTGGAGAAGAGCGAGATCGACCTGCCGGAAGGTCCGCTGCGCGTCATCGGTACCTACACGGTTGCCGTCCGCCTGCACTCGGAAGTCGAAACCACGCTGACTGTGGTGGTCGAAGAAACCAAGGGCTGAGGCCTTTCGTTTCGCTGTAGCGATCGGCCCGCCTTGCGCGGGCCGATTCGTTTCCGGCTCCGGCTGATCGCCGGCTGCGTCGCGCACAGCTTGTCCACAGGATAATCAGGGCTTGTTCCATCGCGGCCACAAACCCGATCGAGCAAGCTTGCTGGCCCACCGAGGATCGACCATGGCTACGCCCTTCCCGAACGCAACGCCCGGCGCTGCCCAGCCCGGCGGGCGGCTGGCCGCCAGCCCCAAGCATCCACCGTATTCGCTGGAGGCCGAGCAGGCCGTGCTTGGCGGCCTGCTGCTGAACAATCGCGCCTGGTACGAACTGGTCGATCAGGTCTCCGAAGAGGATTTCTACACTCAGGACCACCGGCAGATCTTCAAGGCGATCGGCGAACTGCTGAACGCCGGCCGACCCTGCGATTTCGTCACCCTGTCCGAACATCTGCGCCACCAGGGCAAGCTCGAGGACGCAGGTGGCATCAGCTATCTCGGCACCCTGGCCGCGGACACGCCGTCGGCGGCCAACATCAAGGCCTATGCCGAGATCGTCCGTGAGCGCTCGGTGTTGCGCTCGCTGATCGCCGCCGGCCAGGACATCGCCGAGCTCGGCTACCAGCCGGACGGCCGCACGCCGGGCATGCTGATCGACGTCGCCGAAAAGCAGGTGTTCGCGATCCGCGCCCGCGGCTCCAAGGCCGCCAGCCAGGCCAAGGACATGCCGATGCTGATGGACGCGATCGAGGATCGCCTCGAGCGTCTGCGCAACAACCCGGACAGCCTCGCCGGCCAGCCGACCGGCTTCACCGATCTCGATGCGATGACCCAGGGCATGCACCCGGGCGACCTGATCATCGTCGGCGGCCGTCCCGGCATGGGCAAGACCAGCTTCGCGATGAACATCGCCGAGCACGTCGCCATCTCCTGCAAGAAGGCCACGGCCGTGTTCTCGATGGAAATGTCCGCCGAGCAGCTGGCGCTGCGCGTGCTGTCCTCGTTCGGCCGCATCGACCAGCAGTCGTTGAAGAGCGGCCAGATGGAGGACCACGAATGGAGCCGCCTGGTGTCGGCCAGCGGCCTGCTCCGCGAAGCGCCGCTGTTCATCGACGAAACCGGTTCGCTATCGCCGCAGGAACTGGCCGGCCGCGCCCGGCGCGTGGCCGCCAAACACCCGCTGGCGCTGATCGTGGTCGACTACATCCAGCTGATGCAGGTGCCCTCGAACCGGGAGAACCGGACCAACGAGATTTCGGAAATCTCCCGGTCGCTGAAGGCCCTGGCCAAGGAGTTGAAGGTGCCGATCATCGCGCTGTCGCAGCTATCGCGCAGCCTGGAAGCGCGCCAGGACAAGCGGCCGATCATGTCCGACCTGCGCGAATCCGGCTCCATCGAGCAGGACGCCGACATGGTGCTGTTCGTCTACCGCGACGATTACCACAACAAGGAATCGACCAACCAGGGCACGGCCGAGATCATCATCGCCAAGCAGCGCTCGGGCCCTACCGGCAAGGTCAAGACCGCGTTCCTCGGCAAATACACGCGCTTCGACAACCTGGCGCCGGAGTACATGTACAACAACTGATGCACTGCTGACCGCTCCTGCAATGCCCATCCCTCGCGTCACCGCGACGGTCGATCTATCGGCCGTCTGTCACAACCTGCAGCGCGTGCGCGAGTTCGCACCGCGGTCCCGGGTGATGGCCGCGATCAAAGCCGACGCCTACGGCCACGGTGCGATCCCGGTTGCCAGGACCCTGGCCGCGGCCGGCGTCGATGCCTTCGCCGTCGCCTGCCTCGAAGAAGCGGTGAGCTTGCGCGATGCCGGCATCACGACCCGTATCGCGCTGCTCGAAGGGGTGTTGTCGCGCGAGGAAGCCGAGGAAGCCGCCCGGCTCGACCTGGAGGTCGTCATCCACGATCGCTGGCAGCTGGAACTGCTGGCCTCGCTGCCGGCGGCGACCGCGGTCACGGTCTGGTTCAAGCTCGACAGCGGCATGCACCGGCTCGGCTTCCCGCTCGCCGCGGTGGCGTCCCTGCAGCAGACGCTGCGCGCCCAGTCGCGCTGGCAGCTGGCTGGCTGGATCACCCATCTGGCCTGTGCCGATGACCGCGACAGCGCGATGACCGTCGCCCAGATCGAGGCTTACGAGGCCGCGCTGCTGGACGTGCCCGGGCCGCGCTCGATCGCCAATTCCGCCGGCCTGATCGCCTGGCCGCAGGCCCGGGTCGACTGGGTGCGCCCGGGCCTGATGCTCTATGGCGCCAGCCCGATGCCCGGCCAGACCGGTGCCGCACTGGGCCTGAAGCCGGCGATGACCGTCGCCAGCCGGCTGATCGCGGTGCACGAAATCGCCGCCGGTGAAACCATCGGCTACGGCGCCACCTACCGTTGCCCGGAAACGATGCGGGTCGGCGTCGTCGCGGTCGGCTACGCCGACGGTGTGCACCGCATCCTGCCGACCGGTGCGCCGCTGCTGATCCACGACACCCGGGTGCCGATCATCGGCCGGGTTTCGATGGACATGATCACCGTCGACCTGCGCAGCTTGCCGCAGGCTGCGGTCGGCGATGCCGTGACCCTGTGGGGGCAGGGGCTGCCGGTCGAGGAAGTCGCGACCTGGGCCGGCACCCTGGCCTACGAGCTGTTCTGCGGCCTGACCAACCGGGTGCACTACCGCTATCTCTGAACCGCGCCGGCTGCCGGCCCGGACCGGCGATCGGCACGCTTCAGCCTCCTGATCAGCGCTGGTCAGCTACCGATCAGCTCTTGGTGCGCGCCGGCTTCTTCAGCGTCGCCTCGTGGATCTTCAGGCTGGCGTGGGCGGCGCGAAGCAGCGGCGCGGCGATGTCCCGGGCGGCGCCGCGCGCGATCAGATCACCGAGGATGTGATCGCTCTCGACCTTGCCGCCGTGCTCGAGATCGCGAAGCATCGAAGCCTTGGCCCGCGAACCCGGCTCGGTCAGGATCGCCCGCGTGCCATCGATCACATGCGGTCGCGGCGCATGACCGTAGGCCCCGGCAATTGCCGCGCATTCCTCGATGGTGTCCAGCATCAGCTGCCGGCCTTCCGGGGTGGCGACGATTTCGCCGACGCTGGCGCGCAGCAGGCAGGTCATGCCGGCGAGGCTGGCCAGCATCACCCACTTCTCCCACAGCGCCTGCTGGATGCTGAAGCTGGCGCGGCCATCGAACTTGCAGCCCTGCATCAGCGCCTCGATCGCTTCGACTCTGGGCGTGCGGCGATCGTCGGTCTCGCCGAAGCGCAGCGCGTGCATCTCCGACATGTGCTCGATCGCACCGTCGGCATCGAGCCGCACGGCGATCGAGCACAGTCCGCGCAGCACCTTGTCGGCACCGAAGCGGGCATCGAGCAGCTCGAAATGACGCGTGCCGTTGAGCAGCGGCAGCACGGCGGTATCCGGGCCGACGGCCGGAGCGATCGCGGCCATCGCCGAGTCGAGGTCGTAGGCCTTGCAGGCGAGAATCACCAGATCGAAGGTTTCGTGCAGGTGGCCGCTGATCAGCACCCGCGGCTTCAGCCGCAGGTCGCCCTGCGGGCTGTGAATCACCAGGCCATTGCCGCGCAACTGCGCAGCTCGGTGCTCACGCACCAGGAAGGTGACATTGCGTCCCGCTTCCAGCATTCGTCCGCCGAAATATCCACCGGTGGCGCCGGCTCCCAGCATCAGCACTTTCATGTTCTTGCAGTTCTTTCCGTGTTCTAAAACCTTGATTTTCATTTCCGGACCGGTCGCTAGTGACGAGCCCGACTCTATCTTCAGCAAGGGGTGTGCCGAAATGGTGCACAGGATGATCGCCCAATGTGACGGACTTCGTCTTCGTCGGCCAGGAAGTCGGCGCTGGACCCAGGACGGGCTTTCGGCCAGATTGCCCTATCCCTTGCCGCCGATCCGTTGCCGATGAATGCTGTCCTGAACCTGTCTCCCGCACTGTTCGATCTGCTTGGCTACGCCGCTGCCGGCTGCACCACGCTGGCCTTCGTACCCCAGGTGCTGCAGGTCTGGCGCAGTCGTTCGGCGCGCGACATCTCGACCGCGATGTACGCCGTGTTCATCGTCGGCGTCGCCCTGTGGCTGGTCTACGGACTGGCGATTGGCGCGGCGCCAATCGTTGCGGCCAACGGCCTGACCTTGCTGCTGGCCAGCGCGGTGCTGGCGATGAAGTGGCGTTTCAGGCGCGTTGTGGCGGACACCGCAGGTTGAGGCCGCGCGGGCGAGGTGCCGAACGGCAGATGCGGATCTCGTGGGGAATCTGTATAAATATACATATACAGTCCTCTCCGGCAGATTCCGATGCGCGCTCCATGCCTGACAAAAGACCTGACAAAATTCAATGAAATCAGTTTTCTGATTCCATTTCTCCGGCCGCCCGGCGGCGTCTGGAGCCGCCCGTGACCGCGCCTGCTCCGAGCCTGAGCGAGGTGCTGGCCAGGCCGGATGTCTGGCGCGGCGCCGACTTCGCCCGGGTCTTTGCCGAGCCCAGTGGCCATGCCGATCTGGACCGCCGCCTGCCCGGTGGTGGCTGGCCGGTCGGCGCGCTGACCGAGCTGTTCCCGGAAATCCAGGGCATCGGCGAGATGCAGCTGGTGCTGCCGTGGATCTCCCGGCTGACCCAGGCCGGCGGCCGGGTGGCGATGGTCGATCCACCACATCTGCCGTTCGCGCCGGCGCTGGTCCAGGCCGGTGTCGTGCTGAGCCGTCTGCTGCTGGTGCGGCCGCAGTCCGGGGATGGCGGCCTGTGGGCGACCGAGCAGATCCTGCGCGCCGGCCCCTGTGGCGCAGTGCTGGCCTGGCCGGGACGGCTGGGCGCGGTCGAACTGAAGCGCTTCCAGCTCGCCGCCGAAACCGGCAAGACCACGGCCCTGCTGTTCCGCGAGCCACGCGCGGCAGCCGAGTTCTCGCCGGCCGCGCTGCGGCTGAAGCTCGCGGCCCGACCTGGCGGTCTGCGCATCGATATCTTCAAGTGCCGTGGCGGCCAGCCGGCGCTGGTCGATCTGCTGCTGCCCCAGCGCTCGGCGAACGGCTGAACCAGATCGATGTCGATGCTCTGGCTGGCGGTCCATCTGCCGCAGTTCGCGCTGGAAGCGCTCGGTGACGCCGGAGCGGGGCGGGTAGTCACCGGCCAGCGCGGCGCGCGCCGCTGGGTGATCGCCGGTGCCGGCGAAAGTATTGCGCCAGGCACCGACTGGGGCACGGTGCAGGTGCTGCACCCGGAATTGCGTGCGGTCGAGCGCCGGCCGCGTGCCGAGCGCGAAGCGATGCAGGCGCTGGCCGCCTGGGCCTGGCGCTACGGTTCCGAGCTGATTTGGGAAATCACCGAAAGCGAGCTCGACTACGGGCTGCCCTGCGCGCTGCTCTGGGTCGAGATCGGTGCCAGCCTGAAGCTGTACGGCGGGCTCGACGCCCTGCTCGCGCACTTCGATGCCGGCTTTGCCGAGGCCGGTCATGTCGGTCGTCGCGGTGTCGCGCCGACCCTGGAAGCCGCCGCGCTGTTCGCTCGTATCGGACGGGACTCGCCGCTGACCGAGCGCGAACAGTTGCCGGCCGCGCTCGACGCGCTGCCGCTGGTCGCGCTGATGCTGGCGCCACGAACGCTCGATGCTCTGAAGCTGGTCGGTCTGAGCCGCATCGGCGAACTACTGGCGCTGCCGGCCGCGGCACTCGGCAAACGTCATGGCGCACAACTGATCAGTTTCCTCGATCGCCTGCTCGGCCGGCGGCCGGACGTGAGGCCGCGCTGGCGGCCGCCAGCGAAATTCCAGCGCCGGGTCGATCTGCTCGGCGAGGTCGAACACGCGGAAGGCCTGCTGTTTCCGCTGCAGCGGATGAGCCGCGAGCTGGGCCATTTCCTGCAGGCGCGCGATACCGGCCTGCAGGCCTTCCGCCTGACCCTGGTCCACGGCCGTGGCAGCGGCGGCCGGCCGCAGCCGGACACCGTGCTGGCACTGCGGCTGGCGACTTCGACGCGCGATCCCGCACGCCTGCTGCGGGTGCTGCGCGAGCGCTTGAGCCGCACGCCGCTGCCGGCGCCAGTACGCAGCCTCAGGCTCAACGCCGTGCAGTTCGTCGAGCCGGCGACCGGCCAGCGCGACCTGTTCGATGCCAGTCGCGGCGATGACGAAGCCTGGAGCCAGCTGGTCGAGAAGCTCGTCGCCCGGCTGGGCGCGGAAGCGATCACTGCGTTGGGCCTGGTCGCCGATCACCGGCCGGAACGCGCCTGGCGCACGCGCGCCTGCGAGGCGCCGCCGGCCACTGAGGCCGCGCCACCGATGCCGCCACGGCCGATCTGGCTGATCGATCCGCCGACGCCGCTGTCGATGGTGCCGCAAGCGCTGGCGGCGGCCGAGCGGCTCGAAGGTGGCTGGTGGGACGGCGGCGATGTGCTGCGCGACTACTACCACGCCGATCTGCACGGCGGTCGTTTCTGGGTGTTCCAGGATCGCCTGAGCCGTGCCTGGTTCCTGCAGGGCATCTGGGCCTGACGCCCGAAGCCGAGCCTGCCCGCGTGAGCTACGCCGAACTGCACTGCGTCTCGCACTACAGCTTCCTGCGCGGCGCGTCGTCGCCGGAGGCTCTGGTCAAGGCCGCGCTGGCGCAGGGCTATGCGGCGCTGGCGATCACCGACGAATGCTCGATGGCCGGCATGGTTCGCGCCCATATCGCGGCACGGGACTTCGGCCTCAAGCTGATCGTCGGCAGCGAATTCCGCCTCGACGACGGCCTGCGCTTCGTGCTGCTCGCGTCTTGCCAGCGCGCCTACAGCGAGATCTGCCGGCTGATCACCATCGGCCGCCGTGCGGCGGAGAAGGGCGACTACTTCCTGACACGCGACGACCTCGGTGGTCTCGAGCACACGCTGGCGCTGTGGCTGCCGCCGGCTGACGACGGCGAGGCCGAGGCGCAGGGCGCGTTCATCGCCACGACTTTCGGCGCCCGAGCCTGGATCGCCATCGAGCTGCATCGGGGTGCTGACGACCGCGCGCAGTTGCAGCGCCTGCTCAGTCTCGGCCGCCATCTGGGCTTGCGCTGCACGGCGGCCGGCGACGTGCACATGGATGTCCGCGAAACCCGTCTGTTGCAGGACACGCTGACCGCGATCCGTCACGGATTGGCGCTTACGGATTGCGGCGCGCGGCTGTTCCCGAACGGCGAGCGGCATCTGCGGCCGATCGCCGAGCTGCGCCAGCTGTATCCGCGGGCGCTGCTCGCCGAAGCCGCGGCGATCGCCGAGCGCTGCAGTTTTTCGATGGCGACGCTGAACTACGAATACCCGCACGAACTAGTGCCGGCCGGACATACGCGCAGCAGCTGGTTGCGGGTGCTGACCGAACAGGGCCTCCGCGATCGCTGGCCGGAAGGTACACCGGCCGCGGTGCGCGCGACGATCGAGCTGGAGCTTGAGTTGATCACCGAGCTGCACTACGAAGCTTTCTTCCTGACCGTGCACGACATCGTCTGCTGGGCGCGCGCGCAAGACATCCTTTGCCAGGGCCGCGGCTCGGCGGCGAATTCGGCGGTCTGCTACGCGCTCGGCATCACCAGCGTCAACCCGGCCGAGCAGCGCCTGCTGTTCGGGCGCTTCCTGTCGAGAGAGCGCAACGAGCCGCCGGACATCGACGTCGATTTCGAGCACCAGCGCCGCGAGGAGGTGATGCAGTACATCTACGAGAAGTACGGCCGCGACCGCGCGGCGCTGGCGGCGACGGTGATCCGCTACCGGCGCCGTTCGGCGATCCGCGATTGTGGCCGCGCGCTCGGCGTCGGCGCCGACGAGATCGATCGCCTGGTCAATTCCCTGGCCTGGTGGGATGAACCCGAAACCTTGCCGGACCGCCTGCGCGAGCAGGGCTTTGATCCGGAGTCGCCGATCGTTTCGCGCTGGCTGGAGCTGGTGAGCGCGCTGGTCGGCACGCCCCGGCATCTGTCCCAGCACGTTGGCGGCTTCGTGATTTCCGAGCATCCGCTGCATGAGTTGGTGCCGGTCGAGAACGCGGCGATGCCTGATCGCACGGTGATCCAGTGGGAGAAGGACGATCTCGAAGCGCTGGGCCTGCTGAAGGTCGATTGTCTGGCGCTCGGCATGCTCAGCGCGATCCGGCGGATGTTCAGATTCATCGAACTGCAGACCGGTGAGCGGCTGTCGATCGCCAGCATTCCGCGCAATGACAAAGAGACCTACGAGATGATCCAGGCCGCCGATACCGTCGGCGTGTTCCAGATCGAATCGCGAGCGCAGATGAGCATGCTGCCGCGGCTGAAGCCCGCGAATTTCTACGATCTGGTGATCCAGATCGCGATCGTCCGGCCTGGGCCGATCCAGGGCGGCATGGTGCATCCCTACCTGAAACGGCGAAACAGGCTGGAGCCGGTCATCTATCCGAGCAAGGCGCTCGAAGACGTGTTGAGTCGCACCCTCGGCGTGCCGCTGTTCCAGGAACAGGTCATCGAGATTGCAGTGGCTGCCGCGGATTTTTCCCAGGGCGAAGCCGATCAACTGCGCCGCTCGATGGCCGCCTGGGGGAAGGACGGCAGCCTGATGCCGATGCGCCAGCGTCTGCTCGATGGCATGAAGAAAAACAACTATGAAGAAGCCTTCGCCGAACAGATCTTCGAGATGATCAAGGGCTTCGGCAGCTACGGGTTCCCGGAATCGCACTCGGCGAGCTTTGCGCTCCTTGCCTATGTTTCGTCCTGGATCAAACGCCATCGCCCAGCGGCTTTTTTCGCAGGGCTGATTAACAGTCAGCCGATGGGTTTCTACGGGCCGGCACAGCTGATTCGAGAAGCGAAGCGGGCAGGGGTGGAAGTGCGGCCGGTCGATGTGAGGAATAGTGACTGGGACTGCACGGTTCCCAAGGCACGCGACGGCAAGCCAGCGATCCGGCTCGGCCTGCGTCTGATCGATGGTCTGAACGAGGATGTGGCCAAAAACATCGAGCTGGCGCGCCAGCAATCACCGTTCGCCAGCATCGAGGACATGGTGCGTCGCGCCGCGCTTGATGTGCCCACGCGTCGGCTGCTGGCCAGAGCCGATGCGCTGCGTGCTCTAGGCGGCCATCGCCATGCCGCGCACTGGCAGGTGCAGGGCATCGAAGACCTGCCCGCGATGCTGGTGGGTCATTCCGCTCTTGAGAGCGCGGTTGTCCTGCGAAGGCCACATGAATCGGAAGAGGTGCTGGCCGACTATCAGAGTGTCGGCCTGACTCTGCGGCGCCATCCACTGGCTTTGCTGCGTCCAAGGCTTGCGAAGCTCGGTGTGCGGACATCGGCCGACCTGGCCGGGCTTGCGCATCGACAGGGTGTGCGCGTCGCCGGCCTGGTGCTGAATCGCCAGCGCCCGCAGACCGCCAAAGGCGTGCTGTTCATGACCCTGGAAGACGAAACCGGCTGCCACAACCTGATCGTCTGGAAGCGGGCCTTCGATGCCCAGCGGGCCACCGTGCTCGGCAGCCGCCTGCTGGTGGTCGCAGGCGAACTTCAGAAAGTCGACGGTGTGACCCACATCGTCGCTAGGCGTTTCCGCGATATCAGCGGCTGGATCGCCGATCTGCCTGTGCCTTCGCGCGATTTCCATTGACGGGCTGTTTCGGGGAAACCGTCGCCAACAAAAAAGCGCCGACGAACGGCGCTTTACAAGCTTTACCAGGAACTTGTATAAATATACATATCAAGGACGCCCCAGCAATGACTGATCTTACTGCACGGCAGGCCCAGGTACTCGACTTCATCCGCAAGCACATCGCCGAAAATGGCAGTGCGCCGACTCGCGCGGAAATCGCGTCTGCCTTCGGCCTGCGCTCCGCGAACTCCGCCGAGCAATACCTGCGCACGCTCGCCGAAAAGGGCCATTTGGAGATTACCGGTCAGGCGCGCGGTATTCGCCTGGCAGCCCGGCACCGCGAACGCCGGGTCGAGATGCTCAGTGTGCCGGTAGTCGGTCGTGTCGCGGCTGGCTTGCCAATCCTTGCGGTCGAGAATCTCGATGATCATCGTGATCTCGCTGCGAACCTGTTCGAACCGGCGCCCGATTTCCTGCTGCGAGTGAAGGGCCAGTCGATGCGTGACGCCGGCATTCTCGATGGCGATCTGCTGGCCGTGAAGCGCGCCCAGAACGCGATGAATGGCCAGATCGTCGTCGCCCGCATCGGCGACGAGGCAACGGTCAAGCGTTTCCGGCGCGATGGCCACATCGTCAGCCTGATTCCTGAAAACACCGACCCGGCCTACCAGCCGATCGTCCTCGACCTGCGCGAGCAGGAACTGGTGATCGAAGGACTGGCTCTGGGCGTCATTGGAGTGCGTCGATGAACCTGCAACAGCAACGCGAAGAAGCCCGCCGTCGCCGTCTGATCAACCGCAGCTTGATGCAGCATCGGAAGCTTTACTTCGATGACGTCCGGCGCAGCCTGGTGACTGGCAATCGCCTGCCGCCCTCGATTGACATCGCGGACCAGCAGGATCAGCCGCCGGTATTCGACGGCGAGATCGCCACGCGAGTATTGAAGCTTTGCATCGTCGTGGTGATGGCCGCTTTGCTGATCCAGCACGCCACGCCGCTGCTGCAGGTCGCCGCCAGGCTGCTGCCGTCTGGCCTGATCGGCTGAGTCCGGCCATGCTGGCGCGCGATGTCATCGACAGTCATCAGAGCATCGACATCCAGGCTGTGGTCCGCGTCGGCGAAGACTACAGCTCCTGCTGGTCGGCACTACCGGATGTGCTGCGCTCGCAGGTCGAATCCCTGCTCGAATCGAACGTCACTATCGCCACAGAGCGCACCAGTCGCCATGCCTTGGCCATCGGTCCATAGCCGTGCCGAGCCTGAAACCAGCGCCCGGCAAGCGTTCCCCGCGTCTACTGTGTCGCGATCGCCGCACGCTTGCCGCGCAGCACGAACTTCTGGATCTTGCCGGTCGCGGTCTTCGGCAATTCGGTAACGACGTGGAACGAGGTCGGCACCTTGAAATGCGCGAGGTTTGCGCGGCAGAAAGCTTTGAGCTCGCCATCCGCCAAGCTGTGACCCTCGCGCAGTACGACGAACGCCTCCGGCGATTCGCCCCACTTCTCGTGCGGCATGCCGACAACGGCAACCTCGATGATCGCCGGATGTCGGAGCAATGCACCCTCGACCTCGATCGAGGAAATGTTTTCGCCACCCGAAATGATCACGTCCTTGATTCGATCGCGGATCTCGATGTAGCCGTCCGGATGGATGACCGCCGCATCTCCAGTGCGGAACCAACCTCCCTTCAGCGCTTTGGCGCTGGCTTCCGGATCATTGTAGTAGCCACGCATGACGGTATTGCCGCGGGCGACGATCTCCCCCAGCGTCGCGCCGTCGGCCGGCACGGGACGATCCTGCTCATCGAATACCGAGGTCTCGCCCGAGGTGATCAGCTCGACGCCTTGGCGGGCCTTGAGTTTTGCGCGCTGCTCATTGTTCAGTTCGGCATGTGCCGGCAATGGTTCGCAGATGGTGATGAACGGCGAAGTTTCGGTCAGCCCGTAGGCCTGGGTGATCGTCCAGCCCAGTTCACCTTCGACTCTTTCGATCGTCGCCGGCGCGGGTGGGGCACCGGCCGTGATCACGCGGACACCTGGCCGCACTGCGCGACGCTGGGCATCTGGACCATTGGCGATGCCGATCAGCACGGTCGGCGCGGCGCACAGCAGGGTCACGGCTTCGCGGTTGATGTGCTCGTAGATCGCCAGCGGCTCCACCTTGCGCAGGCAGACGTGCGTGCCTCCGGCCGCGGTCACCGTCCAGACGAAAGTCCAGCCATTGGCGTGGAACATCGGCAGGGTCCACAGGTAGCGATCGGCCGGCGTCATGGGCATGTGCACGAGTACGCCGACCGAGTTCATCCAAGCGTTGCGATGAGTGATCATCACCCCCTTGGGCCGCGAAGTGGTGCCGCTCGTGTAGTTCACCGACAGCAGATCGGTTTCGGCAATTTCCGCGGGCGTGAAATCCGGCGAAGCCTGGGCAAGCAGGGCCTCGTATTCGAGCCAGCCAGCACGCGTACCCTCGAAGGCGACAAAGTGTTCGACGTTCGGCAACTGGGCGCGGATGCTGTCGATCGCGTCGAAATAATCCGGATGCGCGCAGACGATCCTCGAGCCGCTGTGGTTGATCAGATAGACGAAATCGTCCGCGGTCAGCCGGTAATTGATCGGAACGATCACGCCGCCGAACTGTGGCACCGAGTAATAGGTTTCCAGGTTGGTGTGCGTGTTGGGCGAGATCAGTGCGACGCGATCACCCTTGCTGACACCGAGCGTCTGGAATGCGGAGGAAGCACGGTCGCAGCGGTCGAGGAACTGGCGATAGGAGTAGCGGCGGTCGCCATCAACCACTGCTTCGCGGTCGGGATGGAGTTTGCGGGCGCGGCGGGCGAATTCCAGCGGGCTCAGCGGGGTCTCCACGGGCAACACTCCTCGTATGCAGGTTTGGCATCTCTTGATCGCGAGGTTGTGAACCATCGCGAACCAAAGGTTAGCGGGACTGCCGACTCATGGGTATTGGTACGAGCCCGGGAGCGTCCCGAAGTGACGCGTTCAATCGCGCCGGAAGCCTTGCCGCAAGCTGCTGTATGGCTCGTCGACGAGGATGCGAGCGCAGTTGCGGCCCGAGATGACAGGGCTGTCGCTGTTCAGCAGTCGTGCTCGATGTCGTCAAAGCAAGGCAACTGCAGCGCCGTTGCGGCGCCAGCCAATCAAGGAAGTGGTGGAGCCAGCCGGGATCGAACCGGCGACCTCTTGCATGCCATGCAAGCGCTCTCCCAGCTGAGCTATGGCCCCGT
>UEXO01000030.1_pt1 | contig 24288 bp, 24 predicted proteins | sample 4301131 | NCBI WGS metagenome assembly UEXO01 (sample SAMEA4773185, study PRJEB27434) | metagenome | biome: 2259; feature: agricultural soil; material: soil | place: USA | collected 2014-09 | depth 0.25 m | reverse complement strand
GCGGCGCTGACCCATCTGCTGAGCTTCTTCGGCCTGATCCGGGTCAAGACCGTGCTCGACGACCTGCGCAGCCGCGACGCTCGGGCCTGAGCACTCAGGCAAGGCGGAAAGGCTTCAGAATTGCGCCCTGCCCACCCCTGCAATCGGAGCCCCCATGCCCTCCTTCGATGTCATCTCGGAAGTCGACAAGCACGAGTTGACCAACGCCGTCGACCAGGCCCGGCGTGACCTCGGCAACCGCTACGACCTGCGCGGCACCGATGCCCGCTTCGAGCATGTCGACAACGAGATCACCCAGTTCGCGCCAACCGAATACCAGCTCGACCAGTTGCTGGAGATGCTCCGCCTGCGCCTCGCCGGCCGGCACATCGATCTGCGCTGCATCGAACTCGGCGATGTCGAGACCAATCTGGCCGGCGCCCGGCGCAAGATCACCATCAAGCAGGGCATCGAACAGGCGCAGGCGAAAAAGATCATCGCCAAGATCAAGGAGGCCAAGATCAAGGTCGACTGCCAGATCCAGGGCGAAAAGCTGCGCATCAACGGCAAGAAGCGCGACGACCTGCAGACGACGATCGCCTTCCTGAAGAAAGCCGAGCTGGAAGTGCCGCTGCAGTTCGAGAATTTTCGCGACTGACATCAGCCTCCGGAGTTACGCTCCGGCTGCTGCATCAGCCCGTCCCGTCCCAGCCACTTCATCCGGAGAAGCCAAGATGACGCTATGCCCGATCGCCCTCGCCGTGGGATGTCCGAAATGTCCGGCATTCAAGATCTGTCCAGCCACCAGCATCCTCGGCGATCAGAAGAAGGACAGCAGCAAGTCCGAAGACAGCAAGAAGGGCTGAAGCCCAGCAGCACCTGATCCGTGGCCGGCATCGAAGCTTTCGCTGCCGGCCTTTTGCATTCTGGCGGTCCACACCCGAACACGATCATGGTCCACGAGCAGAAAGCCCAGCCTTCCGCCCCGAGCCCGAGCCCGAGCCCGAGCCCGAAAGTCCCGCGCGACAAGACCGACGACTACAACAGCACCATCGCGGCAACCCGGCGCAGCTTCATCGAGCAGCAGACCGGCGCCCGGCTGCAGCACGTCGGCCAGTATTCGTTCGACCCCGGCGTGCTGCCGGGCAATATCGAGAACTTCGCCGGCGTCGCCCAGGTGCCGATCGGCATCGCTGGACCGCTTCGCATCAACGGCGAGCACGCGCGCGGCGAATTCTACATTCCGATGGCGACCACCGAAGGCACCCTGGTCGCCAGCTATAACCGCGGCATGCGCCTGCTCAGTGAATGCGGCGGCGTCAGGACCACGGTGGTCGAGCAGCACATGCAACGCTCCCCCGTCTTCATGTTCGAGGACGCACTCGCCGCCCGCCTGTTCGGCGACTGGATAGACGCGCATCTGAACGGCATCCGCGCCGCGGCCGAAGCGACCACCCGGGTCGGCAAGCTGCAGCACATTGCCCAGTACGCGATCGGCAACCTGCGCTATCTGCGCTTCAACTATTCGACCGGTGACGCGGCCGGCCAGAACATGGTCGGCAAGGCGACGCTGGCCGCCTGCCAGTGGATCCAGGGCGCGCACCCGGACCATCCGAACTTCATCCTGTCCGGCAACATCGACACCGACAAGAAGCACTCGCAGATCAACACCCTGCTGACCCGCGGCAAGCGGGTGGTCGCCGAAATCACGCTCAAGGACTCGGTGCTCAAGCCGCTGATGGGCGTTACCGGCAAGCAGCTGTTCCATGCCCGGCAGATCTCCCAGGCCGGCGCCTTCATGGCTGGCTCCTCGAACAACGCCGCGCACTCGGCGAACGGCATCACCGCCCTGTTCATCGCCACCGGCCAGGACGTCGCCAACGTCGCCGAATCGCATGCCGCGATCACCTACTGCCAGCTGCTCGACAACGGCGACTACTACTGGTCGATCACCCTGACCTCGCTGATCTGCGCGACCTACGGCGGCGGCACCGGCCTGGCCACCCAGCGCGAATGCCTGGAGATGCTCGGCTGCTATGGCCAGGGCGGCGCCGACAAATTCGCCGAGATCTGCGCCGCGACCGTGCTCGCCGGCGAGACCTCGTTGAGCAGCGCCATCCTCGCTGGCGACTGGGTGTCGAGCCACGACCAGCTGGGCCGCAACCGGCCCTGAGCAGGCTGGCGGGCGCGCGCCGGCGCCCGGATTCGAGCACGCACTGCACCATTCGCGCGCAGCGCCGGGCGGCGCCGACGTTCATCTGTCTCGCGCTACCACTGATCCCAGGCCGCGCACCGAATGAGGCCGTCGACCGGCGGTTTCCCTGCCGTCCATCGGTGCTCCATTTTTGACGGCGATGACGATTCCTACAGTCCGCTCACCGCCGCGCCGCCAAGGCGACAGCGGCAGCAACCGCTGCATCCCGAATCGCCAAGCCGTGGAGACTCCCATGCTGAACAAGACCCGCTACGCCCTCGCCTTTGCCGCGGTCACACTGGTTGCCTGCGGAGGCGGGGGCGGTACCGACACGAGCACGCCGACCTCGGCACCCGCCGTCGTCGGCCCGCTGGACTCGGCACAAAACGCGGTGGCCAACACGGTGTTCGCGCCGCTGGTCGAAGCCACTGCCGGCACGCCGCTGCAGGGCGTGCTGGCCTGCGGCAACTCGATCGTCACCCGCAATGTGCTCGACATCGCCGACGCCTTCGCCAACGCCCTGGCCTCGCCGTCGACCCTGGTCAGTACCGCACCGACGGCTGCCCAGGGCGCGGTGACCGCACTGGTCGGCAATCTGTCCGGCCTGCTCGGCTCGCTGAACGGCAGCATCACCTGCTTCGGCGGCAGCGCCGGCGACATCCCGGTGCCGACCACGAATCCGCTGGCTGGCACGCCGCTGGCTCCGATCGGCGACGCCCTGCTGCCGGTGCTGACCGCCGCCTCGCAGCAGTTGATCGCCCCTGCCGGCGGCGCCACGCCGCAGATCGGCGCCACCCAGCTCGCGACCATCGTTTCCCAGCTGGCCGATGCCTACAACACGGCACTGGCCCAGATCCCGCCGGAAGCGCTGAGCGCGCCGGTGCTCGGCGGCACGCTGACCACGGTCGGCAACGCGCTGAGCAATCTGGACATCCTCACCACCCAGGCCGCCACCGGCGCTGGCGCCACCGTGCTCGCAGCCTCGTTCCAGACCCTGGCGACCACTGCATTGGACAATCTGCTGACCCTGGTGCTGCCGGTCGGCTCACTGCAGGACGCCGCCGGTGGTGGCGCCTCGACCGATCTGGTCGCGACCCTGCAGGCCGCGGTGGCCTCGCTGACTGGCGGCCTCGCCAGCAGCCCGACCACGGCACTGCCCGTCAACCCGCTGGGTGCAGTTGGCTTCGCGGCGTTGCCGAACATCATCAGCCAGCTGACCGCCTCGCTGCCGGCCGGACTGACCGGCACCGCCGGCAGCACGCCGCTGGCGGCCGCCACCGGCCCGCTGCAGACGCTGCTGAACTCGCTGCTCGCTCCGCTGACCGGCGGCGGCTGCCTGCTGGCCATCCTCGGCCTCTGCTGACTGCCCGGCTGGACACTCAACACGCTGTGAACGGAGGCCGCCTTGTGCGGCCTCTTTTTTTTCCCACGCTTTGCGCTACTGGTCGTGGCAGGTACCGATCTCGCGTACCTCCACCGTTGCCCATCCAGCGGCCGGACATTCGGCGGCGATGGCGATCGCTTCGGCTCGGCTGGCGACGTCGATCAGGAAGTAGCCGCCGATCATTTCCTTCGATTCCGCGAACGGCCCGTCGAAGACCACCGGCCTGCCTTCGCGCAGACTGACCCGGGCACCTTGAGCATCCGGCTTCAGGGCGTCGCTGCCGCGATGAATGCCGCGCGCCTCCAGGCTGGCACCATAGCGTCGCATGCTGTCGTACTCGGCCAGCGCCTGCTCAGGGCTGCGGCGACCGCGACGAGCGCGTTCTTCGAGGATCAACAGGGCGTAGGGCATGGTGGCAATTCGGGCGGTTGCGGGTCGCCAATGCTAAGAGGGACGCGGCGTCGGCGTCATGACTGCCCAGCAGCCGCCAGGCACTCGGCGGCACGACGACGCAGCAGGCGCTGCTCGCGCTCATTCTGGGTCAAGCTCGCGGCGCGGCTGAATTCCGCCCCTGCCTCCCGGTGGCGGCCGAGCTTGGCCAGCAGATCGCCGCGCACGCTGGCCAGCCAGGGATAGCAGGCCAGGCCGGACGAATTGGGCTGCGTGCTCAGCAGATCGACTGCGGCCAGCGCCGCTGCCGGCCCTGCGGCCATGCCCAGCGCGACCGCGCGATTCAGCGCCACCACCGGCGAAGGCGCCAAGTCCAGCAGCGCGTCGTAGAGCGCGACGACGTGCGGCCAGTCGGTCTCCTGTGCCCTGTTCGCACGGGCGTGGCAGGCAGCGATCGCGGCCTGCAAGGTGTAGCTGCCGCGAGGCGCCGCCAGCGCTTCGGCATGGGCCAGCGCGGCGAGACCGCGTCCGATCAACAGCCGGTCCCAGCGACCGCGGTCCTGGTCCGGCAGCAGGATCGGTTCGCCGTCGGGGCCGGTGCGGGCGCGTAGCCGCGAAGCCTGCAACTCCATCAGCGCCAGCAGGCCGTGCACCTCGGCGACGCGCGGCGCCAGGCCGGCCAGGATGCGACCCAGACGCAGCGCCTCTTCGCACAACGCCGGGCGCAGCCAGTCGGCACCGGCGGTGGCGGCATAGCCTTCGTTGAAGATCAGGTAGATGACACCGAGCACCGAATCGAGACGCGCTGCGAGCTCCGTCGGGTCCGGAAGTTCGAACGGAATCCGCCGTTCGCCGAGGGTGCGCTTGGCGCGGACGATACGCTGGGCGATGGTCGGCTCCGGCACCAGGAATGCGCGAGCGATCTCGTCCGTGCTCAGGCCACCGAGCATGCGCAGGGTCAGCGCCACCCGCGCCTCGGGCGACAGCACCGGATGGCAGGCGATGAACATCAGCCGCAGCAGGTCGTCGCCGACCATGTCACCGGCCTGCGGCTCCAGATCAGGCCGGGACTGCGTGTCGAGCAGCTGGGCCTCGATCTCGGCAGTCAGCGCGCCGGCCCGTTCGCGATGCAGGATGTCGCGGCGCAGGCGGTCGATCGCCCGGTGCTTCGCCGTGGTCATCAGCCAGGCGCCGGGACGGTCCGGCACACCGGTCTGCGGCCATTGTTCGAGGGCTGCGAGCAGCGCGTCCTGGGCAAGGTCTTCGGCGAGGCCGACGTCGCGGACCAGCCGCAGCAGCGCCGCGATCAGCAGCGCCGATTCGATGCGCCAGATCGCGGCGATACGCTCGGCGACGCCGGCCGCTGCCGTCATCAGTGGGCGAGACCGGCCGCTGCTCCCTCGGGCAGCGCGGCCGCTTTCGGCCGCAGCAGCAGGCCGCCGACCAGCGCCGCCAACAGCGCGAAGCCGGTGCCCCAGACGAAGGCCAGGCGATGGCCGGCGGCCAGCGCGGCGACCGGTTCGACATGGTCGGCTAGCGCCTGCCGGGTCTCGGCATCGGCGAGGCTGGCAAGCACCGCGAGGCCGAGCGCGCCGCCCATCATGAACGCGGTGTTGACCACGCCCGAAGCGAGCCCGGCCTCCGACGGCGGCACGTCGTTCATCGCCGCCAGCAGCAGCGGATTGAAGGCCAGCCCCGCGCCGAGGCCGAGCAGCAGCATGCCCGGCAGCACGTCGACCAGGAAGCTGCCGGCCAGGGGCGCCCGCGCGAACAGCGCCAGGCCGAGCGCGGCCAGCAGCAGGCCGATCCACAGCGGCCCACGCAGGCCGTAGCGGACCACGATGCGCGCCGACAGGCCCAGCGAGAACGCCGCCATGATCAGGTCGGCCGGCACGAACGCCAGGCCGACGTCGATCGCCGCGAAGTTCAGCACCAGTTGCAGATACAACGCCGAGATCACGAACCAGGCGAACATCGCTGCCGACCACAGCACGGCGACGACATTGGCCACCGCGATGTTGCGATGACCGAACAGAGCCAGCGGCATCAGCGGCTGGGCGACACGCGACTCGATGAGTAGGAAGGCGCCGAACAGCAGCGCGGCGATGCCGAGCAGGGACAACGTCTGCGTCGACGCCCAGCCGGCTTCGTTGCCGCCGACCACGGCGTAGACGGCGAGCATCAGCGAGCTGGTGATGGTCACCGCCCCCACCCAATCGAGCTGCTGGCCGGCACCGACATCGTCGGCGGCATGCGGCAGCAGTCGCGAGCAGCCGGCGTAGACGAACGCGCCGATCGGCAGGTTGACCAGGAACACCCAGTGCCAGCTGAAGGTCGTGGTCAGCACGCCACCGAGCAGGGCGCCGATGCTGCCGCCGGCGGCGCAGACGAAGCCGTAGATGCCCATCGCCTTCGCCCGTTCACCGTCCTCGGTGAACAGATTCATGATCAGCGACAGGGCAACCGCGGTGACTACCGCGCCACCGAGCCCCTGCACCGCCCGCGCTGCGACCAGCAGCAGCTGCGAACCGGCCAGCCCGCAGGCCAGCGACGCGGCGGTGAACAGCACCAGGCCGGCCAGGAACAGGCGCCGGTGGCCGTAGAGATCGCCGAGCCGGCCGCCGAGCAGCAGGAAGCCGCCGAAGCTGAGCATGTAGGCATTGACCACCCAGACCAGCGAGGTGTCGGAATAGCCGAGATCGGCCTTGATCGAGGGCAGCGCGACGGTGACGATGGTCGTGTCGAGCACGATCATCAGCACGCCGAGGCAGAGCATGTACAGCGCCCCCCAGCGACGGGCTCCTTCCAGTGGCGTGGTCATCAGCTTTCCTTGGAACTCTCAATCGACGATCAGTACGCGGTTCAGCTCGGTACGCCAGTCTGCCGGATCGGCGCTGCTTTCCGGCCCGATGCTGTAGACCTCCCAGAAGTCGCCGCGGGCCCGCAGGCCCTGTTCGGCGACCCAGCGATCGAGCGCCGGCCAGGCCGCATGCAGTTGCTCGTAAGCGCCGCGCATCACGGTGCCGGCAACACGCGCCGCCGGCCGCAGCCCGGCGCGGACCCGGCCGCTGTTGACGACCATCCCGTCGACCGGCACGCTGACCTCGAAATCGAAGTACTCGGGATCAAGCCGCCGGTGGTAGCAGAACCAGGGACCGGCCGGACGCAGGTCCTGGGCGCCGAGCGCGGCGAACACTTCGCGGATTGCCGGCCCCATCTCGGTGGCGATCGCCTGGCGCGGGATCAGCAGCGGAATCATCGCCGCGGCCTGGGCTGGACTGTCGACGAGGCTCGGGACTTCGATCATCGCAGTACCTCCGCTCAGGGGCAGGACTTCAGGCAGTTGATCATCCACGGCGTACCGTAGCGATCGGTAACCATGCCGAAGCGCTGTGCCCAGAAGGTTTCGGCGATCGGCATGAACACGCTGCCGCCGACGCCGAGCTCGGCGAACAGGCGTTCGGCCTCGGCAACACTGTCGACATTGAGGGTCACGCAGCCGCCGCTGGGCTTGCTGTAGCAACCCGACGGGGCGTCGGCGCCCATCAGCACCTGGTCGCCGACCTGCAGCTGGGCGTGCATGATCGCGTCGCGGCTATCGGCAGGCAGTTGCTCGGCCATTGGCGATTCGCCCTGGCTCATGATCATCGCGATCTCGCCGCGAAAGGTCTTGGCGTAGAACTCGAAGGCTTCGCGGCAGCAGTTGTTGAAGCTCAGATACGGGTTGATGCGCATGGGCTATTCCTCGTTTGACCTCGGTTGGGTTCGGATCAGTGCTGCGCTTCGATCGGTGTTTCGATCTGGGCACGCAGCCGCGCTTCCTGTTCCTGCAGTTCCGGCGTGAACTCGGCGCCAAAATCGGCGGCCTCGAACACCTGGCGGATCTCGACTTCCGACTCGCCAATCATTGGATTCGGGCAACGTTTCAGCCATTCGATCGCTTCCTCCATCGAACGCAGCTGCCAGAGCCAGAAACCGGCGATCAGCTCCTTGGTCTCCGCGAACGGCCCGTCGATCACCGTGCGCGTGCTGCCCGAAAAGCGTACCCGGACACCGCGGGAACTGGGATGCAGGCCCTCGCCGGCCAGCATCACGCCGGCCTTGACCAGTTCCTCGTTGAACCTGCCCATCTCGGTCAGCAGCTTTTCATCCGGCATCACGCCGGCTTCCGAGTTCGCATCGGCCTTGATGATCACCATGAATCGCATCGGCGTTCTCCTGTTCGTGTGACGGGTACGCCCGGCATTCCGGGGCGCTTCAGTGATACGACGAACGAGGCTGGCCGGAATCGACAGCCGTCGCGAATTTTTTTTGCGGAATTTCTCAAGGCGCTGATCGGTATTGATTTTTACTTGGGCCAGCGACAGCCGACCAGGATGGTGCCCGGCACTTGCTACGCTCGCGGTCATGAAAGCCTCGCGTCCCGGTCGTCCCTCTCCGTCTCGCCCCGCCTCACGTCCGGCCACGAAGCCGACGGCCGGCCAGCCGCCGCGCCACGGCCTGGCCCGGGTGCTGTCCAAGCTCGGCGTCTGCTCGCGCAGCCAGGCAGAGCTGGCAATCAAGGCCGGACGAGTCACGGTCGATGGCCGCATCGAACGCAATCCCGAGCGCCCCAGCGATGCAAACCGCGAACGGATCGCGCTCGACGGCGTCGACGTGCAGGCCGCGGCCAAGCTCTACATCGCCGTCAACAAGCCGCGCGGCATCGTGGTGACTGCCGCCGATGAACGCGGGAGAGACACCGTCTACAGCCTGATCGCCGACGCCGGCCTGCCTTGGCTGGGGCCGGTCGGTCGGCTCGACAAGGCCAGCGAAGGCCTGCTGCTGCTGTCCAACGACACCGCATGGGCCGCCGGCATCACCGAGCCCAGCGGCGCGCTGACCAAGACTTATCACGTGCAGGTCGCCGGTCTGCCCGATGCGGCAGCACTGACGAAGATGGTCGATGGCGTGCGCGATGGCGGCGAGCACCTGTCCGCGGTCAGCGCGATCTTGCTTCGCGCCGGAGAGCGCAACTGCTGGCTGGAAATCGTCCTCGACGAGGGCCGAAACCGGCAGATCCGCCGGCTGCTGGAAGTGCTCGGCTTCGATGTGCTGCGGCTGCTGCGGGTGTCGATCGGCAGACTGGTCCTCGGCGATCTCGCCAAGGGTGCATGGCGACATCTGAGTGCCGACGAAGTGGCGATGTTGCGGGTGCTGGCCGCATTGGGCTGAAGCTCGACCATCCGGCCCGAGGTCGATCCGCGCAGGCCGCCCCATGACCACCAGCACATCTCGTCGCCATGCAAGGCCTGCCGCATCGAGGGGTAGGGGCCGCCGCGCCAACCTCGTCTCAAGGACATCCCCGTTCCGCACGACGACGCCATGCGCCTGTTCCATCTCGCCCTCGCCCTCTCAGCAGGTCTTTCCAGTCTGCCGGCGCTGGCCGAACCCCCATTCGCCGTCGAAGAAGCGACCATCGCCGGCATTCACCAGGCGATCCTGGCCAGACAGATCACCGCCACCGACGTGGTGAACCTGCATCTGAAGCGCATCAAGGCCTACGACGGCGTCTGCGTGAAGCAGCCCGACGGCATCCTCGGCAAGATCGAGACGATCCCCAGGGCCGGCCAGATCAACGCCTACTCCACGCTCAACCTGCGCCCGGCGACGCTTGCGAAATGGGGCTTCAGCGCGCACAAGGCGCGCAGCATGACCGACAAGGCCGATGCCGATCCCGCCTTGCCGGACGCGCTAGAAGCCGCGGCCGAACTCGACCGGCAATTCGCCAGGACCGGCAAGCTGGTCGGCCCGCTGCACGGCATTCCGATCTCGGTGAAGGACCAGTACGACACCGCCGATCTGCGCACCACCTCGGGCGCCGATGCGCCTTACGCCAACGATCGTCCGCCGCTGGACGCGGAGTTCGTCAAGCGCCTGCGCGCAGCCGGCGCGATCATCATCGGCAAGGCCAACATGGGCGAATACGCCAGCGGCGATCGCAGCAGCTTCGGCGGCGTGTTGTGCAATCCCTATGACACCGAGCGCAGTCCGGGCCGTTCCAGCGGCGGTTCCGGCTCGTCGGTGGCTGCGAGTCTCGCCGTCTGTTCGATCGCCGAGGAATCCGGCCCGTCGGCACGCAACCCGGCGAAGAACAACAACGTCGTCGGCATCGCCGCGACGCAGGAACTGGTCAGCCGCGCCGGCATGATCAAGGCCAGCTACATGAACGATCGAGTCGGCCCGCTGTGCCGCACCGTGGAGGACACCGCCACCGTGCTCGATGTGATTTCCGGCTACGACCCGAAAGACGAACTCACCGCCTTCGGCATCGGCCGCAAGCCACCGCAGCCGTATGCGAGCTACACACATGAGAAAAGCCTGAAAGGCCTGCGCATCGGCGTGCTGCGCGAATTCATGAACAAGGCGCTGTTCACCAAGGCCGACGAGCAGAGCATCGACCTCGTCGAGCGCGCGGTGGCCGATCTGCAGAAGCTCGGCGCGACCATCGTCGATCCCGGCGCCAGCGGCGCGCTGTTCCAGCAGTGCGTGGCCAAATACGCGCCTTCGGCTTATTCGCGCGCCCTGGTCCAGCAGAACCCGAAGCTGTTCCCGGCCGATAGCGATCACATTCCGCAGCTGGTGGCGATGTCCGCCGACACCAAGCTGTTTCCCGCCGACAGCCCGCTGACCATCCGCGATCTGGGTGCCGACAAGACCATCGGCGAAGGCCGCTTCGTGCTCGACCAGTACCTGAAAGCGCGTGGCGACGCCAACATCAAGAACACGGAAGACCTGATCAACAAGTCGCGCTTCTACACCGACGTGCGCGCCGGCACCGGCTTCTCGGACAAGAAAAAGGGCCTGGAAGAGAAGTTCAAGGACAAGACCCTGGATCTTTCCAATCGCCTGGAACAGCGCTTCGCCCTGCAGCAGATCGGCATCCAGTGCCTGGCCGAGCAGAACCTCGACGCGGTGGTCTATCCGACCAGCAACATCCCCTCGCCCAAGCTCGGCATGCCCACCGAACCGAACAAGAACGGCCGCTCGGCACTGGCCTGGACCCTGCTCGGCGCCAACGGCTTTCCGGCGCTGTCGGTGCCGGCCGGTTTCACCACCGAGGTCTATGACCGGGTACCCGACAAGAGTGCCGAAGGCGGCACCAAGCTGGTCGGCCCGATCGCCGCGAAGCTGCCGGTGAACGTCGATTTCCTCGGCAAGCCGTTCGACGAGGCGACGCTGTTCAGGATCGCCGGCGCCTACGAGGCAGCCACCCGGCATCGCCAGGCGCCGCAGGATTTCGGTCCGGTCAGGAAGTAGAACGCGGCGCGCTCAATCGATCGGCCGCACCCGGAAGTTCTTGCCCTTGATCCTGCCGGCGCAGGCCATCGATCGCGCCCTTGGCAAAGCGGCGGTCGGTGATCTTGCAAAGGGTGCGGGCGGCATCTGGATGCCGTCGAGGTCACTGCATTGCGCGTCATAGTCGGCTGAGCCGGGCCACAGCACCCGCAAGGTCATCTATCGCGGGCACGGAATAAATGCTCCGGACAATCGTTGTGAACGTTGACGGCCGAATGCGGCATTCAACGAGGGGGCCCGCCGGGCCGCCCACCAACGAGACGTCTCAATGCCTGAAGCCTGCCTGTCCTAGCGCCGGAACTCGGTACTCGCCGTCACCGCCCTGTTCGCGCTCGCCGCACAGGCCCAGAGCGTCAGTTCGATCAGCCTGACTCCTTCGACGATTGCCGGTGGCAGCAATGGCAGCACTACGGGCCTGGTCGTGCTGAGCGCCGTCGCCCCAGCCGGTGGCGCAGTGATCAATCTCGACAGCAGCCTGCCAGGCCTCGCCAGCACGCTGCCCCAGATCCGTGTCGCCGCCGGCGCCACCAACGCCAGTTTCGAGGTCGTCACCAACGGCCAGTACCGCCGCTTCAGCGGACTGGCGTTCAGCGCCGCGATCAGTGCGATCAATCCAGCGTCAGGCGTCGCCCGCAGCGCCACGCTGAACGTCACCGCCCAGGCGCGGCCGAATCTCATCGTCCGCAACCCGATCCCCGGCGCCTATTCCGGACCGCTGTGCGCCGGCGAGCCAGGCCTGCTGTACGACTGCCGACTGCTGCCAGACGGCAGCTGCAGCTTCGTTGCCGAATGCCCGCTGGGCTGCGAAGGCCGGCCCACCAACGGCTCCAGCTATCAGGACCGCTGCGCGACCGCGGGTCCGGCACCCGTGACCCTGGCCAGCCCGCGTCTGGTCGGCGGCAACCCCGGTACTGCCACCGTGCAGCTGGCTACCGCGGCAACCGCGGGCAGCACCGCGCTGCTGACCGCCACCTTGGTCATCGACGGTGCGGCACCGGCCGGAGGTTTCCAGGTGACGCTGACCAGCGACAAGCCGGCGCTCGTCGATCTGCCGGCCAGCGTGCTGATTCCGGCTGGCAGCGACCGCACCTCGTTCACGATCGGCAGTCGCCCGGTCAGCTTCGACACCTCGATCTATGTTCGCGCCTATCCCGGCCCCGTGACGGGGGCATCGACGCTGACGCTGAAGCCCGGCGCGGCAGCCGGCCCCGTGGTCAGTGGTCTGTCGCTGTCCCCGAACGCGGTGAACGCCGGAAGCGGCAGCACTGCCACCGTCGTGCTCGGCGGTGCCGCCCCGGCCGGCGGCGCACAGGTCGCGATCGCCAGCAATATCGCCGCCGCCCAGGTGCCGGCGACGGTCACGGCGCCGGCCGGCGCAACGCTGGCGAGCTTCCCGGTCACCACCGGCAACGTCGGGGCCAGTACGCTGGCGACCATCACCGCAACCCTCGGCAGCAGCGGCCAGTCAGCCAGCCTGACCATCACCGCGGCTGCCGGCACGCTCACTGCCCCGACACAGCTCGCCCCTGGCAATGGCAGCCGGCTGAACGCGGCCGCCAGCACGGTGTTCGACTGGAGCGACGTCGCCGGCGCAAGCGCCTACGCGATCGACCTCGACAGCAGCAGCGGCTTCACCATTCCGCTGACGCTGAGCCGTCAGGTCAGCGCCTCGACCACGACGATCAGCGGGCTGGCGGCCGGCACCTATTACTGGCGGGTCCGGGCAATCGCCAGCAGCGGCGTGACCGGCAGCTGGTCGGCGGTGCGCAGCGTGCAACTGCGCTGATCCGAAGTCTCCGGGGTGTGGCGGATCAATCGATCGGCCGCACCCGGAAGTTCTTGCCCTTGATCTTGCCGGCGCGCAGGCCGTCGATCGCGCCCTTGGCAAAGCGGCGGTCGATCGCCACATAGGTGCGGGTATCGAAGCTGTTGATCTTGCCGACCGCTTCCTTGGCGAGCCCGGCGGCGCCGGTCAAGGCACCGAGCAGGTCGCCCGGCCGCAGCTTGTCGCGGCGGCCGGCATCGACGCAAATGGTGACGAACACCGGCGGCACCGGTCGATCCGGCGAAAGCGAGGACATCGGCAGCTTGCCGATATTCGCCTTGAAGCCGAGCTTGGCTTCGATCGCAGTCAGGCGGCTGCGCTCGCGCGAGCTGTAAAGGTGCAGTGCAATCCCGCTCTTGCCGGCACGGCCGGTGCGGCCGACGCGATGCACGTGCTGGTCCGGCTCGAGCGGCAGCTCGTAGCTGATCACCAGCGCCAGATCCTTGATGTCGAGGCCACGGGCGGCGACGTCGGTGGCGATCAGCACCCGGGCCGAGCCGTTGATGAAGCGCACCAGCACTTCGTCGCGGTCGCGCTGGTCGATGTCGCCGTGCAGCGACAACACCGAGAAGCCGCGCTTCTTCAGCTGCACTTCCAGATCCTGGGCATCGTTCTTGGTGTGCGCGAAGACCAGGGCCGATTCCGGCCGCTGGGTGCTGAGCAGATGAGCCAATGCGTCGAGCCGGCGAATCGGATCGACCTCGTAGAAGGTCTGCTCGACCTGGGCGGTGACGATGTCGTTATCGACGGTGATCTCGACCGGCTTGCGCTGCAGACGCTTGCTCAGGCCGCGCACGCTGTCCGGGAAGGTGGCCGAGAAGAACAGTGTCTGTCGGCTCGCCGGCGTGTGTTCGACGATCGCCCGGCTGGCTTGCTCGAAATCGCCGTCGAGCATGCGATCGGCCTCGTCGAGCACCAGCACCCGCAGGCCATCGAGCTTCAGGTTGCCGTCGTCGATCAGTTCCTGGATGCGGCCGGCCATGCCGACGATCACGTGCGGATCGTGTTCCAGCGAGGCGACCTGCGGCCGCTTGGAAATGCCGCCGCCGATCACCGTCACTTTCACGTTTGGCAGGCAGCGCGCCAGCCGGCGGATTTCCTGGGCGATCTGGTCGGCCAGCTCGCGAGTCGGGCACAGCACCAGGGCCTGGGTCTGCATCAGGCTGGTGTCGATCTTCGCCAGCAGGCCCAGCCCGTAGGCGGCGGTCTTGCCGCTGCCGGTGCGCGCCTGGCCGATCACGTCCAGGCCTTCGAGCATCGGCGGCAGGCTCATCGCCTGGATCGGTGTCATCGCCTTGTAATCGAGGGAATCGAGCGCCTGCAGTAGCAGCGGGTTCAGCGGCAAGGACGAGAACGGCAGAGTTTCCACGGAGGTACCTGAGTCGGTCGGCTGACGCATCGGGCGTCGGCAAGCCGCGAATTGTGAGGCCAGCGGCGCTCGCCTGCCGACAGACGGCCCGCAACATCCGTGGACCAAGGCTTGCAGCTGGGTATTGCGCGCCGGATTTCCGCCGCGCCAATCAACCGGCGGATGCCTTCAGACACGGAGCAGTGCCATGTACCCCAAGCCTTCCCGATGGACCGGCAGTGCCGGATACGCTGCGGCCTCCGCGGCACTGGCGCTGGCCACGGTGATGCCCACGGCGGAAGCGGCCACCGCCAGCGGCACGCTGACGGTCAGCGCCTCGGTCGCCTCGGTCTGCCTGATCTCCAATGGCAGCCTGAGCTTCGGCAGCTACGACCCGACCTCGGGCAGCGTGCTCAACGGTTCGACCACGGTGACCCTGACCTGCACGCTCGGCACCGCCTACAACATCGGCTTGAACGCCGGCGCCGGTTCCGGCGCCACGGTGCTGCTGCGCAAGCTGACCAGCGGCGGTAACACCCTGAGCTACCGCCTGTTCCGCGACGCCAGCCGCACCCTGAACTGGGGCAACACGCCGACCACCGACACGCTCGACGGCACCTCCTCGGCTTCGTCGCTGACCAACACGATCACCATCTACGGCCAGATTCCGGCCAGCGAAGCGGTGCCGACCGGCAGCTACAGCGACACCGTCGCGATCACTGTCACCTACTGAAACGGAGCCGGTCATGACCATCCGACTGCTGTCCTCGCTGACCGTCGCCGCGCTGGCGCTGCTGGCCACACCGGCGATCGCCGCGTCGTTCACCGTCAACCCGGTGCGCCTGGAACTGGCCGCCGGCCAGAAAGCGACGTCGATGACGGTCAGCAACGCCGGCAACGCGGCGACCACGGTGCAGGTCAGCATCCATCGCTGGACTCGCGTCGACGGCGTCGACGTGCTCGAACCGGTAGCTGGAGACGACGCGCCGATCGTCACGCCACCGATGTTCCGTCTCGATGTCGCCGGCAGCCAGGTGGTGCGCATCGGCTTCGCCGGTCGCCAGCTCGATAGCGGCGAAGGCCACTGGCGAGTGATCGTCGAAGAGCTGCCGGAGCCGCAGGCGGCCACGCCGCTGCTACAGGTGACCATGCGCCTGCGGATGAACCTGCCGCTGTTCCGCCAGCCGGCCGAGCGCCGCTCGGCGCTGGCCTGGTCGACCGAAACCGGCAACGACGGCTTGGCGCTGACGGTCGACAACCGCGGCACCACCACCGAACGCATTGACGTCGCCACCCTGGCCGGCAGCGACGGCCGCAGGCTGTCGACCCTGGCCGGGCCGCTGTACGTGTTCCCCGGCGAGCGCCGCGCGTTTCCGCTGCAGCTCGCCGCACCGCTGCCGGCGACTGCGGCGGCGCTGCTCCGCGTGCAGGGCAGTGTGCCGCTGCACGACCATGAACTGGCGCTGCAGCGGCAATGACCGGCCGGCGCTGCTAGCGATCACGGCGGCGCTGCTCGCGGCTCCGGCCGTGGCCAGCGCCGCCGGTCAGTGGTTCGCCGCCGACCCCTGCCCGCCCGACGCCGTGCAGGTCGTCGCGCTGTCCAGCCAGCGCGCGCTGCTCGCCGTCCATGCCCATCCCGACCAGAGCGCCGAGGACACCGTGCTGATCCGCGGCGAAGACCAACTGTGGCGCGCGCCCTACGAGGCCTGGGCGCGGTGGACGCCGCTGCCGCCGCGCAGCGTCGAGACCGACGCCGGCGGCCAGCGCTGGGCGCTGCTCAGGCCCGACGACGGCCTGGCGCTGCGCTACGACGGCTGCCGCAGCGAACTCTGGGTGGACGCCAATCCGCAGCGGGTGCAGATCGCCCAGGTCGATCGCCCGCAGTCGGGACCGGTCACCGTCGCCGGCACCGGCGCCTACCTGAACATCGATGCCCGCTACGGTGGCCTGTCCGGCCGCGACTCGGCCAGCGGCCTGTTCGATCTCGGCGCCTTCATGCCTGGCGGTGCTGGCCGCAGCGGTCTGTACCTCGACCGCCAGCGGGTCCGCCGGCTCGACAGCCACTGGCTGGTCGACGATCCGGAACGAATGCTGCGGCTGCGCCTCGGCGACAGCATCACCCGCAGTGCCGACTGGGAAACCGCGCTGCGCTTCGGCGGTGTCCAGTGGGGCACCGAATTCGCGCTGCAGCCGGATCGCATCACCTTTCCGCTGCCGGCGATCGCCGGCTCGGCGACGCTGGCCTCGACCGCCCAGCTCTACGTCAACGGCGTGCAGCAGTCGCCGGCCCAGCCGCTGCAGCCCGGCGCCTTCCGCTTCGAAAGCATCCCGACCCTGACCGGCGCCGGCGAACTGAGCGTGACGCTGCGCGATGCACTCGGCCGCGAGCAGCGCTTCAGCCAGCCGTTCTATGCCTCGCCGCGCCTGCTCGCCGCCGGCCTGCAGGAGCAGGTGCTCGAGGCCGGCCTGCTGCGCAAGGACTACAGTGGACCGGACGACCGCTACGCGACGCCGTTGCTCGCCGGCAGCCTGCGCCACGGTCTCGGCGACCGGCTCACCCTGCTACTGCGCGGCGGCAGCAGCGACACGCGGCAGATCGCCGGCGGCGAACTCGATGCCTTCGTCGCGCCGTTCGGCATCGTCACCGCGTCGCTGGCGCTGTCGCACGGCGAAACCGGCATGGGCACGATCACCACGCTCGGCTTCGAGCGGATCGACGAGCGCTACAGCCTGTCGCTGCGCCGGCGCATCGCCAGCCGCGACTACGCGGACTTCGGCCGCGAGCCCGGCGCAATCCATTTCTCCGACGCCGCCCGCCTGTCCTGCCGGATGCCCGGCGGCGGCACGGCGAGCGCGATCTACATCTCCGAACAGCCCTGGTCGAACAGCGTCGGCGCCGCCAGCCTGCGGCTGGCCGGCTTCGGCTGGAGCCAGCCGCTGGGCGCGCGCCTGCAGGCCTATGCCAGCTGGCTGCACACCCTGGACGGCGATCGCAGCAACAGCGTCGTCATCGGCCTGGCCAGCGCCTTCGGTGCCGCTGGCGGCGGCAGCGGCAGCGCCGGCCTGCAGTACAGCAACGACAGCGGCCGCGATGGCGCCCGCGCCAGCATCCAGCAGTTGCCGGCCGGCCCGCTCGGCTGGGGCTGGCGCGGCAACGCCGACAGCCGCGACGACGGCCTGCGCGAAGCCGAAGCCGCCTGGGCGACGACACGCGGCACTTTCGGCGCCGGCTACGCCGGCATCAATGGCAGCGGTGCGCCGAGCGCCTTCGCCCAGACCAGCCTGGCCTGGAGCGACGGCCACGGCTACTGGGCGCGGACCATCCGCGACAGCTTCGCGGTGGTCGACACCGGCGGCGTTAGCGGCGTCGGCGTGTTGCGCGAAAACCAGTGGGCCGGCCGCAGCGACGCCCACGGCCGCCTGCTGCTGACCGACCTGGCGCCGTACCAACGCAACCGCCTGGCGATCGACGACCGCGACCTGCCGATCGCGGTCAGCCTGCGCGACAGCAGCGCGGTGATCGCGCCGCCAGCGGAATCCGGCGTGATGGTGCGCTTCGCCGTCGATCCCCGGCCGATGCAGCGGCTGCGGCTGGTCGACAGCCACGGGCTGCCGGTGCCGGCCGGTGCCTTGCTGTCGCTCGACGGCCAGCAGCTGGATCTGCCGGTCGGCTACGACGGTCTGGTCTATCTGGAAACCGCGAACCGGCCGCAGCGCCTGCGCGCGCAATGGCCGGGCGGCGCCTGCGCGGCGGTCATCGACGCCCGCAGCCCGCGCGAGGCCCTGAGCTGCGTGGCCTCCGGTGGCAGCCGATGAAACGGCTGCTGCCGATCGCGCTGCTAGCCTTGCTGCCCTTACCGAGCCAGGCCCTGCTGGCGTCCTGCACGGCGTCGAGCAGCAGCGTCGCCTTCGGCGGCTACGACCCGATCTCGCCATCGGCGGACTTCGCCAACGGCTCGGTCACCGTCGCCTGTACCGGCATCGGCCTGCTGGTCAGCTACCGCATCCTGCTGTCCGGCGGCGGCTCGGGCAGCACCGCGAACCGGACCATGAGTTCCGGTGGCCACACGCTGCCGTACAACGTCTACACGAGCAGCGGCTACAGCACGGTCTGGGACAACGTCACCGGCGTCACCGGCAGCTTCCTGATCGCCCTGTTCGGCACGTCCGACACCCATACCGTCTACGGTCGCATCCTCGCCCAGCAGCCGGCGGCGGCCGGCAACTACAGCGACAGCCTGGTGATCACCGTCAACTACTGAGGCCCGCATCGAGTCCGGGCGCCAATGCCCGGCTTCGCTTGCGCCAGCCGAGTGCCTCGGTTGTGATCGTGGCTCGCCCGCCCCTGCTCGACGCCATGGCCGCCGCCGCCGAGCTCGATGGCGTCCGTCATCGGTGCCGGATTCGCCGGCCTGCGCAGACCGTCGAGCTGCAACGTCAAGGCCGTCGCGCGCAGTCGACCGAGGGACGCCGCCGAGGTGCACGCGGCGCGGGGCTGATCGCCCCGCCGCGACCGGCTAGGCTGTGCGCTGCCGCCACCCGCAGGAGCCGTCCGAACGTGAACCGCAAGACCATCGATGAGCTGACCAGCAGGATCGCCGCCGGCGGCCGCGACATCAGCCGCAGCGAGCAGCGGGTGATCGAGCGCGTCGCCAAGCGCTTGCACGTCAGCCGCGATACCCAGCAGGAGTACGAGGACGCGATGACGTTCGGCGAGCGCATCGCCGATCGCATCGCCGCCTTCGGCGGCTCCTGGACCTTCATCCTCAGCTTCCTGGCACTGCTGGCGGCCTGGGTGGTGCTCAATGCGGTGCTGCTGGCGCGCAGCGCCTCGGGACCGTTCGATCCCTACCCCTTCGTGTTCCTGAACCTGATCCTGTCGATGCTGGCCGCGCTGCAGGCACCGGTGATCATGATGTCGCAGAACCGCCAGTCGGCGAAGGATCGCGCCGCCGCCGCGCACGACTACGAGGTGAACCTGAAATCGGAGCTGGAAATCCTCGCGCTGCATCAGAAGGTTGACACCCTGCGCGAGCAGCAGTGGCTGGAGCTGGTGGCGATGCAGCGCGAGCAGATCGAGCTGCTGACCCGCCTGCTCGAAAGCCGCAGCTGAACAGGTCGGCGCCCCGCCTGCTAACTTGCGCGCCGCACCCGCCCGCCACCAGGTTCGTCCATGTCCCGCAGCCATTTCGAAACCCACCGCTCCGACCGCATCGGCTGGCTGCGCGCCGCCGTGCTCGGCGCCAACGACGGCACCATTTCGGTGGCCAGCCTGGTGGTCGGCGTCGCCGCCTCGGGAGCGACCCAGGGCGCCCTGCTGCTGACCGGCATCGCCGGCATCGTCGCCGGGGCGATGTCGATGGCCGCCGGCGAGTACGTGTCCGTGCAGTCTCAGGCCGATACCGAAAGTGCCGACCTGGCCCGCGAGCGCCAGGAGCTGCACCACGAGCCCGAGCACGAGCTGGAAGAACTGACCGCGATCTACATGAGTCGCGGTCTCGACGCCGGCCTGGCGCATCAGGTCGCCGTGCAGCTGACTTCGCACGATGCGCTGCAGGCCCACGCCCGCGACGAACTGGGCATCACCGAGGTACTGCGTGCCCGTCCGGTGCAGGCGGCCCTGGCCTCGGCGCTGGCGTTCACGCTCGGCGCCTCGGTGCCGGTGCTGACCGTTCTGCTGGCGCCTCGCGAGGCGGTGTCGATCGCGACCACGGCGACCGCGCTCGCCACCCTCCTCGCGCTTGGCGGAGCGGCCGGCTGGGCCGGCGGCGCCTCGGTGGTCAAGGGCGCTTTGCGGGTGGCGTTCTGGGGGGCGCTGGCGATGGCCTTGAGCGCCAGCATCGGCCGCCTGTTCGGCGCGCCGGTCTGATCATTCCCACTACTCGCCAGCGGCAGCTTTCCGGCAACGGGGTCAAGGCATGAACAGCGGCCCCGACCTCCCGACCGAGCTGGCCCGGCGTTCGCCGATGGCGCGCACGCTGGCGCTGCTGCACAGCCATCCGGCGCTGCTGCCGCTGCTCAGTTTCGCCTTCGGCCTGACCAGCTTCCTGCTCGTGCAGCGCGGCGAGCACATGGCGCGGCTGATGGCGATGATCGCTCTGCTCGGCTGGCCCTGGCTGCTGCTCGAAGACCTGATCGGCGGCTGGCTGAGCCGCCACTCGCGCGGCCGGCTGCCGCCGGCGACGGCTCGCTTCCTGACCCAGCAGGTGCAGCAGGAGCTGCTGTACTTCTCGCTGCCGTTCCTGTTCGTGGCGATGCAGTGGGTACCGGAGCAGATGGCCTTTGTCACCCTCGCCGCGGCGCTGGCGCTGGCGGCGACGCTCGACCCGCTGTACTGGCATCGGATCGCGCCGAGCACCAGCCTGTCGCTGGTTTTCCATGCCGCCTGCAGCTTCGTCGCCGCGCTGAGCATCCTGCCGATCGCCGTGCATCTGCCGGTCGAACTGGCGTTGCCGATCGCCTTCGCGAGCACCGCGGTGATCCTGCTCGCCAGCTTGCCGCGCACCTTGGTGCCGGCACTCGACCTCCATGCCGCGGCCAGCACCGAGCCGCAGCGGTGGCGCCAGCGGTCACGCCGCTTCGCGATGCCGCTGCTGCTGGCCACGGTGCTGGCGCTCGCCTGGTTCGGCCGCGCAGCGATTCCGCCGGCCGGTCTGTGGGTACGCGACGCCCGGATCACCACCGCGATGAACGGTCACGAGCCCGGCCCGGCGATCACTGCGGTCGATGCCGCGTCCCTGGTCAGCGCCGACGCCAGCCTGAGTGCCTTCGTCGCCGTGCGTGCGCCGCAAGGTTTGTCGCAAGCGGTGGTGTTCGAATGGGTGCACAACGGCCTGGTCGTCGACCGCATCCCGGCCCAGATCGACGGCGGCCGCGAAGCCGGTTTCCGTACCTACAGCCGCAAGCAGCATTTCGGCCTGGCGCCGCAGGGCCAGTGGCGCGTCGACCTGCGCACACCGCAGGGGCAGCTGATTGCGCGGCGCAGTTTCGAGGTTCGCTGAGTCCGGGCAGCTTCCGGGGGCGTCTCGAGTCTGGCGGATTCCTTGCTGTGGCTATGCCATCGCTGATCGCCATCACTTGAAACCATGATCACCCTCATCGGCTTACCCAAGCTGCGCGCCCTCCTCACACTCGCGCTCGGCCTGACGCTCGCCTTCGGCGCACAAGCCGCCGAGGCGAAACGCAAGATCATCATCGACCAGGACGCCTTCGGCCCGGCGTCCTCGAATCTGCAGGCGATCCTGATGCTGATGCAGGCGCCGGATGTCGAGGTGCTCGGCATCACCGTTACCAGCGGCGATGGCTGGCGCGACGAGGAAGTGGGCCATGTGCTGCGCCTGCTCGAAATCGCCGGCCGCACCGAGATTCCGGTCTACGCCGGCGCAGTCTTCCCGCTGGTCAACACGCAGGCGCGCAACAAGCTCTGGGAACAGCTCCATGGCCCGCTCTACTACAAGGGCGCATGGACCGAAGTCTGGCCTGACCAGGGCGCGCTGCAGCGCTCTCCGTATCACGCCGATCCTTACCTGGTGCCGCCATCGCCGGCCGGCACGCCGAAGCTGAAGGTGCAGAAGGAGAGCGCGGCGAACTTCCTGGTGCGCAAGGTTCGCGAGTTCCCCGGCCAGGTCACGGTCTGGGCCGGCGGGCCGCTGAGCAATCTCGCCGTTGCCGCGGCGCTCGACCCGCAGTTTGCTTCGCTTGCGAAAGAACTGGTGTTCATGGGCGGCAGCTTCAACCCGATCGCGGCCGACAACGCCTTCGCCGCCGAATACATCAACGCGCCACGGCGCGAATTCAACATGCGCTGGGATCCGGAAGCCGCGTCGATCGTGCTGCATCAGCCCTGGCCGAGGATCCTGCAGGTGCCGGTCGACCCGACCACGAAGACCTTCTTCAAGTCGGAATTCTTCACACAGATCGCGAAGGGCAAGGCACCGTTCGACGACTACCTCGTGAAGTTCGGCCAGTCATTCCCGATGTGGGATGAACTCGCCGCCGCGGTCTGGCTCGATCCCTCGATCATCACCAAGAGCAGCACCGTGCTCGAGGACGTCGACACCAGCTTCAGCGCCAGCTACGGCAACACGCTGAGCTGGGCCATCGGAGCCGGCCCGGGTCTCGGCGAGCGCCCGGTGCAGGCGGTGCTCGATATCGACCTGCCGAAGTTCGAGCAGATGACCATCGAGCTGCTGAGCAAGGCGACGCCGGGGCGATGAGCAGGCAACGAATCGCCTCGGAACCATGGCGCCCCGGGAGAATGGGTAAGCTGCCAACGTAATTCCTGAGCTAGGGCGCCGGGCCTCTGAATGAAAGTCATCGTCACATCCGACGTACTCGTAAACCAGCTAAGGCGAGACTCGGTCCTGATTGCGGAGAGCTTTGATTCTCTCTGCAGTACTGACCTTCAGGAGATAAGTGCCTTGTACTCAGAAGCTTCAGCAATCTTGCTGGGAGCTGCTCAGGATTTGGAGCGTTTCACACCGGTGCAGGCATGGGCCGTTGAAGTGCTAATCAATGTTGCGGGTTCCATTTCCGCCGCTGCGCTCGTGCTACGTGCTGGCTATACGCTGGTTCCAGGAGTGGTGCTCCGCAATTCAGTTGAGGCAATGGCTGTTTGTTTGCATGGTCTTCTACAGCCTGATGATCTAAAAAAGATCAGATCGGGTGACTTCAACACTCCAAGCGCAATCACCACTGCCAAGAGGGTAATACCGCCGATCGGGCACATGAACGGGCTGCTATCGAATCTCTTTATCCATATCAGCCCGCTCCATCAAAAGATCAAACCGTTGGTGCCCTATACAGATCGTAAAGCGCCAGCGTTAGACCTTAACCTGAAGACACTGCGCGCTGTCGTATGGCTGTTCTATGTTGTCTCGGAGTTCACTTTTGTTTCATCCGTAGGCGCGAGGGCACGTTACTGGAAATTCGCCTCGCCCAACACGGCGACGTTCGACCCATCCGCGGAGGAGCGTCGTTGGATGAAGCAGTTTCTTGAGGATGGAGGCGTTGAGAATCGCACCCAAGATGTCCAACCAACGGTTCAAGCTGACGGCCCCACCTCCGGAGGATCCTCGGCTTAGCTGAGCGTTGAACGACATAGGGAAGATCTCTTCGGACTCCCGGAAGCTCGAGATCATCAGAGGATTAATCAGCGCCAGTTCGCGTTCGCTTCCCAGAACGCCACGCTGCGCTGATAGGCAGCGCGATCCAGCACCACGCCGGAGCCCCCCTCGTCGACCCCGAGCGCATTGCGCATCATGGTGATCGGCGCCATCGGGATGTCTTCCGGCTGCTCGGTGTAGAGGCAGCCGACGATGCCCCAGTCGGCGGCGATCGCTTCGCCTTCCCTGGCCAGTTGCTCGCGGCTGTACAGGATCGCCACCAGCCAGTTGGCGACCGGCGCCTCGACGCCTTCGAACCAGCGGGTCAGCACCGGCAGCTCGTCCTTGTTGCGTGCCTCGTAGCCGCTTCGGAGCAGGTGACGGTTGGCGTCGCTGATCGGCACCGTCAGGCAGCGGGTCGACGTCCAGTTGCGATGCACGTGCAGCTTGCAGAATGGCGCGTAGCCATCGAGCACGCGGTCCGGCGTGTGGCTGTTCAGGTACTGCTCGAACTCCGCGGCGCCGATGTCCTGGATGGTATTCGGACGGGGGCGCTTCGGGAACAGGCGGGGACGGGCGAACGGTGTCAGGACGATCGACATGCGGCGGCGAATTGGTGGCGAGATCGGCAACCGTAACCGAATGACCGTTGCTAGAGTGCACACCCTCGATACTGCTTACGAACGCCATGGCCCGCACTCGCACGCCTGCCGCCGCATCCCACCC
>UEXO01000007.1_pt1 | contig 25334 bp, 25 predicted proteins | sample 4301131 | NCBI WGS metagenome assembly UEXO01 (sample SAMEA4773185, study PRJEB27434) | metagenome | biome: 2259; feature: agricultural soil; material: soil | place: USA | collected 2014-09 | depth 0.25 m | reverse complement strand
GCCCCCATGCATGCCCCCGACCGCTACCGCCCGACCGAACGCTTCAGCGACCGGGTGGACGACTACCGCCGCTATCGTCCGGGCTACCCTCCGGCACTGACCGAATGGCTGCTGGCCGAAGCGGGCCTGAAGGCCGGTGACACGGTCGCCGACATCGGCTCCGGCACCGGGCTATTGAGCCGGGACCTGCTCGCCGCAGGCCTGCGCGTGCAGGCCGTCGAACCGAACGCCGCGATGCGCGCGGCAGCCGAAGCGGAGCTGGGAACGTTCCCCGGATTCACCAGCATCGCCGGCACTGCCGAAGCGACCGGCCTGCCTGATGCTTCGGTGCAGTTGCTGACCGCGGCCCAGGCCTTCCACTGGTTCGTGCCGGCGCAGGCCCGAGCCGAGGCGCAGCGGGTGCTAGCGCCGGGCGGTGCGGCGGCGCTGATCTGGAATGTGCGGCGCATCGACGGCGCCTTTGCGATCGCCTATGAAGATCTGCTGATGCGGCGCTGTCCTGACTACGCGGCTGGCCAGCCGCACCAGGCTTCGATCGGCGAGATCACCGAGTTCTTCGGCGCGGCCACGAGGCGCGAGGCGCGCTTCGACTACGTCCAGCGATTCGATTTCGATGGCCTCAAAGGCCGGCTGCTGTCCTCGTCGTACACCCCGAAAGCCGGCGATGTCCGGCGTGAACCGCTGCTGGCCGAGTTGCGCAGCCTGTTCGAAGCCCATCAAGCCGACGGCAGGGTCGCTTTCGACTATGACTGCCGGGCCTATCTGGCCGCGGTGCGCTGACGGCATTGCCGCAGTCGCGGTGGATACCTCAGGAGGAGGAGACTTTCGGCTTCGCGAGACGGCCGGTCGACAGCACGATGATGCTGCGACCCTGCGACTGCACGACGCCGTCCTCTTCGAGCTTCTTCAACACCCGGCCGGCCATCTCCCGCGAGCAGCCGACGATGCGGGCGATTTCCTGGCGGCTGACCTTGACCAGCACACCGCGCGCGTGCGACTTAGCGTCGGGCTGGGCGGCGAGTTCGATCAAGGTGCGGGCCAGGCGGCCGGCGACGTCGACGAAAGTCAGATCGCGCAGGCGACCGCTGGTATCCCGCAGGCGCGCGGCGAGTTGGCCAGCCAGCTCGAACATGATGTCCGGCTGCTCGCGGACGAAGGCGCGGAACGCGGTGTAGCTGACTTCGGCCAGCAACGTCGCGCTGCGGGTGCGGACCACGGCGGTGCGCACCTGTTGATCCTGGAACAGACCCATCTCGCCGAAAAAATCCCCGGCGTTCAGATAGGCCAGCACCATTTCGCGGCCATCCTCGTCCTCGACCAGCACGCTGACTGAGCCGGTCAGGATCAGAAACAGCGACTGCGGGTTGGCGCCAGCGTGGACGACCGTGTGCTTGGGCGGGTAGCTACGTTTGTGCGCCAGGTTGATGAAGGCCTGGACGGCCGGTTTTTCGAGCACGCTTGTTCCCCTGTTCTGCTGTCTATTCAACCGGATGGACCACACGCGGCGTAAACTTCCCGGCGAAAATATCACAGCTCCATCACCAGTCGGAAAAGCGCATGCACGCAAGAGTCCAGTGGCACGAGAATGCGGTTTTCATCGCCGAAAGCGGCAGCGGCCATGCCATCGTTGTTGATGGCCCGGCCGAAATCGGGGGGCGCAATCTCGGCGTTCGACCAATGGAGCTGATGCTGATGTCGGTGGGTTCCTGTTCGGCGGTCGACATCGTGCAGATCCTCAAGAAGGCGCGGCAGCCGGTCAGCGGCTGCGAGGTCAAGGTCGACGGCGAACGCGCCGACACCGACCCCAAGGTGTTCACCAAGATCCACCTGCATTTCATCGTTTCCGGCACCGGCCTGTCGGACAACCACGTCAAGCGCGCCGTGCAGCTGTCGGCCGAAAAGTACTGCTCGGCGTCGATCATGCTCGGCAAGGCCGCCGAGATCACGCACGACTACGAGATCGTCGCCGCGGCCTGATCTGCCTCGTCCGGTCGGGGCCGTCATGCCCCGGTCACGATGTCCGGGGAAATTTGTTGGATAATGTCGCCCCTTCGCGGCTCCGCGAGGATGGTTGTTTTCTGTTTGGCCCCACCGGGAGAGGCGCGTTGGCAAAGCCCACGAACAATCCGAAGCTCAAGCTGCTCGGGTTCAACAACCTGACGAAAAGCCTGAGCTTCAACATCTATGACATCTGCTATGCGCGCAATCAGCAGCAGCAGCAGGAGTACATCGAGTACATCGACGAGGCTTACAACGCCGAGCGCCTGACCGCGATCCTCACCGAGGTCGCGCACATCATCGGCGCCAACATCCTCAATGTCGCCCGCCAGGACTACGATCCGCAGGGCGCCTCGGTGACCATGCTGATCTCGGAAGGCCACCTCGATGGCATGCCGGATCCGTCGCCGACCAAGAAGTCGGTGGTCAGCCATCTGGACAAGAGCCACATCACCGTCCACACGTATCCGGAAAACCATCCGGATGCCGGTATCTCGACCTTCCGCGCCGACATCGACGTGTCGACCTGCGGCAAGATCTCGCCGCTCAAAGCCCTGAACTACCTGATCAAGAGCTTCGAGAGCGACATCGTGGTGATGGATTACCGCGTCCGCGGCTTCACCCGTAACGTCCGCGGCATGAAGCACTTCATCGACCACCAGATCGATTCGATCCAGAACTTCCTGTCTCGGGAAGTGAAGGACAAGTACGACATGGTCGACGTCAACGTCTATCAGGAGAACATCTTCCACACCAAGATGCGCCTGAAGCAGCTCGACCTCGACACCTACCTGTTCGGCGAAGGCGTATCGGAACTGCCGCCGCGCGAGGCCAAGCGCATTCGCGGCCTGGTCGATCACGAGATCATGGAAATCTTTTACGGCCGCAACATCCAGCGCTGAGTCCGGCAAGCAGCGCGGTCGTCGGCGGCTTCCGATGACCGACTCCCCCCCCCAGCGCCGCGACGTCCGCTTGCAGCGGATGGCCCGCTCGTAAGACCATGTCGAAAGGGACAAGACCGGGGGGTCTGTTTGAAATGACGACATCGGCAGACAGCCGGCATGCGCATGCTTGAAGACGGCGCGCGCGAGCCATCGCCTGCGGTAGCCGTACTCCGGACCGGATACGCCAAGGCGTGAATCGGCCGCGCTGGTTGAACCTGCCGCTGTTGCTGAATCCCTTGCTCCCTGCGGCGGCGATGCCGCGGGAATGGCACGAGGCCTTCGCACAGCGCTGTTACCGGCAGACGGTCGAACGGGCTCGCCAGCTGCTGATCACGACTCTGCTGCTCGATGTGCTGGCGCTCGTCACCTACGACTTGCCGCTCTACCTGGGCGGCTACTTCAGTGGCCATCGGATGTACTGGGACCTGCTCGCCTGGCGGCTGACCACGATGAGCGCCTGCCTGCTCTACGTGCCGCTGAGCTGGCGACTGCAGCGCAACGCCAGCCTGGACGTGCAGCGCCGGCTGGCCTGGACCGCGATTGCCCTCGGCCTCGGCACCGGTCTGTGGCACGCGGTGCTGAGCCAGACGCTGGCGATCGACATCTCGATCTATGCGCTGTCACTGTTCGTCGTCGCCAGCCTGCTGGTGATGCCGACCCGCACCAAGCTGCTCGGCTACCTGTTCTGCTTCGTCGTGATCCTGGGCAGTCTGTTCACGATCACCGCCGATCCGCTGGTCGCGTTGGCGGTGTCGGTGAACGCGATCTGTCTGACGCTCAGCGCGGTCATCGCCGACCAGGTCGCCACGCGCGCGGCGGTCCTCGACTTCATGCAGGCGCACTCGCTCGAAGAAGAGCGCAACCGGGCCGATACCCTGCTCCGCAACATCCTGCCGCAAACGGTCGCCGAGCGACTCAAGGGCGGTGCGCCGCGAGTCGTCGAGTATCACGACGAGGTATCGGTGCTGTTCGCCGACGTATCGGGCTTCACCCAGCTGGCCAGCGAGTTGTCGCCAGAGCGCCTGATCGAGATTCTCGAAGCGCTGTTCCGCAGCTTCGACAAGCTGACCGAGCAATACGGCGTGGAGAAGATCAAGACCGTCGGCGACGCCTACATGGCCGCCGCCGGGGTGCCCGACGCCACGCCCGATCATGCCGAACGGGTCGCCCGGCTGGCGCTGGCAATGGTCGCGGCCTGCGACCAGCTGGGCAAGAAGACCGGCCTGTTGCTGCAATTGAGAGTCGGGATTCACAGCGGCAGCGCGATCAGCGGTGTTATCGCCCAGAAGAAATTCGCCTACGACCTCTGGGGCGACACCGTGAACACCGCGAGCCGCCTGGAATCGCACAGCATCGCCGGCTGCATCCAGGTCACCGAGGAGACCCGCGCAAGGCTCGCGCACCGCTTCGAGTTCGAACCCGGCGGCAACCTGTTCCTGAAGGGCAAGGGCTGGATGGCCGGCTATTTCCTGATCGGCGAACAGGCCGCCGTCGCCGCCTAGCTGCGACTTCGCTCAGAGGCTGCGCGCCAGCCGGATACCGGTGAACTGCCAGCGCGCCTGCGGCGGAAAAAAATTCCGGTAGCTCGACCGCGCATGACCCTGCGGCGTCGCCGCCGAGCCGCCGCGCAACACCATCTGATTGATCATGAACTTGCCGTTGTATTCGCCAACCGCTCCCACGGCGGGAAGGAAACCCGGATACGGCAGATAGGCACTGCAAGTCCATTGCCAGCAAACATCGCTGACCTGCGCCAGCACCGGATCGCGGCCCGCGGATTGGGCGGCGATTTCCCATTCCGCTTCGCTGGGCAGGCGGGCACCAGCCCAGCGCGCATAGGCATCGGCCTCGTAGTAGCTGAGATGGCAGACCGCCGCCGCTGCCTGGCGCAGCTGGCGGCCGGCCAGCGTGTAGTGACTCCCGTCATCGAACCAGTACAGCGGCGCCTGCCAGCCGCCAGCCTGCCGCGCCTCCCAGCCATCGGACAGCCACAGCTCGGGGCGCGCATAGCCACCGTCGTCGATGAACGCCTGGTATTCGCCATTGACGACCAGACGCGAAGCCAGTGCGAAAGACTCGGCGAACACACGGTGGCGCGGCAGCTCGTTATCGAATGCAAAGCCGTCGCCGGCGTGGCCGATCGCATGCACGCCGGCCTCGAAGGCGAGCCATTGGAGCGGGCCCGATCGAGCCTCGGGAAAGCCCGGGCTCGCAGCAATCGCCGGGCAGGCGGGATTGCGCGACAAGTGATGCTTCAGATCGGTGACGATCAGCTCCTGATGCTGCTGCTCGTGATGCAGGCCTAGCTCGACGCGATCGAGCATTTCCACGTCGAGCCGCAGCACCGCCAGCGCCGCCTGCAGCCTGTCGTCGATGGCCCTGCGATAGAGGAGCACCTCGTCCAGTGACGGCCGCGACATCAGGCCGCGCTCGGCGCGTGGAGCGCGGGCGCCGATACCGACGTAATACGAGTTGAACAGCTCGCGATAGGCGGGATCGACTGGCCGATACGCCGGGTCGAGGAGTGCGAGCACGAAGGTTTCGAAGAACCAGGTCGTGTGGGCGAGATGCCACTTCACCGGGCTGGCGTCGGCCATCGACTGCAGCTGGCAGTCCTCTGCGCTGAGCCCGTCGATCAGCGCCAGCGACTGCGCGCGGACCCGCGCGCAGTCGGCGGCAAGTGTCTGCTGGCGCTCCATGAGGCCGGTTCAGGCCATCGCCAGGAACACCGCGAAACGCCGCTCGGAGTCTTGCCAGACTCGATGGCTCTGGAATCCCGCCGCCTCGAGCAGCGAGCCAAAACTGGCCGGCGTGTACTTGTACGAGAACTCGGTGACGATGGCCTCGCCGGCTTTGAAATCACGCTCGGCGCGATGCGGCAAGGTGAAACGCACGGTCTGCGCCCGAAGGGCGACGAGGTGCATCTCGACGCGGCCCTCATCGATGTTGAACCATGCCCGATGGCTGAAGGCGCGCGGGTCGAAGTCGGCGCCAAGCACGCGATTGGCGACCCGCAGCAGGTTGCGGTTGAACGCGGCGGTAACGCCCAGCGCATCGTCATAGGCGGCTTCAAGCCGCCCGGCGTCGCGCTCGCAGTCGACACCGATCAGCAGGCCGCCGCACCCGCTGCCCAGCCGGCGCAGCGCTTTCAGCAGCGCGATCGCGCGTGGCGGCTCGAAATTGCCGATCGATGAGCCGGGATAGAAGAACAGCGGCGGCTCCTGCACTTCATCGAGCACCGGAGCCAGCATCTGCGGCCGGGTCAGATCGGCGACGACGCCGATCGCTTCCAGATCGGGATGCGCTTCGGCGATCCGCGCCACCGCCGGCCGCAGCCAGGCGTCGGCGATATCGACGCCGACATAGCGGCGCGGCGCCACTGCGGACAGCCAGTCGCGCGACTTGGCGGCATCGCCGGCACCGAGATCGACCCACTGGAAGCCGGCCGGTAACGCCCGACAGATCTCGGCGGCGATCGCCTCGCGCGCGGCGCCGAAGATCGCGGCTTCGATCCGGGTCGGGTGGTACTCGTCGAGCTGGCAGATCGCATCGAACAGCGCACTGCCCTGGGCGTCGTAGAAGAACTTGGGATCGGTCCGCGCGTCAGCAGCGAGCAGACCGGCCAACAGGCGCGCAGCGTCCTCGGCAAGGTTCGCGATGTGCAGTTCGACGATGCGCTTTTCGGCACGCGGGGGCACGGCGAAGAAATCGTCGCGCAAGCTGGAGGCAGAAACTTTGGACACGTCGGGAGCACTCTTGGGGCGACCCTTCTACGGGCCGACGCGGGGCTTGGATTCAGACGCGGTAGGCACCGAACTTCATGACCTGGGAAATGCCAGCCATGATCCGGCGTACCGGCATCGGCACCGGCGCCGCGCCGGCAGCCGAGGCTTCCTCGCCGTGCCGCGTCTCGTCGGCGCGCATCGCTTCGACAATCGCCCGCGAGCGACGGTCCTGGCGCGGCAGCTTGCCGAGATGCTCGTTGAGGTGATCGACGACCTGACGTTCGGTTTCCTCGACGAAACCGAGACTGGCCTTGTCGCCGACCAGCCCGGCAGCCGCGCCGATCATGAACGAGCCGGCGTACCAGAGCGGGCTCAGCGCGCTCGGCTGCTCGCCCAGTTCGCGCAGCCGGGCATCGCACCATTGCAGGTGATTGCGCTCCTCGGCGGCGGCGCGCAGCAGGTGCTCGCGCACCTCGACATCGCGGGCGACCAGCGCCTGGCCGTGATACAGCGCCTGCGCCGACACTTCTCCCGCGTGGTTGACGCGCATCAGACCGGCCGCATGCTTGCGCTCGCGCTCGTCCAGCGGCGCTTCGGCGACCCGTTCGGCGGGGTAGCGGCTCGACATCGGCGCCGCCGGCCGCGGCGCGAACGGGCCGCGGGCCAGCAGGCCGAGACCCTTGCCAAGCTTCAGCAGCAGGTGATCGGCCGGCGTGTAGTCGCGGCTCGCGGCGGCCGCGTACGACTGCCGCGGCGACTGGTTCGGGGATTGATTCAGCGGCTGAGCCATTTGTGGCGCTCCAAGGTTTTTCCTATTCTGCGAGTGTAGTCCGCCACCCGCCACCCGGCCCGGTGGCCCATCCGCCGGCAGCAGCAACGGAAACCGTCATGAATCCTCTCCTTCCCTACCGGCTTGTGCTGGCGTTGAGCCTTGCCGTATCGGTCGGAAGCTCAGCCTCCGCAGCCGATCCGATCGCAGCGGCCACCGCCGCCGGCCTGCCGCAGGCGGTGGCGACGGCCGCTGCCGGCATCGACGCCGAACACATCCGCAGCCACGTCCGCTTCCTGTCCAGCGATCTGCTCGAAGGCCGCGGCACCGGCAGCCGCGGTGGCGACATCGCCGCCGAATACCTGGCCGCGCAGTTCGCACTCGCCGGCCTGAAGCCGGCTGGCGACAACGGCAGCTATCTGCAGAAAGTCCGCTTTGCCGGCAGCCAGACCCTGGCCGGCACGACGCTGTCCTTCGTGCCCAACGAAGGCGAGGCACTGCCGCTGAAGCTGTTCGACGATTACGTGGTGTCGAACCAGACGCTCAGCGATTCGGCGACCGTCGACGCGCCAGTGGTGTTCGTCGGCTACGGCATCGAGGCCCCCGAGTACCAGTGGGACGACTACAAGGGCATCGACGTGCGTGGCAAGGTGGTGCTGATCGTCGTCAACGAACCGCCGTCGACCGACCCGAAGTTCTTCAAGGGCGAAGCGCTGACCTATTACGGCCGCTGGACCTACAAGTTCGAGCAGGCGGCACGCAAGGGCGCGGCGGGCGCGGTGATCATCCATCGCGAAGACCTGGCCAGCTATCCCTGGCAGGTGGTGAAAACCTCTTGGAGCAACGAATCGATCGCGCTGGCCGATGACCCGCGGCCGAAGCTGAAGGCCGCGTCCTGGGTCCAGCTGGAAGTGGCGCGCTTGCTGCTGACGCTGTCAGGCCGTGATCTCGACGCGGTGATCAAGGAAGCGGGGACGCGCGACTTCAAGGCTTTCGAACTGCCGGTGAAGCTGCGCGCCTCGATCGACAGCAGCGTGCGCCGCTTCGAATCCTCGAACGTGGTGGCGATACTGCCGGGAGCCGACAAGGCACCAAGCCGGCAGGCGGTGCTGTACAGCGCCCATTACGACCATCTCGGCATCGTGCCGGAGATGGAGGGTCCGCCGGAAATGGATCGCATCTTCAACGGCGCGATCGACAACGCCACCGGCTGCGCCGTGCTGCTCGAACTGGCCCGCGCCTACGGCTCGCTGAAGGCCGGCAACGGCACGCTGCCGCCCCATCCGGTGATCTTCGCCGCGGTGACTGCCGAGGAAAAAGGCCTACTCGGCTCGAAGTACCTCGGCGAGCATCCGCCGATCCCGGCCAGCCAGATCGGCCTGAACCTGAACTTCGACAGCTTTGCGCCGCTGGGCGTGCCGGAAAGCGTCAAGCTGCTCGGCGCCGACCGCCTGAGCTTCTTCCCTGCAGTGGAAAAGCTCGCCAAGGCCTTCCACTACAGCATCGAAGCCGATTCCCGGCCGCTGGCCGGTAGCTACTATCGCTCCGACCACTTCAGCCTCGCCCGCGTCGGCGTGCCGGCGTTCTCGGTCAGCCTCGGCGACAAATTCGCCGGCCAGACCCGCGAGTGGGCGCAGGAACGCAACCGTGAGTACACGGCGAAGGACTACCACCAGCCCAGCGACGAGTTCCGCGAGGACATGGATTTCAGCTCCAGCGTCGAGATCGCCCGCTTCGGGCTGGCGCTCGGCTGGCAGGCGCTGAGCCTGCCGAAAGGCATCGCCTGGCTGCCGGGCGACGAGTTCGAAGCCATCCGCCAGAAGAGCGAGCGCAACCCTTGATGATTTTCCTCGGCCGGAGCGCCTGAACCATGGCCTACTGGCTACTGTTTTTCCTGATCGCCTTCGTTGCGCTGGCCCATGCTCGCGCGGGCATCCGCACCACCAGCCTGGTGCTCGCGGCAGTCACGCTGTTCTACGGCGTATTCGGAGATTCCTGGATCGCCTTCGGGCTGATGCTGATCGCCGGCATCGTCGTGCTTGGCCCACTGAATCTGCCGGTGCTGCGCCAGGAATGGCTGTCGCGGCCGCTGTTCACCGGCTTCCGCAGGGTGCTTTCGCGTCTGGACGAGCGGCAGCTTGCCGCGCTGACCTCGTCCGGTACCGGCTGGGAAGCCGAGCTGTTCAACGGCGCACCGGCCTGGAGCCGCTTCCATGACGACTACAGCGCTCGCCTGACGCCGGACGAGCACAGCCTGCTCGAAGGCCCGCTGGCCGAGTTCTGCAGCCGCTACGCTCGCGATCCGGGAGTCCCTGGAACAGCACAGGTCACCCACGCCCGGCTGCGTGCCTACGGCCTGCACGGGCTGGCCGTCGACAGCCTGCACGGCGGTCGCGGCCTGTCGGCGCTGGCGCAATCGGCGGCGCTGGCCCGGCTCAGCGCCAGCACCGGCAGCGGCCTGGCCCGGCGTATCGGGGCGCCGTCCCGGCTGGCCTGGATCGCCGCGCTTCAGCGCCACGGCACACCGGCCCAGCAGAGCCAGTGGTTGCCTCAGCTGGCCACTGGCGCGGTGCTGCAGACCATCGAATCCGGCATCGCCGGCGACGCCGTCATCGAAGCCGACGACGACGGACCGGTGCTGCAGCTGACGCTCGACATCGCGCTCGCCGCCGATGCGGAAATCGTCGGCTGCTGTGTCGACCTGCGCGACCCCGACACGCGGCTCGGCCCCGGCGCGGCGACCGGCCCGACCTGGCTGCTGCTCGACGCGACCTTGCTCCGGGATCAGTCCGGCTCGTTGCGCCTGCCGCTGGAGGCGGTGATCGGGGATCGCGAACACATCGGCGAAGCCGCTCGGCAAGGTGCGGAAAGCCGCGCCGTCGCCGATGCGATCGCGCCGATCGCGATCCACGCCGGCTCGATGACGGCACTGGCGCTGGCCGCCGGCAGCCTGGCCAGGCTGCATGCGCCGTTCGGTTCCTCGCTCGGGGAGCGCTCGCTGGCCGAGGAAGCGCTGGCCACCCTGGCGGCACGCGCCTGGGCCGCCCAGGCGTTGGCCTCGCTGACCGCGCGCGCGGTCGATCTCGGCGAAAAGCCCTACGCCGCGGCCGCGTTCGCGCGCACCCTGGGACTGGCCCAGGCGCGCGAGTGCACGGCAACGGCACGCGACCTCGGCCTCGATCAAGGCCTGTCGGCGCGACTGGTGACCGATCTCGACGAACCGCCTTCGGAGACCCTGGAACCGACCCTGGTCGCCCGCACCGACATCTACAGCGCCTGCGTATTGCGCAGCCATGGCGCCTTCATGCAGGCGCTGGCTGCGGCCCAGGACCCGAACCCGGCTTCGGCGCTGACCCGGTTCGACGACGCCCTGTGGTCGCACGTCGGCCACCTGTTCGGCACTGCGACGCAGGCGATCGCCCTCGGCCTGACCGCGAGCAGCCCGCTGTTCGGCAGCAGCACCCCGGAAGCGCAGTACCTGCGCCGGATCAACCGCTACAGCGCCGCACTGGCCTTCGCCGCCGACATCAGCCTGAGCCTGCTGGCTCGGGAACTCGGCTCACGCCAGCCGTACACGGCGCTGCGCGCGATCCGCGAGGCGTCGCGGCGCAGCCTGACCACCTGGCTCGGTGACGCGCTGGCCCAGCTCTATCTGGCCAGCGCGGCGCTGCGCCAGTACGACGAGGGTGGCGCCCATGCTGATGAGCGCGCGGTGCTGGAACTGACCTGCACCGATGCCTTCAGCGCCTGCGAGGAAGCGCTCGACCGCCTGATCCGCCATCTGTCCTCGCCGTTCCTGGCCTGGCTGACCCGGCGCATCGTGCTGCCGCTCGGCCCGAGCCGACGGGCACCGCGCGAGGCCACGCAGCGTAGTGTCGCCACCCAGCTGCAGAACGATAGCCGCCTGCGCGAAAGACTCGGCGACCGCGTCGGCCTGCCAGCCGACGCCAGCCCCTGGCCGGCGATCGACCAGGCTCTGGGCCTGATGCGTGCAAACGAAGCCATCGAGGCCCGGGCGATCGCCGCTCCGATCGCCCGGCCGTCTCGCCATGTGCCGGCGCGTATCGCCCAGGCCCGCGACAGCGGCGCGATCGACGAGGTTGAGGCCCAGTCGCTGCGCGACTGGCTGGCCGCCGTCGCCAGAATCCAGAAACCCGATTGATCCCTCGCCGATGACTCACGCCTTCCCGCTGCATCGAAACACCGCTGCGCTTGGCAACACCGAGTTCGACCTGCTGGTGATCGGCGGTGGCATCTACGGCGCCTGGACCGCCTGCGATGCCGCGCAGCGCGGCCTAAAAGTGGCGATCGTCGAGCGCGATGACTGGGGCTCCGGCACCTCGCAATCGTCGAGCAAGCTGATCCACGGCGGCCTGCGCTACCTCGAGCACTACGAGTTCGCGCTGGTCCGCCATGCGCTCGCCGAGCGCCGCGTGTTGTCACGGCTGGCGCCGCACCTGGTACGACCGCTGAACTTCGTGGTGCCGGTCTGGAAGGGCGCCCGGGTCGGCCGCCTGCAACTGCTCGCCGGCCTGACGCTGTACGACTTCCTGGCCACCGGCAAGCAGCCGGTGCCGCGCTTCAAGTCGTTCTCGAAAAAGAAGCTGCTCGCCGCCCATCCCTACCTCGACGAGGTCGGTCTTCGAGGCGGCCTGCGCTACGGCGACTGCCAGGAAGACGATGCGCGGATGACGTTGTTCGTGATCGCCGCCGCCCAGGCCGCCGGCGCGGTCTGCGCCAACGCGGTCGCTGCCGAAAGTCTGAGCTTCGACGGCGAGCGCTGCACCGGCGCCACCTTGCGCGACACCGAGACCGGCGAGCGCCACACGGTGCACGCGCGTTGCGTGGTCAACGCCGCCGGCCCCTGGGCGCATCGCCTACCAGGAATGGATCGCATGGCCAGCGGCGACGGTACGCAAGCAGCGAAGCTGCCAGTAAAACTGGTCAAGGGCGTGCATCTGGTGATGCCGGCGATCCCGGGACTGGAGGATGCTTTCCTGCTGACCGCGCCATCCGATGGCCGAGTGTTCTTCGTGATCCCCTGGAATGGCCGAACTTTGGTCGGAACCACCGAGTCCTCGGTCAGCGACGCTACCGGCGTCGGCGTCAGCGAGGACGAAACCCGCTACCTGCTCGACGCGGTCAAGGCGCTGATGCCGGGCCTGGGCTGGACGCCCGCACAGGTGATCGGCCGTTTCGCCGGCGTGCGCAGCCTGCAGGCCGAGGACGCCGAAAGCCTGGCTGCGGTCAGCCGCGAGTTCACCGTGCTGGAACCACGGCCGGGCCTGGTCTGGCCGCTGGGCGGCAAGTACACGACGGCACGCTGTGACGCCGTGGAAATCGTTGATCGCGTCTACGCCAGCCTCGGCCGCGCACCGGCCGAATCGCATACCGATCGCGACCTCCTGCCTGGTGCCCCACACGAGGTCCGCGAGTTGGGCGACTTCAGCGGCTGGCAGGCGGAAGCCATCGCCGGCCTGGCGCGGCGTGGTCTCGACGGCGAGGTCGCGCGCTCCCTGAGCCTGCGCCACGGAACCGGTATCGCCCGGGTCGAGGCCTTGCTCGACGAGAATCCGGCCTGGGCGGCGCGAGTGCATCCGGACGCGCCCTACCTGGCCGCCGAAGTGGTGTTGGCGGTGCGTGACGAGATGGCGCTGACGGTCGACGATGTGGTCCGTCGGCGCATGCCGCTGTCGCTGGTGGTCCGCGACGATCCAGGCTGGCGAGCGCGGGTCGCCGCGCTGATGGCCGAGGCCGTCGCCGGCGCTGTCGCCTGAGTTCGCTTCAGCGGTAGTCGAACTCGAAGGCTTCCAGCCGCGATGGCCGGCTGCCGGCGCGCACCCAGGAGGCGCGCTGCGCGTCGGCGCTGAGGAACCAGGTCTGCCGCGTGGTGATGCCGGGGCCACCGCCGAAGGCGCGACAGTCGAGCACCGCGCCGCAGCGGGCGCCGTCTGGATCGCGTGCGGAAACGTAGCGGATCAACCGCACACCGGCTTCGCGCGCTGTGCGGGCAAGCTTCCGGCAGGCGCTGTAGTCGTCGGGGTGCATCCAGCGCCCGGCGTCGGCAGCGAATGGCTGCGCACCGAGATCGATGCCGCTGCCACTGGCCTGGGCGCGGAACAGCGTGTGGGCCACGGCATCGAGGGCGTGCAGACCGGCACTGGCGGCGACGAAGCGGCAGCGCCAGTAGCCGACCTCGGCGCACGCGGCCTGTACCGTTTCCGCGCCGTACCAGACACCGGGATCGATGCGATCGCGAAAGCGCGAGCCGGAGTGCGCGGCGGGATAGCGGAACGGCGTGAACAGCAGGTAGTCGAGCCTGAGGCATTCGCCGGGCACGGCCGGTTTGTTCGCTTCGAGGATGTCCTCGAGCAGCGCCTGCTCGCTCTGGCTGTCGACCAGCACCCGGGTGGCGACCGTGTGCTGAGCCTCGACAGCTCGCCACAACGCCAGCTCGAGGCCACCCGCCTCAGATGCGAGAGCGCGAGGCGTCCAGGTAATGGAGGACATCGATCAGACCTTCGCAGCTACCGAGCAGCTTGGCCGGCTCACTGCCCAGCGCCTTGTTACCGGAATGCAGCCAGGCCTGCATCGCATCGACCTTGCCACCGGTGATCGCATCCAGCGAGCGATAGACGCGGACCAGCAGCGCGGCCAGTTCCCAGGGCTTGGATTCCGGTGCCAGCAGCCAGTTGCCGGCGTTGAGCCGCGAGGCCGTCGCCGGGCTCAGGCCCAGCGCTTTGGCCAGCTGTGCCTGGGTCAGCGCCATCCGTTCCGCCGCGCGGACTACGGCTTTCGACAGCACCTGCGCCGCCTGCGGGGAGGTGGTGGATTGTCCCGCGACGTAGCTGGCTGCGCTGGAATCTCTGATTTCCATGGAAAGAATCGTGAATAAGTCTTTCTTGCAATGCAAGCAGTCAGCCGCCGAACGGCGGAACAGGCCTTTCGATCCGGCTTCGGCTCAAGGTGGCGGCAGCGTCTCGATCTCCGGCGCCGCGTTGACCGCTTCCGGGCTGCCGAGGAACTTCGGTTCGGTCGACAGCACGTAGATGTCGAGCACTGCTTTCACGCGGGCGAACACTTCACGGATATAGGTGCGGCTGAACGCGCCGATGCTGTCGCTGGTCGCTGCGTAACCGGCGACCCGGATGTTCAGCTTCTTGGCGATGAACACCGCGCGATAGGCGTGGTACTCCTGCGTGATCACCGTCATCTGCTCGAGGTTGAACACCGCTTTGGCACGGCTGATCGAGTCGAAGGTGCGTACGCCGGCGAAATCCATGGTGATCGCCTGCGACGGGATGCCGGCCTTGGTCAGTTCACGCCACATCTGGCGCGGTTCGTTGTACGTGGAATCCGGATTGGCGCCGCTGACGATGATCTTCTTGATCTTGCCCAGCTGATAGAGCTGCACGGCCGCTTCGATGCGGCCGTAGAACTGCGGATTGGGCTTGCCGCCGCGGGTGAACGGGCTGGTGCCGAGCACGAGGCCGACCTCGTTGTCCGGCAGCAGCGACCAGTTCGAGTAGACGTAGGCCTCTGAGTTGTTGACCACCCAGTTGTTGACCAGCGCGACGATCGCCAGCGCCAGCACCGCGGCCCAGGTCAGGCCACGGCGCAGGCGGCGGCGAAAGGCGCGCGTCAATTTCAACGCAGCAGCCCCGCGAACATCAGGCCGAAGCAGACCAGCTGAACCGTCCAGAACGTCGCGCGGGCCAGTACCAGCGGGGTATTGACGCCGAGGATGTGGACCCCGCTCTGGGCCAGGCGGGCGTAGACCACGTACATCGCGAGCGGCGCCGTGACTTCAGGCTTGCCAACGGCCTGGGCCGCCAGTACCAGCACGGCGAAGATCGGCAGATTTTCGAGACTGTTGGCGTGGGCATCGGCAACACGCTGGATGAAGCCCGGATCATTCGGATTCTTCGAACCGCGCGGCCACGAGGTGATCGCGGTTCCGGTCAGTAGGGCGACGCCACGGTAGGCGAACACCGCAAGCACCAGCAGGAAGGTCCAGCCGGTAAACAGCAGCAAGGCTTGAATGGAAATGGTCATCTGATCGTTCTCCCCGTTTTCGCGCTGCGGATGCGCAGCGTCGGCGGACTATATGCGGCCGTCATCACGCTCGGAAACTATTGAATTTTCGGGCTGATCATTCAGCACGCCAGCGCCTCAATGACTGAGCCGCTTGATCGCCTTGTCGAGGCCGGCGAGGGTCAGCGAGAACATCCGGTCTTCACCGATAAGCTCGCGGGCCGAGGTGATCGATGGCGTGTATGCCCATCGCTCCTCGTGCTCCGGGTTCAACCAGACGGCGCGCGGGAAGGCATCGGTAAGGCGCTTGAACCAGACCGCGCCGGCTTCCTCGTTCCAGTGCTCGACACTGCCGCCCGGATAGAGGATCTCGTAAGGGCTCATCGTGGCGTCGCCGACAAAGATCAGCTTGTAGTCCGGCGTGTACTTGCGGATCACGTCGAACAGGGGGATGCGCTCGGCTTGCCGGCGGCGGTTGTCCTTCCAGACGCTTTCGTACAGGAAGTTGTGGAAGTAGTAGTACTCGAGGTGCTTGAACTCGGTCTTGCAGGCCGAGAACAGCTCCTCGCAGACTTTCACATGCGGGTCCATCGAGCCGCCGACATCGAGGAACAGCAGCACCTTCACCGCGTTGTGCCGCTCCGGCACCATCTTGATATCGAGCCAGCCGGCGTTGCGGGCCGTCGAGGAAATGGTGTCGTCGATGTCGAGGAGGTCCGGCGCGCCCTGGCGGGCGAACTTGCGCAGCTTGCGCAACGCCACCTTGATGTTGCGGGTACCGAGCTCGATCGAGTCATCGAGATTCTTGAACTCACGCTTTTCCCAGACCTTCGCTGCGCGCTTCTGGCCACCTTCACCGCCGATACGCACACCTTCCGGGTTGTAGCCGGAATTGCCGAACGGGCTGGTGCCACCGGTGCCGATCCACTTGTTGCCGCCCTGGTGGCGTTCCTTCTGTTCTTCGAGACGCTTCTTCAGCGTTTCCATCAGTTCCTCGAAGCCACCGAGCGCGGCGATCTTCGCTTTCTCCTCGTCGGTCAGCAGCTTTTCCATTTCGCGACGCAGCCATTCTTCCGGAATCTGGCCGGCGAACAGGTCGAACACTGCTTCGACGCCCTTGAAGTAGGCGGCGAAGGCACGGTCGTAGCGGTCGTACTGGCTTTCGTCCTTGACCAGCGTCATCCGCGCCAGCAAGTAGAAGTCGTCGATCGAATAGATGACGACCTTCTGCTTCAGCGCTTCGAGCAAGGTCAGGAACTCGCCGAGCCCGGGCTTCAGGCCAGCGGCGCGCAGGGTCAGGAAAAATCCGAAAAGCATGATGGCCAGGGCGCGAAAAGGTTTACGGCATTCTAGCGCGGTGCCAGTCTCCTTCCGCTGCAGGAAACTTCCAGGGAGGAGTCCCGATGATCAAACCAGAAACCCTGCGTGCCGCAGAGATCCATCTGCGTGCCAGCGATCCGCGACTCGGCCGCCTGATCGAGGCTCACGGCCCTTGCACGATCGGCCTCAAGCACCGCGATCCGTTCCACGTGCTGTGCAGCTCGATCATCAGCCAGCAGCTGTCGATCAAGGCGGCCGACACCATCCAGGCGCGTGTCGCGGTCGCCACCGGCGCCAGCCGCAAGCTGACACCCGCGCACCTGATCGCCAGCGATCACGAGCAGCTGCGCGCCTGCGGTCTGTCGAATGCCAAGGCGAAATGGCTGATGGCACTGGCCGAAGCCACGGCCAGCGGCGAACTATCGTTCGCCAAGCTGAAGAAGATGGACGACGAGGCAGCGATCGCCCGGCTGGACGCCCTGCCCGGCATCGGCCGCTGGACCGCCGAGATGTTCCTGATCTTCGCTCTCGGCCGCCTGGACGTGTTCTCGCTCGGCGATGTCGGCCTGCGCAATGGCATGAACCGGCTGCACAACGGCGGCGCCAAGCTCGACGACGCGGCGACCCTGGCGATCACCGCGCGCTGGGCGCCGTATCGCTCGATCGGCAGCTGGTACCTGTGGCGGATCGCCGACATCGATCCGAACGACCTGCCCTGAGCCGCGGCCGGCAGCCCGCTCAGCGCAGGATCAGCGGCGCATCCGGCAGCTCGTTGCCGACATCGGCCCGCCCCGGCGCATGGCGCGACAGGATCTCGGCCACCGCTTCGATGCCGTCGATCGCCCCTTCTGCAAACCGGCTGGCGCGGAAGTGTTCGCGCATGCGGGCACAGGCCCGCCGCCATTCAGCCGCATCGACCCGGCCGTCACCGACACCACGATCAGCGACGATCTCGACCGCGTGGTCGGCGTACAGCAGATAGATCAGCACGCCGTTGTTGTGCTCGGTATCCCAGACCTTGAGCCGGGCAAACACGTCGAGTGCCCGTTCGCGTGGCGTCAGCCCGGCCCACAGCTCGCGCAGCTCTAGCGAGGCCTCGATGACGAAGCGGATTTCGCCAGGATGCCGGCCTTCGCAGGCTCGCACAGCTTCAGTGATTCGCTCCATGACCGGTGGCGGGAAGGCTCGACGTACGGCGAGCACACCGGTGAACAGATGCTGGAACCAGCGAATTGCCGCGCGGACCAGGGGATTACGATGCAGAACCATGTCGATCACCAGTCTCCCGACGCGCCGCCACCGCCGAAACCACCACCGCCACCGCCGAAGCCACCGCCACCGAAGCTGCCGCCACCGCCATAGCCTCCGAAGCCGCCGCCCCAGCCACCACCGCGACCGCCGCCACTGCTCCAGGCGATAGCCGCGAAGAGGGCGGCGACAACGGCGACAATCAAACCGGCGACGACCGACGCGAGCAGCAGCGCGGCGACGACGCCGACGATGCCGCCGACACCGAGGGAAGCCAGCCCGGTGCCGAGTGCTCGCTTCACCGCGCTCATCACGCCCCAGACGACGAAGAAGGCGACGAACAGCAATTCCAGCGGCGGCGACTTCGAAGAACCCGAGGCGCCGCGCCGCGCCTGCGGCGGCGGCAGCGCTTCACCATCGGCGACGGCGATCATCCGGTCGACACCGACATTGATGCCACCGGTGTAATCGCCACTGCGGAAGCGTGGCGCGATGTCTTCGCGGACGATGCGCTTGGCGATTGCATCGGGCATCGCCCCTTCCAGCCCGTAACCGACCTCGATGCGTAGCTTCCTGTCGTCCTTGGCAACGATCAGGATCGCGCCGTCATCAACGCCCTTGCGACCCAGCTTCCAGGCCTCGGCGACACGGATACCGAACTGCTCGATGGTTTCCGGCTCGGTGGTCGGCACGATCAGCACGGCGATCTGACTGCCCTTGCGGGCTTCCAGTGCTTCCAGCCGGGCGGCGATCGCCGCCTGCTCGGTCGCCCCCAGCGTACCGGTCTGATCGATGACCCGCGCCGTCAGCGGCGGCACCGGGATCTCGGCCCAGGCGGACAGAGTGGCCAGCGCGAGTGCGCCGGCCAGCAGCCAGCGACCGAGGACAGGAATCATCCGGACAGACTCGGCCTGGGCTCTCAGGCGCCGATCAGGGCGCCGGGGCAGGAGTCGGAGCAGTTGGGACCGGGCTGCTGCCGAAGTCGACCTTCGGCGGCGCCGAGATCGCTTTCTCGTTCTCGACCTCGAAGCTCGGCTTGAGCTTGGCACCGGTGGCCATCGCGGTCAGGTTCGACGGGAAGCTGCGCACCGTGATGTTGTAGGCCTGCACCGAATCGATGTAGCGCTTGCGGGCCACGGTGATGCGGTTCTCGGTGCCTTCAAGCTGGGCCTGCAGGTCGCGGAACAGACCATCCGACTTCAGTGCCGGATAGTTTTCGGTGACCACCAGCAGGCGCGACAGCGCACCGCTGAGTTCGCCCTGAGCCTGGGTGAACTTCTGGAACGCCGCCGGATCATTGAGCAGCTCCGGCGTGGCATTGATGCTGCCCACTTTCGCGCGTGCTTCGGTCACGCCGAGCAGCACATCCTTTTCCTGCGCGGCGAAGCCCTTCACCGTCGACACCAGGTTCGGCACCAGATCGGCACGGCGCTGGTACTGGTTCAGCACTTCGGCCCAGGCCGACTTGATCTGCTCGTCCTGCGACTGCAGCGTGTTGTAACCACAACCGGACAGCGCCAGGGTGACGACGACCATCAGCAGGGCGGAAATTCGGTTCAGCATGCGGTTCTCCTCGACATGGACTTCGGGCGCCACAGCGGCGCTCGATGGTATCTGGGGATGAACCCGGCGGGCTCAAGCCGCCATGGCAAGAGAAGTCTCGCCACATCGAATTCCTGCTCCGGCGATGACACATCGTGCGCCTTTACAGGGCATCCGCCGCGACCAGCAGCAGACGGGAGAAATCACCGATGCGCTGCTTGCGGTCCATCGCCATCTTCCGCAGCAGCCGGTAGGCCGCGGCCTCGTCCAGCTCGCGCCGTTTCATGATCAGACCCTTTGCCTTGCCGATATCGCGATGATCGGCGAGCCGGACACGCGCCTCGTCCAGCTCCTGAAGCAAGCCTTGGTGCAGCTCGAAACGCGTCGCTGCAATTTCCAGCAGGGAATCAAGGCGCGCCGGCTGCAGACCGTCGACGATGTAGGCGCTGACCCCACTCAGCACCGCGCGTCGCGTGGTCTCGGCATCACTCCACGCAGCGAACAGCAGCATCGGCTTCGGCTGCGCGCACTGAATCCGGACCAGGGCCTCAAGCAATTCGTCCGTCGGGCTGGCGACCGTGATCAGCACCATGTCCGGCTGCAGCTGGGCAACGGCCGCTGCCAGGTTCGCCCCCGGATCAAAGCGGCCGACGACCCTGTGCCCCGCAACTGCCAGCGGCTGCTCCAGTAACAGCAGACGCTCTTCGTCGTCATGCACCAGCATGACGCGCCTTCTCGCTTGCCAGGAAGCCATCGATTTCCCCGTTTCGAGCCCGCCAATAACTAGCAAATCAAATGCCATTAATTGGCACCGCAATATGCCCACCCCGGCCATTTGGGGATAAGCTTTCAAAAAATCGACAGGAGCCTTTAGTGCGTCTTTCTCTCTACACCGATTTCTCCCTGCGCCTGCTGGTCTATCTGGCGGGTGCCAGCGACGGCAAGCCGGTCAGCGTGGCGAAGATCGCAGGGAAATACGGCGTTTCCGCGCACCACATGCACAAGGTCGCACAGGGCTTGCGCAAACTGGGCTACATCGAATCCGTCAGCGGCAGGCACGGTGGACTGCGCCTCGCCCGCCCGCCGGAAGCGCTGTGCATTGGCGACATCGTCGAAGCGATGGAAGGCAGCGGCCAGATGGCGGACTGCGAGCGCGGTCCCTGCGTGCTGCACGGCGCCTGCATCCTCAAAGGCGTGCTGGACCGTGCCGAGCGCGGCTTCATCGATGCCCTGAAAAAGCACAGCATCGCCGACGTGCTGCGCGGCCCGACCCTGATCAGGCTTGAGCGCCTGCGGGAAGCCGCCTGAGTCCTAACCCGTTGCCGTGAAGATTCTTCGCGGCAATGGGTCAGCGCTGACCTGCCACCGATGGCACGGGAACCGGCAAGCGAACCGTTTCCGTCGACAGCTTTCTAGTTCGAGCGCCGCGCCATGAAGGCGATTCGCTCAAAGAGGTGCACATCCTGCTCGTTCTTGAGCAGCGCACCGTAAAGCGGCGGCAGGCTCTTCTTGACGCTGGTTTCGCGCAGCGCAGCCGGGTCGATATCCTCCGCCATCAGCAGCTTCAACCAATCGAGCAGCTCGGAGGTGCTCGGCTTCTTCTTCAGGCCCGGCAGCTCGCGCAGGCCGAAGAAGGCTTCCATCGCTTCCTTGAGCAGGTTCTTCTTGATGTCCGGATGATGGACATCGACGATCTTCTGCATCGTTTCCTTGTCCGGGAAACGGATGTAGTGGAAGAAGCAGCGGCGCAGGAAGGCATCCGGCAACTCCTTCTCGTTGTTCGAGGTGATGATGATCACCGGCCGGTTCCTGGCCTTGACCAGCTGCTTGGTCTCGTAGACGTAGAACTCCATCTGGTCGAGTTCACGCAGCAGATCGTTCGGGAATTCGATGTCGGCCTTGTCGATCTCGTCGATCAGCAGCACCGGCGTGGTCTCGCTCTCGAAGCATTCCCAGAGCTTGCCCTTGACGATGTAATTGGCGATGTCCTTGACCTTGGAATCACCGAGCTGGGAGTCGCGCAGTCGCGATACCGCGTCGTACTCGTAAAGGCCCTGCTGGGCCTTGGTCGTCGATTTCACATGCCATTCGTAGTACGGCATGCCCAGCGACTTGGCGACCTCGATCGCCAGCCGGGTCTTGCCGGTACCTGGCTCGCCCTTGACCAGCAGCGGCCGCTGCAGGGTGACCGCCGCGTTGACGGCCAGGGTGAGATCGTCGGTCGAAACGTAATCGTGCGTGCCTTCAAAGCGCATGGAAGCAGGGTCCGGAGATGAAAATGGAGTGACGACGAGTTTAGCCGAACGACTGCGGCTAACGTCCCGGCGGCTTTGCTACGATCGTGGCTGATCCCGATATCAGGCCGCGTCGCGGCCAGGAAAACCCCTGATGAACAAGACCCTGATCGCGAGCCTGTTGCTATTGCCCCTGATCGCATCCGCCCAGCTCGACGGTGCTACTCGCATCAAGAAGAAGGCCGTGCCCAATGCCGCAGCCAGCCAAGACCCGGACGTGAACTTCACGCCGTTCGTCCCGGTCGCGCTAGAAGCCGCCCCCGCGACCTCGACCTGCGAGAAGCCGCCGCTGGTACGTACCTTCGTCAGTCAGGAAAAGGCAGACAAGTTCAAGGCGGCGCTGAACAATTATCAGGCCTGCATGAAGGACTACGTCGACGCCAATTCCAAGGCGGCCAACCAGCACGCAGAGGCTTCCAACACGGCGGTTGCCGAAGCCAATGCCTACTTCAATGAACTCAACAACCTGCCGGACAAGGCTGCTGCCGATTGAGAATCGACGTCGCGCAAGCGCCGCTGAAGTAAAACGGGCGGCCCATGGGCCGCCCGTTTTACTTCGCAGCTCGACCCTCACTCAGCCATTGGCGCGGGCTTCGAGTGCAGCCACCGCAGGCAGGGTCTTGCCTTCGAGGAACTCGAGGAAGGCGCCGCCGGCAGTCGAGATGTAGCCGACCTGATCGGTGATCTCGAACTTGGCGATCGCCGCCACCGTGTCGCCACCACCGGCGATCGACATCGCCGAGGATTCGGCGATCGCCTTGGCCAGCACTTCGGTGCCATTGGCGAACTGCGCGAACTCGAACACGCCAACCGGGCCATTCCAGACGATGGTGCCGGCCTTGACCATGATCTCGGCGAGCAGCTTCGCGGTATCCGGGCCGATATCGAGGATCAGGTCGTCGGCGGCGACATCGGCAGCCTTCTTGACCGTCGCTTCCGCTGTCGGCGAGAACGCCTTGGCGCAGACCACATCGGTCGGGATCGGCACCGAGGCACCACGCGCCTTCAGCTTGTCGATGATCCGCTTGGCTTCCGGCACCAGGTCCGGCTCGGCCAGCGACTTGCCGATCGACAGACCGGCCGCGAGCATGAAGGTGTTGGCGATACCGCCGCCCACCACCAGCTGGTCGACCTTGTCGGCCAGCGCGTCGAGAATCGTCAACTTGGTCGACACCTTCGAACCACCGACGATCGCCACCAGCGGCCGCTTCGGGTTGCCGAGCGCGGCACCGAGGGCGTCGAGTTCGGCGGCGACCAGCGGGCCGGCGCAGGCGACCTTGGCCTTGAGCGCCAGCGCATGGGTCGTCGCTTCGGCGCGATGGGCGGTGCCGAAGGCATCGTTGACATAGACGTCGCAGAGCTTGGCCATCTTGGCCGCCAGCTCCTCGCTGTTCTTCTTCTCGCCCTTGTTGCAGCGGCAGTTCTCGAGCAGCACGACTTCGCCAGGCTTGACGGTGAAGCCGCCGTCGACCCAGTTCTGGATCAGGCGCACCGGCTGGCCGAGCAGCTCACTCATCCGGGCGGCGATCGGCGCCAGCGAATCGGCCGGCTTGAACTCGCCTTCGGTGGGACGGCCGAGGTGCGAGGTGACCATCACCGCGGCCCCTTTCGACAGCGCCAGCTTGATGCCCGGGATCGAGGCGCGAACGCGCGTGTCCTCGGTGATGTTGCCGGCGTCGTCCTGCGGCACGTTGAGATCGGCGCGGATGAATACCCGCTGGTTGGTCAGATCGAGGTCAGCAAGCTTCTTGAATTTCATGGGCGGCATCCGGGAAAAGGAAATTGCTGGACAGCAAAAGAAAAGGGAACCGGAAATCGCTGCGGCGATTCCCGATTCCCTGTTCCGTTACCGTCGTTGGGCGACTGGGCCGGCTTACCGGCCGGCCACCACGCGCACCATCTCGAGGCACTTGTTGGAATAGCCCCACTCGTTGTCATACCAGCTGACCAGCTTGACGAAGGTCGAATCGAGCTGGATACCGGCTTCGGCGTCGAACACCGAGGTGCAGGTCTCGCCCCGGAAGTCGGTCGCGACGACCTTGTCTTCGGTGTAGCCAAGCACGCCCTTCAACGCACCGATGCTCTGCGCCTTCATTTCGGCGCAGATCTCGGCGTAGGTCGCCGGCTTTTCAAGCTCGGCGGTCAGATCGACAACCGAGACGTCCGAGGTCGGCACGCGGAACGACATGCCGGTCAGCTTCTTGTTCAGTTCCGGGATCACGACACCGACGGCCTTGGCGGCGCCGGTCGACGACGGAATGATGTTCTCGAGAATGCCGCGGCCGCCGCGCCAGTCCTTGTTGCTCGGGCCGTCGACCGTCTTCTGCGTGGCCGTCGTGGCATGGATGGTGGTCATCAGGCCGCGCTTGATGCCCCACTTGTCGTGCACGACCTTGGCCAGCGGCGCCAGGCAGTTGGTGGTGCAGGAAGCATTGGAAATGATCGCCTGACCGGCGTAGGTCTTGTGGTTCACGCCGTAGACGAACATCGGCGTGTCGTCCTTCGACGGCGCCGACAGCACCACCTTCTTGGCGCCCGCGTCGAGATGCTTTTGGGCGGTAACCTTGTCGAGAAACAGGCCGGTCGATTCGATGACCACTTCGGCGCCGACGTCGGCCCACTTCAGGTTGGCCGGATCGCGTTCCTGGGTCAGGCGGATCTTCTTGCCATTGACGAACAGGGCGCCGTCCTTGATCGCGATGTCGCCCTTGAAGCGGCCATGCACGGAGTCGTAAGCCAGCATGTAGGCGAGATAGTCCGGCTCGAGCAGGTCGTTGATCGCGACGATTTCGATGTCGCCACCGAAGTTCTGCACCGCGGCGCGCAGCACGTTGCGACCGATGCGGCCGAAACCATTAATGCCAACTTTGACTGCCATGATGTTCCTCTGAAGGTCGGTGGATCGCCATGATCGATCGCGGACGCGCCCCGGGCGATCATCGGATGCGGGCGGCCCGACACGTTGAATTGCGGGCTGGCCTGCATTTTAGCCCAGCCCCAAAAAAAGGGCCGACATTCGCCGGCCCCGTTCCTGTACGACATAGCCGAAATTAACGGCTTTTCAGGTCAGTTAAGCGCGAAATTGATGGGCAGCTCGACGAGGAACTCGGTGAATTCCGGGCTCACCGTGGTCGGCACGGCCGGAAACTTGCCGATCCGCCGGAACACTTCCCGCGCTTCCTTGTCGAGTTCGACATAGCCCGATTTCTCGAGCAGCTGAACTTCCAGAATGTCGCCGTTGCGGTCGATGCGGACGCGCAGCTTGACCACGCCCTCTTCCTCGTTGCGCAGCGACTTGCCCGGGTACTGCACGTTCTGGGAAATGACGTTCTGCAGCGTGTTGTAGTACGCGGTCGGCACGCCGGTACCTACCACCCTCGCCGGAGGCGCAGGCGGCGCTGGCGGCGCCTGCGCCTCCGGCGAGGGTGGTAGGTACCGGCGTGCCGACCGCGTACTACAA
>UEXO01000062.1_pt1 | contig 25907 bp, 19 predicted proteins | sample 4301131 | NCBI WGS metagenome assembly UEXO01 (sample SAMEA4773185, study PRJEB27434) | metagenome | biome: 2259; feature: agricultural soil; material: soil | place: USA | collected 2014-09 | depth 0.25 m | reverse complement strand
GGTGGAGGGGGTGGCGGTGGCGGCGCGATCAGCTTCAGCTGCACCACGGCGGGCACCACCTTGCGCGGCGGCGGCTTGTCACCACCGAGCAGGACGCTCAGAGCCCAGCCAAGGAGGCCGAGCAGCAGCACGCCGGCCAGCAGCGGCAGGAAGCGGCGCAGGCCGCGGCCCGGCTTCGGCTGAGGAGAAACCATGGCGATCGCGGTCTACTGCACCAGCCGCTGGGTGACCAGACCCAGCTGGGTGATGTCGAGCTGGCCGAGCAGGGTCAGCACGTCGACGACGTTGCGGTACTGGGTTTCGCCGTCGCCACGGACCACCACCGGCAGGTCGGGGATTTCGGATTTCTTCTGGCGCAGCCGGCTGCCGAGTTCGTCGAGCGTCACCGGCACGGCGTCCATGAAGATCTTGCCGTCGTTGGTGATGGTGATCGCGACGGTCTTCGGCTTGGCCAGTGCCGGCTGGCTACTGGCCTTCGGCAGGTTGACCTTGATGCCCTGCACCGAGGCCGTGCACATGATGATGAAGATCACCAGCAGCACGTACGACAGATCCAGCATCGGCGTGATGTTGATGTCGTCGAACGGCTTTTCGTCCTGGACTTGCATGGTCTGGCTCCGGGCTCAGGTGGGGCTGGCGAGCGAGTCGAGCGCAACGGAATCGTTGTAGTGCTCGGCGACGCTGGTGATGAAGGCGTCGACGAAGACCTGCATGTCGGCGCTGCATTCCTTGGCCCGGGTCAGCAGGTAGTTGTAGCCAAACAGCGCCGGGATGGCGACGAACAGGCCGGTGACCGTGGCCGCCAGCGCCGCCGAGATGCCGGGGGCGATGGCGTTGACGTTGACCTCGCCGGCGGCGGCCACCGAGGCGAAGGTGATCATCACGCCGAGCACGGTGCCGAGCAGGCCGATGAACGGGCCGCCGGAAATGGCGATGGTCAGCAGCACCATCAACCGGTTCAGTTCCTGGTTCTCGCGAATGAAGCTGCCGTGCAGCGAGGCGCGGATCGCTTCGATCGACTGCGGCGACAGGCCGCCGCCGGCGCTCCTGACCACGCGCTTGTTCAGTTCGTCGCTGCCGACCTTGAACATGCGGCTCAGCGGCGAGCGCATCACCTTGGCCATCGCCTTGGCGTCGAGACCGTCCTGGTCGCCGCCGGTCGGATGCAGCAGCGCCTGGTGCAGGCTGACCAGATCGCCGTCGTGGCGGCCGTAGAGCACCATGAAAAAGCGGTTGCCCTTGCTCGCCGAGCCGATCTGCCGGCCCTTGAGATACATGATGTAGAAGCTGGCGAACATCATGCAGGTCAGCACGATCATGCAGACCCAGGCATCGAGGGTCAGCGAGTTGAGGATCACCGCGAAATGGCTGTGGCCGGCGCTGGCCTGGGCCTCGTCGACACCGAAGCTGACCAGGCGATCGGCCGAGCCCTGATTGACCGCCGCCAGGCGAAGCGCGTTGGCGTCGAGCGCCGCCTTGCCGATCTGCACTTCGTCGAGCTCGCCGACGAAGCCGCTGCGCACCGGCTGGCCGGCCGCGGCGACCCTGGGTGGCGAGATCGCCGCGCCATTCACCGCCGGCGTCGGCCGGGCCAGCGTCGCGACGAGGTTGCCGTCGACATACAGCTTGACGTCGCCACCGCCGACCACGGCCAGGTGATTCCAGGCATCGGCACCGAGTGCGGCACTGGCCGCGGCAGTGGTCACGGCACCTCCGGCATCGGCGGCGCTGACATAGGGCACGCCGGCGTTCAGGCCGATCAGCAGCGCGGCACCGCTGGCATCGCGCTGGCTGTAAAGCAGGCCGGTCGCGGCGGCGCTCCTGACCCAGGCCGACCAGCTGAAGCTGCCGCCGGTCGCCAGGTTCAGGCTCGGCGACGCCGGCAGCTGGATGGCGGAGGCGCCGTCGAAGCGCGCCGAGTTGCCGATTTGGCCGCTCTCATCGAGGCCGGCGACGGCATTGACCGCATGGTGCGCGAACGCGGTGGCGTCCTGCACCGGCGTCGCCTTGTCGGCGAAGTGGTAGACCAGCAGCTGGTCCGGGCCGTAGGTCGCGGCACTGGCCGGCGGCACCGTGGCCTTGGCGTTGCCGTAGTACAGCCAGATCGGCGACGGCTTGCCGTTGGCCAGCAGCGGCACCTTGACCCAGACGAAGGCGAGGTTGAACACCGGGTCGTACTTCTCGACGTGGTGCGCCAGCTCGGTCTTGTCGTCCTCGGCGATGAAGCGCAGGTCGGCGCCATCGGCGGCGGCGTCCGCGAAGTTGAAGACGCCTTCGTGGAGGCGCACCAGCACCACGGCTTCCTTGACCTCGGCGGACAGCGCAGCGCCGGCCGGCGATGCGTCCAGGGTCACCTGCTTGCGGAACGCCCACTCCTGGTTCCACCAGGCCTGCGCGCTGCCGGCGACCAGCAGCAGCGTGACCGCGAGCAGACGGCCGAAGAATGGTGGGATACGCGTGCTTGCCATGATCGTCTCGGTCTTGCTTTAAAGGGATGCGGAAATGCGGAACAGGAAGCGACTGTCCTTCTCGCGCGTGACCGCGCCGGCGTGCAGCGGCAGCGCCCAGTCGAGCGTGCCGCTGAGGTGGTCGATCAGCCGGAAGCTCAAGCCCACGCCAAAGCTGGACAGGTATTTCGAACGCGGGCTGCTGTTGTCGAGGAACGGGCCGCGCAGCTTGAGATCGGCGTTGTCGAAAAAGGCGTAGGGCTGGAACTCGGTCACCAGCCGCGACAACAGGGCCGACGGGATGTGGTCCGGCAGCGATGGCGCCCGCAGCTCCACCGAAGCGAAATAGCCGTAGTCGCCGAGCACTTCGGCTTCGAGATAGCCGCGCACGTTGTCCATGCCGCCGCCGGCGAACTGCTCGCTGGAAATCAACGGCTGGTCGCTGATCTGGGTCGACAAGCGCAGGTCCAGTTCGAAGTCGGCCGGCAGGTCGCGGCGGTACTCGAGGTTGTTGCGCAGCTGGAACATCTGGCCACGAGCCTTGAAGCGGTTGAGATCGATGGTCTCGTTGTCGCTGCCGATCTTCGGCGACGCGAAACTGAGCCGAAAATCGTTCTGCAGCGACTGATCGTCGAGGCGCAGCAGCTGGGCCAGGCTCAGCGACACCGGTACGTACTCGACCGGCGTCCGGACTTCGGCACCCTGGCCGATACTCGCCGTGGTGTTGAAGTTCTTGTAGTCGACGCCCAGCGAGATCGACGGATAGAACACGCCGCCGAGGGGCGCCAGCTGCTTGCCCAGCGACAGCCCGAAGCTGTGGCCGCTGCCGTTGACATCGACGCTGCTCAGCGCAGCGACATTGCTGCCGGTACGCAGCGCGGTGCCAGTCAGGCTCCAGCTGCCGTCACCCAGAGGCGCGCGGTAGGAACCGTAGAAAACCCGGCCATCGTCGATGCGCCGCGGTGCGATCTGGGCACTGAGCGTCAGGCTGTGGCCGAGCTGGAACAGGTTGTCGTAGCCGGCGGTGAGCACCGTGCGCAGGTTCGAGGTGTCGCGGCCGTGGCGGTTGTTGACTTCGGCCGACAGCCGCAACGGCAGCTCGTCCTCGACGTTGAGATCGACATCGATGGTGCCCGGAACCTTGCCGGCGGCCAGCACCGGCGACAGCTTGCGGTTCGGCAGCCGGTTGGCGTGAGCGAGCTCCTTCTCGACCTGGGCGAAATCAGGCACCCGGCCCTCGGCCAGCGATGGCACTTCCAGCTTGATCTGCTCGATCGAGCTGTACTGTGTGCCGAGCACTTCCAGGCTGGCGACCCGGCTCTCGACCACCTGCAATATCACCAGGCCATCCTTGATGGTCTGCTTGGGAATGGCCACCGCCACCGTCTTGTAGCCACGTTGCTTGTAGAGCTGTTCGAGCGCGACACGCGCGGCGTCGACATCACCAGCCTTGCGCTTCTCGCCGACGAAGGACTCCAGTACTGACTGAATCTCTATTTCGCTGAGCAGCGTGTTGCCGTCGACTGCTATTTCGAGAATATCGAAACTCTGATCGCGCACCGGCACCGCAACCGTCCTTGGCGGAGCGGCGACGGGTGCTGGGGACTCCACAGCAAATGCCGGCACGCAGGCCTGCAGGACGAGCACGGCCAGTGCCAGTTCCGATAACGGGCCGAAGTTACGCAAGCGACGGAGTCCCCAAGTACGGTGTTTTCGTGCGTCGGCTTCTGCTCGAAGGCAGCGGCGACGAGTGGCGTCCCAAGCCACATGACTACTCAAGATGCAACAGGCTGAACCGTTACAACGCTGCAATTTTCGCTGGCTACGATGACAGCTTGATGTCTCATGCCCCGGCACCCATGTCCCGCTTCGAACGATCCACCTCTGCACGAAATGCCGGCCTCCTCCGCTATGGGCTGCCTGCCTGCCTGCTCATCGGCCTGGCCTTGTACGCGGGCTGGCGGAGACCTGCACCCGCGGCCGCTGTGCCGGCGTCGCGGTCCGCGACAGTTGCTGACGAATCGGTGACGGCAGCGCTGGCGCAGCCGGCTGAAAACGATGCTTCGGAGCAGCCGATACCGGCCGCCGACCATCTGCCAGCGGCAGCTATGGAAGCCCCGATCGCCGCTCAAGCGGTCGCAGTCATCGAGACCGCGACCGAGGCGGACGAGGAGGAAGCCGATCCTTATGTGATCAACGAGGCGATCGGAGAACCGCTGACCAGCAGCGGCATCAGCCAGACCAGCGAAGCGCCGGAGACGGCGGCGGAAGTCGAGCCGGAGGTCGTCGAGGACGAGATGGAAGTATTCGCAAACTCGGCCTATCAGGCGCCGGTGCTCTGGGGCACGGCACCGCAGCCGGTGCAGACGCAGAAGCTGGCGATCACGGCACGGGCAGCGGACTACCGGGGCGAATGCCCGAAGTCGAGCAGCCTCAAGCAGCCGGCGCTGTGGCAGCTGCTGTCGGCCAGCAGTCGCGCCGAGTTCCCATTGCCGAAGCTCGGCAGCAGCGTCTACGGGCGCAAGGCCCGGCAGCGCTTCGTCGTTGTCGACCAGACGATCTTCCGCGAAGGCCAGGCGCTGCCCAACGGCGTGACCTTGCTCGAGCTGCGCAAGGCGACCGCCGTACTGTCGTCCGCCGCCTGTGTCGTCGAAGTGCCGCTACGTCTGCTGCGGCGCTGACGACAACTCCAATCAAGAAAACTCCATTGTTATTGGAGTTCTGCGCGCAGCCGGTGCAACACGGTGCTGGACTGGCGACGAGCGTCAACAAAATGACATTGCACTGACATGGTGGAGCTTTATTTTCCGCCGGCTCGTCTGAGTACGGTGTGGTGCCGTCATTTCCTGTCTGTCTGCTGTGTCCGCTTTCGTCAGTCACCAATTGATACATAACTAGCTTTAGGGGGCTTCATGTCTTTCCGATCCAAATCCATAGCCGCTGCCGCCGCCATGCTGTTCGCGCAGGCCGCGAGCGCTGCCGTTGTCGAACAGCCGTCCGTCGTGCTGTACGGCGGCGGTGCGACCTTCCCGATCAATGCCTACGTCGGTGATTCCTGGCTCGACGCCGTGCCGAATCGCCGCCTTTCGAACACCCTGCCGCCGGCCGCCGGCTCGAAGATCAACGCCAACGCCTCCGAAAAGGCCTCGCTGTTCGTCGAATACGCCAAGAGCACGGCGATCACCGGCACTCCGGACCAGAAGGCCGGCCGCGTCGGCGTTTCCTACTGCCAGGGCGGCTCGGGTGTCGGCCGCGGCATCATCCAGAACACGCTGGTCGCCACCGCTCCCTGCGGCGACTACGGCACCGGCACGCCGCTGGGCGTTTCGGCTCCGACCCGCAAGGCTGACTTCGGCGGCTCCGATGCCCCGCTGTCGCAGGGCGACGTGACCGCGTTCAACACCTCGGCGGGCACGCCGGCGCAGAACTACGGCGACCTGTACAGCCAGCAGGTGCAGATTCCGGCCGTCGCCGGCAGCATCGCCGTGGTCTACAACAACATCGACCTCGGCAAGAAGCAGCTCAACCTGACCCGCTCGGACATCTGCGGCATCTTCTCCGGCGCGATCACCAACTGGAACCAGCTGAGCAGCACGCCGAAGTTCGCGGTCATCCCGTCCAAGCCGATCAAGGTCATCACCCGTTCGGACAGCTCCGGCACCACGTTCAGCTTCACGAACTTCCTGTCCGCCGCCTGCCCGACGCTGAACCTCAGCTTCGACACCGCGGTGACCGGCTTCAAGACCGTCAATGTCTACTCGACCGGCCTGCCGACCGGCGCCTCGCTGCCGGCCGGTTCGCTTGCTGTCTCGGGCAACGGCAGCATCGTCACCACCGTCGCCGCCACCGACGGCGCCATCGGCTACGCCGACGTCGCCGACACCGTCAGCCGTACCAAGCGTTCGGGCGGCACCAACCTGAAGTTCGCCACCGTCGCCCGCGCCAAGGATCTGCCGAAGGGCACCCCGGGCGTGATCCCGCCGGGCGGCGACAACGTGACCTGCGCCGGCAGCGGCAAGACCTTCGTCGCTTCGGCGACCAAGCCGGTCAAGTACACCTGCCCGGCCGTGACCTACAACAAGCTCAGCCCGTCGAAGAACCTGCTGGCCAAGAAGGCCACCGGCCTGTCGGTGAACGTGTCGCTGGACAAGGTGCTCGGTGCCAACGATGGCAACGGCCGTCCGACCGTGCTCGACGTCACCGGCCAGAATGCGTCGGCGCTCGCCGGCTGCCTGCTGACCGTGCTGCCCAACGACTACGCCCAGCCGGCGGTCATCACCACCAAGAAGGCGCTGCAGGACTTCGAGACCTATCCGATCATCGCGGTGTCCTACCTGATCGCGACCGGTACCGGCAACGGCGACAAGCTGGCGGACCTGCAGGGCCTGCTCGGCGCTTCGTTCAACCCGGCTGTCCTTGCCACCACCAAGACCATCGGCAAGACCACCGGCTTCGCGCCGCTGACCTTGAAGCTCGCCGGCTCGCCGGTCGACGTGGCCGCCAAGATCGCTCAGTGCGTGCGTGGCTAAAGCAAGACTGCGCCTGATGCCGTTCTAGAGCGCAATCCGTGACGGAAATTGCCCCGCCTTTGGCGGGGCTTTTTTTTTGATCCCGCTATTTGGTAGCAGTTGCCCCCACGAGGCCAGCTTAACGGTAGGGCGTTTCAGGTTGCGTAGCGAAGTATTTTCGGCGGCTGAGGCTGCGCGATAATTGGCCCGTGAAACAGACCGACCAGAACGCAGGGAGGTGGGCCGTGCTTTAGGACCTCAATCAGGAGCCCCAAGCATGTCCACCTACAATCCCGTGCTCGATCGCGACGAGTTCGGCCGACTGAAGCGTTGCTACCGTCGGCCGAAGTGGCCGATGTCCATCCCCGGCTGGTGGGTGCGCGTCAACATGAACCAACCCCGCCGGCGCATCCATCGCCACCTCTGCCATCAGGTTACGCTCGGCCACGACCCCGAGACGATCGTCTGGCCGCTCGGCAACCACAAGCCGCACCGCTACTGCTGGTGACAAGCAAGAGAAGTCTGAATCGTCGACTCGGAGCGAAGCGCGTTCATCACCGCGCTCGATCACATAAGTGAACAGCCTTCTCAAGGCCGGCTAGGCGTCCAGGCGAAGGTGGTGGTGCAGTAGCAGACGCAACTCGCATCGCCGCAACTGATTGCGTATTTCGTCGGGGCTCCAGCCTGCAGTGAATTCCTGAATGTCGTCGGTCGCGACTTTGTAAAGACCCATCGCGCAGAGCGAAGCGCAGTGCTTGATCACGCAGTTCGTCAGCGAGATTTCGGACTTGATGCTCTTCAAGCCGGCCTTCATGTCGAGGCGCTTCGGCAGCGCATCGGCCACCGTCAGCTCGGCCTCGGACAGCGGGTTCGCTTCGACCTCGGTGATCCGGCCGGCGTCGACCTGCTGCAAAAAAAGCGGGATTGAAACAGGTACTCGACGCTGCCTTCGGTGGCGTTGCCCTTCGCGGATTCGCGCAGCTCATTCAGGGCCAGCCAGGCGGACGGATCGGCGCAGGATTCGGGCTCACCTGCTGCCAAAGCCAGTGGAATCAGGACCACAATCCCAATGCCAGTCCTTAGATCAGCTTACGGAACGATGAGCATCTGTTCACGGCTGCGCGTTGAACCGATGAAAGGCGGCGCGAGCAGCTTTAAGATCGACGCCCGTCGCGCTGGACGGGCTTAAAAAAGCCGGCCTTGCGCCGATAGCCGAACGAGAATCCACTGCGCGCCGAGCCGCGTAAGGGACGATGCCTGACGGCGCGGGTAATACTGGAGAGCGGCAGAAGTGAAGGACGGGAATTCGCGATATCGGCATCTGCTGCATGCCTTGTTTGTCTGCGCCTGGACTCCACTGCCCCCCGCCCAGGCCGAAGAACCGCGCCCGGCAGCCAATGCCGCAACGCAGCTCGAAACCGTGACCGTCACGGCCCGCAAGCGCGAAGAAGCGTTGGCCGATGTGCCAGCTTCGATCGCCGTGATCAGTGGCGAGCAGATCCGCGAGCAGCATCTGAACACGCTCGGCGATCTCGATCGCCTTGCACCCAACCTGCAGTTCTCCGATGCCAACGGCGTGCGCACCGTCTACCTGCGCGGTGCCGGCGGCGGCGGACGGCAGGTAGGCTTCGATACCCGCGCCGGCATCTTTGTCGACGGCGTATCGATGAGCCAGCCTCCCTCGGTGAACGGCCTGCTGCTCGATGTCAAACGGGTGGAAGTGCTGCGCGGTCCGCAGGCCACCTACTTCGGGCAGGACACCGAGTCCGGCTGCTCTCAGCCTGGTGACCCAGTCTCCCGGTCCTCGCGCTTCACTGGATACCCAGGCGGTGATCGGCAGTGACGGCATCCGCCAGTTGCGGGCCAGCGGCGATCTGCCGCTGACCGACAGCGTATTCACCCGCGGCGCGGCTTACGTCACGCAGCGCGACGGCTTCGTCACCAATCTCGAAGACGGCAGCAAGCTGGACAAGACCCGCGACATCGGCGGCCGACTCCGTCTGCGCTGGCGAGCCACCGACGCGCTGACCGTCGACCTGGCGGCCGACAAGGCGCGCCAGCATTCGCGGAATCCACTGGGCGAGGCGCGCAGCAATACCCTCGGCAACGGCCCGCCGGAGTCACCCTCGCCCTACACCAGCAACCTCAACTCGCCGCAGACCGACGACAACGACAATCAAGGCCTGTTGACCACGGTGCACTACTGGGGCGAGCACTTCGATCTGTATTCGATCTCCGCATTGCGGGTCGCCGAGCGCCACTGGCGCGCCGATTTCGACCATTCGGCACAGGACTACGTCGTCCTCGACTACCGCGATCGCTACCGCAGCTTCAGCCAGGAACTGCGCCCGGTGGTCGATGCTGAAGACCAGCGCTTCATGATCGGCGGCTATCTGTTCGACCAGCGCGCGCAATCCGGCCGCCGGCTCGACGCCGGGACCGAGCTGTTTCTTCTGGTGCCTTACCTGACTCCGAACAACGAGGTCAGCACCCTGCCGCAGGTTGATACCCGTTCCTATGCGCTGTTCGGTGGTTACTCGCGCCAGCTGAGCCCGCGCTGGACACTCGACACCGGCCTGCGGGTGACGCGCGTGTTCAAGAAGCTCGGCTTCACGCAAGCCTCCACGCCGGGCTTCGTCATCTTCGGCTTCGCCGATCTCGACGGCTACAGCGACGGCATCAACGAAACTGCCTGGAGCCCGGAAGCCGCGCTGAGCTACACCCTGGCGCCGGGGGCCACGCTGTTCACCCATTACGCGCGTGGCTTCAAGAGCGGCGGCTTCGATGCGGACGCTCTCGCCCGCAGCGTCGGCACCCCGCAGCGCTTCAAGCAGGAAACCGTCAACAGCTACGAGATCGGCGTCAAGACGCGCTGGCTGCAACATCGGGTCGGCGCCGACCTGGTGCTGTTCCTCGCCGACTACCGCGACTACCAGCTCACCCAGTTCCTGCCGGTCGGCAATGTCGTGGCGCCGGTAATCGCCAACGCCGGCAAGGTGCGCACCTATGGGCCGGAACTGGCGCTGTACTGGAATGCCGTTCCGCGTCTCAAGCTCAGCCTGGACGCTGCCTGGCTGCACGCGGAGTACACGGAATTCAGGAACGCCAACGGCATGGGTGCCGATTTCTCCGGTAACCGCCTGGATTTTTCGCCGAAGTGGAATACCAATCTGGGCATCGAATACCGGCACCCGATCAGCAGCCTCGCCGGGACGGACATGTTCACCGGCATCAACGTCGCCTATCGCGACGATTTCTATACCCAGGCGTCCAACCGGCCGATCTTCCACGCCGACCCGCGGCGATTGATATCCGCACGCATTGGCATCGCCGGCAACACAGGAAAATGGGAGATCGCACTGTTCGGCGACAACCTGCTCGACGACCGCTACAGCGAAAGCCTCAACCTGGCCTCGCTCGGCACGCTCTACGGGCGCTACGGCGCGCCGCGCACCTATGGCGTGCAGTTGCAGTTTTCGTTGTGAGCCGCGGGGAAGAGATCGCGCGCCTCGTCCGAGATTGCGATCGAGATAAAAGCCCGCTCCCCTTCAGGGGGAGCGAGAAGCCCCGCTCGGACCGGCCTGCCAGCCGGCCTTGACGATCGAATCGCTCGGAATCTGCTTCCGGCGGTCGTCGCTGAAAGTCCTCTCCCCGGGAGAGGGGTGGGTGAGGGACAAAACTCATCGATCAAGTTCACCGGCTGATCGAGCAGCGTCCCTCACCCCCAGCCCCTCTCCCGATGGGAGAGGGGTGACAAGTCGCCTAGACGCCTCGCCCACTCAGCGCGACCGACTGCGGCGCCACATCGCTGCTGATACTCAAGCTGCCAGTCAGTGCACCCTTGGTTCGCGGTGCAAACGCCACGCTGATCGTGCAGCTGGCACCAGCCGCCAGGCTCTTGCCGCAGGTTCCCGCGGTGCGCGCGAACGGGGCCGAGACCACCAGGCTGAGGTTGCTGATCGGCGAGCCGCCGGTGTTGGTCAGCGTCACCACCTGAGCTGCGCTGCGGGTGCTGACGGCCTGATCGCCGAAAGCCAGGCTCTGCGTCGACAATTGCAGCACTGCCGGCGGCGTCACGCCGTTACCGCTCAGGGATACCGACTGCGTCGGCACGCTGCTGCTGATCGTGATGGCACCGGTCAGCGGGCCGCGCTTCTTGGGCGCAAAGGTCATGTTGATCGTGCAGCTCGCTCCGGCGGCCAAGGTCTTGGTGCAGGTCTGCGCGGTGCGAGCGAACGAGCCGGATACGCCCAGATTCAGGCTGCTGATCGTCGATCCGCCGATGTTGGTCAAGGTCACCACCTGCACGGCGCTGATGGTGTTGACCATCTGGTCGCCGAAGCTCAGCGACGCCGTCGATACCCGCAGCACACCAGCCGGCACCGCCGCCTTGTCAACCACGATCGTCAAGGCCGCTTCCGCTGCCGCATTGAAGTTGTCGTTGCCGGCCTGGTTGCCCCTCACATAACAATCGCCGGCCGCCAGCGCCGTCACCGTACTGCTGCTGACACTGCAGATCGTCGGCGTCGTCGTGCTGAATTGCACCGCGTTGCCGGAGGCACCACCGGAAGCCATCAGCGTGCTGGTCTCGCCGACCTTGATCCGGCTCGGGCTGGCGGTGAAGCCGCTGATCAACTGCTCGGCCTTGCCGACCGGGATGCTCAGCGACGCTTCGGCTGCGGCGTTGAAGTTGGCGTTGCCGGCCTGGTTGGCTTTTGCTTCACAGCTACCGGCCGACAAGGCCGTCACCGTGCTGCCGCTGATGCTGCACACCGTGCCGCTGGCGCTGCTGAACAGCACGGCATTGCCGGACGCACCGCCGGAAGCACTGAGCATGGCGTTCTGGCCGACTTTCAGCGACGACGGGTTCGAGGCAAAGCTGCTGATCAGCTGCTCGGCCTTGGCTACGGCAATGTCCAGCGTCACCTGCGCTGCGGCCTTGTAGCGGTCGTCGCCGGCCTGATCGGCAGCCACCGTGCAGGTGCCGGCCGATAGCGCAGTGACCATCGCGCCGTTCACCGCGCAGACATCGGTGCTCAGGCTGCTGAAGCTCACGGCGTTGTCGGAAGCGCCGCCCTGGGCCGAAACCGTGGTCATCTGGCCGACATTCAGCGTGGTCTTTACCGCCGCAAAGCCGGTGATCGTCTGGTCAGCCTTGCTCACGGTGATATCGACGGTCTGATCGGCGGCGGCCAGATAGCGGGCTTCACCGACATCGCCGGTGCCGGCCAGCGTCGCGGTCACCGTGCAGGTGCCGCCGATGAGGCCGGTGACGCTGGCCTGCACGCCGGTGGCGGTCGGGCTGGCGGTACCTACCGAGCAGATGCTGGCCGTGCTGGTGCCGAGTGCCGGCTTCAGCCCGGAGGTGCTGCTGGCGCTGGCCACGGTGGTTCCGTTGACGGCCACGCTCGTGGAATTGGCGTTCAGGGTGAGCGTCTGGGTCTGGTAGGAAGCAGCGCAGTTGGGAGCGGTTCCGCCGTTCGTCCCGCTGCAGCTCCAGGACCACTGTCCGTCCGTGCCGCTCACCGCGCTCGCGCTGCCCGCGCCGCACAGACCTTCACTCGGCGCGCGTGCTGTGGCGAAGCCATTGGCGCTGCCACAAACGCCAGGGATCGGCCCCACCGGAATGGCGACGGAACAGGATTCCGGGCCGATGACCCCCAGCACCGCAGCGGGGGTGACGCAGTAGTAGAGATACTGGCCGAGATCCGCCGCCACCGGCGTGTAGGAAATCGCATTGAGGACAATCGTTCCACCTCTTTGAGTTCTCATACCCCCGATGGTGTTGCCGGTGGCGTTGCTGCCGTTGGCATTGGCGGTGCCGGCACCGGTGCTGACGCTGTTGAGCGCCCAGCGGTAAGTGGAGGCCGGATTGCCGGGCGCCAAGACCTCGTTCCTGGATGACGTGTAGCTGTAGATGCCCTTGACCTCCACGCCCGCATTGGTGCTCGTGGCATTGGTGATGCTGGAGGGTGTGCTGTTGCCGGTGATGATCCTGACGTTCGCGGCGGTGGGTTCAAAGTATTCGTAGCTGGGCGCGTCGGAGGTAGGCGTGGTGAAGGCTCCCTTGACGACCTTGACCTTGACGGTGCCGACGGCCTGGGCGGGCACGGTGACGGTGATGGTGGTGTCGCTGACCACCGTGACATTGCTGCTCCCCGCGCTGACCGTGCCGAACACCACATCGGTGGCCCCCAGGAAATTGACGCCGGTGAGGGTGATGATGTTGCCGCCCCGGGGTGGCCCCAAGGTCTGCGACAGGGTGTCGACGAACGGGTACGGTGACACCGCAACAATAGAGCCGCTGGTCCACTGGTCATCGCCGATGGAACTTGAGCTAGCGCATTCGCTGTCTGTGCACACGAAGAAGCCCCCCTTAAAGCTCGACGTGTCGAGGGCGAGCTGACCTCCTCTGTTGGTTTTTATGTTTGTGGCGAGATTGGTACGCAAAGAAACACCCGCGATTACGGGAGACTCATATGTGGCTAAGAGTGTTGGCGCCGGTCCGTATCCGTTGAGATCAGAAATTATTTGATTAATTGTTCTGCCGTCGGACCTGGTCAGATTGATACTGCTGTACGAAAAAGTGTCGGCGTCGTAGACAAAACTACCCGTTAAAGTGACACCTCCCACGCTTTGCACGTTGCTCAGCGTCCACAGCAGCGGTTGGGCAAAAACCGCCGCGCTGCTCAGCAGCAGGCCCGGTGCCAGCAGCGCGCGGGCCCGCTTGAGCACGTTGGACCAGACGGCGGATGCAAGCAGGCCGGGCACGGTGGTCAGCAGCGGACAGTTTCGGAGTTTCATGAGGTTCATGGCGAGGTACTCCAGCGGCGGTTCAGAGGCAGGCGATCAGGCAAACGGGGCAGGACATTCATGTGCTCGTACCTTTCAGACGAGCTTCTGCAGCGAAACCGGACATCGGCCGGCTTTCAGCGGGCCGCGGATGCTCCCGGGCGGCCTCCATGAACGCCGACAACTCGGCCAGCGAAACGAAGCGCAGGGACCGCCCGCTAGCGATGTGCTCGACCCGTCCGGCCAGCGTCTCGGAACCGTGGGGACGCGGCGACTGCAGCTGCACGACGAAAGCGAGCTCGGGCGTCAGCGATGCAGCAGGCTGAGGGAATGGCGGTGACATGGCGGACCGGCGCTGGCAAAGACGCGCCATGTTGCTCAGCCACCCGGACGAAGTCCTGAGCAAACTCCGAGTATTTCGATCGAAATGATGGAAATGCTGCTTTCCGCAGCCGCTGCTACTGGCCGATTGACGTAAAGCTATGTCTGGCGCTGCCGATAACTGAAAGCACTGTTACCGGCTCTTCGTCACTGCCCCGATCCGACATGCCGCCCACCGCTGGCTTTCTTGTTGTCATCGCCGATCCGCGTGGCGAGCCGGCAGATTCGGAACTCATACAATGGTGGCCTTCCCAGCTCCGTCAGCCCGCGCCCGCCGAGCGATGACCGACTCCGCCGTGCTCCAGTTCGGTCCTTTTCGCCTGCAGGGCCGGAACGGGCCTTTGCTGCGCAATGCCGCGGAGATCAAGCTGCAGCCCAAGGCTCTGGCCGCCTTGTGGACGCTGCTGCGCCAGGCCGGCGAAGTGGTCACCAAGGCGGCCTTGATGGACGCGGTCTGGCCGGGTGTGGTGGTCGGCGATGATGCGCTGACCTTCCAGGTACAGGCGCTGCGCCGGGCGCTGGAGGATGATCCGAAAACGCCGCGCTACATCCTCACCGTTCACCGCATCGGTTTCCGATTCGCCGCGGCGGTGACCTCCGGCGCGGACGCCCTGGCGGCGGACCCGCCACAGGCCGAAGCTGCCGATGCCTTCGTCGGCCGCATGATCGAGATCGACGCCCTGCATGCCTCGCTCGACAAGGCTTGCCAGGGACGCCGGCAGATCGTCTTCGTCACCGGCGAGGCGGGCATCGGCAAAACCACGCTGGTCAGCGCGTTTCTGGCGCAGGCCCGCCGCCGGCATCCGGCGGCGCTGATCGGCCGGGGTCAGTGCATCGAACACCAGGGGCCGGTGGAAGCCTATCTGCCGGTGCTTGATGCCTTGGGGAATCTGCTGCGCCAGGCGGCGGACGATCGGCCGATCGAGGTGCTGAAGCGCATGGCGCCGGGCTGGCTGCTGCAGTTGCCGGCGCTGATGCAGGCTGATGAATCTGCCGCCCTCAAACGCCAGGCGCAGGGTGCCAGCCAAGTGCGGGTGCTGCGCGAACTGGCCGAGGCGCTGGAACACATGAGCATCCAGCAGCCGGTGCTGCTGGTGCTCGAAGACCTGCATTGGGGCGATACCGCGACGCTCGACCTGCTGGCGATGCTGGGACGCCGCCCGCAAACGGCGCAGTTGCTGATCGTGGCCACTTACCGGCCCGTGGATGCGATTCTCGCCGAGCATCCGGTGCGCGCCGTTCAACTGCGCCTGAAAGCTGCCCGGCAGGCCAGCGAACTGTTGCTGGGCTATCTCGATGCGGACGCCGTGGCGCTCTATCTGCAGCAGCGCTCGGGGACGCCGCAGGTAGCGCCGGAGCTGATCCGGACGCTGCACGCGCGCAGCGGCGGCCATCCCTTGTTCCTCGCGCAGATCTTCGATTACCTGACGACGCAGGGGCAGGACCTAGCGTCCTCGCTGGCGACCCTGGAAACGACCCTGCCGCAAGGTCTGCGGGATCTGATCGCCCTGCAGCTGGCGCAGCTCGGTCCCGATGAGCAAATGCTCCTGGAAGTGGCCAGCGTGGTCGGCATGGACTTCGCCGCGGCGCTGGTGGCGGCTTGTACGGGCATCCCGGTGGAAGCGGTGGAACGCTGTTGTGATCACCTGGCCAGGCAAGGCCAGTTCATTCGGGATCACGGTCTGGCGATCTGGCCCGATGGCACCAGCAGCGGTCGCTACCGCTTCCGCCATGTACTCTACGAGCAGGCGCTGCTGCAGACCCTGGCCAGCGGACGGCGCGCAAGACTACATCGGCAGATCGGCGATCAGCTGGAGGCTGCCTATGGCGAGCGCAGCCGCGAGATTGCCGGCGAACTGGCCAATCACTATGAGCGGGCCGCCGCTGCCGACAAAACGGTGCGCTACTGCATCGCGCTCGCCGGCATCGCGCTGGAACGTACCGCGCCCGATGAAGTGAGAATCCAGACTCAGCGCGGGCTGGACTGGCTGGCATCCGTGCCGGCGGGCGGCGGGCGTGACGAATACGAGTTGGCCTTGCGCACCGCAGCCGCTCGCTCCCTGCAAGCGCAATTCGGCAATCACTGCCGCGAGGCCCTGGCGCATCTGTCAGTCGTCGAAGGCTTGACCGATTCGGTCCGCGATCCTGCCCTGCTGCAACCGGCCCTGACGGCGCTCTGGTTGTCCGCCCATTTTCAGGGCCGCTACGAGACCGCGCTGGCGCACGCCACCACCGTCAAGAATCTCGGCCAGGCGCTGGCGCAACCGCAACTGCAAAGCGCTGGCCACGCTTGGGCCAGCCACAGCTTGCACATCACCGGGCGTCATCGCGAGGCCGAGGAAGAAGCCCTGCAGGGCATGCAGCAAGCCGACCTGGCGCTGCGGCAGCGCCCCGGATTGCTGGCCGTGGAGCCGGGCTGCGCCGCGCAGACCGCTTATGCCTTGACCCGCTGGTATCTGGGCTTTCCCGATCAAGCGCTGCAAGCCGCCCAGGCGGTCTGTGCCAGCACAGCGCTGATCGGCAACCCTTACGCACAGTGCCTGATGCTCAGCAATGGGCTGGGCAATATTCTGCTGTTCCGCCGGGACTGGGCCGCGCTGCAAGCCCTCAGCTCGGAGGCCATCGCGCTGAGCGAGAAATGCGGTCATGACGACGGCCTGCTGTTGGCCACCCAGCACGGCTTGATCGCCCGCTGCATGCTCGGGGACGGTGATGACGCGCTGCCCTCGCTGCTGGCGATGATGGACCGGGAGCGCGCCTCCGGCTGCATGACCCGGAACCTGATCGCCGGCTATGTCCACGCCGCCGAAAGCGCGATGCTGATCGGCCAGCTCGAGCTGGCACAGCACGCCAATGCCAGCGCCGTGGCACTGATCGACAGATATGGCCGGCGTGCCTGGGAACCGGAAATCTGGCGCGTGCGCGCGACGCTGCTGATCGCCCAAGGCCCTGACCAGTTCCAGGAGGCCGAAGCCTGCCTGCAACGGTCTCTCGACATTTCCCGCGAACGACGCGGCCGTTCGCTGGAACTCCGTGCCGCGCTCTGCCTCGCCCAGCTATGGATTGCGCAGGACCGCGCCAGCGATGCCCTGGCGCTGATCCAGCCGCAGTACGCGCGCTGCGCCGAAGGCTTCGACACGCTTGATCTGAAGGCAGCGGGAAAACTGATCGCAGCGCTGCAAGCCGAACTGATCTGCGCCTGGCCGGAGTGATCGATCGCTGATCCGCTCGGGCCCCGGACCAACGAGTGGTCCGCCAGCACAATCAAGAAGGCCTGCGCGAGGCAGGCCTTTTCGTTACTGATTTAATGGTGCCGAAAAGAGGAATCGAACCTCCGACCTACTGATTACGAATCAGTTGCTCTACCGACTGAGCTATTTCGGCGCGGGCGGCGATTATAGGTGAAGTTTTCCGTGCGATGGGAGCTTTTGTTCGGCTTTTTCAAGCCAGGTCGTAGCGGAATTCCTTCTTGAAGCGGGCGCGGAACTGTTCGGGGCTGGCGCTGTGGTTCTGCGGACCGGGGCGTTCGATCTTGATCGCGCCGAGCAGCGATGCGACACGACCGGTGGTTTCCCAGTCCAGGCCGTTGAGCAGGCCGTAGAGCAGGCCGCCGCGGTAGGCGTCCCCGCAACCGGTGGGGTCGGCCAGCGAGTGCGCCGACGCGGTCGGAATCTCATGGGTCCTGCCCTTGGCGTAGATGTGCGAGCCCTTGCCACCGCGGGTGACGATCAGCGCCTCGACCCGGTCGGCGATTTCCTTCAGCGACAGACCGGTGCGGGCCATGATCATTTCCGACTCGTAGTCGTTGACCGCGACATAGCTCGCCTTGTCGATGAAGTCCTTCAAGTCTTCGCCGCCGAACAGCGGCAGGCCCTGGCCGGGATCGAAGATGAACGGCAGGCCGGCTTCGGCGAACTGGGTGGCGTGCAGGATCATCGCGTCGCGGCCGTCCGGCGATACGGTGCCAATGGTGGCGCCGGCCTTGATCGCGGCGTGCACGTCCTGGGTGTGGGCGTAGCTCATCGCGCCCGGATGGAAGGCGGTGATCTGGTTGTCGTCGAGATCGGTGGTGATGTAGGCCTGCGCTGTGTAGGCCTCGGGCACGGTCTTGACGTACTCGCGGCTGATGCCGAGCTTGTCCAGCCATTCGGCGTAGCTTGCGAAGTCCTTGCCGACGGTGGCCATCGGCAGCGGCGTGCCGCCGAGCATCTTCAGGTTGTAGGCGATGTTGCCGGCGGTGCCGCCGAACTCGCGGCGCAGCTCCGGCACCAGGAACGACACATTCAGGATGTGGACCTTGTCCGGCAGGATCTCGTTCTTGAACTGGCCGCTGAACACCATGATGGTGTCGAAGGCGAGCGAACCACAAATCAGTGCAGACATGGTGTTTCCGTGAGTTTTCCGGTTAGCCGAACAGCACCAGGCCCCAGACGATCGGGACCTGCAGCAGGGAGAGATGGACCGCCGCGGAGCCGAGATCCTTGGCGCGCCCGGACAATACATGACGTTCGAGGCCGATGCGATCGACGACCACTTCGACCGCGGTGTTCAGCAGCTCGACGATCAGCACCAGCAGCAGGCTCCAGAACAGAATGATCCGTTCCACCGCGTTGCCGCCCAGCCAGAACGCGAACGGCACCATCAGCAGGAACAGGATCAGCTCGATGCGGAAGGCTTCTTCCTCGCGCACTGCCCAGCCCATGCCGACATAGCTGACCCGGGTCGCGCGGATGATCCGCCGCCAGCCGGTGATTCCGTCGGCCATCAGCGCACGCTCCCCGCATAGCGGATGTCGAGCTGGCGGGCGGCACGCACATCGTCGAGGCGGCGCACCGGCATCTTGTACGGGGCGCCCTTGACGAAGGCGATGTCGCGCTTCGCTTCGTCCCAGATCGCGCACAAGGCGGCAACGAAGGCATCCAGGGTTTCCTTGTCCTCGGTCTCGGTCGGCTCGATCAGCAGGCATTCCGGCACCAGCAGCGGGAAATAGACGGTCGGCGCGTGGTAGCCGTAGTCGAGCAAGCGCTTGGCGATGTCGGTGGCGGTGAGATCGATCTCCTGCTTCTGGCGTTTCAGCGTGACGATGAACTCGTGGGTCGCGCGGCGCTTCGGATAGGCCAGATCGAAGCCGAGATCGCGCAGACGGGCCTGCAGGTAGTTGGCGTTGAGGGTGGCGAACTCCGCGACCCGGTGCATGCCTTCGCGGCCGAGCAGGCGGGCGTAGACGTAGGCACGCAGCAGCACGCCGGCATTGCCCATGAAGGCGCTGAGGCGGCCGATGGTCTGCGGCAGGTCGCGCTCGTCGAGCCAGCGATAGCTGCCCTCACCGGCCTTGCCGACGACCGGGATCGGCATGAACGGCAGCAGGCGCTGCGACACGCCGACCGCACCGGCGCCCGGCCCGCCGCCGCCATGCGGCGTCGAGAAGGTCTTGTGCAGGTTCATGTGGATGACGTCGAAGCCCATGTCGCCCGGGCGAACTTCACCGAGGATGGCGTTGAGGTTGGCGCCGTCGTAATAGAGCAGGCCGCCGGCTTCGTGGACCAGCTTGGCGATCCTGGCGATGTTGCGCTCGAAGACGCCGAGCGTGCTCGGATTGGTCAGCATGATGCCGGCGGTCTGCGGGCCGACGACGGCGGCGAGTTTGTCCAGATCGACATCGCCCTCGGCGTCGGTCGGGATTTCGCGCACGGTCATGCCGAGCATCGTCGCGGTCGCCGGATTGGTGCCGTGGGCGGCGTCCGGCACCAGGATTTCGGTGCGGGCCAGATCGTTCCGGGCGCGGTGATAGGCGCGGATCATCGCGACACCAGCGAACTCGCCCTGGGCGCCGGCCATCGGCGTCAGCGACACGCCGGCCATGCCGGTCACGTCCTTGAGCATTTCCTGCAGCTCGTACATGCAGGCCAGGAAGCCCTGCGAGTTGCTTTCCGGCGCCAGCGGGTGGCGACCGAGGAACTGCGGCAGCATCGCCAGCTTGTTACAGGCGCGCGGGTTGTACTTCATCGTGCAGCTGCCGAGCGGATAGAAGTGGGTGTCGATGCTGAAGTTCAGCTTCGACAAGCGCGTGAAGTGGCGCACCGCCTGCAGCTCCGATACCTGCGGCAAGGCTGCCGGCTTGGCACGTCGGAACTTCGCCGACAGCTGCACCGCCGGCATCGACACCGGCCGTTGCGCCACGGCGCTGCGGCCACTGCGCGATACCTCGAAGATCAGCGGTTCGCCCGGATTCAGCGGCGACGGCAACGCGGTGGCGACAGGTGCGGAATTCATCGGCAGGGGTTCGGCGGCGTGAGCCATGGCTAATCTCGAATGTGTTCGGTTCAGCGTTTTGATTCAGTTGCAGCGATACTCATCAGACTTCGTCCTTCGGCACGGCACCGTCGTCGTCCAGACGGATCAACTCGACGCCGTCGACGGTCATTCGCCACACGGCGCCGTCGCGAACCGGCGGCTGGTCGACCTCGAAGCTGGTCGAGAACAGCCACAGTCCGGCCGAGAATCTCTTCGGCGAGAACGAACGCAGCGGCGCGACGATGCTGTGCGCCGAGCCGTCTTCGTCGACCTTGTGCCAGGCGATCTGACCATCGGCGCTGAGGCTCAGGTTGACCCCCGGTGCGCTCCAGTCGCCGACGAACTCCGGCGTCGGCAGCGCCTTGCCGCCGCCACAGGCGACGAGCAGCAGCGCGGTGGCGGCAGCAAATAGCCAGCGACGCCAGAGCTTGGTCGTCATGCCTGCTCCGATATTCAGGCCAGCGCCTTCAGCGCGGCGTCGTAGTTCGGCTCATGAGCGATCTCGCTGACCAGCTCGCTGTGCAGCACCTTGTTGTCGGCGTCGAGCACGACCACGGCGCGCGCGGTGAGGCCGGCCAGTGGGCCGTTCTCGATGTTCAGGCCGTATTCGGTGGCGAAGCTGCGGCCGCGCATCAGCGACAGGTTGACGACATTGCTGATGCCTTCGGCACCGCAGAAGCGCTTCTGGGCGAACGGCAGATCGGCGGAGATGCACAGCACCACGGTGTTGCTCAAGCCGGCGGCCTTCTCGTTGAACTTCCGCACCGACATCGCGCAGGTCGGCGTGTCGACCGACGGGAAGATATTCAGCACCTTCTTCTTGCCGGCGAAGTCGTGCAGCGTGACGTCCTTCAGATCGCCACCGACCAAGCGGAAGCCGGGGGCATCGCTGCCGGGCTTCGGCAGCTCGCCATTGGTCGAGAACGGATTGCCCTGCAGGGTTATTGCGGCCATTTCTTACTCCTCGTTATGTATCTGCTTTGTTGGGGACGACGATGATGCGGTTCAGTACGACGCCAGGATGTCGCGCAGCGTCGTGGCGTAGTGCGCGAGGTCTTCTGCGGTCCGGGTCTCGGTGGCGCAGATCAGCAGCGCGTGGCCCAGTTCCGGGTAATGCCGGGACAGGTCGAAGCCGCCGAAGATGTCGTGTTCGGCGAGCTGCGCCAGCACCGCGGCCGCAGTTTGTGGCAGACGGATGACAGCTTCGTGGAAGCGCTCGCCATCGAAAATGGCGCTGACGCCGGGGATCGCGGTCAGTGCCTCGACCAGCGCCCGGGTGTTGGCCATCGAATGGGCGGCGACGCTTTCCAGACCTTCCGGCCCGAGCAGGCTCATGTGGATGGTTGCCGCGGTCACCAGCAGGCCCTGGTTGGTGCAGATGTTCGAGGTCGCCTTGCTGCGCCGGATGTGCTGCTCGCGTGCCTGCAGGGTCAGCGTATAGCCGGGCTTGCCGTCGAGGTCGACAGTGCGGCCGACGATGCGACCCGGCATCTGCCGGACCAGGCTCTGGCGCGCGGTCAGGAAGCCGAAGTACGGCCCGCCCGAGGACAACGGCGCCCCCAATGGCTGGCCTTCGCCGCAGGCGATATCCGCCCCCTTCGCGCCCCAATCGCCCGGCGGCTTCAGCAGTGCCAGCGATACCGGATTGACCACCGCGATCACCAGCGCGCCATTGGCCTGGGCCCAGTCGGTGATCGCGTCGACGTCTTCGAGCACGCCGAAGAAATTCGGCTGCTGGATCACCACCGCGGTGATGCCCTGCCCGTCATGAGCACGCAGCTGTTCCAGCGAAGTCGCGCCGGTCACCGGGTCGTAGCCGACCGGCAACGGTCGGATGCCCTGCGCCTCGGTGGTCGCCTGGACCACTTCGCGGTAGTAAGGGTGCACCGCCTGCGGCATCAGCACCTGGCCGCCGCTGCTGGCGCTCCCGGCAGCACTGTTGGCGCGCACCGCCATCAGCAGCGCTTCGGCCACCGCCGAGGCGCCGTCGTAAAGGGATGCGTTCGACACTTCCATGCCGGTCAGCGCGCACATCATCGACTGGTATTCGTAGAGCAGCTGCAAGGTGCCCTGGCTCGCTTCGGCCTGGTACGGCGTGTAGGCCGAATAGAACTCGCCGCGCGTCGCGATCTCCCAGACCGCGGCCGGAATGTGGTGCTCGTAGGCGCCGGCGCCGCAGAAGTTCAGCAGCGCGCCGTCCTGCGTCGCACGGCCCTGCATCAGCCGGCTGATCTCCATTTCGGAAACCCGCTCCGGCACTTGGGACAGGCCCTTGCAGCGCAGCTCGGAAGGAATCTCGCCGAACAGGGAATCGATGCTCGGCGCACCGATCGCCGCCAGCATTTCGGCGACATCGGTTTCGGTATGGGGAATGAAGGGCATGAAGCAGTTTCCAGTGGCTGGTTTCCAGTTGCCGGAGAGGGCAACGGCGAATCAGGCGATCGAGGCGATATAGCCGGCGGCGTCGAGCAGGCCGTCGACGTCGGCCAGATTGTCCGGCTGCAGCTTCCATAGCCAGCCGGCTTCATACGGCGCGTCGTTGACCAGCTCCGGGTTCTCGCCCACCTTCTCGTTGGCTTCGATCACCGTGCCGGCGACGGGTGCATAGACATCGCTCGCCGCCTTCACCGATTCGACGACGCAGCAGGCTTCATTGGCAGCGAGCTTGCGGCCGACCTTCGGGGTTTCGACGAACACCAGATCGCCGAGCGCGGCCTGGGCATGGTCGGTGATGCCGATCAGCAAACTGCCGTCGGGCAGCTTCTTCACCCATTCGTGGGACTTGGCGTACTTCAGTTCGGCAGGCGTATTGCTCATGGGGAACTCGTCGGTGAGGTTGGGCTGCAGCGGTGCAATCTGGATAACATGATTCTGCGGCAGGCCTGGATCCTTCAGACCAGCACTTGGCCGTTGCGCACGAACGGCGGCTTGACTTCGCGAGTCGGCAGCCACTGGCCGCGGATCTCGACTTCATAGGGGCCGGTCGCGCCACCCGGCACGCGAGCCAGGGCAATCGAGCCCTTCATCGTCGGCGCATAGCCGCCGCTGCTGGTTTCTCCGGACAGGCCGTTGGCAGCCCGGACGCGCATATGGGCGCGCAGCACGCCGCGGCCCTCAAGCACCAGGCCGACGACTTTCCGCGGCGGTGCAGCGCGCTGCGCTTCGAGCGCTGCGCGGCCGGTGAAAGCACGGGCTTCGTCCGCTAACGACACCGTCCAGGCCAGGCCGCATTCCTGCGGGCTGACCGTTTCGTCCATGTCCTGGCCGTACAGGTTCATGCCGGCTTCGAGGCGCAGGGTGTCGCGGGCGCCGAGCCCGCAGGGCGCGACGCCAGCGGCGAGCAGCTGTGCCCAGATCGCAATCAGTTCGGCGTGCGGCAGGATCAGCTCGTAGCCGTCTTCGCCGGTGTAGCCGGTGCGGCCGACGAAGCGGTCGCCGGACCAGGCGGCGCTGAACGGTGTCAGGCCGGCGCAGGCGGCGGCGAGATCGGCCGGCAGCAGTGCGTCAACTTTCGCCCGCGCTTCCGGCCCCTGCACCGCGAGGATGCCGAGATCGCTGCGATGACGGACTTCGACGCAAAAGGCCGGGGCCTGAGCGCGCAGCCAGGCCAGATCCTTGTCCGTGGTGCCGGCGTTGACCACCAGGCGGAAGGCGTCGTCGCCGAGGAAGTAGACGATCAGGTCGTCGATCACTCCGCCCTGCGGATTCAGCATGCAGGAGTACAGGGCCTTGCCGGGGACTTTCAGCTTGGCGACGTCATTGGCCAGTAGCTTCCGCAAGAACTCGGCCGTTCGCGGGCCGTGCAGATCGACCGCGCTCATGTGGGCGACATCGAACATGCCTGCGCTCTTGCGGACGGTGTGGTGCTCGTCGAGCTGCGAGGCGTACTGGATCGGCATGTCCCAGCCGGCGAAGTCGACCAGCTTGGCGCCTAGGCGCAGGTGTTCGGCGTGCAGTGCGGTGGCTTTGAGCATGTTTGCGTAGATCTGGTGCGAGTGGGCCGCGTCTTCGCAATTGCTCGAAGCCAAAGCAAGAAGCAGGTCATCCTGCGTTCAACCCTTGCCCGGCCCTCGCTTTCGCTCAGGCGTTCGAAGTAGCAGGTGTGAATCAAGTTCGACCCTTGCCCGGCCCTCGCTTTCGCTCAGGCGTTCGAAGCGCCTGCGAGCAGTGCTCGCAAAGCCGGCGCTTCTCACCCCCTCTGTCCTTTGAACCTGAGCGTTTGGCGCCTTCGGTGGCCCGCCGACTGCGCGGGCTCTCTCCAGAGTGTCTACAGCAGGCAATCCTTCGACCTGAGCGATTCCGGGGGAATTTGCGCCTTCGGTGCCGGGCGAACCCGGTCTCTCTTGCCTGCGGGCAGAAGTGTAGCCGAAGCGCGCCGTGATCAGCCGGCGCCGCGTTGCGCCTGAGTCGCCAACAGGCCCTTGACCGGCCCGACCTTGTTGACCGCTTCCAGCCCCACGCCGAGCAGCTGCCGTAGGCCTGGTACCGCGGTGCCGAAGCCGCGCTGCAGCGCATCGGTCAGCGCCAGCATTTCCAGATTCGCAGCCTTGCGGGCGCGGCTGTAGGTAGCGAGCGTTCGTGGCGAAGCCCAGTCGCGGCCGGCATCGCGAGCCATGCTCAGGCTCTGCACCAGCTGGGCAACGTCGGCGAAGCCCAGGTTTGCACCCTGCCCGGCCAGCGGATGCACCGCGTGCGCGGCATCGCCGACCAGCACCAGACCCGGCCGGTGATAGTCCCCGGCGTGCAGCAGGCGCAGCGGGAAGGCGCTGCGCGGCCCGGCTTCGAGCGTGTCGCCGAGCGCGTACTGGCTGGCCTCGGCCAGGGCCGCGCCGAACGCTGCGTCATCGAGCGCCATCAGTTCGGCGCAGGCGGCCGTATCGGCCGACCAGACGATCGAATGCCGGCCGTCGGCCTGCGGCAGGAAGGCCAGCGGACCGGTCGCCAGGAAGCGCTGGTAGGCCGTTGCGGCTTGGGCCACCGACATCCTGACCTGAGCGACGATTGCCTGCTGGGCATAGCGCCAGCTGGTCGTCGCGATGCCGGCGCGCTCGCGCAATGGCGAATCGGCGCCATCGGCAGCGACGATCAGCCGCGGCCGCAGTTCGCTGCCATCGGACAGCTGCAGGCTGGCACGGCAGCGGCTGTCGTCCTCGTCCGGCAGTTGCAGCGCCAGGGCTTCGACGCCGACCCGGCGCGGCAACTCGCCAAGCTGCGCCCAGGCCGCCGACAGGATCAGGCCCTGTTCGACGATCCAGCCGAGCGCGCCGCTGCCGCTGTCGGCGGCATCGAAGTGCAGGCCGCGCTCAGCGGCGCGCTCCCAGACCTGCATCCGCGTATACGGGCTGATCCGGGTCGCGGCGATCCGTGACCAGACGCCGAGCTGATCGAGCAGCCGTGCCGAGGCCGGCGCGATCGCGTAGACACGCAGGTCGTAGCGCGCCGGGTCGAAAGCCGGCGGCGCGGCGCCGCGTTCGACCAGCACCAC
>UEXO01000088.1_pt1 | contig 28032 bp, 28 predicted proteins | sample 4301131 | NCBI WGS metagenome assembly UEXO01 (sample SAMEA4773185, study PRJEB27434) | metagenome | biome: 2259; feature: agricultural soil; material: soil | place: USA | collected 2014-09 | depth 0.25 m | reverse complement strand
CGCTGCAGGACATGGAGTTCGTGCAGTTCCACCCGACCGGCATCTACGGCTCGGGCTGCCTGATCACCGAAGGCGCGCGTGGCGAAGGCGGTTATCTGACCAACTCGAAGGGCGAGCGCTTCATGGAGCGCTATGCCCCGAACCGCAAGGATCTCGCTTCGCGCGACGTCGTCAGCCGTTCGATGACCATCGAGATCCGCGAAGGCCGCGGTGTCGGCGCCGAAAGCGATCACATTCACCTGCATCTCGAGCACCTCGGTCCGGACGTGCTGCACAAGCGTCTGCCGGGCATCTCCGAGACGGCGAAGATCTTCGCCAATGTCGACGTCACCAAGGAGCCGATCCCGGTGCTGCCGACCGTCCACTACAACATGGGCGGCATTCCGGCGAACTTCCACGGCGAGGTCGTCACCAGCCTCGACGGCAAGACCGATACCGTGATCCCGGGCCTGATGGCGGTGGGTGAAGCGGCCTGCGTGTCGGTGCACGGCGCCAACCGTCTCGGCTCGAACTCGCTGCTCGACCTCGTCGTGTTCGGCCGCGCCGCCGCGCTGCACGCCGCGACCATCGTCAAGCCGGGCGCCAAGCACGGCAAGATCTCGGCCGAATCGGAAGAGAAGGCGATCGCCCGCTTCGACAAGCTGCGTCATTCGAGCAAGGGCAGCCGCGGCACCGCGGAAATCCGTCTCGAGATGCAGAAGACGATGCAGAACCACGCGGCCGTGTTCCGCACCTCGTCGTCGCTGACCGAAGGTGTCGCGAAGATGCAGAAGACCATCGCCTCGTTCGCCGATGTGAAGGTCTCCGACAGCTCGCTGGTCTGGAACTCGGATCTGATGGAAACCCTGGAACTCGACAACCTGCTCGGTCAGGCGCTGGTCACCGTGGCCTCCGCCGAAAACCGGCACGAGTCGCGCGGCGCCCACGCCCACGAGGATTTCCCGGATCGCAGCGACGACGTCTGGACCAAGCACACCTTGGCCTGGCGCGAGAACAACACCGGCGTGAAGTTTGCCTACCGCCCGGTGCACATGAACGTGCTCGACGACGAGGCGAAGGTCATCCCGCCGCAGAAGCGCACGTACTAAGGCCGATCGTCCGCATGCCATCCTCCCGCCACCGCTGATGCCCGTGAACCGCGCTGCGCTCACGGCTGTCGCCGTCGTCCTGCTGATCGCAGCGACGGCGGCGGTGGCGTCGCCGCTGCTCAGCCTGCAGGGGCTGCGTGACGCCTTGTCGGCGCGCAACGGCGAGGCTCTGAGCCTGTTGATCGACGCCGATCGGCTCAGAGGCAACATTGCCAGCCGTGTCCATGCCCGTTACGAGCAGGTTGGCGTGCGGGTGCCGGTGGAGCCCCTGGTCGAGCGTCTGCTGACGCCGTCGGGCCTGATCGCCGCGATCTGCGACGGCGGTGCGCTGACCGTCCAGGGCACGGTGCCGGTCACCTGCGAAGTGCACGGCTCCTTGAGCGACGTGCGCTTCGAATCGGCCAGCCGCTACAGCGCCGCATTGAGTCGCAGCGGTACGGTGGCGGCGACCGTGGTCATGGATCGAGTCGGCCTGCACTGGCGGCTGGTGGACCTCGTGCTGCCGGCGGCTGCCTACGATCAACTCAAAGATTCTGTTCTCAACTGATTTCCTAAGTTTTCACGCTTTCGACTTGAGGGACATACGTCATGGCACAGCTCACCCTTCCGAAGAACTCGACGATCGACCGCAGTGCCGGCAAGGTCTTCAAGGCGCCTGCGGGCGCGAAGAACGTCCGCGCGTTCAAGATCTACCGCTACGACCCGGACACCCAGGCCAATCCGCGCGTCGACACCTATGAAGTCGACATGGACAAGTGCGGCCCGATGGTTCTGGACGCGCTGATCAAGATCAAGAGCGAGATGGACGCAAGCTTGACCTTCCGCCGTTCCTGCCGCGAAGGCATTTGCGGCAGCTGCGCGATGAACATCGACGGCACCAACACCCTGGCCTGCACCAAGGCCTGCGACGAGGTGAAGGGCGACGTCAAGATCTACCCGCTGCCACACATGCCGGTGATCAAGGATCTGATTCCGGACCTGACCCACTTCTACGCCCAGTACGCCTCCGTCGAACCGTGGCTGAAGACCGACACCCCGGCGCCGACCCGCGAGCGCCTGCAGAGCGAGGAAGACCGCGCCAAGCTCGACGGCCTCTATGAGTGCATCCTCTGCGCCTGCTGCTCGACGTCCTGCCCGAGCTACTGGTGGAACGGCGACCGCTACCTCGGCCCGGCCGTGCTGATGGCCGCCTACCGCTGGCTGGTGGATTCGCGCGACGAAGCGACCGGCGAGCGTCTGGACCAGCTCGAAGATCCGTTCAAGCTGTACCGCTGCCACACCATCATGAACTGCGCGAAGACCTGCCCGAAGGGTCTGAACCCGGCGCTGGCGATTGCCGAGACCAAGAAGATGCTCGTCGAGCGGCGCGGCTAAACGCCGCCGTTGGGGGCAGGGCTTTGGAGCTCGGGCTGAAAATCGGCGACGCGATACTCGTCAAGCCGAGGATCGGCTCATCGCTCAAGCGTTATCGGGCTCATTTCATCGGCGCTGTCCACGCGCAAAGCTTGCTGATCTCGATGCCCGCCGATACGGCGGGCATTTATGCGGCCAACGAGGGTGACGCTCTGACCCTTCGGGCCTTCGACGGCGATCGGGCGATCGCCTTCAACAGCACCGTGCTGCGCAGTTGCGTGCAGCCCTACCAGTACCTGCACCTCAGCTATCCGCAGAGATTGGAGCAGGTGGTGGTGCGGCATTCCCGGCGTCTGAACGTCGAGCGCGACTCGCTGTTGCTCGACGGCGCGCAGGAGGTGCCGGTGCGGGTGCTCAACCTGAGTATGACCGGCGCCTTGCTGGCGGGGCCGGTTGGCGCGGCCACGCTGGGCGCGACGGTCGGCCTGAAAACGACGCTCCCGTTCAAGGGACTCGGCGACCAGCCGCTGAACCTTGATGCCACGGTCAGGAACATCAAGGACGAAGTCGAGGGCGTCCAAACGCGGAGCCTTTACGGTGTCGCGTTCAATGACCTGCCGGTCGCCATGGACATCGTCCTGCGCGCCTTCGTGTTCGAGCGCCTTTACAGTAGAGAGGCCTAGCAGTGATGGGGTACGGCCCGACCTGCTGGCGCCATCGGCGCTCGAGCACCGTGGCGTGCTGCCGGCAAGCCTGAACGACCCATGACGCTGTCAGACGACGACCGAGTGATCGACGCGCTGCGCCGGCAGATTCCGACGTTTGCCTGTGTGTCCGGCTGTCACGACTGCTGCGGCCCGGTCACCGCGTCGTCGACCGAGATGGCGAGGCTGCCGCGCCGAAGCACGGCCGTGCGCGAAGCCGCACTGGCCGAGCTGAGCTGTCCGCACCTCGGCCCGCAGGGCTGCACGGTCTACGGCGAGCGGCCGCTGATCTGCCGGCTGTTCGGCACCACGCCGCACCTGCCTTGCCCGAACGGCGCCCGGCCCGAAGTGATGATTGACCCGAAAGTCGAGCAGCGGATTCACTGGTTCGCGCGGCGCACGCGGCAAGTGCTGGTGTAGCGTTTTGCTCCTCCCCCTTGTTTACGAGGGAAGGAGACCAGCCGCGAAGCGGATCAACGAATCCCCGCCATCAGCGATAATCGCCGCACCAACTTTCCACCTCTCCCATCCATGAGCGATCTCGCCCGACTCCGCTTCCTGTGCCGCCGTGGCATGAAGGAACTCGATGTGCTGTTCGGCGGCTATCTGGCCCGCCATTACGAAACCGCCAGCCCCGACGACCAGTGGGTGTTCCTGCGTCTGCTCGAATGCGAAGACCCCGACCTGTGGGCCTGGATCATCGGCCAGACCCCGCCCCCCAATCAGTACGCCCATGTCATCGAACAGCTTCAACGCAACGATTGATCTGCGACCGCGCTCCAGCCTCAAGGGGCTGCAGACGCTGGTGATGGTGCATATCTTCGCTGCCGGCCTGGTGTTCCTGGCCAAGCCGCCGGACCCGATCGGCATCGGCATGTCCTGCCTGCTGATGCTGTCCTGGTTCAGCCTGCGCCGGCATTCGCTGCTCGGTTTCGGCAAGAAGGCGCTGACCCGCCTGACCTGGCATGCGGCGGACGGCGAGGGTGGCGCGAAGTGGACGGTCGAGAACGGCAATGGCGCCAGCTTCGAGGCCAGGCTGCTGCCGTCGTCGATCGTCAAGTCGCAGTTGATGCTGCTCAATTTCGAGCTGGCCAACGGCCAGCGCCGCAGTCGTGCGCTGTTCGGCGACGAGGCCGAGCCGGAACTGTTGCGCCGTCTGCGTGCGCGGCTGCTGTCGGGCGAGGCGCTGGCCAAGCCGAAGACCAAGGAGTGAGCCACGAAACATTGCGGCTGACGCTCGACTATCAGCCGCCGCTGGCCTGGGAGGCGCTGCTCGGCTTCCTCGGCGGCCGTGGCGCGGCTGGTGTCGAGGCGGTTGTCGACGGCCGCTATCTGCGCACCGTCAGTCTCGGCGGCGCCCGGGGCTGGCTGGTGGTGTCGGCGAGCGAGCGGCAGGACCGGCTGGTGGTCGAGCTGTCGTCGTCGCTGGAACCGGTGCTGGCGCCGCTGACCGCCAAGCTGCGCCAGCTGCTCGATCTCGAAGCCGATCCGGTCAGCATCGCGGTCGTGCTCGGCAAGGACATGCGCCTGGCGCCGGTGGTCAAGGCCGTGCCCGGCCTCCGGGTCCCAGGCGGCTTCGACGGTTTCGAGCTGGTGCTGCGCGCGATCGTCGGCCAGCAGGTCACGGTCAAGGCGGCGACCACCCTGTTCAGCCGCTTCGCGAACGCGTTCGGAGAACGGGTGGTGACGCCATTCGCCGAACTGAGATTCTTCAGCCCCCGTGCCGCGCTGATTGCCGGGGCCGAGCTGCAGACCCTGATCGATCTCGGCCTGACCGAACGCCGGGCGAGAACGATCCATGCGGTCGCCAAGGCCTATGTCGCCGGCGAACTGGTGCTCGAGCCGGGCTGCGATCAGGTCGCCGAACTGGAGCGCTTCCGGGCGATTCCCGGTATCGGCCACTGGACCTCGAACTACGTCGCGATGCGCGCGCTCAGAGATGCCGACGCATTCCCGACCGGTGACCTGGCGCTGTGCAATGCGCTCGGCGGCATCAAGCCGAAAGAGGCGGATGCCGCCGCCGAAGCCTGGCGGCCGTATCGTGCCTATGCGGCCTTGTACCTGTGGCGGCTGTTGCGGATGGGCAGCAACACCGAGGCTGGCGGATGAGCCTGGACAAGCGCGAACTCCGGCAGGCGGTCGCCGGCGTGATGACGGTGGCGGCGAAGCCGGTGACCGTCTATTGCATCACCCCGAGCCCGATCGGCGAATTGCTGCTGTTCGGCGATGGCGTCGCCCTTCAGGGCCTGTACATGGACAGCCATGAGGATTGGCCGGAGAAGCAGCCGGACTGGCGCTGGGACGTCACCTCGTTCAAGCCGGTGATCGAACAGCTCGACGCCTACTTCGAGCGCAAGAGAACCCGCTTCGACCTGCCGCTGGCACCGCAGGGCACGCCGTTCCAGCAGCGAGTCTGGGCGGCGTTGCTGGAGATCCCGTTCGGCGTGACCATCAGTTATGGCGAACTGGCGACCCGGCTCGGCGATGCCAAGGCCTCGCGCGCTGTCGGTCTCGCCAACGGCCGCAATCCGATCTCGATCATCGTGCCCTGCCATCGGGTGATCGGCGCCAACGGCAACCTCACCGGCTACGGTGGCGGTCTCGATCGCAAGGAATGGCTGCTGCGTTTCGAAGGCGCGCTGCTGCTCTGATCTGCGCCCCCCTGGGCCCGCCCGGGCAATACGTCAATCAGCCCGGCGGCTGGCAGTACCGTGGTACGACGCTTGCTGCATGCTGCGGCAGGATTTCAACACCCAATCTTGAGGACGGGCAGGCAATGACGACGCGGACCGAAGCACTGCGGCTGGGCGTGGGTGGACCGGTGGGTTCGGGCAAGACGGCCCTGGTCGACAGCCTGTGCAAGCGCATGCGCGAGCGCTTCAACATCGCCGTGGTCACCAACGACATCTACACCCGCGAGGATCAGGAATTCCTGATCCGCAGCGCCGCGCTGGCGCCCGAGCGCATCCGCGGCGTCGAGACCGGCGGCTGCCCGCACACGGCGATCCGCGAGGACGCCTCGATGAACCTCGCGGCGATCGACGAGCTGAACCGCGACTTCGACAACCTCGACCTGATCATCGTCGAGAGTGGCGGCGACAACCTCGCCGCCACGTTCAGCCCGGAGCTGTCGGACCTCACCCTGTACGTGATCGACGTCGCCGCCGGCGACAAGATTCCGCGCAAGGGCGGGCCTGGCATCACCAAGTCCGACCTGCTGATCATCAACAAGATCGACCTGGCGCCTTACGTCGGCGCGTCGCTGGAAGTGATGGACCGCGACGCGAAAAAGATGCGCGGCGAGCGGCCGTTCATCTTCACCAATCTGAAGACCGGCCAGGGGCTCGATGAAGTCATCGCTTTCATCGTCCGCCAGGGCATGCTCGAAGCAACGGCCTAGAGGCAGTCGCTGGGTCGATGCAGCTGGCCCGCTGTGGCTGACTAGCCTTCCTCCCGGCTGTTGGCCGCGGGCGGCCGACACAGAAAATCTTCGATCTCGTCGATACGCTTCGCCGCGTCCTCGTAGCCGATGCGGATCAGCTCGCGGGTGAACATCGCGTCGAACAGCAGATAGCTGGTCAGGTCGGCGCTGCGCGCGTCCGGCGTGCCCAGCGCTTCCAGCAGATAGCGCACGGTACCGGGAATCCGGTGCTTCATGGTATTGGCAATCACCGCGAGGTCTTCCGAGGGCGAGATCGCCAGCGGCTCGACGATCTTGATCGGCTCGCGCATCTGGCCGTGCACGCCCTCGTGGCTGCCCTCGGGCAGTGCCGCGATCAGTTCGTTCATTCGTTGCAGGTGATCGAGATCGGCGTCGAGATGGTCGAGGAAGATCGCGTTCATGAATACCCCGCAGATCTGCGACAGCGGTGGCCGGCGCAAGGTCAGTGCCTCGTCATCGATGGTCGACGCCAGTTCGGCGCGGGTCAGGTGATCGGCGGCGTCGGCGCAGCGCACGCCGATCGCCAGCAGGCGGCTGGCGCCGAGGCGGATCGCCGGGCTCATCGGCGTGGTCAGGCGCAGCGCGCCATCGCCGAACCAGGCGGTGGCGCCGTCGATCATCACCGGGGCCGGCGGGAACACGATCGGAATCGCCGCCGAGGCGCAGATATGCTCGATGCCGATCCGGGTTGCCAGCGCCACCCGGCGGCTCTTCAGCCACAGCGGATGGCCGGGCCGGCCTTCGATGAAGGTGTAGGACTTGCCGGAGTGATAGCCGGTGGCGGTGACCGCGAAGGCGTACAGGCGGCCGGCGGCGATCGCGCGGGCAACGCCGTCAACCGGCAGGTGTTCCTTCAGGAACGCCGGCAGTGGCGCGGTGTCGAGCAGCGAGGCCACCCGGCCGGCGCCGAAGGCGGCACCCGTCGCCACGTCCAGCCCCAGCTTCCAGCCGTTGCGCAGCAGCGCGCGGATATCGGTGCGATAGACCTGGTCGGCGCGCAACTGCGACCACAGCTTGGCCAGGCGGCAGCTGGCGTCGTGGAAGTCCTCGCTGCCACCGGCGACCATCGCACCGTTGATCGCCCCGGCCGAGGCGCCGGTGACGATCGGGAACGGCGACGGTCCCTTGCGCAGTGCCGGAATCTCGCCGATCCGCTTCAGCACGCCGGCCTGGTAGGCGCCGCGCGAGCCACCGGCGGTCAACACCAGGCCGGTCTTGCGGCCGAAGCGCCAGGCGGCGTCGATGTGGCCGCTCATGAGATCTGCGGCAGCGTCGCACTGCCTCCCTGGGGTGAGCTCAGGGTGGCGCTTGGGGTCTTGTTCATGGGCGGCTCTCCTCGCGCGGCGGCCTGCCGCGTCGCTCTGGCTTCGCTGCGAGCAAAACGGGTGCCACCGCCGGCGGCGGCTTCCGGCTCAGGAGCGGAATAGCCGCGAGTACTGGCTTTCGTGGCGAGCGCTGGCAATGCCCTGCATCGGGCTGGCGATGCCGATGTCCTCATCGTCGATCGTCGCCGCCTGCTCGACGATCTCCGGAATGTGCTCGATCAGCTGGGCCAGCAGGCGCTGGCCGGCGTTCTGGCCGAGCGGCACCAGCTTGATCGCGGCCAGCACCTGGTTCTCGCACCAGCTCCACAGGTAGCCGGTCGCGGCATCGCAAGGGCCGATGTCCCAGCGCACCGCGGCGAGTGCGAACATGGCCGCGTGGCTGGCGTCGGCATGGCTGATCCAGGGCTTGGCCTCGGCAACGCCGTGCTCGATCAGCACGCGGGCCAGCGCCGAGCCGAGATGGCGATCCTCGGCGCGCAGCTCGGCGGTTTCGCGGGAGGCGATCAGCCGGCCGCTGAGCCGCAAGGCCAGCGCTGGCCGCCGCTCGGTCCAGGCCGCGTGCAGGCGCAGCAGCATCGGCAGGTCGAGCGTGCCGATGGCGTGGGCGGCGAGGCCGGCGATCCAGGCGCCGGCGCTGGCCTGATCGTGGACCAGGCGGTGTTCGACGGCATCCTCCAGGCCTTGCGAGAAATGGAAGCTGCCGATCGGCAGGGCCGGGCTGCTCAGCTTCAGCAGGTGGAGCAGGGCGGTCGACGACATGCGCGTTTAGTCGTGAGCGTGTCCGTGGCCACCGCCATAGGCGCCACCTTCCGGCTCGAACGGCGCTTCCTCGACGCTGACCGTGAAACCCTGGCCGCGCAGCATCTCGTCGAGCACGTGGTCGTGGCGGAAGCGCAGCCAGCCGGTGCCGATCTGCACCGGCACGTGGCGGTTGCCGAGATGGTAGCTGGCGCGCGCCAGCCGCCAGGGGTCGTCGCAGCGCACCGTCGATACCACTTCGTCCATCGCCACGATCTCGACCACGCGACCATCGTCGGCGAGCAGATGATCGCCGCCGCGCAACACCAGGCCGCGTTCGAGGCGCAGGCCGACTTCCTCGCCGGTCGACAGTTTCGCCAGCTGGCGGCTGCGGCTGCGCAGATCGAAGGGCAGGGCGATGGTCACGGTCGCCGCGTGTGCGCCTTCGCCGAGGCGCTTGGTGATGGTCAGCATGGTCATCCGGTGCAGTCCCTGGAGCAGGCCCTAGAACAGGAAGTATCGCTGCGCCAGCGGCAGCACGGCAGCCGGCTCGCAGTGCAGGCGCACGCCGTCGGCGCGCACCTCGTAGGTCTGGGCATCGACCTCGATCTTCGGCTGGTAGTCGTTGAGGATCAGGTCGCGCTTGCGGATCGCACGCGTGTTCTTGCAGGCAACCAGGCGCTTGCCCAGACCCAGCTTGTCGCGCAAGCCCCCGTCGAGCCCGGCCTGCGACACGAAGCTCACCGAAGTCTCGGCGACCGCCTTGCCGAAGGCGCCGAACATCGGCCGGTAATGCACCGGCTGAGGCGTCGGGATCGAGGCATTCGGATCGCCCATCGGCGCGGCGACGATCATGCCGCCCTTGATGATCATCGACGGCTTGGCACCGAAGAACGCCGGCCGCCACAGCACCAGATCGGCGAGCTTGCCGACTTCGATCGAGCCGACTTCATGAGCCACGCCATGAGTGATCGCCGGATTGATCGTGTACTTGGCGACATAGCGGCGGACGCGGAAATTGTCGTGACGATCCGGGTCCGGGCCGAGCGCGCCGCGCTGCACTTTCATCTTGTGCGCGGTCTGCCAGGTGCGGGTGATCACTTCGCCGATGCGGCCCATCGCCTGGCTGTCCGAGGAGATCATCGAGAACGCGCCGAGGTCATGGAGAATGTCCTCGGCGGCGATGGTTTCGCGGCGGATCCGCGATTCGGCGAACGCCACGTCTTCCGGAATGCCCGGATCGAGGTGGTGGCAGACCATCAGCATGTCGAGGTGCTCGTCGACGGTGTTGATCGTGTACGGCCGCGTCGGGTTGGTCGACGACGGCAGCACATTGGCTTCGCCGCAGGCCTTGATGATGTCCGGTGCGTGACCGCCGCCGGCACCCTCGGTGTGATAGGTGTGGATCGCCCGGCCCTTGAACGCGGCGAGCGTGGCTTCGACAAAGCCGGATTCGTTCAAGGTGTCGGTGTGGATCGCCACCTGCACGTCGTAGCGCTCGGCCACATTCAGGCAGTTGTCGATCGCCTTCGGCGTGGTGCCCCAGTCCTCGTGCAATTTAAGACCCATCGCGCCGGCCTCGATCTGCTCGTCGAGCGCGCCGGGCAGCGAGGCATTGCCCTTGCCGAGGAAGCCGAAGTTGATCGGCAGGCCTTCGACCGCCTGCAACATCCGCGCGAGATGCCAGGGACCCGGCGTGCAGGTCGTGGCATTGGTGCCGGTCGCGGGGCCGGTGCCGCCGCCGATCATCGTCGTGGTGCCGGACATCATCGCGTCTTCGACCTGCTGCGGGCAGATGAAGTGGATGTGCGAGTCGATCGCTCCGGCGGTGATGATCTGGCCTTCGCCGGCAATGATCTCGGTGCCCGGGCCGATGACGATGTCGACCCCCGGCTGCACGTCCGGATTGCCGGCCTTGCCGATGCCGCTGATCCGCCCGCGCTTCAGGCCGATGTCGGCCTTGACGATGCCCCAGTGGTCGACGATCACGACATTGGTGATCACCGTATCGGCGGTTTGTGCGCTGAGTCGCTGGCTCTGGCCCATGCCGTCGCGGATCACCTTGCCGCCGCCGAAGCTCACCTCGTCGCCGTAGATGGTGTGGTCGCGCTCGATCTCGATGATGAGCTGAGTGTCGGCCAGGCGCAGACGATCGCCGGTGGTCGGGCCGTAGAGGCTGGCGTAGTCGCTGCGGCTGATCTTCATGACCATTTCTCCAGGGCGCCTTCAACCTTGCCCTGAAAGCCCTGGACGATGCGCTCGCCGGCATAGGCGACCAGTTCGATATTGCGTTCCTGGCCCGGCTCGAAGCGCACCGCGGTGCCGGCCGGGATGTTCAGGCGGAAGCCGCGCGCGGCGGCGCGATCGAAGCTCAAGCTCTCGTTGGTCTCGAAGAAATGGTAGTGCGAGCCGACCTGGATCGGCCGGTCGCCGAGGTTGGCGACGCGCAGCTTCACGGTTGCGCGACCGGCGTTCAGTTCGATATCGGGACCATCGAGTGGCAGCAGTTCGCCGGGGATCATCGCGGCCTCCTCAGGGGATGGGGTTAGGGAATGGGGTTGTGGACGGTGACCAGCTTGGTGCCGTCCGGGAACGTCGCTTCGACCTGCACGTCCGGAATCATTTCCGGAATGCCGTCCATGACCTCGTCGCGGCTCAGCAGGGTGGTGCCGTAGCTCATCAGCTCGGCGACCGATTTGCCGTCGCGCGCGCCTTCGAGGATCGCCGCCGAGATGTAGGCGATCGCTTCCGGGTAGTTCAGCTTCACGCCGCGCGCCTTGCGCCGCTCGGCGACCAGGCCGGCGGTGAAGATCAGCAGCTTGTCCTTCTCTCGGGGACTCAGTTCCATGGTTCCTCTCGGTTGTTCAGGTGGCCCAGATGCGCGGCGGCACCGCTGCGCGCTGCATCAGCCGTGGCCGCAAGGCTTGCCACAGGCGCAGGAAGGCACGCATCGCCGCATCAGTCTGATCGGCCAGCACGCGGCCGACCAGCAGGCCGTCGACCAGGCTCAGGCCCAGGATCACATCGGTCAGCGAGCCACAGGCTTCGCGCGCCGCGGCGACGTCGGCCGCCGTCGCCGGGCATGCGACGAACGTGCCGAGCACCGGCTTCGCGACCAGCCCCCAGGCTGCCTCGAAAGCCGGGCCGTTGCCGGACAGGCGCAGATGGTCGAGCAGTAGCGGGCGATCGTCGCGCCAGACTTCCAGGCGCTGGCGCAGCTGGCCGCTGTCGAAGCGCTCGCCGCGCGCCGCCAGGCCATAGGCGCCGAGGTCCCAGCCGATGTAGCGCGACTCGGCGTCGAGGCGGATCACCGTCCGCTGCCGGACCAGCGCGCCCGGGTAGTAGATGGTTTCCTGCGGCAGCCATTCGAGTGCCGCGGCGGTCAGGCGGATGTCGATGCGCTGGCGTGCCTCGGCACCGGCGCTGCGATAGAACTTGCCGGCCGCCGGCGTGGTCAGCAGCACCTGGGCGCCAGGGCCGGCTTGCAAGCGCAGGTCCAGGCGGTCGCCGCCGACCACGCCTCCCGGCGGATGGACGATGTAGACATTGCAGACCGGGCCGTCCGGATAGAACGGCCGCTGAACTCTCAGCGGGCCGAGGTGATGGCGACGGGCGAGGGTGGTGCGGGTCGCCCCGGCTTCGAAGCCCAGCTCCAGTTCCGCCTGCCAGCCACGGGGGCCGGCAACGGCCGGGCCGATCGGGGCCGGCGGCGAGGCTGGCATCGGCGATGGCATCGACACGGGCGCGTTCATGACGGGGAGTCTAGCGGTCGCGGTGCTGGCGCCGGCCGCCGGCTCAGACCGTCAGATGCTTCTTCACCAGATCGTCGGTCAGTTCGCCGATCGCGCCCTTGGCCACCGCGCGGCCCTTGTCGAGAATCACGAAATCACTGGCGACCCGGCGCGCGAACGGCAGCTTCTGCTCGACCAGCAGCACGGTCAGGCCGAGGTCCTTGTTGAGCTTGAGGATCAGATCGCCGATGTCGGCAACGATGTTCGGCTGGATGCCTTCGCAGGGCTCGTCGAGGATCAGCAGCTTCGGCTCCAGGGTCAGCGCGCGGCCGATCGCCAGCTGTTGCTGCTGACCACCGGACAGGTCGCCGCCGCGTCGGCTTGCCATCTGCTTCAGCACCGGAAACAGGCTGTGCACGTAGTCGGTCAGTTCCTTCTTCTTCGTCGCCTTCAGGCCGCGAGCTTCGAGGCCGACGCGAAGATTCTCCTCGACGGTGAGCTGGGAAAAGATTTCCCGGCCCTGCGGCACATAGCCGATGCCCAAGCCGGCGCGCTTGTCGGCCGGTACGCCGCGCAGTTCGCGTTCGCCGTTGTATTCGATGATGCCGGAGGCGGTCGGGATCAGTCCCATCAGGCACTTCAGCATCGTCGTCTTGCCCATGCCGTTGCGACCCATCAGGCACATCCGCGAGCCGCGGGGCACTTCGACATCGAGATCCCATAACGTGTGGCTGCCGCCGTAGAACTGGTTCAGGCCACGGATGCTGACCATCGAATCGCTCATTGCTGCCGGCTCCTTCATCGCTCCATTCCCCGACTCATTCACCGAGATACACCCGCTTCACCTCGGCATCGCTCTGCACCTCGTCCATCGTTCCTTCGGCGAGCACATGGCCTTCGTGCAGCACGGTGACGGTGCGGGCGATCGAGCGGACGAAGTTCATGTCGTGCTCGACGACGACCACCGAATGCTTGCCGGCCAGGCTGACCAGCAGTTCCGCGGTGCGCTCGGTTTCCTGCGGCGTCATGCCGGCGACCGGCTCGTCGACCAGCAGCACCAGCGGGTCCTGCATCAGCAGCATGCCGATCTCCAGCCACTGCTTCTGGCCGTGCGACAGGGCCCCGGCTTTGCCGTGGCGCTGCGCTTTCAGGCCGATGATGCCGAGCACTTCGTCGATGCGTTCGCGCTGCGCGGCATTAAGCTTGGCGAACAGGATCTTCCACACCGACTTGTCGCAGGCCATCGCCAGTTCCAGGTTCTCGAATACGCTGTGCTCGGGGAACACGGTCGGCTTCTGGAACTTGCGGCCGATGCCGGCCTGGGCGATTTCCGGCTCGCTCAAGCCCAGCAGGTCGATGGTCTGGCCGAACCAGACCGAGCCGGTATCGGGCTGGGTCTTGCCGGTGATGACGTCCATCATCGTGGTCTTGCCGGCCCCGTTCGGGCCGATGATGCAGCGCAGCTCGCCGGTCTCGATGTAGATGCTCAGGTCGTTGAGCGCCTTGAAGCCGTCGAAGCTCTTGGTCACGCCTTCGACGTACAGGATGATGTTGTGCGACAGATCCGGGCTCGGCGCATTGGTGCTGCGGCGACGGCCGGTGGGCTTGGTGCGCAGGCCGACCGGGCCGACCGTGGCGGGCGAGGTGCTCATGCCAGCTTCTCCTTCCGCGATGGAATAAGGCCGACGACGCCCTTGGGCAGGAACAGCGTCGCGCCGACGAACAGCGCGCCGAGTGCGTATAGCCAGATTTCCGGGAACGCGGCGGTGAACCAGGTCTTCGCATAGTTGACCAGCACCGCTCCGGCGACCGCGCCGTAAAGCGTTCCGCGGCCGCCCACAGCGACCCAGATCACCACTTCGATCGAGTTGATCGGCGCGAACTCGCCCGGGTTGATGATGCCGACCTGCGGTACGTACAGCGCACCGGCGATGCCGGCGAGCATCGCCGAGAACACCCAGATCCACAGCTTGTACGACTCCACCTGATAACCGATGAAACGGGTGCGGCCTTCGGCGTCACGGACGGCCTGCACGACTCGGCCGAGCCTGGACGCGATCACGTAACGGCAGCCGATGTAGCCGATCGCCAATGCCAGCACGGTGACCAGGAACAGCGCCACTCGCATGCCGGGCGTCTTCAGATCGAAGCCGAGCAGTTCCTTGAAATCGGTCAGGCCGTTGTTGCCACCGAAGCCCATCTCGTTGCGGAAGAAAGCGAGCAGCAGGGCGAAGGTGAGCGCCTGGGTCATGATCGACAGATAGACCCCGGTGACTCGCGAGCGGAACGCCAGCCAGCCGAAGCCCAGCGCCAGCAGGCCCGGGATCAGTACGACCATCAGCAGCGCCAGCGGGAAGTGGTTCATGCCCTCCCAGAACCAGGGCAGCTCGGTCCAGTTCAGGAACACCATGAAGTCCGGCAGGATCGGATTGCCGTAGACGCCGCGCGGGCCGATCTGGCGCATCAGGTACATGCCGATCGCATAGCCGCCCAGCGCGAAGAACGCGGTATGGCCGAGGCTCAGGATTCCGCAATAGCCCCAGACCAGATCGACCGCGATCGCCAGCAGCGCGTAGCACAGGTACTTGCCGAACAAGGTCACCGTGTAGGTCGACAGGTGGAAGAGCGAGCCTTCCGGAATCATCAGATTGAAGATCGGCACCACCACGGCTGCGATCAGCAGCAGACCGAGCAGCACCTGGCCACCGCGGTCGGCCTTCAGCGCGGGCAGCAGCACGGCTTGCTGACCATTCATCGAATTCTTTTCCATTAGTGGCCCTCCGCCGCGCGGCCTTTCTGGGGAAACAGGCCTTGCTTGCGGCGCTGGATGAACAGGATGATGAATACCAGCATCGCGATCTTGGCCATCACCGCGCCGACCGCGGGTTCGAGCAGCTTGCCGGCCACACCCAGGGTCATGCCGCCGATCAGGGTGCCCCAGAGATTGCCGACGCCGCCGAAGACCACGACCATGAACGAGTCGATGATGTAGCTCTGGCCGAGGTTGGGGCCGACGTTGGTCAGCTGCGACAGCGCCACTCCGGCGACGCCGGCGATGCCGGAACCGAGGCCGAAAGTGATCGCATCGACGCGGTCGGAGTTGATGCCCATCGAACGGGCCATCGCCCGGTTCTGCGATACCGCGCGGACCTTCAGACCCAGCGAAGTGCGGCGCAGGATCAGCTGGAGCGCGGCGAATACCAGCAGGGTGAACAGCACGATGTAGATGCGGTTCCAGGTCAACGACAGCGCGTCGTTGATCTGCCACTGGCCGCTCATGAATTCCGGGGTCGCCACCGAGCGATTCAGCGGCGAGAAGATCGAACGCACCAGCTGTTGCAGGATCAGGCTGATGCCGAAGGTGGCGAGCAGGGTTTCCAGCGGCCTGCCGTACAGGTGCTTGACCACCCCGCGCTCGATGGCGATGCCGACCAGGCCGGAGACGATGAAGGCCGCCGGAATCGCGATCAGGATCGAGGCCGCGAGATGGTTCGGCATTGCCAGCTGGACGACGTAGGCGGTGTAGGCACCGATCATCATCAGCTCGCCATGCGCCATGTTGATCACGCCCATGACGCCGAAGGTGATCGCCAGACCGATCGCCGCGAGCACCAGCACCGAGCCGAGGCTCAAGCCGAAGAACAGCGTTTCGATCGCGCTGTAGAGGCTGCGCTTCATCGCCATCGACGAGATCGCCACCGAGGCCGCGTTGCGGACCCGCTCATCGGGCTCGTTGGCTTCGTCGCGCAGCGCTTCCAGCTTGGCCAGCGTCTCGCCGTCGAGCGCGCCGGACAGCAGCTTGACCGCGGCGAGCCGGGTATCGCCGCTTTCCGAGGTCAGGTCGGCATAGGCCTGGCCGGCCGCAATCGCTTTCAGTACCGCCGCATCCTGCTCGGTCTTGGCGTGCTCGCGGAGCATGGTCAAGGTCAGCTCGTCCGGTGCACGGAGCATTTCCTTCACGGCGCCGAGACGCACCTCGGCATCCGGGCTGCCGAGCTTGAACGAGGCCACGGCGCTGCGCAGCAGCTTGCGCAGGCTGTTGTTGCTGCCGACCTTGGTGAAGCCCTCGCTAGGCTCGCTGCCGGCGGCGGCCAGGGTCAGCGGGTCGGTGAGCGCAAGGTTCGCATCGGCTTCGGCGGTGATGAACACGGCGCCGTCGGCGTCGCGCACATGTAGATGATCTTCGAGCCAGGCCGTCAGCAGCGCGGCCGTGTTCGGGTGTCGGGCGGCGAGCAGCGCTTCGAGCAGCGCGGTGCGCTCGCTCAGGGAAGCGGTGCCGAGTGCCCGGACGATGTCGGGGAAGGTCGTCGGAGCCGCGGCGGCGGCCTCGACGACTGGTTCGGTCGCGACGCCCGCAGCGGGAGCGGCCGTGTCTTCGGCCTGCAGCGGCAGGCTCGCGGCGACGAGCAAGGCCAGCAGAGCTCGTCGCAGCAAGAGTCCTAGGAACGGGGGAAGCGGAATCATCGCGGGGATGCTCCTGGGAATGGGGGCGAAGGCAGGGGAAGCAAAGCAAGCTCCGGGCCGGGCCAATTCCGGCCCGGAGGCTTGCCCCCCTGCAGTGCTGCTTGCTTCGGGTGCAGCCCGGGCGCTCAGTGTCTGAACGTCGGGCTGCGAAGACTCAGTTCGAGCACTTCTTCAGCTTGGTGTTGTAGTTGCCGCACTTCAGGCCGACCCAGTCGGACTCCAGATCCTTGGAACCGTCGAGGAAGTCGGACCAGGCGTCGCCCGGCACCGTGCCCTTGGTCTGCCAGACGGTTTCGAACTGGCCGTCTTCCTTGATCTCGCCGATGTAGACCGGCTTGGTGATGTGGTGATTGTTGAGCAGCTTGGCAGTGCCGCCGGTGAGGTTCGGCACTTCCAGGCCCGGCAAGGTGTCGATGACTTTCGCGGTATCCGTGGTGCCGGCCTTCTCGACTGCCTTCACCCACAGGTTGAAGCCGATGTAGGTCGCTTCCATCGGATCGTTGGTGGTGCGCTTCGGGTTCTTGATGAAGGTCTGCCATTCCTTGATGAACGCGGTGTTGGCCGGCGACTTGACGCTCTCGAAGTAGTTCCAGGCCGCGAGATGGCCAACCAGCGGCTTGGTGTCGATACCCGACAGTTCTTCTTCACCCACCGAGAACGCGACCACCGGAATGTCTTCGGCCGAGATCTTCTGGTTGCCGAGTTCCTTGTAAAAAGGAACGTTCGCGTCGCCGTTGATCGTGGAAACGACTGCAGTCTTCTTTCCGGTCGAACCGAAGGCCTTGATCTTCGACACTTCGCTCTGCCAGTCGCTGAAGCCGAACGGCGTGTAGTTGACGATGATGTCTTCGGCCTTCACACCCTTGGCCTTCAGATAGGCCTCGAGAATCTTGTTGGTGGTGCGCGGATAGACGTAGTCGGTGCCTTCGAGCACCCAACGCTTCACCTTGAGATCCTTCATCAGGTAGTCCACCGCCGGAATCGCCTGCTGGTTCGGCGCGGCACCGGTGTAGATCACGTTCTTCGATGATTCTTCACCCTCGTACTGCACCGGATAGAAGAGCAGCGAGTTGGACTTCTCGAACACCGGCAGCACCGACTTGCGCGACACCGAAGTCCAGCAGCCGAACACCACCGAGACCTTGTTCTTGTCGATCAGCTCGGAAGCCTTCTCGGCGAACAGCGGCCAGTTCGACGCCGGGTCGACGACCACCGCCTCGAGCTTCTTGCCGAGCACGCCGCCCTTCTTGTTCTGCTCGTCGATCAGCATCAGGACGGTGTCTTTCAGCGTGGTTTCGGAGATCGCCATGGTGCCGGACAGCGAATGCAGCACGCCGACCTTGATGGTGTCGTCGGCGGCCTGGCTGGCAAAGCTGAACGCGGCGGCCGTGGCCAGCAGCGCGGTCTTGATCAGATTCATCTTCATCGTTTGTTCCTCGGGTGACGAAATGGAGTGATGCAATGACAGGGAATGGATCGGGACGCTCAGGGCTTAGATCTGCAGCTGCACGCCGATGCCGATCTGGGTGGAGTCGGGCAGGCCGGCATCGAGCTTGGTGTCCTTGTAGAACAGCGAGATGCGGGCATCGAAGGTCTTGATCAGATAGTTGACGTTGAACTCCATCGTCGTCTGCTCGTACTCCGGGCCTTCGCCGACGGTGTCGTTGAAGCGTGCGGCGCCGTACTTGCCGAGCAGCTGGACCTTGCCGATGCCGACCTGCTGCGGGAACAGGTAGGCCGCGAGGCCGTACCAGCCGTTGGAGTCGATGTAGCTGCCGTTGAAGCCGCCGTAGCCGCCGAGTTCGTCATAGCGCGCCGCTTCGGCTTCCAGGGTCACCACGCCGCCGTTCGGCAGCTTCTTCTCCATCAATGCGTCGAGCGTGTAGGCATGCTTGCCGGCCGAGGTCTGGCCGGCGAGGCCGACCGACAGCAGATCCTTCGCACCGTAGTAGGTGCCGTTCAGGTAGTAGCCCGGCTCGGCGTCCCAGAAGTTCAGCTGGACGCGGCCGGAGGTCAGCACTTCGCCTTCGCCGAAGGTGCCCGGCGCATCGAACAGGCCGAAGGAAACCTTGGCGATGCCGAAGGTGCCCCAGTAGGCGACGCCGTTCTGGCGGCCCTGGACGATGCCCGGATAGCCGTCCTGCACGCCGTCCTCGTAGACGTTCCAGTTGCTGGCGTAGAACGGTCCGTAGAGGTTGGCGCGGTCGGTCGGGGCCAGGAAGCGGCCGGCCCAGATGTTGAACTTGTCGCCGAACTCGAAGCGGGCCACCGCGTCCATCACCTGCAGATCGCTGCCGGACGAATAGTCAGTGTTGAACATCAGCTTGATGTTCTCGGTCACCGAGCCGCCGATGTAGACACGGGCGTTGTTGACGTTGAAGTCGTTGATGGTGTTGCTGCCGCCGCTCGGATTGGTGCTCTCGAACTGGGTGCGCAGGCCGGCGCCGAGCGAGATCGGCGGCAGCTTCAGCTCGGCGGCCCGCACCGGCGTCGCGGCGATTGTCGCCGCCGCCGCCAGGGCGCCGACGGCGGTGAACTTGAGCATCGTGTTGCTGCTGATCCCCTGAACCTTGCTTGCTGCTTTCATGGTGTAGCTCCCCTAGATGTGATTGCCTGTTTGAATCGCGGACATAGCTCCGCCCTGCCGGGTCGACGCGACCCCGCCTTGCTGCTTGCCTCCAGCACTGCTTGCCCTGATCCGGTGCGTCTGCTTCGCCTGAGCGGGCGTTGCGCACCGTGTTGTTACCGCTCGTGGTGGTCGTTGCCGGGTCGGTAATGGCCCTCAGGTCGGCACGACGCCGAGCCGGCTGCGGTTCAGCGCGACGGTCGCCGCCGCCGTCCGCGTTTCCACGCCGAGCTTGGTGAAGATGTGTTCGAGATGCTTGTTGACCGTGCGCGGGCTCATTTCCAGCACGCCTGCGATTTCCGGGTTGGTCTTGCCGAGCGCCACCCAGTACAGGACTTCCGCTTCGCGGGCGGTCAGCGGCAGCAGGCGCATCAGCGCGTCCGGTTCCGGCACCGCTTCGTGGCGTTGCACCAGCAGGCGGCGTTCGCCAAGCCGCGAGAACGCCAGCCGCTGGCCGTTGCCCTGCAGGCTGAAGTTCGGCGAGCTGCCGCCGTTGACGGACTCGCCGGCGGCAAGCCAGCGCAGCAGGCTGTCCGGCAGGCGGTGGTCGGCGCCGCAGACTCCGGCGAGCCAGCTGCGCGCCAGCGGCGTCGCCCAGCTGACCCGGCCGAGATCGTCGACCGAAACGATGGCATCGCCTGCCGCGTCCGAGGCCGCCTGGGTCTCGGCGACGAGACGGGCGTTGCGCAGGTGCGAGGCGATGCGGGCGATCACTTCCTGAGGCCGGATCGGTTTGGTGATGTAGTCGATGCCGCCTGCCTGGAAGCCGCGGACGACGTGATCGGTGTCGGTCAGCCCGGTCATGAACACCACCGGGATCGGCCGCGTCGCGAGATCGGCTTTCAGCCGGCGGCAGGTCTCGAAGCCGTCGAGGCCAGGCATCACCGCGTCGAGCAGGATCAGGTCCGGAGGCTGCAGGCGCGCGCTTTCCAGCGCGGCGAGGCCGCTGGTCGCGACTCTGACGACATAGCCGGCGCCATCGAGCGCGTCATGGGCAACGGCGAGGTTTTCCGGTACGTCGTCGACGATCAGGATGGTCGCGATCGACTGCTTGCTGGGGACCGGGTTCATTTCGCCTCCGCGCCGAGCGCGCGCAGGTAGTCGCTGAGCTGGAAGGCCTTCACCGAGGCGCGCAGGCGTTCGGTCTGCTGGCGGTAGCGGGTGTCGATGCGATCGATCTCGTCGAGCTTGTCGAGGATGCCGCGGACATGGCCGAGCGCACCGAGGTCGCGCAGCGGCACGATCCAGTGCTCGGGCAGATGTTCCGGCAGCGGCGGCTCGGCCTTGGCGGCAGAGGCCGCGTTGGCGATCCAGACCAGATTCAGGGCTTCGCGGATGCGGCCGAGCAGCGTGGAGACGCTGACCGGCTTCAGCAGGTAGTCGCGCGGCGCGATGCCGGCACCGGCGTCGCGGCCGGATTCGAAGGCATCGGCGGAGATGACGATGATCGGCAGTTGCGGCTCGCCGCGGCTTTCATGGTGGGCGCGCAGCAGGCGTGCGGTTTCCCAGCCATCGATGCCGGGCATGCCGATGTCGAGCAGCACCAGGTCTGGACGCTCGTGCGGCACCATGCGCAGCGCTTCGATGCCCGAAGCCGCTTCGCAAAGTTCGAAGCCCAGCGGTTCGAGCACGCTGAACAGGAAGCGGCGATCGACCGCCTCGTTGTCGACAACCAGGATCCTGCGCCGCGGGCCGGCGTAGCCACTGATATCCGGCATCGCCGTCGGCAGCGAGGCGCGCGGTTCGCGCACTTCGGGCAGGAACAGGCGGATCTCGAAACGGCTGCCGGCACCGGGTGTCGATTCGACGGTCATCTCGCCGCCCATCAGGCTGGTCAGCATCTTGGCGATGGTCAGGCCCAGGCCGGTGCCGGTTTCGCCGCGCGCCGAGGCGTGGCTGCCGCGTTCGAACGGCTGGAAGATACGGTCGATCTCGTCGGCGGGAATGCCGATGCCGGAGTCGCGCACCTCGAAGCTGGCGATGTCGCCGCGCCAGCGCAGGCGGAAGCTGACGCCGCCGGCCTCGGTGAACTTCACCGCGTTGCCGACGATGTTGATCAGGATCTGGCCGAGGCGCTTCTTGTCGGCGCGGACCACGGCCGGCACCTTGCCCTGCTCGTCGTAGACGAAGTTGATGCCCTTGTTGTGGGCGGCCAGCCGAAACATGCCGACGGTCTGGCTCATGAACTCGGGGAAGCGCAGCTCATCGACTTCCAGCGCCAGCTTGCCGCTCTCGATGCGGGCGATGTCGAGCAGGCCGTCGACCAGCGACAGCAGGTGGTCGCCGCTGCGCCGGATCACGGCGACGGCGTCGCGGCGATGCGCGGGGATCGAGGGATCGTGCTCGAGCATCTCGGCATAGCCGAGGATCGAGTTCAGCGGTGTGCGCAGTTCGTGGCTGATGCCGGTGACGTAGCGGCTCTTGGCCTGGTTGGCGCGATCGGCGGCGAGCTTGGCGGCCTGCAGCTCGATGTCGGTCTTGCGGTGGGCGTCGATCTCGCGCATCAGCAGGCTGGTCTGGCGGTTCGATTCCTCCTGGGCGACGCGGCGGCTTTCGCCGTTCAGCACCAGCCACCAGCAGAGCACCGCGGCGATCACCATCAGCACCGCGTACAGCTTCAGGAAGCCGGAACCGAGCGCTTCATGCAGCGCCAGATCGCCGGCGACGAGCAGCGAGGACTCCTGCATCCAGATCAGCGCCAGCGCGCCGGTCAGCACGCCGGTGACGATCGCCAGCAGCAGCAGATAGTGGCCGAGCCGCGAATCCAGCCGGGTGGCGACGGCTTTCGGCAGCAACCTGGCGAGGGTCGCGGCGATCTGCTCGCGCAGGCTCGCGCCGGGCTTGCAGGCGTCGTGGCAGCGGGCGTCGAGCGAGCAGCACAGCGAGCAGATGTTGCCGCGGTAGGCCGGGCACAGGGCCATGTCCTCGCGCTCGTAGACTTTCTCGCAGATCACGCAGCGGTGTTCGGCGGCCGCGTTCAGCGCGGCGTCCGGCTGGCGGGCGAGGTAGTAGCGGCCCTTGGTGCCCCAGGCGATCGCCGGCGCGCAGACGAAGGCGGTGGCCAGGGCGATGAACGAGGAGAAGGCCTGGGCCATCGGCCCGAAGGCGCCGGTGAACGCGGTGATCGACAGGATGGAAGCGATCAGCATGCTGCCGACGCCGACCGGGTTGATGTCGTACAGGTGCGCCCGCTTGAACTCGATGCCCGGTGGCGACAGGCCCAGCGGCTTGTTGATGACCAGGTCGGCGACGATCGCGCCGACCCAGGCGATGGCGACGTTGGAATACAGGCCGAGCACCTGCTCCAGCGCCTTGAACACGCCGAGCTGCATCAGGATCAGCGCGATCGCGACATTGAACACCACCCAGACCACCCGGCCCGGATGGCTGTGGGTGACGCGCGCGAAGAAGTTCGACCAGGCCAGCGAGCCGGCATAGGCGTTGGTGACATTGATCTTCAGCTGTGACAGCACCACCAGCAGGGTCATCGCGGCGATCGCCACGGCGGGCGAGTCGAACACGTAGCCGAAGCCGATCCGGTACATCTCGGTCGGTTCCAGGGCATTGGCCTGCGGCACGCCGGCGCGCAGCGCGACGAAGGCGAGGAAGGCGCCGCCGATCAGGCGGATGGCGCCCATGCCGATCCAGCCCGGGCCGGCGAAGATCAACGAAGCCATCCAGCGCTTGCGGTTGTGCTGGGTCTTCTCGGGCAGGAAGCGCAGGAAGTCCACCTGTTCGCCGATCTGGGTGATCATCGCCATCAGCACGCTGGCTGCCGCACCAAACTGGATCAGCGAGAAAGCCGTGCTCCCGCCTGGTGCAGCAAAATCGGGCAGCTCGCGGGCCAGCTCCGGCGCCTTGACCATCACGAAGATGAACGGCAGCACCAGCAGCACCAGCCACAGCGGCTGGGTCCAGGCCTGCAGGCGCGAGATCAGGGTGATGCCGTGGGTCACCAGCGGAATCACCACCAGTGCGCAGATCAGGTAGGCCGGTGTCAGTGGAATGCCGAAACAGAGCTTCAGCGCCAGCGCCATGATCGTTGCTTCGAGCGCGAAGAACAGGAAGGTAAACGAGGCGTAGATCAGCGAGGTGATCGTCGAGCCGATGTAGCCGAAGCCCGCACCTCGGGTCAGCAGGTCCATGTCGACGCCGTACTTGGCGGCGTACCAGCTGATCGGCAGGCCGGTCAGGAAGATCACCAGGGACACCGCGGCGATCGCCCAGACGGTATTGGTGAAGCCGTAGGACACCAGCAGCGAGCCGCCGATCGCTTCCAACAATAAAAAGGAAATAGCGCCGAAGGCGGTATTGGCGACCCGGAACTCGCTCCACTTGCGCGCCGAGCGCGCCGTGAAGCGCAGCGCATAGTCCTCCAGCGTTTCGTCGGCCACCCAGGTGTTGTAGTCGCGGCGGATCTTGATGATCCGCTGCTCCTGCGGTGCTGAACTGGTGGTGGTCGGGCTGGCGCTCATGGCCTGACAACAGGCGCAAGAACCGAGCCCCGGAAGAGGCAGCTGAGTACGTCAGATGACGTAGCCGACCGTGGTTCCCCTACCTGGAGCGGGGCGGCGGCGGCTTCAGACAAGCATTTCCCCGCTTGGCACATGGCTTGCGAATCCATGTACGCTTACTTGTATACAAAATTGACCGGCGGGCGATCGTGGCAGCAGACCTGGCATCCGACACCTCGAATCCGGCACGGCTTTCCGCCGAGGCCGTGCATGGCGCCATGCGCAATGCAGCACTGACCCCGACGACCTTGCTGCGCAGCCTGCTGGCCTGGCGCGACCGGCTCGACCGCCCGGAGATCTGGATCTCCCAGCCGTCCGACGCCGCGCTGTTCGCCGAAGCCGCGAAGCTCGACGCCCTGCTGGTGGCCGAGGGCCCGGCGATCATCGACCGCCTGCCGCTGTTCGGCCTGCCGTTCGCGGTCAAGGACAATATCGATGTCGCCGGAGTGCCGACCACGGCGGCCTGCCCGGCGTTCGCGTACACGCCTGCGCAGTCGGCAACCGCCGTGGCGCGCCTGCTCGATGCCGGTGCGCTGTATGTCGGCAAGACCAATCTGGACCAGTTCGCAACCGGCCTGGTCGGCACCCGTTCGCCTTACGGTGCGGTGCGCAATGCCATCGATCCCGACTACGTGTCCGGCGGCTCCAGCTCCGGCTCTGCGGTTGCCGTCGCGCTTGGCCTCGCGGTGTTCGCGCTGGGCACCGATACTGCCGGCTCCGGCCGGGTACCGGCCGGTTTCAACGGCATCGTCGGCCTGAAGCCGAGCATCGGCCTGGTATCGACCACCGGCGTGGTGCCGGCCTGCCGCAGCCTGGACTGCGTCTCGGTGTTCGCGACCAGTGTCGCCGACGCCTGGCAGGTGCTGGCGGTGATCGCCGGTGCCGATGCCGACGACCCGCGCTCGCGCACGCTGCCGATGGCCGCGCCGCTGCCACGCGGCGCGCGGATCGGCATCGCCACGGCGCCAGAATTCTTCGGCGATCGCCAGTCGGCAGCGGCCTATGACGCGGCGCTGGCGAGCCTGCAGGGCGATCCGGCGATCAGCAGGGTCAGCCTCGATCTCGGCCCGCTGACCGCCGCTGCCGAACTGCTCTACCAGGGGCCGTGGATCGCCGAGCGGCGCCTCGCGGTCGGTGCGCTGCTGCAGCGGCCGGAAGCAATGGACCCGGTGGTGCACCGGGTGATCGCCGACGGCGGCGTCTGGCAGGCCGAAGACCTGTTCGTGGCCTCATACCGGATGGCCGGATACCGGGCCGAGGCTGCCCGGATGTTCGAAGGCATCGACGCGCTGCTGGTGCCGACTGCGCCGAACCATCCGCGCATCGCCGAAGTGCAGGCCGATCCGGTCGGCCGCAACAGCCAGCTCGGCCACTACACGAACTTCGTCAACCTGCTCGACCTTGCCGCGATCGCGATTCCTGCGACCCGCCGTGCCGACGGCCTGCCGTTCGGCCTGACCCTGATCGGCCCGGCCGGCAGCGATCACCGGCTGGCGGCGCTGGCGGCGTGGCTGTCGCAGACCCTGGGTCACGAGCCGGACGGCAATGCCGGACGGCTCGCCGCCGATCCTCTGCCGTTCACCGAGCCGACCATCGCGGTCGCCGTGGTCGGCGCCCATCTCGCCGGCCAGCCGCTGAACTGGCAGCTGATCGAATGCGGTGCGCGCTGCACCGCGCTGACCCAGACCGCGGCCCGCTACCGTCTCCACGCGCTGGCCAACACCGCGCCGGCCAAGCCTGGCCTGGTGCGTGTCGAGGCCGATGGCGAAGCGATCGAAGTCGAGGTCTGGGAAATGCCCCAGCGACAGTTCGGCCGGCTGATGGCCCAGGTCGGTGCGCCGCTCGGCATCGGCTCGCTGGAGCTGGCCGACGGCCGCTGGGTGAAGGGCTTCATCTGTGAACCCATTGCGGTGCGCGGCGCAGTCGACATCACCCAGCACCGTGGCTGGCGCCGCTATCTCGCCGCCAACGGGGCCGCCAGCCGGCCGGCCTGAGCAAACCTCTTTCGAAGGAACTCCGAATGAACTTCAAGACAGTCGCAGCCGAACCTTATCCCTGGCCCTACGACGGCGGCTTCACGCCGGCCAATACCGCGCTGATCGTCATCGACATGCAGACCGATTTCTGCGGCGTCGGCGGTTATGTCGACAGCATGGGTTACGACCTGTCGCTGACCCGCGCCCCGATCGCGCCGATCAAGATGCTGCTGACCCGGATGCGGGCGCTCGGCTTCACCATCATCCACACCCGCGAGGGGCATCGGCCGGATCTGTCCGACCTGCCGGCGAACAAGCGCTGGCGCTCGCGGCAGATGGGCGCCGGCATCGGCGATCCCGGCCCCTGCGGCAAGATCCTGGTTCGCGGCGAACCGGGCTGGGACATCATCCCGGAGCTGTATCCGGAACCGGGCGAGATCGTCCTCGACAAGCCGGGCAAGGGCAGCTTCTGCGCCACCGATCTCGAACTGATCCTGCGTACCAAGGGCATCAGCAACATCGTGCTGACCGGCATCACCACCGATGTCTGCGTGCACACGACGATGCGCGAAGGCAATGACCGCGGCTTCGAATGCATCCTCATCGAGGACTGCTGCGGCGCCACCGACTACGGCAACCACCTGGCGGCGCTGAAGATGGTCAAGATGCAGGGCGGCGTGTTTGGCGCGGTGGCGACTTCGGCGGCGTTTCTGGCGGCGCTGGGCTAGAAGGCCGGCGGCGTCGAGAAGCCGGTTTCACGCAGGGTCAGGCTTTTTGCGCCGGTGCATGGCTGCCCGGGCGCGAGTCGCGCTGGCAGATCGCCTTGGCCACCCGCATCCTTCACTCCATGGAACCCGACCAGATCAATCGCCCCGAGGCACTGGCATCGCTGCGCGCCGCCTTCGACGCCTACGAAACCGCGCTGCTGCGTCATGACGTCGCCGCGCTCGATGCCTTTTTCGACGACGACCCGCAGACCGTCCGCTACGGAGTCGCCGAACTCGGCTACGGCATCGAGGCGATCCGCCGCTATCGGGCGGCGGCGGCGCCGGTGCATCCGGGGCGGCGCCTGCGCAATGCCGTGATCCGCAGCTTCGGCGACGACTTCGGCTGCGTCTGCTGCGAGTTCCTGGCGCCGGACACCGCGCTAATCGGTCGCCAGACCCAGACCTGGGTGCGCATGGCTGGTGCATGGCGCATCGTCGCGGCGCACGTCAGCCTGCTCGATCCCTCCCGTGTACCGTCGGGCTAGACTGGCAGCCGATCCCGCCTCCAGGAACGTGCACGCACATGGCGCAGCAGCCCGCCAATCCGCTCGCAGAGCAGGTCTATCTCCGGGTCAAGGACGAAATCTTCGACTTTCATCTGTTGCCCGGTGATCGCTTCACCGAAACCGAGCTCGCCGAGCGTCTCGGAGTGTCCCGGACGCCGGTTCGCGATGCCTTGTACCGCTTGCGTCGCGAGGGTTACCTGGAGGTCGGCTACCGCAGTGGCTGGAGCGTCACGCCGTTCGATTTCGAGCGTTTCGACGAGCTGTACGACCTGCGCATCCTGCTCGAGGAATGGGCGGTCGAAAAGCTCTGCCAGCTGGAGGGCGAGCAGCCGCTGGAGGCCTTGAAAGCAGTCTGGCTGGTGCCGGCCGAGCAGCGCGAAACCGATTCGCACCAGATGGCGGCGCTCGACGAAGCCTTTCACTGCGCGCTGGTCGAAGCCACCGGCAATCGCGAGATGCTGCGCGTGCACCAGGAACTGACGGAGAAGATCCGCATCATCCGCAGGCTTGATTTCCTGAAGGAAAATCGTATCTCGGCGACCTACGACGAGCACGCCAAGATCCTGCGTCTGATCCTGCGCCGGAAGGTCACCGAGGCTTCGATCCTGCTGCGCTCGCATATCACGCAGAGCAAGAACGAAGTTCGCAAAATCACCCTGCACATGCTCCACGACGCGCGCAGCCGGATGCGCGGCGCCGCCGGCATGCCGGCACTGCGCGCCAGCATCTGAGCCTCCGTGTCCCGGGCCTCCCGCTTGCCCGGGACGGCCGGCATTCCACGCGCCGCGATCCGTCGAG
>UEXO01000050.1_pt1 | contig 29172 bp, 25 predicted proteins | sample 4301131 | NCBI WGS metagenome assembly UEXO01 (sample SAMEA4773185, study PRJEB27434) | metagenome | biome: 2259; feature: agricultural soil; material: soil | place: USA | collected 2014-09 | depth 0.25 m | reverse complement strand
GTTCATCGCCGTCGACCCGGCGGCAGCGGCCTGCTTCCGGCCGGGCACGCAGCCGGATAAATATTTCGGTGACCTGTTCGCGCTGGCCCGGCAGCGACTCGGCCGCGCCGGCGTCACCGCCGTCTATGGTGGCGGCATCAGCACCCACGCCGATCCGGCGCGTTTCTATTCGTTCCGCCGCGACGGTGTCTGCGGCCGGATGGCGGCGCTGATCTGGATCGACGGCGCCAGTCATGCCGCCGGATAGCCGCCTGTGAAGCACGCCGCCGTCTGCCTGTCCGCCGTCATCTCGGTCATTGCTCAGCTGCTGCCGATCACCAACGCGGTGGCGGCCGAACCGGCACCACGCGCCGCCGAGCTGCGGCCGGAAGCGGTGCGCAGCCTGATGCTCGATGTGGTCGGCACCCGCGAACGCCTGGTCGCGGTCGGCGAGCGCGGTCACGTCCTCACGTCGGTCGATGGCCGCCGCTGGCTGCAGGCTGCGGTGCCGCTGCGCTCCGCGCTGACCGCCGTTCACTTCGTCGACGATCAGCATGGCTGGGCGGTCGGCCACGACGCGGCGATCATCGCCACCGCCGATGGCGGCCGCAGCTGGACCCTGCAGCACTACCGGCCGGAGCTGAAGAAGCCGCTGCTCGACGTGTTGTTCCTCGACGCCCGCCTGGGCTATGCGGTGGGCGCCTTCGGCCTGCTGCTGAAGACCGAGGACGGCGGCGGCAGCTGGACCGAAGTGCGGGTACCGGAGATCGATGCCGACGAGCTGAACCTGCAGAGCCTGACCCGGCTCGGCAACGGCGATCTGCTGATCACCGGCGAGCAGGGCCGCCTGCTGCTGTCCAGCGACCGGGGACTGAGCTGGAGCCAGCTGGCAACGCCGCTGGAGGTGACCGTGTTCGGCGCCGCGGCCATCGGCGCCAGCGGCGCGCTGATCTGCGGCCTGCGCGGCCAAGCCTGGATCAGTGGCAATCCGCGCCTCGGCGGCTGGCAGCGCATCGCCACCGGCACCCAGGCCGGGCTGTATGGCTGCGCGGCAACGGACGAGACGCACGCCGCGCTGGTCGGGCTCGACGGCACCATCCTGATCGCCGATTGCGAGCGGCGCAGCGTGCGCCGCTACCAGAGTCCGTCGCCGCTGTCCTGGTCCGCGGTCGCCCGCTGGCGATCCGGCCTGGTGCTCGCCGGCGAGGCCGGCCTTTACCTGCTCGGCCCGGTGCCTTGAGCGGCGTGCATCGTCGACCGGCGGATGAGGTGATCTGGTCCCGGACTTTCGGGGCCCGGCTGCTCGCGCGTCGTCGCCCGATCGTCCTGCTGTTCGCACTGCTCACCGTCCTGCTTGGCTGGCAGGCCAGCGGGCTGCACTTCGATGCCGCCTTCGACCGCCTGCAGCCGGCGCGGCATCCGTACAGCCAGGTCGATCGCCAGTACCGCAGCGTGATCGGCGGAGCCGCCCCGGTACGCATCGCGATGACCCGGCGCAACGGCGACATCTACGATCCGGCCTTTCTCGTGCAGCTGAAGGGGATGACCGACGCGGTGGCCAGCGTCCCCGGCATCGACATGCGCCACTTGCGCTCTCTGGTCACGCCCGAACTGAAGCAGGTGGTGATCACCGAAGGCAATTACTACAGCAGCAGCATCGTCCCGGAGGAGTGGTTGCTGGCGCAGCTGAGCAAGGCTCAGCTCGCCGAGCTGCGGGCCAGCATCGCCCGGGCCGGACTGATCGGCCGCTATGTCAGCATCGACGCGCGCAGCGTGCTGATCGAGGCGGCCTTCCTCGAAGTTGATGCCGCGACCGGCGAGCGCTACGACCAGCGCCGCCTGGAGCAGGCCCTGCGCGAGCGGATCGCCACTGCCGCAGCGGCCGGACAGGGCTTGTACAGCGTGCAGTTGCTCGGCGATCCGGTCCTGCTCGCCGCCTGGTTGGAGGAGCTGCCGGGTGCTGCCGCACAGGCGCTGATCGGGTTGGTGGCGATGCTGCTGCTGGCCAGCCTGCTGCTCGGCAGCGTGACGGTCGCCGCGGTGACCCTGGCCTGCGCGCTGCTGGCGGCGGTCTGGCAGTTCGGCCTGGTCAAGCTTGCCGGGCTGAGCTTGGCACCCGAAGCCGTTTTCGCCTGCTGGCTGACCGTGCTACTGGCGGAAGTCGGAGGACTGCTGCTGGCGGTGCGCTGGCTGGCCGAGTCTGCCGACGGTGCTCGCAGCGGCGCCGAGGCCAGTCTGAGGAGCTGGCAGGCGCTGGCCGCGCCGGCGGCATTGGCCTTGTTGGCGACTGCGGTGGCGGCGGTCGTGCTGAGGCAGCTCAGCGACGTCGGTCTGCTGCGCGACGTCGCTGCCAGCGCCGCCCTGGGGCTGCTTGCCGCAGCGGTGATCAATGCGCTGCTGCTGCCGGTCCTGTTGGGCAGCGCCGGCACCGGTGGCATCCGCCGTCGGCCGAACGCGCTGCTGGGCGGGATGCTGGAACGGTTGTCCAAGCTGGCCGATCCGACACCCTCGACCGTTGTCCTGGTGCTGGTTGCAATGCTGCTCGGCGGCAGTCTCCGGCTGGCGGATCGCAGCCCGGCAGCGGCCGCTGAGCTCGGGCAGTTGTCGGCGGACAATCCTGCGCGCCTCGACGGCGAATGGATGGCCACCGCATTTCCGCGCGCGGTCGATAGCCTGGTGATCGTCGTCGAAACCGCGAAGGACGCCTGCACGAGCAGCGAGGCGATGACGCAGATCGATCGTCTCGCCTGGTGGCTGCGCAATGTGCCGGGAGTGACCGGTACTGCGTCGCTGCCGCAGGCTGCGGCGCGCGTGCTGACCGCTTTCGCCGAGGGCTCGCCGAAGTTCGCCGTGCTTGCCCGCGATCGCGAAACCCTGAACCAGGCGGTGGCGCCGATCCCGGTCGAAGCCGGCCTGAACGATCGGACCTGCACGACTTTGCCGGTCACCGTGTTCCTGAACGAGCGCAGCGTTCGCACCTTGACCGCGGTGAGCGATACGGTCCTGGCCTTCAATCGCCAGAACGCGATGGAATTCTTCGCGGCACATCCGGAAGTCGATGCCAGGTACTGCGCCGAGCGGCGGCAGGCAAAAACGCAGGAAGCCAGGCGAGACTGCCCGGTGCTGGCGCGGCCGGCGCTCGGCTCGCCGGCCCGAATACTGGCCCTGCAGCAGTCGCTGGACGCGCTGCGCGTGCCGGCCTTGGCGCCGCTGCTGGTGTTCGCAGCGGTGAGCCTGGCGCTCGTCCCTGGCTTCGCCAGTCTGACCATCGTGCTGCCGCTGGCGTTGGCTGCTGTCGCGCTGCCGGGCCTGCAGGGTCTGTCTGGTGTTGCCCCAGGGCCGGTGGCGCTGCCGCTGGCCTTGCTGGCCTCCGGTGCCGGCTTCGCAGTCAACCTGCTGCTGTACCGGGAGTTGCGCGAGGCGCGCCTGGCTCAAGCGGCGATCGGTCCAGCCTGGCGCCATGTGGTGACCACGGCCGGGCGGGGTGCAGTCATCGCGCTGCTTGTGGCTGCCGCTGGCACGGCGCCCTGGCTTGCGGCCGTGTTGCCGCTGCAGCGTGAGGTCGGCATCACGTTGCTGGCGAGCCTGCTGCTCAACCTGCTACTCGGCCTGCTGGTACTGCCCGCTGTAGCCCGCTTCGAAACATCACCGCGCCGTGCGCGTGATGCCCCACGAGTGGCGTCGAGGAGTTGAGCCGAGACCGCCCCTCGGCCATCGCTCAGTCCTGCTCGGCACCCGGCCGCCGACATTCATCGCAGGGAACGCTGAACAGCGCGCCATCGTCGAGGCGCAGCGCGCTCAGCCGGCCCCCCCAGATGCAGCCGGTATCGAGGCCCCAGACCTTGTGCTCCGGCCAATGCACCTGCCCGAGCGTCGACCAGTGGCCGAACAGGATGCGCGCGTCGCGGCTCCGTCGGCCGGGCACCGCGAACCAGGGCAGCAGATCGGCGGCCTGGCTGCCCGGTGCGCCCTTGGGTTCGGCTGCGATGTGGCCGTCAGGCGTGCAGTAGCGCAGCCGGGTCAGGCAGTTGATCACAAAGCGCAGATACGGCCAGCCCTGCAGGTCGGCCTGCCAGTGGTCGGGCTGATCGCCGTACATGTGGCTCAGCAAGGCGAGGTGTTCCGGGCCTTGCAGCACCGCTTCGACGGCGCGCGCATGGCTGATTGCCTCCGCCATCGTCCACTGCGGCGGCAGGCCGGCGTGCAGCAGCTGCCAGCGCTGGTCGGCGCTGCTGTGCAGCAGCGGACGGTGGCGCAGCCAGTGCAGCAGTTCGTCGCGGTCGGGCGCGTTCAGGATGTCGTCCAGCGTGTCGCGCCGGCCGCGCTTGCCACCGGCGGCCACGGCGAGCAGGTGCAGATCGTGATTGCCGAGCACGCTGATTGCGCTGTGCCTAAGTGCGATCACGGTGCGCAGGGTTGCCGCCGACTGCGGTCCCCGATTGACCAGATCGCCGGCGAACCAGACTTGGTCGCTCGCCGGGTCGAAGCGAAGGTGGTCGAGCAGCCGTTTCAGCGCGTCGCAGCAGCCCTGAACATCGCCGATTGCATAAATCGCCACAGCCCTTCCAGATTTCGACTTGGAACCCCATTCACCATAACCGATGAGCGGTAGCAGTTGCCGGAATCAGCAGCTTTGACGCATTCCCGGCGCACGCCCATCATTTGTTCACGGGTTCCAAGCACCCGCACCGCCCCAGAAACGTGACCGATGGAGTGATACCGATGATCAAGCAAATCCAGAATTTCCTGCGCGAAGACGAAGGCGCGAGCGCTGTCGAGTACGGCCTGATCGTCGGTCTGATTGCCGTGCTTCTGGTCGTTTCCCTGACCGGTGTCAGAACCGGCTTGGTTAACCTCTTTGACTCAGCAGCGGGCATCTTGAATGGCGCTGCTCGTTAACCATTTAAACTGATAGCTGGACCTCGAAACTGATTGTCGAGGTGCAGTCACATACTGGGCACCCGCGATGGCCGGAATCGACCTCCGGTCGTTACGGGTGCCCAATACGTTTCTGATGGTGGTGCGGTTGATTCCAAGTCGACTACGCGCTAGCTCTCGAAGCGATCATGTGGCTCTCCTGCCGCCGGATCTCCGATTCGTTAGCCGGAGTGGCTAGCTCGTAGTAAATATTCGGCTGTGCTGAGTTTTGTGGGGACTGTGCGCGATACTTGCGATATGGTTGCCGTACCTAAGCCTTCTTGGCGTGCCACTTCCGGGAAAAGTCCTTGAACTATTGGAAGAAGGCCGCGTAATGGGATTCGGTGCTGACTACGGCGGTCCTAACAACACAACTGCCTTTGACGGGATGATCTCGATTATGGCTACTGACTGCTCCAGGTTCGTTCGGCCACGCCGAATTGCTGGTGCCTCCGCCATCGAATTTGCGTTCGTGTTTCCCATTCTGTTCATGATCCTCTATGGCACGGTTGTTTACGGCTATGTGTTCTTTCTTCAGCAGCGCATCAATTTCGCTGCCCAAGAAGCGGTGCGCGCCGCAGTGGCCATAGCACCGGTTGCCAATGCGGGGGCCTACAACGGAGCTGTCCAGAGCGCGGCAATCAACGCGGTGAATCAGAATTTCGTTGGCCCGGGTGGCGGTTTACTGCCTGCCGCGCTGACAGTCAGTTTTCCGGCGCCGGCGATCCCCAATACGCTGAACGTTCAGCTGAACTACTCGCTAATCAACCCCACCCTGTTCCCAGTGGTTACATTTCCGCTGATCGGCCCCGTTCCGCCGCTGCCGAACGAACTGGTTGCGAGAGCGGTGGGGCGTCTGTCATAAGGCTTGTTGTAAGGTTGGGGCTGGGAAGTCCTCTAACGGACTGAAAAAAAACAGATATATCGTCATGGGCTGCCATCGAACTGGCGGCGTTATTTAGGGAGCAGCGGACGCATGAACAACAGCAACGCGATTCGGATCGTCGCGATCGTGCTCGGATTGCTGGCGATCATTCTGGCGATCGTCGGCTGGCGGATGAGCCGCAGCTTTGCCGAAAGCGCCTCTAAGGCGCAGGAGCAACAGCAGGTCTCATCCACGACCGTGCCGGCGGTGCCCCAGATCCTGGTGGTGATTGCGACCAAGCCACTGGCAGCGAACGTGCCGATCGACAAGGACGCCGTGGTGCTGGCGCCGGTGACGATCGCGCCGACCGAGTACTTCGCGAACGTCGACGACGCCGTCGGTCGCACGCCGCTGATCGATATCGACGCCGGTGCGCCGGTCGTGCCGCGCTTCTTCAAGGATGCCAACCTGATCGCCCGTGGAGTGCCGGATGGTTTCCGGGCGCTGTCGCTGAAGGTCGATGATGTGGTCGGCGTCGGCGGCTTTGTCCGTCCTGGCGATACGGTCGATGTGCTGGTCTACATCAAGTCGGTGACCAGCACGCCGACCGGCGAGAAGATCGGGCCAGACAAGACCGAAGACATTCCCACCCAGGCGCGGGTACTGATCCGCGACATCCGCGTGCTGTCCTACGAGGATCATCTGGTCGAGCCGCCGAAGGGCTTGCCGGAAGACAAGGACAAGCAGGCACAGGCCCGCCGCGAGCGCACCGCGGTGCTGGCCATCCCCGAAGCCCAGGTCACCAAGGTGGTGCTCGGCGCCAGCTATGGTGAACTTCGTCTGGCCCTGCATGGCACGCCAGCGACCGATGCAGCTGCGCCGGCCGACGCTGCCGTTGATTCGGGCGGCGCTCCGGCGATCAGCGCCGTGGCCAGCTTGCCGCTGAGCCCGGAAGCGAAAGCCAAGGCTGAAGCCGAAGCTGAACTGGCCGCTGCCCAGGTGATTACCGCGACCGAATTAAGCCAGCTGATTCCGAAAAAGAAGGGCGCTGTGCGCAGTGCACCACCGCGGCCGCCGCGCGTCGAGATCTACCGCGGCTCTGAACTCAAGATGGTGTCGCCGTGAGTACCTTTTCGAAGCTGATTTCCGGACTCGTCATTTCTGGCCGGGCCACGTCCCGGTCGCCGCTCGCAGGCAGCACAGGACCAGGCATGCGCTTCTCGATCGCTCGGCAGTTCTCCAGAGGTTTCGCCGTCGCCGCCCTCGTCGCCACCGTCACGGCGCAAATGCCGCTGCCGGTCAGCGCAGCTGCTCCGGCGACGACCGAAGCCGTTCTCGTCGAACCGGGCACGCACAAGCTGTTGCGGGCCAAGGGCTCGGTCACCCGGGTCGCGATCGGCGATCCCAAGGTCGCCGATGTCAATGTCATCAACGGCCGCGAGCTGTTGATCAATGGCAAGTTCGGCGGCAGCACCAGCCTGCTGGTCTGGACCCGCAGCGGCAAGGGTGGTGCCTCCGAGGCCACCGAGTACCGCATCGCCGTGGCCGCGCCAGCCAGCAGTGATCCGGATCTCGCCAAGCTGAGCATCCAGCCGTCTGGCTCCATCGACGGCACGGTGCCGAGCCTGCTCGCCCATCGCCGGGCGAGCCAGAGCTCCACGCCACGCGACAAGGACGCGCCGCCGCCGGTCGATCGCAGCCTGGTCGGCGGCGAGACCCAGGTGATGAGCCATGTGCGCATCGTCGAGGTCAATCGCCGTTCGCTGCAGCAGTACGGCATCAATCTGTTCAAGCTGGGTGCCAACAGCGTCGGTGGCATCGGCGGTCCGAGCACGCTGGCAGGCGTGCCGTTCTCCGATGCGGGCAGCGGTCTTGCCGGGGCTTTCGCGAGCTCTACCGGTTTCCTGCCGATCGGCGACGCTTTCAATATCGTGTTCGGCAACAACGGCTACACGGGTATTCTCAGCGTGCTGGAGCGCAAGGGTCTGGCCCGCACCTTGGCCGAACCGAGCCTGACGGCCCTCAGCGGTCAAACCGCCAGCTTCCTGGCCGGCGGCGAGTTTCCGTATCCGGTACCGCAAGGTGGCGGCGCCAATGGCAATGGCTCGATCACCGTGCAGTTCCGCGAGTTCGGTGTCCGCCTCAATCTGACGCCGACAGTACTGTCGAACAGTCGCATCGCGATCAAGGTGGCGCCGGAAGTCAGCGACCTGGACTTCACCAATGCCGTGACCATCGGCGGCACGACGATTCCGGGCATCGTCATCCGGCGCACCGACACCACGGTCGAACTGGGCGATGGCGAAACCTTTGTGCTCAGTGGCCTGGTCAGCAACAACCTGACCACCAATGTCGACAAGGTGCCGTGGCTTGGCGATATCCCGGTGCTCGGCGCGTTCTTCCGCACTACCAACATCAAGCGCAACGAAAAGGAACTGATCATGGTGATCACTCCGCATCTGGTGCGGCCGATTGCCAAGGGCAGCCAGCTGCCGCCGGTGCCGGGTGAGTCCACCGATCGCTATCGCCCGAACTTCGCGGAAACGATGTTCCTGGAATCGGGCGATTTCGGTCAGGCCGCTGATACCGGTTACAGCAAGTAATTCCATCCTCCTGCCGATTTGATGAACACGCTCGCGACGATGTCCCGTTCATGAAGACGAAAGTGCTGGTCATCGCCGACGATCCGGATTTCGCATCCTGGTTGGAGGACGCCGAGGATGCCAATCTTGATGTCGTGATCATCCGCGGGCTGGTGCCCTCGGAGTTGCTGGCCAGCGTGGAAGCGCAGGGGCGTTACGGCCTGGTGTTCTGTGAATTCACGCCGGCCAACGCGCTGATGCGGGCTGGCTTCATCGAACAGTTCCTTGAACGCCACTGGCAGATCCCCGTGGTCGGGCTCGGCGCCACCGAGGACGCCGAGTGCATGCTCGCCGCGATGCGCGCCGGCGCCCGCGACTATTTCGTGCGCGGTCGCGACGACGCCAAGCGCGGTACCCAGATCGGCCGCCTGCTGAAGCGGACTGCGGCAACGACGGCATCCGCCGCGCTGCCGACCAAGGCCGGGCAGATATTCCTGACCATGTCGGGCCACCCGCACGAATCGATTGCGTTCTTCGCCGAACACCTTGCGCTGGCGGTGCTCGAGCGCGTCCATGCCGGTGAGAAAGTGCTGCTCGTCGATCTCGCCACGCCGTCCGGCGCAGCGGCGATCTTCCTGAACCTGAACCCGACCTACAACGTCCTCGATGCCGTCAACGACGCCCATCGCTGCGACCAGACGCTGATCGACACCGCATTCCCGAAGCATTCCAGCGGCCTGTACGTGCTTAGCTTGCCGGAGGATCTGCTCGGCCGCGCCAGCTTCGACGCCGAGCAGCTGCTGAAGCTGATGCAGGTGCTGCGCGGCCTGTTCACCTATGTGGTGGTCGCGGTTGATGGCCATGCGCCGATCACCGCGCTGGCGGGCCTGGTCGGCATGGCCGATCGCAGCCTGCTGCTGTCCGATCAGTCGATTCTGAAGTCGCGCCACAACAAGTACCTGCTGCGCGCTCTGCGGGCCCAGGACTGCTCGCTGGATCGCACCGCGCTGGTGGTCGACAACTACCGGCGCCGGCTCGGCCTGGAACCACGCAATCTGGCCGAGCTGTTCGAGCTGCCGCTGCTGAGCTCGTTGCAGACTGAAAGCTTCAACCGGCTGTTGTCGATGAATTCCGGCGAGCCGCTGTACACGCTGGCCAGGAAGGATCCCTATTGCGCCGGCATGCAGGAACTGGCAGGTCTGCTGCTGTCCGGTGAAATGAAGGCTGCCGCTGCGCCGCAAGGCTTCCTTGATCGTTTGCTCCGCTAGACGGTGATGTCCTCCGTGACGGATCAGGTCGAGCGGTTCCGGCTGTCGGATCAGTACCAGACGCTGAAGAGCAGCGTCCACCGGCACCTGATTGCGCAGATCGATGATCGCAAGCTCGACATCTACACTTGGACGGCGGACAAGGTCGAGCGCTTCGTCGCCGAGCAGGTCAAGCGCTATGTGCTGGAGCAGCGCCTGCCGGTCAACCAGCGCGAGTCGGAAGCGCTGATCGCCGATGCCCGCAACGAGCTGCTCGGCTTCGGCCCGATCCAGGGCCTGGTCGACGATGACACGGTCAACGACATCGTCGTCAACGGCCCGCACAACGTGTTCATCGAACGCGCCGGCAAGCTGTATTCGGCGCCGGTGCGTTTCGTTGATGACAACCACGTGATCCGGGTGATTCAGCGCATCCTGGCGCCGCTCGGTCGTCGCGTCGACGAATCGACGCCGATGGTCGATGCGCGCCTGCCCGATGGCTCGCGAGTCAATGCGATCATCCCGCCGATCGCACTCGATGGCCCCTGCCTGTCGATCCGCAAGTTCAAGAAGGTGCCGCTGACGGCGGAAGACCTGCTGCGCAGCGGCAGCATCACCCAGGCGGAACTCGACTACCTGAAGCTCAAGGTCGAGACGCGCACCAACCTGATCGTGGTCGGCGGCACCGGCTCGGGAAAAACCACCTTCCTGAACCTGCTGAGTGGCTGGATACCGCCAGGCGAGCGCATCGTCACCGTCGAGGATGCCGCCGAGCTGCGTTTGCGCCACAACCATGTGGTGCGGCTGGAGACCCGGCCGCCGAATCTTGAAGGCCAGCGGGCGATCAGCGCTCGTGACCTAGTCCGCAACGCGCTGCGCATGCGCCCCGACCGCATCATCGTCGGCGAGGTCCGCAGCGATGAAGTGCTGGACATGCTACAGGCGATGAACACCGGCCACGACGGCTCGATGACCACGCTGCACGCGAACAATGTCCGCGATGCGATGCACCGCATCGAGCTGTTGGCCGGCTTCGCTGGCTACACCGGTGGCGAGAAGACGCTGCGCGGCCAGATCGCCGCGGCCATTCATCTGATCGTCCACGTCTCGCGCCTGTCCAGTGGACAGCGTCGCGTGATGTCGATTACCGAGTTGCGTGGCGCGGAAGGAGGCGAACTAGTCATGCGCGATGTCTTCCGCTACGAACCCGAGTCCGGCATCGTCGTGCCGCAGGAGGCTGCATGAACGCCGGAGTGACCTTGATCGTGCTGGGTGCGGTGCTGCTGCTCGGCGTCGCTGTCTGGCTGTTCCTGCAGGCTCGGGACCAGGAGTACCAGTCCGACGTCAAGATGCGGCTGAGAGTCAGCGGCGTCGATGAAGCCTCGATTGCCGAGGGCAGTACGACGATCAGCAATCCGCTGCTGCGTTCGATCTGCCATCTGTTCTGGCGTACCGGCTCCGATATCCGTCCGGAGAGCGTCGTGCGGCTGCTGCTCGGTGTGGTGCTGGGCACCGTGCTGCTGACCGTGGTCGCCGGCCCGTTCATCGTGCTGCCGGTGGTCGGTATCGGTCTGTCGCTGGTCTACATGGTGTTGATCCAGCGCGCGGTCTGGCGCCGGATCAAGATCGTCGAGCAGCTGCCGTCCTATCTGGAGAACGTGATCCGGGTGCTCGCCGCCGGCAATACGCTCGACGAAGCGCTCAATCAGGCGGCCCGCGAAGCCCCGGATCCGATCCGGCCGTTGTTCACCTCGATCGGCCGCCAGGTCCGCCTCGGCGCACCGCTGGAACAGGTGCTCGGCGAGGCTGGCAAGATCCATCGCCTGCGTGACCTGATGGTGATGGCGCTAGCCGCCAGCATCAACCGCAAGTACGGCGGCAGCATGCGCGGCGTGCTCAAGAGCTTGATCGTGGTGATCCGCCAGCGCGCCTCGGCGGCCCAGGAACTGCGTGCGCTGACGGCGGAAACGCGCTTCTCCGCAAAAATGCTGGCGGGCATCAACGTCGGCCTGTTCGCCTGGATGTATTCCAGCAACCCGAAGTACTACACCGACATGATCAACGACTCGACCGGTCTGCTGCTGCTTGCCGGCTCGGGAGCGATGCTGGCGCTTGGCTTCGTTGCCATGTGGCGAATGCTGAAGGGTATCGACGAGAGCGAATCATGAGCCCGACGATCTACGCGATGGTGGTGGTCGGCGCCGTCCTGTTCGGCATCGCCACCCTGGGGGTGCTGATCTGGATGGCGCTCGACGCCCGCAGCGGCCGGCGTCTGCGCCGCCGTCTCGAACTCGGCGGCAGCAGCGAAGCTGGTGATGATTTCGACGGCGCCGAGCACAAGCAACTGCTGGAAGGCTTCGCCCGCCGTGGCCAGTCGCTGGAAAAGCTGGTCGACAAGGAGGGCGAGACGCCACGGCTCCTGGCCCAGGCCGGCTGGCGCGGTGCCGAATCGCGGCTGGTCTTCTACGCGTTCCAGGGCTTGGTGCCGGTGGTGCTTGGCCTCGGCGTGTTCCTCGGCGCCCTGAGCGGCGGCAAGTTGTTCAAGCCGCCGATGCTCTACCTGATGATCTTCGCGGCGGTTGCGCTGTCGCTGCTGTTGCCGCGCATCGTGCTGCGTCGCGCCGCTGCCGCGCGGCGCCAGCGGATCAAGCGCGAAGTGCCCTTGTTCGTGCACCTGATGGTGCTGCTGTTCGAAGCCGGCCTGTCGACTCGTCAGGCGCTGGCCTCGATCGTTCGCGACGGCCGAGGCGTGCTGCCGGAACTGGGGCGCGAGTTCGACTCCGCGGTACGTCAGTTCGACACCGGTGCCGATACCGGCGAAGTGCTGCGCCAGCTCAGCGACGTGCTGGAAGTCGACGACCTCAGCAACATCATCGGCGTGCTGCGTCAGGTCGATCGCTACGGCGGCGAAGTCCGCGAGCCGCTGCTCGACATGATGAAGTTGATCGAAGAAAGGCGCAGCCTCGACCTGCGCGAGCAGGTCAACATCATCTCCGGCCGCATGACCGTGGTGATGGTGCTGTTCTTCTTCCCCGCGCTGCTGATCTTCGTCGCTGGGCCGGCGATGCTTTCAATTGTCCGTACGCTGGGCGCCGTTGCGGGCAAGTGATCGAACCATGATTCGTTCGGTCGCCGCCATCGCGTTGTTTCTGCTGCTGAGCGCCTGTGCCGCGCAGGCAGTTCGGCGCTCGCCTCCGCCTGCCGACGACTACCAGCCGGTGGCGGCAGATCCGTCGAAGGTCGTCGAGATCCGCGACGACGTGATCCGCGGGTTGCTCGACAAGGGCCAGTATTACGCTGCACTCGCACATATCGATGAGCAGAAACAGAACGCGCCGAACAATGCTCAGCTGATCTACCTCGAGGCGGAGGCACGTCGCCGTCTCGGCCAGCTTGCCGCAGCCGACCAGCTGTATCGCCGGCTGATGGGCGGGGCTCTGGAAGGCAAGGCCTGGCATGGCATCGGCCTGATGGCCGCGCGCAACGATCTCGACGGTGCGATCCGCGCTCTGCGCAGCGCCTCGACGAAGCTGCCGACCGATGTCGAGATCCGCAACGACCTCGGCTACGCGCTGATGGAAGCGGGTCGCTACACCGAAGCCTTGCCGGAGTTGTCGACGGCGGCCGAGTTGGCGCCGGCGCAGCTGAAGAGCCGCAACAACCTGATCATCCTGATGCTGTTGAGTGGTAATCAGGAAGTGGCCGAACAGATGGGCAAGCAGGCGGGGGCAACCGCGGAAACGATGAAACGGCTGCGCGCCGATGCCCAGGGCATCCGCAGCAAGCAGGCCGCGCGGAGTGCACGCGCGCCGAGTTGAAGCGGCGGACGACAGTGTGGCGGCAAGGACCAGGTGGAAGGAACTAACATCACCGTCAGGCAGATCCGGTCTGCTGGCGACACAGGAGAAGCAAGATGCGCAGAATCATGATGCTGGTCGCGGTGCTCGCCGCCGGTGCGGTCCACGCCGAGGATGCGGAGGCCGCAAAGGCAGTGCCGTTCGGAGTGGCGACACGCAGCTGGACCGATCTGCAGGCCGGCGGCAGTGCGGCGTCCAGCGAGGCCCGTCCGCTGCCGGGAGATGCGGCGAAGAACGTCTACGAGCGTTACGCGAACAGCTTCAAGCAGCCGATTCCGGACAAGTTCGATCGCGAATCCTTCGCGACCAAGGCGAACTAGCTCAGTTCGGAATTGCGGCAGCCCTGAACCAATAGACCGGGGCATATGCATCGGCGAGGCTGATCGGGATTACTCGGCCGGTCTCGCCGTTTTCAATCCCGTGCTCAGTCGGTGCTGGATTGGTTCGCGGCGAGTCCCGCCCAAGCATCCGACAGACGCGCAAACTCGGCAGGTGACAGCTGCTCGGCGCGGATACCAGGCTCGATGCCGACCGCGGCGATCTGGGCTGCCGTCAGCAGACCTTTGAGGCCGTTGGCCAGGGTCTTGCGGCGCTGGTTGAAAGCCGCTGCGACCAGACGCTCATAGGCGCCGAGATCCGCGAGCGGGAACGGTGCCGGCCGCGGCGTCAGGCGCACCACGGCGGAATCGACCTTCGGCGGCGGATGGAAGGCTTCCGGGCCGACATCGAACAGGCTGACCGCTTCGGCGCGCGCCGCCATCGATACGGTCAGCCGGCCGTAGTCGTCGCTGCCCGGTTCGGCGCACAGGCGATCGACCACTTCCTTCTGCAGCATGAAGTGCATGTCGCGGACCAGTCCCGCGACGCCGAGCAGGTGGAACAGCAGCGGTGTGGAAATGTTGTAAGGCAGGTTGCCGACCAGGCGCAGCGGCTGGCCGACTTCGACGAATTGCGCGAAGTCGACTTCCAGCGCGTCGCCCATGTGGATTTCCAGCTTCTCCGATTGGCCGCAGGCGGCGCGCAGCGGGCCGATCACATCGCGATCGATCTCGACGACGCGCAGGCGCTTCACTTTCGGCAGCAGCAGCCGGGTCAGCGCGCCGCGCCCGGGGCCGATCTCGACCAGGGCATCGTCCGGCTTCGGGTTGACGGTGCGGACGATGCGGTCGAGCACCGCTTGATCGTGCAGGAAGTGCTGGCCGAAGCGCTTCTTGGGAGCGCTCACTGTGCGGCCTCGCGGCGCCGGGCAACCAGCTGGATCGCCGCTTCGATCGCGGCCCGCAGGCTGCCGGTGTCGGCGCGCCCGCTGCCGGCCAGTTCCAGCGCGGTGCCGTGGTCGACCGAGGTGCGGATGATCGGCAGGCCGAGCGTGATGTTCACCGCTTCGCCGAAGCCGCTGGACTTCAGCACCGGCAGGCCCTGGTCGTGGTACATCGCCAGCACCGCATCGGCGCCGGCCAGGCCCTGGGTCGTGAACAGCGTGTCTGCAGGCAGCGGGCCGACCAGATCGAGGCCTTCGGCGCGCAGCGCGGCTAGTGCCGGAATGATGGTGTCGATCTCCTCGCGGCCCAGATGGCCGCCCTCGCCGGCATGCGGGTTCAGGCCGCAGACCAGAATGCGCGGGCGGGCGATGCCGAATTTGCTGCGCAGGTCGTGGTCAAGGATCTTCAGCACCGCAGTCAGACCGTCGCGGGTGATCGCCGCCGGTACTGCGCTCAGCGGCAGATGGGTGGTCGCCAGCGCGACGCGCAGCCGCGGCGCGGCCAACAGCATCACCGGCAGCGGCGTGCCGCAGAGTTCGGCGAGGAATTCGGTATGACCGCTGAACGGCACGCCGGCTTCATTGATCACGCCCTTGTGCACCGGAGCAGTGACCATCGCGTCGGCGCCGCCGCTGAGGCAGGCACGGGCGGCGACTCGGAGGGTATGCAGCACATAGCCGGCATTGGCCGGATCGAGCTGCCCCGGGTTGACTGGTGCAGCGGTCTCGACCGGGTGTACTTGCAGGGTGCCCGGCAGATGGCCGGCGTCTCCGGCGGCGATCAGGCGCAACGGCAGGCCGAGACGCTCCGCGCGTTCGCGCAGCAGTTGAGGGTCGGCGACCACCGCCATCTGGGCGGCGATCGGCCCCTGGGCGAGCTGGATGATCAGATCGGGACCGATGCCGGCCGGCTCGCCCGGCGTCAGGATCAGCCGGGGCAGCGGCAGGACAGCGGCCATCAACCCGCCGGAGTGACGGCGGGCGCTGCTGCAGGCGTCGCTTCCTGGGCGGTCATGCGGTACTCGACATAGGCTTCCTCGCGCAGGCGACGAACCCAGGCCTCGTACTCCTCGGCTTCCTTGCGCACCGAGATCGACTGACGCACGCGGCCGCGGCGCGCCTCGACGGTGGCGTCGCGGGTGCGGCGCTCCTCGACCCGGGCGATATGCCAGCCGAATTGGGTGTGGAACGGCTTGCTGGTCTGGTTCGGTTCCAGCTCGTCGAGCGCTTTCTGGAACTCCGGGGCGAACACGCCCGGTGGTTGCCAGCCGAGCTCGCCACCGGAATTCTTCGAACCCGGGTCGTCGGAGTATTTCTTGGCCAGCGCGGCGAAATCCTCGCCCTTGAGCAAGCGCTCGTGCAGTTCGCGAATCTGCGCCTGCGAGGCTTCCTCGTCGCGCAGGGCATTGTTCTGCAGCAGGATGTGCTGCGACTTGGTCTCGACGACCGTGGTGCGCTCGCCGGCATCGCGCTTGTCGGTCAGCTTGATGATGTTGAAGCCGCTGCCCGATTCGATGACGTCGGCAACGTCGCCGACCGCCAGACGCGGTGCGATCTTGGCGAATGCGGTCGGCAGGTTGGCACCCTTGCGCCAGTCGAGGTCGCCACCGGCCAGCGCCTGCTGGCCATCGGAATTGGCGATCGCCAGCTGGGTGTAGTCCTCGCCGGCGCGGGCACGCTCGAGCAGCTTGCCGGCCTTGGCGCGTGCGGCTTCCCGTATTTCGGTCGTTGCGCCGTCCGGCACCGCCACCAGGATATGGGCGAGGCGATACTCGATGGTGTCCTCGGCCGTCGCATTGGCCAGCGCCAGATCGATGTCCTGGTCGGTGACCTGCACGCGCGAGGCCACTTCCTTCTGGCGCACGCGCTGGGTCAGCACCTCGTCGCGGATCTGTTCACGAACCGAGGGATAGTCGAGGCCATCCTTCTTCAGCACGTCGATGAACTGCTGCAGGCTCAGCTTGTTCTGGGCGGCGACCGAGACCAGCACGTCGTTCAGCTCGCGGTCGTCGATGCGGATGCCGGCTTCCTGGGCGCGCTGGGTCTGCAGGCGGGTGACGATCAGCCGCTCCAGCACCTGCGCTTCGATGACACCCTGTGGCGGCGCCGGAATGTTGCGCTCGCGCAGCTGGCCGGCAGCGATGATCATCGCGCGGTCCATTTCGCTCTGCAGCACGACGCCGTCGTTGACCACGGCCACGATGCGGTCGATCGTCTCGGCGGCCATCACGGGAACGCTGGCCAGCGCTGCGACAACGAGGAACGCGAGCTTCTGCAGGGACTTGGTGGGCATCATCAGCACGGGTGAGGCAAACGGGGCGAAAAGGGTAGCACGCGCTTCAGCGGCCGTTGGCGCCACGCCGGTCGGAGGCGAAATCATCGTTCGGCAGCAGGCGCTCGAAGCCGTTGCCGATGCGCGTCAGGCCCTTCAGTTCCAGCTGCACGTAGAAGCCGTTGTTGAAGCGGTCGATGCCGCCGACCAGATAGCGACGATAGGTGGCGCTCACCGCCCAGCAGCAGGTCTGGTACTCGGCGCCGCCGAAGGCCTCCAGGGTGCTGTCGTCGCGCAGGCTGTAGCGCATCCGTGCCGCCAGTCGCCATGCGTCGGTGATCGGCGACGAGAAGCTGGCATCGGCCTGTTCGAGCAGATCCCGACGGTAGCGGTAGGCGAGGTCGAAGCGGCGACCGCCGGCACTGGCCGTCGGGTCCCGGTAGCGCAGCGCGACCGAACTGCGCTGCACCCGTTCCAGCGACGAGGCGACTTCGCTGGTCGCGGTCGCCGACCAGTGGCTGGACAGCTGGTATTCGAGGTTGCCGAGGAAGTTCGATCCGCCCTCGCTCGGTGTCGTGAAGCCCGGCAGGTCGACTCTTGGTGCGCGGAAGTAGTAGATCTGGCCGAGCGTGGCGCTGAGCCGGGCGATGCCTGAGCCGCTCTCGATCAGCCTGGATGTGACCGCGGTGGTCAGCTGGTTGGCGTCGGAGACGCGGTCGTAGCCGGAATAGCGGTTGCGCGCGAACAGCTGCGGAAAATCGAAGTCGGGCAGACCGCTGTCGAACAGCGGCAGCAGGCTCTGGTCGCGGTACGGCACATACAGGTAGAACAGCTTCGGCTCCAGGGTCTGGATATTGCTGCTGCCGGTCAGGCGTTCGAAGCGCAACCCGCCTTCGGCACTGAGCAGCGGCAAGGTGCGGCGCGGCGCATCGGAGACCCCGGGCGAGGTGTTGGTCAGGTTGTATGCGGTATACGAGAGATCGGCTTGCGTGTTGGCGTACCAGAACAGCTGATCGCGTTCCCAGCGCAGGTAGGGTTGTGCGATCACCCGCTGGCCTTCCACCGAAGCTTCGCGGGCGAAGTTGGTGAACTCGCCGAACATGCCAGCCCGGGTGCCGAGGAAGCTGTTCTTGCTCAGCGCGTCGAGGCGGATCTGCGGCAGGCGTTGATAGGGATCGGGATCGAGACCGGTCAGGCTGTTGGCCTGGGTCGCGGTCAGCGTCTGGTAGTCCTGTACCAGTGCCTCGACCCGGAACACGGTCGGCGCCTGGTAGGTGAACTTGATGCCGCGCTCCAGGAACGGTGTCGAGGTCAGGTCGACGCCGCCACCGAAAGTCGCGAAGTAGTTGCGATCGCTGACGTAGCCGTACTTGGCTTCGAGCCCGAGGCTGCTGCTGAGCGCCCCGACATGGCGGTAGTCGATGTAGCTGCGGCTTTCGCCACCGAGTTTGTTGTCGCTGGGCAGGTATTCGCCGAACAGGGAACCTTCGTTGCGCGGCAGCAGGTAACGGCCTTCGCCGCCGATCTGCGCGCCGCGCTCCGACAGGTAGCGCGGAATCAAAGTCACGTCGTAGTTCGGACCGAGATTCAGGTAGACCGGCCAGCGGATATCAAAACCGGTGTTCTCGTTGTTGCCGACGATCGGGAACAGGAAGCCCGAATGACGCAGGCCGTCGATCGGGAACTGGAACCACGGCAGGTAGAACAGCGGCACGCCCTGGAAGCGCAACAGGGCATTGGTCGCTTCGCCGCGGCCGCTGTCCTCGTCGAGCGAGATCGCCGACGCCGACAGGGTCCAGGCCTCGTTGCCGGGGGCGCAGGTGGTGAAGCGGACCTTTTCCAGCCTGGCATCGCCGCTTTCGGCGATCGAGATGCGGCCGGCTTCGCCGCGGCCGCTGATCGAGCGCAGCGTGAAATCGTTGTCGAGGAAAACGCCGCTGCCGAGCTTCAGATCGTAGTCGGTCCTGGCGCTGCGGATCGCGTAGCGCGCGTCGCGGAACAGGGTCTGCGAATCGGTGCGGATGCGCTGGTCGGCTTCGCTGTAGTTGACCTGCTCGGCGGCGAACTCGCGGCCGCTCTGGCTGATCCGCACCGAACCGCTGAGGCTGGACTGGCCGGCTTCGCTGAGGTCGGCATGATCGGCGTTCAGGATCAGCTTCGGATCGGACGGGATCGGCGGCATCTCGGACGTGAAGTCGAGTTGCGGGCACGACGCAGGTTCGCTGCGCGCGACGCCGCTGGACAACACGGATAGCACCGCGCAGGCGCGCAGCAATCGGAACGGATGGGGACGCAAGAGGGACAGTCCTTGAATTGCGGCGAAGTATGGGTTTCGCTGGGCCTGCTGACAATTGCTTGGGGCCCGTCGCAGCGCCTCGGCAATCGCCAACAGGTCCCGCTCGGTGCAAATGCACCGGCGGCCTCTTACGCTATGGCCTGTTCCGATCGACCGCCCCGAACCTGTGACCGCTTCCGCTGCTGCCGCTGTGTGCACCCTCGATTCCCGTGCGCTGCAGGCCAGAGACTGGGCCTGCTCGGTCCTCGGTCTCGACGCCGCCAGCTTCGCGCCGGCCTCCGCCGATGCCAGCTTTCGCCGCTACTTCCGTATCGTCGATGGCCGTATCGTCGATGGTGGCCGCAGCTGGATCGTCATGGATGCGCCCCCCGCGCAGGAGGATTGCCGGCCGTTCCTCAAGGTCGGCGCGCTGCTGCTCGACGCGGGGGTCCACGTGCCGCTCGTGCACGCCCAGGATCTGGAGCGGGGCTTCCTGCTGCTCTCCGATCTCGGCGCGAAGACCTATCTCGACGTCATCGGCATGGACAATGCCGATGCGCTGTTCGCGGCCGCGATCACTGCGCTGATCCGCTGGCAGCGGGCGTCGCGGCCCGGCGTGCTGCCGGACTACGACGCCGCGCTGCTGGCTCGCGAACTGGCGCTGTTCCCGGACTGGTACCTGGCTCGCCATCTCGGCGTGACGCTGACCGGCGACGACCTCTCTGCCTGGCAGAGCGTCTGCCGGACGCTGGTCGACGCCGCGCTGGCCCAGCCGAAGGTCTACGTGCACCGCGACTACATGCCGCGCAATCTGATGATCAGCGAGCCCAACCCCGGCGTGCTCGATCACCAGGACGCCGTCTACGGCCCGATCGCCTACGACCCGGTCTGCTTGTTCAAGGATGCCTTCCTGAGCTGGCCGGAGGCCCGCGTCGATGGCTGGTTGCGCGGCTACCACGCCGCGGCGCTGGCCGCGGGCCTGCCGCTGAATGCCGACTACGCCGCGTTCCGCCGCGATGCCGACTGGATCGGCGCCCAGCGTCACCTGAAGGTGCTCGGCATCTTCGCCCGCATCAACTACCGCGACGGCAAGCCGAAGTACCTGGCCGACACGCCGCGCTTCATCCGCTACGTCGTCGACGTGGCGACGCGCTATCCGGAACTGGCGCCGCTGGCGGCGCTGTTCGAGAAGCATGTGCTGCCGGTCGTGCCGCTGGCCTGATCTGATTCCGTCGATCACCCATGAAAGCGATGATCCTGGCGGCCGGGCGCGGAGACAGAATGCGCCCGCTGACCGACCACACGCCGAAGCCGCTGATCCCGGTTGCCGGCCGGCCCCTGATCGAGCACCACCTGTTGCGGTTGTGGGCGGCCGGCATCACCGAGGTGGTCATCAACCTCGGCTGGCTGGGTGCCGAGTTGCGTACCGCGCTGGGTGACGGCGCCCGGCTGGGCCTGTCGATCACCTACTCCGAAGAAGGTTGGCCGGCGCTGGAAACCGGCGGCGGCATCCATCGCGCGCTGCCGCTGCTGGGGGGCCAACCGTTCCTGCTGGTCAACGGCGACGTCTGGACCGACGTGCCGCTGGCGCGCCTCGCCGCGCGGGCGGCCAGCCTGCCGGCGAACGACCTGGCCCATCTGGTGCTGGTGCCGAACCCGCCGCACCACCTACGTGGTGATTTCGGCCTGGCCGGTGATCAGGCCTATGGCCGGATGATTCCGGCCTGCGCCGAAGCTTTCACTTTCAGCGGCCTGTCAGTGCTGCGCCCCGAGTTGTTCGCCGACTGCATGCCGGGCGCCTTCCCGCTGGCGCCGCTGCTGCGCGCCGCGGCGATCAGCGGCCGGGTCAGCGCCGAACTGCATCGCGGTATCTGGATCGATGTCGGCACGCCGGAACGGCTGGCGACGCTGGAAGCACGACTCAAACAGGAGACGACGCAGTGAGCAATCCCCAGATCGAGGTCAGCAAGGCCGCCGACGGCGCACTGATGCAGGTGGTCACCGCCGGCCGCCATGTGTTCACGGCCGACGTGCCGGTCGACACTGGCGGCGAGGACGGCGGGCCCGATCCCCACGACCTGCTGAACGCGGCTCTCGGCGCCTGCACCGCGTTGACCGTGACCATGGTCGCTCAACGCCGCAAGATTCCGCTCGACGACCTGAAGGTGACCATCGCTTTCAGCGAAGCAGGCGGTGTCTACAGCATCATCCGTACCCTGCAGTTCATCGGCGCGCTGAGCGAGGAGCAGAAGACCTATCTGACCGGCATCGCCAATAAGTGTCCGATCCACAAGGCACTGACCGGTCGCTTCGAGATCAGCACGGTGACCGCCGAGGCCTGAGCGCAGGCCTCGGAGCCGCGCCGACTAGGGTCTGCTGACAATCGCTTCGCCCGCAGCGACCGGGGCAAATGTCAACAAGCCCTAGCCAGCCAGCACGCCGTGGGCCTGCTGGTCGGCGTGGTAGCTGGAACGCACCATCGGCCCGCTGGCGACATGGTCGAAGCCCATCTCCAGGCCGAGCATGCGCAGGCGCTCGAACTCGTCCGGATGGACGTAGCGCACTACCGGCAGGTGGTGCTTCGACGGCTGCAGGTATTGGCCGAGGGTGAGCATGTTGACGCCGTGGGCGCGCAGGTCGCGCATCACCTGCTCGATCTCTTCGATCTCTTCGCCGAGGCCGAGCATCAGGCCGGACTTGGTCGGCACGGCAGGATGGAGGCCCTTGAAGCGTTCCAGCAGGTCCAGCGACCAGTCGTAGTCCGACCCCGGGCGCGCCTGCTTGTACAGACGCGGCACGGTTTCCAGGTTGTGGTTGAAGACGTCGGGCGGGGCGTCCTTGAAGATCGCCAGTGCCGGGTCCATGCGGCCGCGGAAGTCAGGTACCAGCACCTCGATGGTCAGCTTCGGCGAGGCCTTGCGCGACTCGGTGATGCAGGCAGCGAAGTGAGCGGCGCCGCCGTCCTTGAGGTCGTCGCGATCGACACTGGTGATGACGACATAGCGCAGACCCATGTCGGCGATGGTGCGCGCCAGCTTGGCCGGTTCATCGGTGTCGAGCGCATTCGGACGGCCGTGGGCGACGTCGCAGAACGGGCAGCGCCGGGTGCAGATGTCGCCCATGATCATGAACGTCGCCGTGCCCTTGCCGAAGCATTCGGACAGGTTCGGGCAACTGGCTTCCTCGCAGACCGTGTGCAGGCCGTTGGCACGAAGCGCTGTTTTGACCTTGGCGACTTCGGCCGATTCACCGAGCTTGGCGCGTATCCAGTTCGGCTTGCGCAGTGGCGTGACGGTCGGCTCGACCTTGATCGGGATACGCGCCATCTTCTCGGCGGCGCGGAGCTTGACGCCGGTGACGATCGGCGCGGGAGAGGAAACGGGGGTCTGCTCGGACACTTCAGGAACCTGGTGCGTCATGGAGGCGCACAGTTTACGCCCCCGCTGCGGCTCAAGCCGCGATCGCGTCGCGGCCGTCGCGGGATTTTGCCGCGCGCATCGAGTCGGGAGCGATCGCCGCGCAGATCGCCGTATGCGCAGCATGCGCCAGGCTGGCGCGGTCGTGACCGGCCGGATCGATCGTCTCGCAATAGATCAGCTCCGCGGTGATCGAGCCGTGCTTGAGCAGTTGCAGGATGTTGTCGAGCAACACGTCGTCGCCGACGTAGGGCGCGGTTGCGGTGCCGTCGGCGGCCAGCGAATAGCGCAGCGCGATCGGCTGGACCGGCCGCTGCGTCTCGATTGCGGTGGCGAACAGGCGAGGCTGGAACTTCAGCACGATAGTGCCGTCGGTGGTCGTGCCCTCCGGAAAGAACACGATCGAATCACGGCCCAGATGCTCGTCGATCGCGGCGATCAGTTCCTTGGTGCCGCCCGAGCCGCGGCGCAGGTAGAAAGTACCCGAGGCATCGGCCAGCCAGCCGATCACTGGCCATTCACCGACTTCGGCCTTGGACACGAAGCGCGTCGCTTCAAACGCCGCGACCACCGGAATGTCGAGCCAGGATATGTGGTTGGCGACGATCACCCGGGTGCCGGTCATCGGCGTACCACGTACCACGAGCTTGACGTCAAGGATGCGTAGCAACACCCGGTGCCACCAGGTGCTCAGGTTCTCTCGGGACCAGCGCCCCTTGCCATCGATGGTGACCAGGGCAGCAAGACCGAGGCCGACCAGCAGATGGGAAACGATGCGGAGAAACTTAAGCGTGACCCGCAACAAGGGTCGTCTCCTCGATCTTCGAGCGGTCCATGAAATGGCGCGCGTAGCGAGGGTGCAGGTCGGTGACGTTGAGCAGCACGAAGACGTCCGCGCAGTTGAACTCGCGATCCCAGCAGGGCTCGCCGCAGGCCTTGGCGCCGAGGCTGAAGTAGGCCTTGAGCAGAGGCGGCAGGCGTGCCTTGTCGGCCGGCCGGGCGTCGGCGACCGGCAGCGGGTTCAGCGGCCGTACGCGCTGCCAGGGCTCGGCCATGTACTTCTGCTTGATCTGGCCCAGGATCGCGTGGGCGTTGGCGCCGCCGTCCTCGAGGCCGATCGAGGCGCAGCCGAACAGGTAGTCGTAGCCATTCCTGATGACGAATTCGGCGAGCGCCTGCCAGAGCACGGCGATCACCGCGCCGCTGCGGTATTCGGCATCGACGCAGGTACGGCCGACTTCCATCACCCGGCCGGGCAGGGAATCGATCATCGCCAGGTCGAACTCGCCGGCCGAGTAGAAGCCGCCGGCGCGGATCGCCTTGTCGTCGGTGAGGATGCGGGTGCAGGCGACCAGTCGGCCGCTGGCCGTCTCGCGTACGGTCAGGTGCTGGCAGTACGCATCGTAGTGATCGGTATCGATGCCTTCTGCGCCGCCGTCGATCTCGGCGCCCATTTCGCCGGCGAAGATGCGGTAGCGCAGGCGCTGGGTTTCGGCGATCTCGGCCGGGGTGCCGGCAATGCCGGCGATGAAGCGGGGCGTGGCTGCTGGATTGCTGGTTTCAATCACTGAGGACATGAATCGCTCCGACGAACATTTCAAAAAGTCTATGAACGTCGCGTTGAAGTGAGATGACGTCGACTTGAAGCATTTATGACAGCGCGGCCGGGTCGACGTTCGTCTTCCAGCTCTTGTGTGCTTCGGTCGAGGTCCAGACCAGATAGTGCAGTCTTGATAAAGCCAGCGAATCCGTCAACAGCATGTTCTTTTCGATGGCACCGAGCTTGACCGGGCCGTGACGCAACGCGGTCTGCAGCAGGGCCAGGCGCTCGCGCTTGGTCGCCTCCGACTGGTAGGCGCGCGCGGTACCGGCCGAGCAGACCAGGGCATTGGCGACCGGATCGGTGACCGCGGCCTGGAAATCCCAGTATTCCGGCGCCCGCTTGAAGCCCAGCGCGGTCCAGCGCAGCTCGCGCGGCGGCACCGCTTCCTCGGGAATCAGGAAGAAGCGGCCGCTCTTGAAGAGCCGGCCCAGAGTCACCTTGCTCGACCATACCGACAGCGGGATCGCCAGCATCAGCGCCCCCACCACCGGCAGCAGCCACCACAGGAAGGCCGGCTCCAGGTAGTAGACCAGCGCCGCCCAGAGCACGCCGAGCACGGTGCCCGAACCGTGGCGGGCGATCGCTTCCGACCACGGCGTCTGGGAATCCTCGCGCGGCGGCGATTTCCACTGGATGCCGATGCCGAGCAGCGCCGCGGTGACGAAATGCGCGTGGAACAGCATCCGCACCGGCGCCAGCATTGCCGAGAAGAACAGCTCCATCAGCATGCTGAACGTCAATGTCAGGCCGCCGCCGAAATTGCGGGCGCCTTTCGCCAGGATGACGATCACCGCCATGATCTTCGGCAGGAACAGCAGGGTGGCGGTCGCCGAGAACAGCGCGATCGCCCATTCCGGATGCCATTCCGGCCATGAGGGAAACAGCTGGTTCGGCTGCGTGAAGTACTGCGGCACGGCGAAGGTCTGCACCGCCAGCAGCGCCGTCGACAGCACCAGCGAAGTGAACCACAGCGGTGCCGACAGGTAGGCCATGACGCCGGTCATGAACACCGCGCGATGCGCTGGGTGCAGGCCCGAGGTCAGGAACAGCCGGAAGTTCATCAGATTGCCCTGGCACCAGCGACGGTCGCGCTTCAGCTCGTCGAGCAGGTTCGGCGGCATTTCCTCGTAGCTGCCGTCGAGGTCGTAGGCGATCCACACCGCCCAGCCGGCGCGGCGCATCAGCGCGGCTTCGACGAAGTCGTGGGACAGGATCTCGCCGCTCAGCGCGCCGCGGCCGGGCAGGCGCGGCAGCGAGCAATGGGCCAGGAACGGTGCAACCCGGATGATCGCGTTGTGACCCCAGTAATGGCTTTCGCCGAGCTGCCAGAAATGCAGGCCGGCGGTGAACAGGGGGCCGTAGACGCGAGTCGCGAACTGCTGGATGCGCGCGTACAGGGTGTCGCGGCCGGCAGCGCGCGGTGCGGTCTGGATGATGCCGGCGCTCGGGTTCGCTTCCATCAGCTGGGCGAGGCGGACCAGGCAGGCGCCGCTCATCACCGAGTCGGCGTCGAGGATCACCATGTACTTGTAGGCCGAGCCCCAGCGCCTGCAGAAGTCGGCGATGTTGCCGCTCTTGCGCTTGATGCGGTGCTTGCGGCGCCGATAGTGGATGCGCCCGAAGCCGCCGACCTCGCGGCACAGCAACAGCCAGGCCTCCAGCTCGGCGACCCGGATGTCCGGGTCCGAGGTGTCGCTGAGGATGTAGAAATCGAAGGCGCCACCCTGACCACTGCGCATCACCGAGTCGTAGGTGGCGCGCAGGCCGGCGAACACGCGGGCGGTGTTCTCGTTGCAGATCGGCATCAGGATCGCGGTCTTGGCACCATCCGGCAGCTTGCTGTCCGGCACCCGCGCGCTGTTGATCGAATAGCGGTCCTGGCCGATCAGCAGCTGCAGGAAGCCCATCATCGCGGTCCAGAAGCCGGCCGACACCCAGGCGAACAGCACCGCGTAGAGGATCAGCATCGCCACTTCGAGTGCATGGGCGCCGTGGTACGGCAGCACCGCGGTCATGTAATAGGTGGCGACCACGGTCTGGACGACGACCAGGGCCACCAGGATGAAGCGGCGCACCGAGGCGGCGACATGCCAGCGACCGACTGGCTGCGGCGCGTCCGGCTCCGGCGCCGAGGCCGGGCCTTCGGAGACTTGCTGGCCGCGGCTGCCGAGCAGCAGGCGGCCGAGCGCGCGCAACAAGGCCTTCAACGGATTCGGTGACCACGGCCGCGAGGTGAACGAGGCGCGCTGCAGCTTCGGCATCGAGGCCAGGCGGACACGGCCCTGCAGATCTTCGGTGAACGCCTTGCCGTCCAGCTCCTCGCCGCCGCGAGTGGCGCCGCCCAGCGCCATCTTCAGGCGCGGCGCGATCGAGCCGAACGCCGGATTGGCGGCATCGAAGCCGGCACCGGCCAACAGGCGGTGGACTTCAGCCAGCGGATCGGCAGCGCTCTCCGCCTGGACCAGCAGGGCTTCGCGGGCGGAGTCCGACAGGCGCAGCTGCGCGCAATAGGCGCGCGCGACATTCAGGGTGTTTGGGTTGGACGACATGACAGGGGCGGCCGTTCCGGTTCAGCCCGGCGGCAGCACATAGCTCCAGGTTTCCGACAGCGTGTTGCTGTCGCCCTTCAGATAGGCACGCAGCTCGACCGGCTTGTCATCGTCGACCCGTTTCAGCCGCAGGCTGACGCGCCAGCCGCCGGTTGCTTCGTTGCGATAGGTGGTGCGCTCCAGCAGCTCGCCGTTGCTGTCGACCGAGACCACGCCTTCGATTTTCGCGTCGACGGCCAGCTTGTCGAGCGCCGGGCCGGCGAAATCGATCACGAAGCCGATGCTGCCGTCGTTGCCACGACCATAGCCACCGCGTCCGCGCCGGCTCTGCTCGACCCAGGCCAGCGGCGGCCGGCGCTCCTTGTCCATCTGCCAGAGCATCCGGTAGTCGAGGGACAGCGGCTGGCCCAGCGCCGGCGGCGCGTCCGGCACCCAATAGGCGACGACGTTGTCGTTGGTCTCGTCCGGGGTCGGGATCTGCACCAGCTCGATGCGGCCGGCGCCCCAGTTGCCTTTCGGCTCGATCCACAGGCTGGGCCTCAGCTCGTGGCGCACTTCCAAGTCCTCGTAGCGCTCGAACTTGCGGTCGCGCTGCATCAGGCCGAAGCCCTGCGGGTTGGACATCGAGAACGAAGTCACCAGCAGGCGCTTCGGGTTGACCAGCGGCCGCCAGATCCACTCGCCGGTGCCGGAGGCGATCGACAGGCCGTCGGAGTCGTGAACTTCCGGGCGGTAGTCCTCGTGGTCGGCCGGCTGGTTCTCGCCGAAATAGAACATGCTGGTCAGCGGCGCCACGCCGAGCTTGGCCACGTTCTCGCGCAGGAACAGCCGCGCTTTGGTTTCCATCACCGTTTCCGCGCCCGGCTTGAGCACGAACTTGTAGGCGCCGGTGGCACGCCGCGAGTTGAGCAGCGCGTAGATGGTCAGTTCCTTGGCGTTGGCTTCCGGCTTGACGATCCAGAACTCGGTGAAACGAGGGAATTCCTCGCCGGAGATCAGGCCGGTGTCGATCGCCAGGCCGCGCGCCGACAAGCCATAACGCTGGCCGTGGCCGAGCGCGCGGAAATAGCTGGCGCCGAGGAAGACCAGCACCTCGTCCTTGTACTTCGGGGTGTTGACCGGGAAGTGCACGCGAAAGCCCGCGTAGCCGAGGTCGCGGAACGATTCGGCGTCGACCTTGTTGTCGCCGTAGTCGAAGTCGTCCGGCGTGAACTTCAGCTCGCGCAGCGCGCGGCCGTTGATCTCGTTGATTTTCACCGGGCGGTCGTAATACAGGCCCTGGTGGAAGAACTGCAGCTCGAACGGCAGCTTGTCGGCATGCCAGAGCGCGCGGTCCTGCTTGAAGCGGATGTCGCGGTAATGATCGTAGCCGAGCTGTTGCAGGGCCTTCGGCAGGCGGCCTTCGGGCTTCTGGAACGGCTGCGCCGCCAGTTGCTTGGCGCGCGTCGCGACATCGTCGAGATCAAAGGCCTGAGCCGCACCGGCGCCAAGCAGGGCGGCGAGGCCGAGCCAGGCCACGCAGGCGCCACGAAGCAGGCGCAGGTTGGTCCACCGGGCGTGCCGTCGGTCGGTCGGAATCATCGGGAGAGGTCGGCGGTCGGGAAGCGTCGTGGCATTTTACGTGACAGCCGATGACACGGCAGGCGACTGCCTCCGCTGCGTCATCACGCGGATGCTGCAGGATTCGGCGCCAGGAAGGATTCGTGTACACCGCGCAGCCGGTTGATCATCAGACAGAACAGATCGGCGGTGCGTTCCGCATCGTAGATCGCCGAATGCGCTTCCCGGGTGCTGTACGGCAAGCCGGCCGTTTCCAGCGCCCGGGCCAGCACCGTCTGGCCGAGGATCGCGCCGCCGAGGGTAGCGGTATCGAAGGCCGAGAACGGGTGGAAGGGGTTGCGCTTGATATCGCAGCGAGCCACCGCCGCATTCAGGAAGCCCAGGTCGAAATGGGCGTTGTGGCCGACCAGGATGGCGCGCGTGCAGCCATGCTCGGACACCGCCTGGCGCACCGGCTTGAACACTTTGGCCAGCGCCTCCCGCTCCGGGATCGCGCCGCGCAGCGGATTGGTCGGGTCGATGCCGTTGACCTCCAGCGAGGCCTTCTCGATGTTCGCGCCCCTGAACGGCTCGACGTGGGCGGCGTGGGTCTCGTCGCGCACCAGATTGCCTTCGCGGTCGAACTTCAGCATCACCATCGCGATTTCCAGCAGGGCATCGGTGCGGCTGTTGAAGCCCCCGGTCTCGACGTCGACCACCACCGGCAGGAAGCCGCGAAATCGCTGACCAATACGCGGCGCAGGCTTGAACGCGTCAAGCAGGGCGGGGGGGAGTTCCATGGGGTGCCGG